>Ga0126379_10002896_pt1 | contig 11003 bp, 8 predicted proteins | sample PanSoiMetPlot_24_FD_92640 | JGI IMG/M metagenome (GOLD analysis project Ga0126379, IMG submission 92640) | Tropical forest soil microbial communities from Panama - MetaG Plot_24 | ecosystem: Environmental > Terrestrial > Soil > Tropical forest > Bulk soil | place: Panama | collected 2016-02-17
ATGCGAAGCTGCTCGCCCAATCGATGCGGGAGCATTCGTGCCGTGAATGCCGTAGCCCTTTAGGTTTAGGCCGACCCACCGCGTCCCCACAGGATTGTCTTTTCCTGTGGGAATGACTGTTCCGCGGTGATAGTAGGTCGGGTTGGAAACTCGACTGATAATCGTGAACTCACCACTGGGACTCGGGGTAAGCCTCGCGCCCACCGCAACCTGAAAGGTTGCGATGACTACGCCGTTGTCGACCAGCGCGAGTTTGCGGTCCACCAGGCTGACCAGCACGACTCGATTTCGCAGCCCACCATCGTCAGCAACGGGCTCCTGTGACCGGCAAGGAACCGACACGGTCAAGGCTAGGATTGCCAGAATGTGATGCGCTGCGTCCCACCGACTTCCTCGGTCCATTTCCGCCCCCTTGGTGCAATAACCTGCGTTATGCACAAGGCAGACGAAGGGCCATGCCGGATACCGCTTGGAATCAATAACTTGCATGAGCAGAAGGCCGATTTCACGTGTGTCGCCGGCACGGTGTGTCTGGAAACACACACGGCTTTTGCTCGGGACTCGCGATTCGGGACTCGAGACTCGATAAAGCCTAACGCCCGGCTCCCGCCGTCTGGGGTAACGGCTTGTGGGGTTCTGTGGGTGGAGCCGGGCGATCCTATGACTAGAAGGCCTAGTTCAATTGTGCTTATTTAAATCCTATCCACCCTCAAATTTCTGTGACGGCGGTCACTCTTCTACGTGATTCCTGTCATAAGAGCGCGTCGCCTGTTCACCGGGCAATCCGTCGGTCGACCTTTCTCCCGGAGCCCATGTCCATGTGATCGAAATCTCCGCCGGTTCTGCGTGCCCTCCATACACTGATCCCGAGCGCGCCGGAAGCGCTCATTCCAGGAGACTGATTCATCGTGGCTTAGGCAATTACTGATTCATGAAAGACTCCTCTGCGTTGAGGCCTGCCCAACCGATTGCATCCATCCCCAGCAGGACGAGCCTGGCTTTGAGGCTTCCACTCAGATGTACGTTGATCCTGAAGGCTGTATTGACTGCGGTGTCGGCGGTGTCTGTGTGCCTGCTTGCACCTCCGACGCGATCCATGCCTTTGAGGACGTACCAGAGGACAAGAAGGAATTCATCGAGAAGAACGCCGCGGATTTCAAACAATAATTCTCGGCTCGACGACCGGGTGCCGGGCAACTGGTGCGCATCAGCAGACTTGCCCGATATCCGATTATTATTGCTGCCGTAGACAATCCACAACTTGCGGATGGGCCTCCCGCTGGCTTCATTCGAAGTGGACCAACGCTTCGTTCATTGATCGGTGCCAACGAATGCCGCTATCTTCTGCGCTATGAACATCGTCAAGTCGACCCGCCTGTTTGAAGAGTGGCTGGCGCGGCACACCAACGTCATTCGCAAAGACCTCCGCCTTAAGCATGCCCGAATGAAATTTGCGGTCTTCCCGTTTTTCCGAGCCACTTACTACCGTTGGGCACAAGTCTGGCCCGAGGTCTGTACCAATGAATCCAGGGGGCCTCGGGTGCTAGCAGTCGGTGACCTTCACGTCGACAATTTCGGAACATGGCGAGACATAGAAGGCCGTCTTATTTGGGGCATCAACGATTTTGACGAAGTATATTATCTCCCTTACACCAATGATCTGATCCGGCTGGCCGCCAGCGCGCACTTGGCATCCGACGCGGGCCACTTGCCCCTCAGAAAGAACGACATCTGCGACGCGATCCTCGAAGGCTACCTTGAAACTCTGCAGCAGGGCGGCACGCCTTTCGTGCTAGAAGAGCAATATGGCTGGCTGCGCGAGATCGCTCTCACTGATCTCCGCGATCCCGTGCGCTTCTGGAAGAAAATGGAAGCTCTGCCGACCGCCCATGACGTTCCCGTCAGTGCGATTGACGGAATGGAGCATCTGTTCCCCGCCCGCAATCTCGAATATCGCGTGGCGCGGCGCGTTGCAGGCCTTGGGAGCCTGGGCCACGCCCGCTATGTTGCCCTCGCCAAGTGGAACGGAAATTGGATCGCCCGCGAGGCGAAGGCCCTGGTTCCGTCAGCCTGCTATTTGGCCAAAGGTGGCCACGGTGTGGCGGAAATCTTGTATCAGACCATCATCAACAAAGCCGTTCGCTGTCCGGATCCATTTGTACACCTGTATGGTCAGTGGATTGTGCGTCGCTTGAGTCCACATTGTTCACGTATCGAGCTTACCGGCCTCGAAGTTCACGGCTCAGAAATGCGACTTCTGAACTCCATGGGAAGGGAAGTCGCTAACATACACCTGGCAACCAGAAGCGCAGTAAGAGATATTCTCCGCCACGCCAGCAAACAGAAACGGACATGGCTGCACGACGCTACGCAAGCCATGTTGAAGAGGGTTTTCGCGGACTGGAAAAGCTGGAAAAAGGAGGGTTATCGATAGCGGAAGCTGATGCCACGCCGCTCTGCGAAGCCGCCGAAACGTTTGTTACGGGCCGGCAGCAGCGGCGCAAGAGCTACCCCGTGCTCATTATCGTAAACCAGCGTCCATGGGGCCGGGCAGGTGTTGCACAGCCACTAGTGTCTTCGTCAGAATTTTCCCACCGCGACCGGAACAAACAAGATATCGTCTGCCTGCAAGGAACGTCAGGACCTTCGCTTCCAGTATCTTCTCAATCCCGACCTTGTTTTCGACCACGTCCCCGGTAGGCCCTTTGCGAAGAATCCCTGCGTCGCCCAGGATGGCGGTCTGGTTCGCCCCACCCGCCAACGCAAAGGCCTGAAGCACGGTCATCGTTCCGTTAGCAGCCAGGAATCCCGCTAGGACGCGCGACGTCTCCCACCACCTAGATGATCGGCGCACGTGGCACCGTGATCGTATCCTCTGGCAGGATATGACGTTCCGGCTCATGTCATCGCCCACCTTGCTAGCCAATTCCGGGGACGTTGTAGACAGAAATCTCAATCAGGTCGTCCGCTCCCAGCGTGACAATTGTGGATTTGACTTGGTTATCCTTCGTGGCATCGCTGCCCTTCTCTTCCCGCTGGGATCCGACGCCCTGATGGCGTCCTGCGAAATCGGCTGTGGAGCAGGAAGATTTGTTGGAGCGGCGCTCTGCTGTTCTGCGGGTTTGTGCTTCGCGTCGTTGGTGGATTGCTGCGCCGATAACGATACAACTGAAAAGTACCAATGAAACCGTCCGGCGGCGAACGAGCCCCGTACCCGACTTTATCGCGGACCCCTGACTCTCTGTGAATTTTGAGAAGCAGCTTAGCGCAGCGAGTTTGAGTTCCCGCTGGCAATCCGTGCACCAATGGGTAAGTTTTCCACAGCTTTTTCGGCCCAGTCGATTGAAAGTGCTATTCGCGTACTGCTAGAGTCGACGCGCCGGATCCTAACCAGAACCTTTGCATTCACTGTTGGCAGCACCGTCCCGCTGCCATACTTCGGGAGGAAGTTTGGTTCTGTAGTCGCCTGTGTCGAGGTAGCGTAGTTGACCCTAATCTGCCTGGGGCTGTTCTTTACCGGCCTGCTGTCGGCTTTTGTCCAGACACGGTACGTCCGCGATTTTGCGAATTCGCGTGGCTTGGTCGCAATTCCTACTCCTGACCGCCACATGCATTCCAATCCTCTGCCGCGTCTCGGCGGAGTCGCAATCTTCATCAGCTTCTGCATATGTATGGTTGTAGCGGGCTGGTGGGGAGTGCGTCATCCCACGGTGCATGGTCCCACCTTCCTGAAGACATTGGCTACCATCTTTGGCCCCGCCACCATTGTTTTCTTGCTCGGGGTTTACGACGATCTCCGTGGTGTTGGCCCCTACGTGAAATTCACGGTGCAGGGCATTGCCGCGACCATGCTGTACCTGGGCGGTCTTCGCATAGTGAATATCCCGGTCCTGTTTGGCGACCGCGTTTTGCCCTGGTATGTCGGTCTGGCCGCGACCGTGATCTGGGTCCTCGCGATCACGAACGCTTTCAATTTGATTGATGGTCTCGATGGTTTGGCTGCAGGCTCCGCTCTGTTCTCGACGATGGTCGTTTTCGTGGTGGCGTTGTTGCATGGGCCTGCACTCATCGAACTCATGACCATTGCTCTCGCCGGAGCCATTCTCGGGTTCCTGCGGTACAACTTTAATCCCGCCACCATCTTCCTCGGCGATTCCGGCAGCCTGTTCATCGGGTTTCTGCTCAGTGCTCTCGCACTCTACGGCGCGCAAAAAGCGCCTACGATTGTCGCGGTCGCGATTCCAATCGTCTCCTTCGGTTTGCCCATTCTCGAGACCGTCCTCTCGATTGTGCGGCGGCTCATTAGCGGGCGTCCCGTCTTCACTGCCGATCGTGAGCACATTCATCACAAGCTGCTGCAGCACGGCCTTACCCACCTCCAGGTCGTGATCCTTCTGTACGGCGTTTCGGCAGGATTCGCGATGTTGAGCCTGTTCCTGCTGTGGCCGACTGGAAGTTCACTCGGTCTCGTGCTCGCAGTTTTGGGCATCGGAATCTGGATCGGGGTTCAGCATCTCAGCTATCTGAAGTTCGGCGAACTAGCCCGCGTAGCGCATCGTACGCTCAACCAACCGCAGATTTTCGTCAACAACCTGGCAATCCGCCGTGCCACAGAGGAACTCAAACTCGCGCGTGATTATGAGCAGGTCCGATGCATCCTCTTGGCCGGCTTCGGCAGTAACGATTTCGACGGATTCGAATTGTTGCTCCACTTGCGTCCTGGGGAAATGGTTCCATGGGAGTTGATTGAACCGTCCAGTAGACGCAAGCCCAATTCATTTCGCTGGAGCAAGCCCGGTCTACAGAAGAGCATCGACAATCCGTCGTCGTGGAAACTGTCTTTGGATTTGCTCACTTCCGCAAACCACCTTCGAGGATCTTTAACTGTCCATCGTCTCTATTCCGTGCGCGATCTGCAGCTGGACGTCAATCTCCTCACCAGGGAATTTCCCATCGCCCTGGCCGATGCGTTAGACCGTACACTTGTTCGCGCGGCGGAACTTATCCCTTTGCCTGCGCAAGATTCCTCGCTCATCACCGCGCAAGCGGGATGACACAATTCCTCGTCAACTGATCCTGGTGTGGGGCGGGATATCCCGAGGTTAAAGCACGTCCTCAAACAACAGTATGCATATTGGAGCAAGGGCGACAACGGAAGACAAGATTCAGCGTCTTTTCTTCTGGGATGGGGTGCAGCAGCACGCTTTGCACGAAATCATCGTGCAACGCCAGACCACCGGAAGGATTGGGAAAACAGGTTAGGTACTACAACTTCGCGCTTGCGTAAGAGTTGATCTCGCAGTTCAGGCAAACTTCTTCAAAAACTGGCGCTTTCCATTCCATGATTCCCCCAGCAGCCCAAGTTTGGACTGTGTAACGTACTCTTAAGATACCTTGAGCGCGCCATCAAAGCAATACAGACTTTCGCTGCTCTCCCTGAGGCAAATCCCTTAACACCGCTCCAGTATGCGTGCCGACGATTGCAGCTCACTAACTCGTGAACGGGGGTTCGGCACCACTTCCGCACAGGCGTACACGAAAGGTTTAAGCCTGTTTTTCCACACCTAGGTACCACTGCCGTCACTTTTGTACGGTCGCCCCCCCTATTTACTTTCGTCAGATCATCTTTTCGTCACATCATCGCAAGCGAGGCTCGGCAATCCATGTTCGGCAACAGCTTGTACGGTACGACTTTCAGGGATGTCAACTTTGTCCCTCTGCGGTCCGCCACATTCTGCGTGCAGTGCGAGATGATCAGCGCCAATCCCCGTACGTACTGCCTGGCATGCGGCAGCCAGGCCCTGATTGGCCTCTCGCGGCTGCTGGGCGGATCTTTGCGCCATCAGCAGACCGCACACCTCATCACCGACTCCGAACTGAACAATCTCGTCCGCGATCTGCTTCGTACCGTGCCTGTTCCCGATTCGTTCGCGAACGAGGATTGTTCCCGGATGCCCTTGCTGGCGCAGCGGAATCAACTTCGTCTGGCGAATTCCGCGCATCCTGCTTCCGGCTTTCGTGCTGCGCATGTACCCGAAGATGCTGAGATCCACGCCGGCGAACTCGATCTCGAGCCTGCAATCAGCGCCATTACCGAGCGGGCCCAGCACCTGACGGGGGCGACAGGGGCGGCGATTGCGCTCCGTAACGGCGACGAAATCGTCTGCCGCGCCCGCGCCGGGCGCACGGCTCCGGATCTCGGCGTCCGCTTGCAGACCGACGCGGGTATTTCCGCCGAAGCCGTCCGCTCCGGCGAGATCATGCTCTGCCACGACGCCGAGCGCAATCCTCGCGTTGATCTCGCCAGTTGTCGGCGCCTGGGCGTACGTTCGATTCTCGTCTCGCCCCTTCGCCACTATCGCCGCACGTTGGGTGTCTTCGAAGTCCTGTCGTCCAGCCCAGCAGCCTTCGACGAAGGTGATGTGGCGACCATGCAGTTACTGTCGAGCATGATGGTAGCCGCCATCTCCCGAATCTCGACCATCCATCGCACCGAGGCGCTCCGCCGTGCGGGTTAACCTCCCCGCCACGCAAGTTCGCTTCCTCGTTTTCATTGGATTTTCTTGCGCCAGAACTCGGAAGTACATCCGGGGGCTTGTAGGCCATGCCCGGAAGCCCAGAGCCGGACGCCGGAAGCTCTTCTTCCCTGCATACTTTTCCACAATCTCGCGCTAATATGGTGCTGCAACAGGTTCGCCTCATTCCCCATGGTTGCGATCACTTCGCCGTTGCAGACTGGTGTCCACAACCGGCGCCGACGCGTGCGCCACAAAATCCAGACGCCCGCCTACGCCACTTTCGCGGATGCACAAAGCAGTAGGCTCGATCTCCATGAGATCGTGAATATCAGCGAAGATGGCTTGGCGATTCAATGCCACTCACTGCTCCACGTAGATCAGCAGCTCGACCTTTGTCTCGACCTGGCCGATTGTCCCCAACAAATCCTCACAACCGCGCATGTCATCTGGACGAACGACTCGGGCCGTGCCGGGTTGCGGTTTTCTGCCCTGCCCGCGGACTCTCTGATGCGATTGCGAGAGTGGCTCTTTGTCAATGTCATGTCCGGCGTAGCCAGTGAAGTCGAATTGCTTGCCGGTGCTCAACCTCCGCGGCCCAGCTACACCGACACGTTGGCGGCTGTTACCGTCGTGCAGCGCCAGGTCGAAACGCTAGGATCAGATTTCGCCGCTGCGCTGCAGTTGATTGCCCAGCGTGCCGAGGCGCTGCTGCGCGCCTCGGGTTCAGCCATTGCTCTCGCCGAGACCGATCCGGATTTCATGATCTGCCGGGCTAGCTCAGGCCCGGATGCTCCTCCCGTGGGCGCGCGCCTGCAGGTTGGTTCCGGCTTCTCCGGAGAATGCGTGAAAAGCGGAATGCCGCTGCGCTGCGACGACACGGAACTCGATACCCGCGTTGACCGCGAAAGCTGCCGCGCGCTTGGAATCCGCTCGATTCTCGCCGCTCCGGTTCGCAGTGGCGACAAATCAATCGGACTCATTGAAGTATTTTCGACAAGTCCAAATGCGTTTTCGGACGTAGATCAGCGGGTTCTGCTGAAGTTCGCCGAGACGGTGCTCCACGCTGGTACCCGTGCAAAGCGTTTTAACCATCGGCCTACTATCGCCGAGGCACGTGTCGAATCCTTCGTCGCTCCACAAGGCAGTGTGCTCTTCGCCTCCGCTCACGAAGAGCACAAAGAGAAAGCGCCGGGCCAGGATGATCTTGCCCCCGGTATCAGTCTGCCGCGTTCCTATCTTCTGCTCCTGACCTTTGCGGCCGGCGCCATCTCGATGGCGTTAGGATTTCTGACTGCTCCTTTTGTTCAGTCCACGGCTGCACCTTGGGTAATCAGGAAAATTCATACTCGCCACGAATCCAGGGTGCAAACCGTCCTCGCATCGACAAAGGCGCCGGTCTCTTCAACGTTGTCAACTCAGGACATCGAGACTGCTACCCTCGATCAGTTGAAAGGCATGGCAGGCAACGGGAACTCAGATGCCGCAAATGCCATCGGCCTGCGCTACGCCACGGGAGAAGGCGTCAAACTGAACGAGCGGGAAGCCGCTCACTGGTTTACTCAAGCCGCTGAGCAGGGCAATGTAGCTGCCCAATCGAAACTAGGCGCGTTCTATTACAGCGGCCGTGGTGTTTCTCAAGACCTGACCCGGGCCTACTTTTGGATGGTAGTAGCCTCTTTGAATGGTGACGAAGCCAGCAAGGCTCTCGCCCCGCACGCCAGTGCAAGGCTCACCCGCAGCCAAGTCGCTGCCATCGAACAGAACGCCGCCCAATGGCTCCAGCAACACAGGCCAAATCTAAAGTCAGTCGCCGCAAACTGACCACTGATGACCCTGCTCCAGCGCGCTAAAATAGAAGCAGAGGTATCTGTGCCCGCCCTGCGCTACATCCTTGAACAAAAAGTCCGCGAAGCCGATCCATCCCTGGTTGAGAATCTCGGCAACAACCGCCTGCGCTGCTTCTCTTGCGGCCACTGCTGCCCTATCCCGGAAGGACAAGCAGGCGTATGCAAAGTGCGCTTCAATCGCGGTGGCAAGCTTTACGTTCCCTGGGGATACACCGCCGGCATGCAATGCGATCCCATCGAGAAGAAGCCCTTCTTTCATGCCTATCCAGGCGCGCTCGCCTATAGTTTCGGCATGCTCGGCTGCGACCTGCATTGCGCGTATTGTCAGAATTGGGTGACCTCTCAGGCCCTGCGCGACCCACGAGCCCTGTCGCCGCCGCTGGAAGTTTCTCCGCAACTTCTCGTACGGGATGCGCTTGATCAAGGCGCCAAGGTTCTCGTCAGCACGTACAACGAACCCCTCATCACAAGCGAATGGGCTGTCTCAATTTTCAGGGAAGCCAAGGCAGCGGGCCTGGTGACGGGATTCGTATCGAACGGCAACGGAACGCCGCAGGTGCTGGATTATCTGCTTCCCTGGCTGGATCTATACAAGGTCGACCTTAAGAGTTTCGACGATCGTCATTATCACGAACTGGGTGGACGCATTGGCCCGATTCTCGACAGCATCTGCCGCATCCACTCGATGGGACTGTGGCTCGAGATCGTCACCCTGCTTATACCCGGCTTCAACGATTCTGAGGACGAACTCCGCAAACTCACCGAGTTCGTTGCCCGCGTCTCGCCTGATATCCCATGGCATGTCACAGCATTCCACGCCGATTACAAAATGCAGGACCAGCGGGATACCACGGTCGAGGATCTTCTGCGCGCGGTCGACATTGGGAAAAGCGCCGGACTGCACTACATCTATGCCGGCAATCTTCCGGGCAGGGTTGAGGAATGGGAAGACACCCGCTGCGCCCACTGCGCGGAAACGCTAATCCAGCGCCATGGATATCTCATCACCGACTACCGCATCACGCGGGATGGCCGTTGTCCCCGCTGCGCAAGTGAAGTGCCCGGCCGCTGGGCCCCTAAGTTCGACGGCCAGATTACGGATCGTCCTTTCCTGCCACACAGACGCCCCCGTTTGTTTACAATCACAAGTCGCTAACCAATCGCCTAGAGCCGCCAACTTAGTTCTGTGATGAGTCGAGGGAAAGGGGTGCCCCACTTCTGGCCGGGGCTGCCAAAAGTGGGATTTACGACTGAGCGGAACCGGAGAGCCCCGCGCGAGTGAAGCTGGGGTGAAACATCGCAATAACCATGCGTAAAAGGCGGATCCAGTTTGCGATCGTACTCACAACGGTTCTCCAAGTGTCCTGTTCCCCGCGCGATTTCCTCACCCGCCGGTTCGCGTCGGACCTGATCTCCTCTTCAGCACCATTCAAAACATCGCAACGATTCGTTCTGCAAACCGGTGTCGTTTCCAGCAAGGATTACCCCACGCCCGAATACCTCGTCTTTCAGCACCATGGCTGGATCTCGGCGAACTCTGCACCGTGCCCGCGCGATCTCACCCCGCCGCCATGCTGGGACATTCTTTTAACGCCCGCCGGTGTCGATGCTGTTCGCGCTGCCCTCAGCCCGGATCAGACTGGCACTTCACAGCTTTCCATTCCGGTTGCCAAACGAGCGCTGGTCGGCGTTACTGGCATTGCCAAGCAGGGCAACGAAGGCGATGTCGAATTTATCTGGAAATGGGTACCGCTGAACGAAATCGGCGCAGCATTGTACTCCGGCGATGTGCATTACAAATCCGTCGTCGGATTCCGTGACTATGACGACGGCTGGCGAATGATGGAAGGCGCCCCACGTTCTGGCCAGTCCATCGAGGATGCCCTGAAGAACTCCGAGCCAACTCCGTAAACTTGCGCATGCAGGTTCCTTCGAATGACGAATCGATTCTTTTCATTGTGCGTCGAGTCCTCATTAGCTATGAGCTAATAGTATGTGATGAATATTCGCTCGTGGGTAGGGCGAACTTGCTTGTGTAGAACCCGACGTTGTATAACCCTTCTTCCAAACGGCAACCTATGCAAACCCAAAAAGTTGTTGTTGTTCTTGCGGTGCTCATCTTCGTACCAGTGCTTCAGGCCCAAAATAAACCCAAGCTCACCCTCGACGACTTCTTCAACTCCGTCAGCTTCCGTTCGGTCGAACTCTCCCCCGATGGCGATGCAGTGGTCATCGCCACCGACCGCGCCGACTGGGATCAGCAGATCTTCCGCACCGATCTCTGGCTTTATCGCGACGAGAGCAAAAGGCTGATCCAGCTCACGCAATCGGGCCACGACTCTGATCCGAAGTGGTCGCCCGACGGCAAATGGGTCGCCTTCCTCTCGGATCGAAAGAACACAGCGGGCAAGGAAGACGACTCCGACTCTAAGGAAGGCGCGAGCCAGATTTACCTGATCTCTCCCAACGGCGGCGAGGCCTTTCCCATCACCAAGGGAGAAGAAGACGTCCACACCTTCGCATGGTCTTCGGATTCACAGACTATTTACTACGCCACGCGCCAGCCCTGGAGCAAAGAAAGGAAGGACGAATATAAGCAGGAGTGGAAAGACGTCGTGCAGTACCGCACCGCCGAGCG
>Ga0126379_10002897_pt1 | contig 11003 bp, 14 predicted proteins | sample PanSoiMetPlot_24_FD_92640 | JGI IMG/M metagenome (GOLD analysis project Ga0126379, IMG submission 92640) | Tropical forest soil microbial communities from Panama - MetaG Plot_24 | ecosystem: Environmental > Terrestrial > Soil > Tropical forest > Bulk soil | place: Panama | collected 2016-02-17
CACCGCTCGAAGTACGAGCTGCAGATGCAGGAACACCTCGGCGGCGTGCGGCTCCCGGCCGGCGGGACGACGATCGGGCGGCCGAAGATGGACTCGCGCGCCTTCCCGCAGGGTGAGAATGCGCAGGTCTTGTGGGAGTCGGGCGAGCTCAACCTCTCGCCCAGGGCTCTCACCTCCCAGTACCTCGCCCGGCACAAGTTCGCCGAGTCGCTGCACGTCCGTCAGCGTCTGTACGACGAGGCGCACCCGATCAGACCCGGTGAGCCGGGACCGCCGCCGAACGCCTGGCTCATCCGCGACCCGCTCGCGCCGGCCGAGCAGATCACCGCCCGCACGCGTGCGGCTACGCACCTCGACGAGAACTCCTTCCGCAAGCTGACCGGCGACCTCGGGAACAACGATTGGTCGACCGTGGGGGCTCGCGCTCAGGGCTGGATCTCGCGCGCGAAGGACTCGCCCGACTGGGTCGGCGAGTACCAAAACGTGCGCTGGATCGAGCCGGAGAAGGCGAACGCGCTCATCCAACAGGTCTTCCCCTCGGCGCCGAGGGGGCGCGTCGCGGCGACGGCCGGGTCGGTGAACGCGATGACGCGGATGAGCCAGATTTACCTGCGCCCCTTCCGCTACATCACCGGCAACCTGCCGGCGAACGCGATCCTCGTCGCGCTGGAGCACCCGAGCGCGCTCCCGAGGACGCTGCGTCCACTCGGGGCGGCGGTGAGGAATGCGGCCGGGGAGTTCGGCAAGGGGCCGGCAAATCTCTACCGCACCGATCCCGAGCTCTACGACATGATCAAGGTCGAGGGCGGAGACATCCAGGCCGGCGCGGGGCTGCCCGAGTTCTACACCGCCGCCCACAACGCCTTCCAGAGAGCAGAGCGTCGCCTCAACCGTTGGTCGGGGCAGGCGACCGATCGTCTGGGCGAGATCGCCGACGAGCCCTACCGCGTCGCCGCCTGGCAGAGCTGGGCGAAGCGGTACGGCTTCGACACCCCCGCCGAGTGGCGGCGGCTGATCGAGGGCAAGGACCCGCAGGGGAACCCGAACGCCGCGGTCGCCCGCGTGCGCGACGAGATCGCGCAGCGCACGCGCGAGGACATGATCGACTTCAACACGATGTCACCCGGCGAGCGGCAGCACATCGCGCGCTTCTTCTACCTGTGGGCGTTCACCCGCGGCTTCATCAAGTGGCCGTACACCTTCGCCCGTGAGTACCCCGAGCGCGCGGGAGCTCTCGCGATGCTCGCGCAGCAGGGGAAGGCGCAGTCGAAGCGGGCGATCCCCGGTGAATGGCTCGACCCGAGGCTGCAGTCGATGATCCCCGCCGGCCAGGGTCGAGGTTGGGACTTCTCCTCCTGGGCCCCGGAGACGGGCGGCATCGAGGCGGCGAACACGCTCGCCTCGCTCGCGCAGGGGAACTTCGGCCCGGTCGGGAACTACATGAGCCCCGCGATGCAGATGGGCGGGAAGCAGATTTTCGACCCCTACGGTCAACACGGCTGGGGCTACATCGGGTCATGGCTCGCCGGCAACGTCGTCCCGCCAGCGGCGCAGTCGCTGCTCACGCAGGCAGGAGTCGGGACTCCGGCGGGAGCGAGAGCCGCGCAGCCGAACGCGATCACCAGCCTGATGGGACGCGTGCCGGTGATCGGCGGTGTGCTCAAGGCCCAGGATCCATACCTGACCGAGTTCGGACGCTTCGCTCGCCCGCGCTACACGCCCGGGAACTGGCAGAAGTACCTGAAGGACTGGAACGACCGCGGCAAGGACTGGACGCTCAACACCTCGGGTGTCTCCGGTCCCGAGCTCGCGAGCTCGATCAAGGACTACTGGCGCTACAAGGAGTACGAGGGGCAGGTACTACGAGGGGTTGCGGCCCGCCAGGGCAGGGCCAAGCTCTCGCCCAAGGAACAGGCGACGCTCCTCGCCGCCGTCGCGAACGAGAGTGACCGCACGTTCGGCTACATCCCGACGCCCCAACAGATCCAGTCGTCCACCGACACTGCCATGATTCAGACCTTCGTGAACAACATGAACAAGATGATGTTCGGGCCACGCTCGAAGGTGCAGTCGGGCGCGACGAGGGTCAGAACGGAGCAGTCGAAGCGTAGGGCGGCCGCTTCGGGGGTTGGGCACTGATGGCCGTCGGGCGCGGATACATCTCCCAGGCAGCCCAGCGCGCCGGCCTCGATCCGCGCGCGGTGCTCGCTGTCGCCTCGCAGGAGGGCCTCGGCGGAGGGATCGGCGAACAGGGGACGAGCTTCGGGCCTTTCCAGCTCCACTACGGCGGCGCCTACCCGGGGTTTGCTCCTCGCGGCCAGGCCGCCTCGCAGGCGTGGGCGTGGAGTCCGGCGGGGATCAACTACGCCCTGCGCCAGATGGGCTCCGCCCGGGGGCTCCAGGGCCAGTCGGCGGTCAACGCGATCGTCCGCAACTTCGAACGCCCTGCAGACCCGGCCGGAGAAGCCGCGCGCGCGTGGGCGAGCTACTCGGGCGGGAGGTTCCCAACGGGTCCGCCTGCCGGCGCAGTCCCGACGCCCCCCGCCCGAGCTCAGGCCGCTCCCGGGCGCGTGTACGGCGGTGGCGTTGCCGGCGTCCACCAGCCGGCGCCGCAGCCGGGCTCCCGCGTGAAGAACGTCTCCCTGCACCTGCCCGACTTCGCCTCCCAGCTCGGTTCGGGGATCGGGAACGCGATGGGGGGCATGGGGATGGGGGGCATGGGGATGGGCATGCCGCAGATGCAGATGCCGCAGCAGTCCTACGTCGACCCCAACTCGATGACCGGGTACATGGGCGGGATGGGCTACGGCGGCTACCAGGGCTCCCCCTACGGGTACGCCCCGCAGGACATCTCCTCGCTCTACCCGAGCTACTCCCCGGCGCAGGGCTACGGCATGAGCCCGTCCTTCAACTACGGCGCCGGAGGCTACGGGGGCATGAGTCCGTACGGCGCGATGGGCTCCTACGGTGCGACCCCCTACGGGTACGCGGCCTCGGGCTACGGCGGCGGCCCGATGTACGCAGGCCTCTACTAGCAGAAGAGCCCCCGAAGGGGCTCTCCTGGTCCTGCGGCACTGGGGACGAGTTTACGGGTCGACGACGACCGTGCAGGTGTAGGTGTCAGGCGAGACGCCCGTTGCCGAGAGCTTCGAGTCCTCTGCCTTCGCACCGCCCGTGCCGACGGCGCCGTTCGAGGAATCGACGCAGGAGATGGTGGACTGCGTGCCACCGGAGGCCTGCGACTTCGCCTCGACCGTGATGTCGGTCAGCGGGGTGTCATTGAAGAGCAACGCGTTCGCCGCCGTGATGTCAGCGCACTTCTGGTTGACGTTCACGGTGACCGAGTGCGTCGTCGAGTCGGAGATCGAGTAGCCCGCCGGAGCGGCCGTCTCCTTCACGTCGTAGGAACCGAAGGTGAGTCCGTCGACGCAGGCCGTTCCGTCAGCACCGGTCTGAACCGACTGACCGGCGATCGAGAACGTGGCGCCCGCGAGCGCCTGCCCCTTGACCGACTTCTTCAGCACCTTGATCGCCCCGAGCTGCTGGTCGTTCGTGTAGGTGCAGGTGATGTCCGAGCCCCCGACGATAACCGCCGTAGCGACCCTGCCCGAGGAGGAGCCGCCAGCACCCGTGCACGACACGTTGTTGAACTTGAACCCGGTCGGATCAGCGTCCTCGGAGACGGTGTACGTCCCCGGCTGCAGGCTGTCGAAGACCTTGGTGTTCGCAGCCGAGTCGCCGCCTGCCGAATTGCCCGCGTCGTTCAGGCTGAACTTGGACGCCGAGAGATTGGCCGAGGGCGTGTAGCTGAACGCCTGATCGAGCCCCCTCGGGTTCGTGTGCTTGATGATCGTGAGCTTCCCGCAGTTGTTCCCCTTCACCTGGACCGGCGCGATGAAGTCCTTGATCTCCGACGTGAACGACGTCGAGGAGCGCGACTTCACATACGCCGAGGAGAACGACTTGCAGGAGCCCTGCGGGATGACCCCGGCGCAGGCCAGGTTGATCCCCGCCTCGCCGAACTGCTGGGCGGGACGGTTGACCGCGGTCAGGCCGCCGAGGTTCTCGCTGACCGGCGAGCTGTTGGTCAGACCCTCCGAACACGCCGACGAGATGACCGAGCCCGTGCCCCAGTCGGAGCCGTTCCAGGTGAACTTCGTCAGCGTCGGTGAGTTCGACCCGCCCTGGAAGGCGTAGTTGATGAGCAGGTCGTTGACCGTCCGGTTCAGCACCTTCGCCCCTGCGGTCGTCAGATCAGGCTGAGCCGCCGCGTTGATCTCGAAGTCGAAGTTGACCGTGCCGGACTGGTTCTCGCGCGACCACGCGAGGTAGAGGTACTCGGAGCCGCCGATGTTCTCGTTCGAGACGGCGAAGCGAGCGAGGTCGGCCTTCGAGTTCGGGATGGAGCCGGTGACGACGTTCGTGTTGACGTCGTTCTCCTTCGCCCCCTGCCCGAACGAGTTGTCTGTCGTTCCTGTCGGCAGGTCCTGCCCGACAGACAGGTTCGGGGCGTTGTCCCAGTCATGCGCCCCTGCCCCGCCGTTGACGACGAGGTTTGCGTCGTTCGACTCGAACGTCGAGCCCGCCAGGTTCGCACTGGCTCCCACCACGAAGAGCGTGGCGAGTGCTGTCGCTGCGAGCGCAGCAAACAGATACCTACGCATACGTTGCCCTCCTTTAGAGGTTCCTTCCCCTGTGCCGCAGGGGTTTGCCGCGCGGGACTCTAGACGGTTGAGTCCGGCGGTTCAACCGTCGGTTCGTGGGTCGCCATTCCGCCCATGATCAGCGGGACGAGCGTCACCACGAACTCGGGGTGCGCGAGCACGACCGAGCCGATGGCGGTGCCTTCCTCCACCTCGACCCCGTAGAAGAAGGCGAAGTTCTCCGGCTTCGCCATCAGGGCCTCCTTGATCGCGGCGATCGCCTGATCCTGGGCGGCGATGAAGTCCTCGCCTCTCAGTTCGTCAGGAGCGTCCACAGTCCCCAGACGACGAGCGCCCAGAAGAGCAGGCAGAAGAGGATGGCCCCGAGGAACCCCCAGTTCCATGCCTCAAGTTCCTGCTTCCTCCCAGTCACGGATGAACTCCGCCTTTTGCTGGTTGATCCACTCTAGGACTGGCACCAGGACGTGGTAGCGCAGAAGACGCGGCGAGCTCGGGTCGAGCCCCATGAGCACGGCCAGGTCCTCGACGTAGACGTCCAGGATGTCCGCGCCCGTCTCGCCGTCGTCGGGAACAAGAATCGACCAAGTCTTTGCGGCCCGTTTCGGGAGCCCGTCGGACGTTTTCCGCTTCTCTCTCGGCGCCGCGCGCCCGCAGGTCGGGCACAGGCCCTCCTCGCGACGGACGCGGCGAGCCTCAGGCTCAGGGTCGACGAGAGCTTGACTTCGCAGCGGCCCGCGAGCCTGGAAGTCCCCGTCCGAGTCAAGCTCCCAGTACTCGAACAGCCCAAGTCGCTCGCTCCACGTCACCTTTGCCCGGTGCCCGCCCGGCCCTCCGGTGAGCCAGGAGTGGTGCGTGACGCAGAGCCCGACTGAGTTCGGGATCGTTCGGTCCTGGACCGACACCCACTCGTAGGGCTGCCCTCGGAGGTACGACTTCGGCCACAGGTGGTGCCGCTGCTGGGCCCGGGAGATGCAGCCGGGGACGACGCACCAGTCCCCGATCGGCGCTGGCTTCCCCTCGACGCCACGGATGTCGGGACGGATGGCCGGCGCGAGTGTCATCGAGGAGGGCGGTAGCCCCAGAACGGCTCGCCGTGATCAACCTCGGGGATCAGTTCTAGTGGGATCCGACCGTAGGGGAAGCTCTCCCCAGGGAAGTCGACGACGTCGGTTTCACCTCGGAATGACGCGAGCCGAGCTCCAGCCTCGAAGGCCTCCGAGGAAGCATGCTGGAGCCAGTAGAAGAGCTCTGGCCGGCGCTGGCGACGGGCCCTCCGCTCGGCCTTGACAAGTCCCCAGAGAGGTCGCTCGGCGGTAACTGCAGGAGGCGGGACCCGAACGAGCCCCTCGGATCTGCGCTCGGTAACTGCAGGAGGCGGGACCCGAACGAGCCCCTCGGATCTGCGCTCGTAGTACTTGACCGGGACGAAGACCATCCCGAGCGACGAGAGCCATTCCGCGAGCTCGTCTATGCCCAGGCTGGACATCCGTCTCTCCAGCCGCACATGTCGCAAGGCAGGATGTTCCTCGACCAGTCCGGCGTCGCTCCGAGCCAGGGCCAGTCCTGCTCCATTCCGTAGGTCACCCAGTAGTACGAGATCGTCGCCGAGGCCATCTGAAGCAATCTCACCATCTGCTCTACCTGCTGCGGGCTCGGAGCGGGGACGACCATGTCCTCGGATTCGAGGGCGGTGACGATCGAGGGCGTCTTGGCTCGGGAGATGGAGTGGTACTCGGTCGGGAGCTTGGTCGCGAGCGAGTACAGGCGCCCCTGCAGCTGCCAGGAGGGTTTCACCTTGCGGCTGACCTGCTTCCCCGTCTTCGTGTCGAGCACGCGTTCGGCCTCGCGCGTGTCGATGTAGCCGATGATGGGGACGTGGATGCTGTCGAAGGCGAGTGAGAACTGCTCCTCGACCGCGACCGGCTGCACGCGCGGGACGACGTGGCGGTAGTAGGCGGCCATGATCCGCTCCGAGTCGGAGCGCACCGTCTCGGGGTCGGTGTCCCAGCGGATGTTGTCGACGCCCCCCGACTCGCGGATCGCTTCGTGGACGGCGACGTCGTTCAGGAACTGCACGGCGTCCGAGAGCGGCTGGTCGGTCCCGCTCGCGATCTTCTGCTGGTAGTTCCATTCGAGCGTCTGGTGGAAGGTCGACCCGACGACGAGCGCCTCGCCCGGCTTCTCCTTTTCGTGGAAGAGGTAGCGACGCTGGAACTGACGCGGGCAGCGGTTGAGCATCCCGATCGAGCTCGCGGAGAGGTGATCGAGCTCAGGGGGCCACGGGAGGGTGTGGTCCGTGACCCCCATGAGCTCGGCGAAGGAGATGCTCATGTCGCCCTCGCTTTCGCACCGGAGAGCTGGCCTCGGGCCAACTGCTCGGCACGGCTGACGCGGGCGTGCTCCTCGGCGAGCGAGCTGTGACCAGCAGCTTGCTTGATCGCGTCGAGGTAGCTGCGCCCGCGTAGGTGCAGCCTGATCGCGCGGTCGACCCCGCGCTCGTCGAGCTCGATCTCGCGCGTGGCGGCGATGAGCCGGATGTCGGCTGCGATCTCCCGGAGGTCCGGCATCAGAACTCGGGCGGGAGGCCCTGGGCCTGGTAGTCGGGGTGGTCGGCCCATTCGTTCGCCGGCACGACCTCTTCGGCGACCCCGTTCAGCCCCTGCCGGTAGTAGGCGACGAGCCGCTCCGAGAGCGAGAGCACGTTGTCGAGCGTTCGCTGCTCGGCGGGGACGTGGCTGATCAGGATGCCCGCGACCTTGGTTGCCGTCTGACGCATGATCCGCGCCTCGCGCTCCTCCTCGGGGAGACGCTCGGTGATGCGGACGACGGGCGGGTTGACGGTCACGGTCGGGGGCGTGGTCGGGATCACCGGCTGCTGGGGCGGCGCGGTCGTCAGCTGCTGGGGCGGCAGGGTTGTCGCCTGCTGCTGAACAGGAATCGGGGGCGGGGGTGCTGCGGCCGCATCCGCGTTCACGACCCCGACGATCCACCAGTAGTTCTTCGAGGGGTCGTTCTGGTCGGGGTTCACATTGCACACGAACCCGAGGCGCTGGCCGATCTTCCCGTACAGGTCCGCGGCGAGCGCCTGGTCGGACGTCCACAGGTTCTTCTGGTACTGCGAGCCCTCGGGCTGGATCGTGACGAACCACTTGTTGCCCGTGCGGTGCGTCTGCACGTTCACGATCGCCCCGACAGCAGTCTGCTGCGATGGCTGAACCTGACTCATGCCTTCCTCCTTCATCGTGGTTGGGGGTACTCCTAACACTACTTCCTGGTGCAGACGGATCCACTCACCCAGTAGCTGCAACGGGCTGCTGCCAGATCAGTGACGTGTATTCGGTGATCCATGCCTTGTTCCGGCGCATCGACCTGCGAGTGCCAGTCGCTTCCATGACGCCCTCTTTCGCCATCCGCTTCATCAGCGGCCCCCAGCGTCGACGCTCGTCGCGGTCGCCGTGCGTCTTCAGGTCGGGGTAGTGCAGCTCGAACTCCCAGATGACCTCATCGGAGGAGAAGATCCGTATGCGGCGAGCGATCGAGCGTACGCACGCCTCCGCCTTCTCGCGCCACTCGTCGGAGGCGTCGAGCGCGTTCTCGGTCTTGGCCTGGCCGGCGCGCGCCTTGCACTCGGGGCAGGGGATCATCTTGAGAAGGATCGGGCTCCAGACCTTGAACGTGCCCTTGCACGTCGGGCAGACCTCGCCGGCACGTTTGAACCGCTCGACCGCGGCGTCCATCTTCTCCGGGTGGCAGCTCATGCACCAGCTCGGACTCGAATCAGGATGTGTCGGGCAGGTCATGAGAAGAGCGCCTCCTGTTCGACGTTCAGTCCGAGCTTCACACGCAGCACGCAGGTGTCGTGTGCGAAGGCTCCTGTTTCCTTCCGCCCCCACACCTTCACGCGCCCCGGGGCGGACCAGCCGATGATCTGCCGATAGGCCTTCTTGCGGGTGTCGGACGTGATCGGCTTGCCGCAGAGCGAGCAGGTCATCCGTTCATCATCTCCCTCACGCGCCCGGGGTCAGGAACGAGGAAACGCGTCCCGTTCGAGCGCCAGAAATCGGCGTCGGCCGAGCTGTTGCAGTCCGGGCAGGGCGCGTATTCCTCGAACCCGGACCGCTCGTTCGCCGACGTCCGCGTCGCGACGAGCACCATCTTGTCCCCGTCGCACGTCTCGCAGGCCTCCAAGCGCATCGGCGCGTTCACCGTCTTCACCTGCGCCTTGCGGAGCTGGCCGACCTTCTCCTCGATCGAGCTCCAGACGCCCGTCAACGCCTGCGGGGTCAGCGCGATCTCGGGGTAGAGCTCATGCCAGAGCTGCGCCCGGGCATGGATCTGATCGGCGAGCAGGTAGTCGTCGGGCTGGAGCTCACGAAGCTGCTTGAGCGCGCGGTTGATGCGCCCGCGCTCGTCCTGAGTCAACGCCGAGAGCTCCGCGCCCGTGACGTCAACGAGCGCCTCGAAGGAGTAATCACGCATCCGCCTTTGCCTCCTTCCCCTTGCTGGTAGTGATCCTTCATCGCCTCGGGGGGGTTGGACGTTTCTCCCCAACCCCCCCCACCCAGGGGCGCTGCACCCCTTCCAGCGTTTGTTGATAACTCGTCTCGTCCGTACAGGTCCGTGTTTCCGCCTTTAGGCAGTCTGCGTGAGCTTTTCAGGGGACACACCTCACGCGCCCGGTCTATGCGAGGAGCCGGGGCGACCGTTAGGCTGTATCCAGGTCGTTGGGCAGACGACGAACCTAGCGCGAGGGCCGGATGTTGTCACCCGGCCCTCTTCGCTATTTGCGGACTTATTCGTCTTCGTCCTCGGGGAACATCACGTCGACCGACGCCGCGAGGATCGCGAGCGCGTGGCCGGTGACCATCGTGATCTTCGCCCTGGCGTACTTGGCCGCACGCGGGTTACGCTGTGCGAGGCGCTCCAGGTCCGGGTCGAAGGCCCTCAAGACCTTCACCGAGACGTCCTCGAAGAGCGTCTTGCCAACCGAGCGAGCGTCGGCTGTCCGCTGGCCGACGCTCCACACTGCCGCCTTCGTGCGGCCGTCCCGCTTCAAGACGTACAGCGTGTTCGACTTGGGCCCCCGCTGCGCCGCGAGGTAGGCCTGGATTAGCCCGCTCGCCTCGTAGACGGAGATGCTCATGCTGCTGGCGATGTCGTAGACGGTGAAGTGCTCGGTGTCGTGGTCGATGAGCCACGCTTCGAGCTGCTCCCAGAACGTCACGATGCCTCCAGTCCGGCCAACCCCTTCGCGACTTCGAGCTCGACGAGGAGCGGCTTCAGTGCCCGCTCGATCTGCTCGATCATCTCGGGGGTGAGGGATGCATCGGAGTTCAGCTCCTGCAGCTCCTCGGTGGCCTGCTCGATGTGTCCGACGATGCCGAGCGAGGTGAAGCCCGCAGCCATGCTGCGCGCCTGTCGCCCGACCTCGGCGGTGATCGCCTCGCGCTCCTTCCGCTGCGCGGGGGTCATACGGGATTCCTCCTCGTCGTACTGCTGACGAGCTCCGAGGTAGGCGTGTCCGGCTGCTGCTCCGACGGCCCGCTGTCGTTCGCGCGGGAGCTCGGAGATGATCTGCTCGACCTGTTCGAGCGGGGCCTCGCGTAGCGTCTTCTTCGCCGCCGCGCGATCTTCGCTCGTCACGCCCGGCTCGCGGGCGAACGGGGTGACGCTCGCGCGTCCACCGTTTGCAGGGCTTTCGGCCCATCGGACGATCGTCCTGACCCACGTTGTGCCTCGTTCGAGCGCGTCCGCGATCTCGGGCCAGGTCGCGCCGTCGTCTTTGGCCGCACGCATCTCGACGGCGGCTTTCTCGTACCACCCGTCGCCTCGGGCGAGGTAGTCCCGCGCCTTCGCGAGGTGGCGTTCTGCTGACTGGTTCATCCAGCCTCCCTGCCGGGGTACGGTGAGATTCGCCCCTCTGTCGTTCCCGGCGAACGACGGGGGGCTCTCACCTTACTCGGGTAGGGGAGTGATGTACAGAGGGGTGGACAGCGGCGTGGCAAGGCACTAGTCGAGCCGGGCCCGCATCCGGCGGATCACCCGTGGCAGACACTCTCTCGCGCCCTACTGGCCGAACTCCCGCAGCATCTGTTTCACCGTCTGCGGGTTCTGGATCGGGTACGCGCTTGCGTTGATCCAGCCGTGCTGGTCCTTGTCGATGCGATCGTTGAACTGCTTTTCGAGCTCGCGGGCCTTGCGCTGCGTGTACGGCCCGAAGACGAGAGGATCGTCGTTCTCGGTGTTGACCGCGACGACGTAGTTGCGGACGTTGTGGCCGATCATGGTTCTCCGTCCGCGAGCTTGTTCTCGCGTTCGGCCATCCGCTTGAGCCGACGG
>Ga0126379_10002900_pt1 | contig 10999 bp, 8 predicted proteins | sample PanSoiMetPlot_24_FD_92640 | JGI IMG/M metagenome (GOLD analysis project Ga0126379, IMG submission 92640) | Tropical forest soil microbial communities from Panama - MetaG Plot_24 | ecosystem: Environmental > Terrestrial > Soil > Tropical forest > Bulk soil | place: Panama | collected 2016-02-17
AGAACTGACTGAACCAAAGGTTTGCAGGTTTGCGGAGCTCGGACAATTCGATGAGACGGCGGTTGCCCTGTCGCTGTTGGCAGATCTGCCGATTGGCGCGATCGAGCGTGCTCTGGTGCACGATACTGGTGATCAGGTTCTGGTCTTGGCAAAGTCGATTGGATTCTCGTGGCGGACGACTTACGCGATTCTAAAACTGCAAAGCGCCAACTACCGGCCGGATGATGGGTCCGAATATCTTGAAAGATACAAAAAATTACGGCCGGAAACTGCCCGCGCTGCTATTCAATTTTACCGATTGCGAGAGCGCGCTGCGAAGTCGCCACCAAAATAGCGGCCGGCCTGCAAACGAATGCAGTATGGACGACGCCGGACCGCGCAGCGCTCTTTTTCACGACGGCATTTGTCCGGCACGCTGGCCCGCGGTAGCGCCGGCGATTCTGCCGAAGACCGATCCCGCCATCAGCCCGGTGCCGCCCGGATAGTTGAAGTAGAACAACCCGCCAACCAGTTCGCCTGCTGCGTAGAGTCCGGCGATGATTTGGCCATCTGTGTCGATTACGCGGCCCGATGTGTCGATCTTGAGCCCACCGAACGTGAAGGTAATGCCGCAGGTTACCGCATAGGCCTCGAAGGGCGGCTCATCAACCGGGTTTGCCCAATTTGACTTGTTGATGGTGAGCCCTTCAGTTCGCCTTCCGTCTTTGACGTTCGGATTGAAGACGATGTCAGTACGAACAGCCTTGTTATAGGCCTTGATTGTTTCGAGAGCGCGCGCTGCATTCACGTCGTCGAGTTTCTTGACCAGTTCTTCCAGTGTGTCGGCACGGACCTTGGTGACCTGCTTGATACGGTATTCGTCTCGCAGCATCGGAATAATTTTTTTATCGAAGACCTGCCAGGCGAACTGGCCGGGCTGCATGAGGATAACGCGGCCGTATTTCGCATAAGTATAGTTGCGAAAGTCTGCCCCCTCATCGACAAAACGCTCGCCATTGGCATTGATCATGATGCCCCATGGATACGAATGCTTCTGAAAATTATCGCCGACTGCCAGATCGCCGAATTCCGGCGCATTGCGATCCCAACCTACCGCGTGGCAACCCGACCAGTTGCCGGTCGGCATAGCGCCTACGTCGAGTGCCATGCGAATGGCATCGCCCGTGTTGAAGCGAGTTCCGCGAATCTTGGCGAGCTCCCAGGTAGGGCCAAGATAGCGTGTCCGCATCTCCGTATTGGCCTGAAAGCCGCCCGCTGCCAGCACCACGCATTTCGTTCTGACCTCGACGGTGCGACCTTCATGTTTCACGCGCACGCCGTGGACACCATCGTCATCGGCAATCAGTGATAGCGCCCGCGCGTTGTAGGCGATGGTCACGCCGTTTTTGCCGGCAATCTTGGTATGCGCTTCGACCAGGCCGGGGCCGCCGCCCCAGGCCTCGACAGTGAGACCGCCCCAAAATTTGAATTTGCAATCGATCTTGTATGCTTGCCGCCCATAAATCGGGATAAACCGGATGCCCTTCTTCTGCATCCAGCGCATCGTATCTTTGCTACGGGTGACCAGAAGCTCGCAGAGGTCAGGATCAGTCCGGTATTCCGTCACACGGCCCATATCGTCAAAGAATTTTTCCTGGGTGTAGGTGCCGAAATCGGTATTTGCGATCTCTTCATCGGTCAGGTCTGGCATCAGGGCACGCAAGTCGTCGACGCCGTCATAGACACAGCGGAATGCGCCGGCCGTGAAGCGGCTATTGCCGCCCGATTCGTTTTCTGGCGCGCGTTCCAGGACGAGGACGGAAACGCCGTGTTCGACAGCGGCATGTGCGGCGCAAAACGCAGCATTGCCGGCGCCGACCACGGCGACATCAACTGAACGAGGCAACATGGTCTTGTGCCGGGTGGTTCCGATGGATCGCAGTATCAATTTATGGTTCGAGAGGTCAACTGCGCCGATTGGCGATGAAGTTCGCCGCCACCTTCAACACTCCGGCATTCTTGCCGAATGGTGAAATTGCCTTTTCGGCTTTGCGGACAAGAGTGTTCAAGCGCTGGCGCGCGCCGTCGACACCCAGCAGACTGACAAACGTTGCCTTATGTGCAGCAGTGTCTTTGCGGGTTGCCTTGCCGAGCGTGGTCGCGTCACCTTCGACGTCGAGCAGATCATCAGCGATTTGAAACGCTTCGCCCACTGCCGCGCCATAGCGTTCGAGCGCCGAGAGTTCCTTTCGATCTGCCCCGCCGAGGATAGCGCCGCTTGAACAGGCGAACTGCAGGAGCGCGCCGGTTTTCATCGCCTGCAAATTTCTGATGTCGTCAAAATCGAGATCAGGGCGAGCGTACCGTCCTTCGGCGGCGAGATCGAGCATCTGTCCGCCGGCCATTCCACCGATACCGGCGGCGCGCGAGAGCGCGGACACCAACTTCACTCTGAGAGCGGGGTCTTGGTGCGTCTGTGGTCGCGAAAGAACATCGAACGCGAAAGTCAAAAGACTGTCGCCGGCGAGAATGGCCGTAGCCTCATCAAAAGCCTTGTGAACTGTTGGCCGTCCGCGCCGCAGCGCGTCGTTGTCCATCGCCGGAAGATCGTCGTGAACGAGCGAGTAGCAATGCACGCACTCGAGAGCAACGGCGACCATAAGTGCTTGGCGTCGCGGGGTCCCGAAGAGGCTTGCAGACTCGACCACCAGAAAGGGCCGCAGCCGCTTGCCGCCGCCAAGGCTGGCGTAGCGCATGGCGTCAAGAAGCCGGGGCGGACGCATTTTTTCGCCCGCGACCGAGTGCGGCGCCAAGAGGCGCTCCAGCAATTTTTCCGTATCCCGGGCAACCTGGTCGAGATGGCGCTTGAAACGCACCGTCGGATCAGCCGCCGACACACGTTTTGCCCTGCTGCCAGGCTCAGTTTGGCTTTCTGATAATAAACTCATGGGGTTGCCGGCGGTTTTCAGGTATCAAATAATCCCGGTTAAATTCGCCGCTCGGTCGTGAGGTTCCAACATCGATCGAACCACATCATGCACAGGTTGTTAAGAGTAGGGCATCAATGCGATTGGGCATCATCCTATAATGGAAAGTGTGTTGGCAATTCTCGCCGGGGCGGTGTGGATTTACCTGCTCGGCGCCCGCGGTGGATTTTGGCTGGGGCGGGTCAGGGACACGACCCAGGAGGTCCGCCGGCCGGCCAAATGGCCGGCAGTGGTTGCCGTCATTCCCGCACGCAATGAATCCGAAGTGATCGCTGCGAGCGTCCAGTCGCTGGTGCGCCAGGATTACCCCGGAACACTTAGCGTCATTGTTGTCGACGATGACAGCGGCGACGAAACCGCAGCGTTGGCAACGCGGGCGGCAGCAGCTATTGCCAGTCGCCCAATGACAGTAATCCACACGACTGGGCCGTCGCCCGGATGGACTGGAAAGCTATGGGCGCTTGATCAGGGTATAGCCGCCGCCGAGAAATCGTTGCCGGAATACCTGCTTCTCACCGATGCTGACATCGTGCATGCGCCTGATACGCTCGCATGGCTCGTGTCGCAGGCTCTGGCCGGTCGATTTGTTTTGACGTCGCTGATGGCGAAGCTGCGGAGTGAGAGTATCGCCGAGCGGAGCCACGTCCCGGCGTTCATTTATTTTTTTCAGATGCTTTTTCCATTCTCGTGGGTTAATCGGTCCAACTCGAAAACGGCAGCGGCAGCAGGCGGCTGCATGCTTATCCGTGCGGATGCGCTAGCAAGTATTGGAGGCGTCGCCAGCATTCGCAATGCATTGATCGACGACTGTTCGCTGGCTGCAAAATTGAAAAAGATTGGTCCGATCTGGCTTGGCCTCACCAACCGAGTGCGCAGTATCCGGCCTTACGACACGTTGTCTGATGTTCAAAAAATGATTTCGCGTTCAGCTTACGCGCAACTGAGGAATTCGCCGTTGCTGCTGGTTGGCACCATCGTGAGCATGGCGATAACTTTCGTTGTTCCACCGATACTTGCAGTTTTTGCGGCAGGCCTGCCGCGATATCTGGGATTGGCGACGTGGCTGGCGATGGCGCTTTCATTGATACCGACGTTGCGATTCTACAGATTATCGCCGTTGTGGAGCGTATTGCTGCCGGGAATTGCACTGCTTTACCTGTATTACACGCTGAATTCCGCCTATAAATACCTGCGGCGGCGAGGGGGCCAGTGGAAGGGGCGTGTGCACGTCGACGCGCCAAGCTTGCAATGACGACGAGTGCGCAACTTCGCTCCGGCAAAGGTTCAGGTGACGAGAATTTTCCGGTCGCGTCCTGGCTGATCAAGCCGGAGCACCGGCCAGTCATTCTTGCATTCTATGAATTCGTCCGTGTTGCTGACGATATCGCCGATCATCCCAAGCTTGAAAGTGTCGAAAAAATCGCCCGGCTCGATAACCTTGAAGCAAGCCTGCTTGGCAGAAATGATGATGAGCCGCAGGGCGTTACACTTCGCGCAATACTGAATACGCGGGGGCTCTCGGCGCGCCACGCACAGGACCTGCTGAGCGCGTTCCGTCAGGATGCAACCAAGCTTCGATACGCCGATTGGGATGATCTGATTGACTATTGCTCGCGTTCAGCAATGCCGGTCGGCCGTTTCGTGCTGGATGTTCATGGGGAAGCGAGGGATACCTGGCCAGCTTCGGACGCCCTTTGCGCAGCGTTGCAAATTATCAATCACTTGCAGGATTGCGCAAAAGATTTTCGGTCGCTTGACCGCGTCTATATCCCGCTCGAGGCGCTTGCTTCGAGCGGCGCCAATGTCGGGGAATTGGGAAACAAGCACGCGAGCCCGGCCTTGAGGGAGTGTCTGCGCGGGTTGGCGGCACGCACGACAGCCTTGCTTCGGAAGAGTGATGGTTTCGGAACAAGTGTAAGTGACACGCGGTTGGGGCTTGAAATCTCAGTCATTCACGCGCTGGCGAATCGTCTACTGGCGATTCTGAGTGTCCGTGACCCGCTGTGCGAGCCCGTTCATCTTTCAAAAACCGAAGCATTGGTAACGGCCATAAAAGCCGGTGCAGGCGGTATGCTGCGGCGGCTGTTGCGAACGGTGGCGCCGGCGCACGGGTACCAAACCCCATGAACATTCAGTTGAAACAGTCACAGGCCGCGAACCGTGCGGGCGGAAGCTCTTTCTATCTCGCGATGCGCATCCTCAAGCGCGAGCAGAGAGAGGCGATGTTCGAAATATACTCTTTCTGTCGTCAGGTTGATGACATTGCCGATAGCGAAGCGCCACATCAGCAGCGAGTGGTGGGGCTTGCGAAGTGGCGGCAAAATATTGACGCGCTCTATTCCGCCCGTGTTCCTCCCGGGCTTGATCGACTCGCAGAAGCGATCACGCGATTTGGCTTGCGCAAGGAAGATTTCCTCGCCGTTATCGATGGCGTGGAAATGGATGCGCGTGTGGATATTCAGGCTCCAAGCATGGCGGATCTCGACCTATACTGCGATCGCGTTGCCAGCGCGGTCGGGCGACTATCAGTACGTGTGTTTGGCATGAGCGAAGCTGATGGAAAATCGCTGGCCTATCATCTCGGCCGCGCGCTTCAATTGACAAATATCTTGCGCGATATTGATGAAGATGCCGCGGTCGGACGCTTGTATTTGCCGCGAGAGGCTCTGCAGCTGGCCAATATCGAAACCAACGATTTGGCGTTGATCCTGTCAAATCCCCGATTAGGCACGGCCTGCGCCTTTATTGTAGAGCGCGCGCGCGATCATTTTGCAAAAGCCAGTGAAGTAATGTCCGGCTGCTCAAGGCACGTTGTGCGGGCGCCAAAGATTATGGGCGCGGTCTATCGCCAGATGCTCGAAGACATGGTATCGCGCGGCTGGGCGCGGCCACGGAATCGCGTTCGGATGAACAAATCCCACCTGTTGTGGATTGCTTTGCGGCATGCATTCGTCTGACGGCGGTACAATCCACATTATCGGAGCGGGTTTGGCGGGGCTTGCGGCGGCCGTGCGCCTGGCGGGCTCTGGCAGGACAGTGGCCGTTCACGAAGCGACAACGCAGGCCGGTGGCCGGTGCCGGTCATATCATGATCAGGCCACTGGCATACTGATCGATAACGGCGTCCATCTACTGCTGTCGGGAAACCACGCGGTATTGTCCTATGTGGATGCGATCGGATCGCGATCGGGCTTGCACGGACCGCGGGAAGCGGAATTTCCCTTTATAGATCTGGCAAACGGCGAGCAATGGACCTTGCGATTTGGCGACGGGCGCTTCCCGTGGTGGCTATTCGACAAAGATCGACGGGTACCGCAGACCGGCGTCGTCGACTACTTGCCGCTCGTGCGTCTGGCCTGGACATCGGCAGACAGACCGATCGGGCAGGTTATGAATTGTACCGGTCCGATCTATGATCGGTTGCTTGCACCCTTGTTGCTTGCCGCGCTCAATATCACGCCGCGGGAGGGGTCGACGCAACTTGCCGGCGCGTTGATTCGCGAAACGCTTGCGCTCGGCGGCCAGGCCTGTCGTCCGTTGTTGGCGCGCGATGGATTGGGCAGCGTATTTGTCGACCCTGCGGTCGCCTATCTGCGCGCGCGGGGTGTTTCAGTCGCGTTTGAAGACGAACTTGTCGGGATCAATTTTTCAAACGGGCGCGTTTCGCGGCTCCAATTTGCAAACCGGCAAGTCGGCTTGGTTGAAGGCGACGCGATCATACTGGCGGTTCCACCCAATGTAGCGGCGAATCTTGTCCCCGGTCTGCGGACACCAACATCGTTTCGCGGAATCTTGAACGCGCACTTCCGCGTCGATCCGCCGGCAAATCTGCCGCCGATGCTGGGCATCATCAACGGTACGTGTGAATGGATATTCGCCTTTCCCGGCCGCATTTCGATCACCATCAGCGATGGTGGTCGGCTATTCGAAGTACCTCGGACAGAGATGGCGCAGAAAATATGGCACGATGTGGCGGCGGTCACCGGCATCTCCGGAAGCCTTCCGCCCTGGCAGATCGTTCGCGAGCGGCGCGCAACGTTCGCTGCCACGCCTGAACAGAATGCCCTGCGGCCCGCCGCCGAAACGCCCTGGGTCAATTTGTTCCTTGCCGGTGATTGGATTGCGACAGGCTTGCCAGCCACTCTTGAGAGCGCCGTTCGCTCGGGCTATCGAGCTGCCGATCTCGTGGGTCTTAAGGTGCGGGCCGCCGCATGATGCTCCCTGCCGTCAACAAACACTCGCCATCGCAAGAACACGCCGAGCATTCGTGCAGCACCGCAACGCGTGCACTCCTCGAATCTCGGCAAAGCGACGGCCATTGGGTGTTCGAACTCGAAGCCGATGCGACGATTCCGTCGGAATATGTGTTGCTGCGGCACTATCGCGGTGAGCCGGTCGACGCAGCGCTGGAGCAAAAGATCGCCAGCTATCTGCGCCGTATCCAGGGCGGACACGGCGGTTGGGCTCTGTTTCACCAGGGCGATTTCGACATGAGCGCAAGCGTGAAAGCCTATTTCGCGCTCAAGATGATTGGCGATGATCCAAATGCCGGTCACATGCGGCGCGCGCGTGATACGATCCTTGCAAGGGGCGGTGCGGCCAATAGCAACGTTTTTACGCGCGCACTGCTGTCGCTCTACGGTATTTTACAGTGGCGCAGCATCCCGGAAATGCCGGTCGAGATCATGCTGCTGCCGCGATGGTTTCCGTTCCATCTGTCCAAAATCTCCTATTGGGGTCGCACCGTACTGGTGCCGCTGCTGGTTTTGCAGGCATTGCGTCCGCGCGCGAAGAATCCGCGCGGGGTAACCATCGACGAGCTGTTTACCGAGCCAACGCAATCGGTCGGGCCAACCTCGAAGGCGCCGCATCAGCGCTGGATCTGGTTCGGGCTGTTTCGCGGTATCGATATCGTGCTTCGACCTGCTGTCAGGCTCTTTCCGAAAAGCCTGCGGCGACGCGCCATCGATCGGGCCGTCGGCTTTGTCAGCGAACGGCTTAACGGTGAAGACGGACTCGGTGCGATTTTCCCCGCAATGGCCAATTCAGCGATGATGTTCGATGTGCTTGGCAACAAGACCAACGCCGAGATTGCGCGCGGCTCCGTCGAGAAGTTGCTGGTCATCGGCAACAACGAAGCCTACTGCCAGCCCTGTGTATCGCCGGTATGGGATACATGCCTTACCTGTCACGCCTTGCTTGAAGCCGGGGGCAATCAGGCGCGCGACGCGGCCTTTCGCGGGCTTGACTGGCTGTTGCCGCGTCAGGTGCTCGATGTAAAGGGAGATTGGACCGCCCGGCGGCCGCTGGTGCGGCCCGGTGGGTGGGCATTCCAATATGCCAATCCGCACTACCCCGATCTTGACGATACGGCGGTGGTTGTCATGGCAATGGATCGGGCTCGCCGCACGGGAGCCGATAACCGTTATGATCAAGCCATCGATCGCGCCGTTGAATGGCTGAAAGGGATGCAAAGCCGCAATGGCGGCTGGGCGGCGTTCGATGTCGACAACACGTTTGACTACCTGAATAACATTCCGTTTGCCGATCATGGTGCGCTGATCGACCCGCCGACCGAGGATGTCACTGCGCGCTGCGTTTCGATGCTGGCTCAGCTCGGCGAGACTTTGGACAGGAGTAAATCGCTCACGCGCGGCGTCGAATACTTGCTCGGCACTCAAATAAAGGACGGAAGCTGGTACGGGCGCTGGGGTCTGAACTATATTTACGGGACGTGGTCGGCACTCTGTGCGCTCAACGCATGTGGCATCGATCACGACTCTGCAGAAGTCAATAAAGCCATTGGCTGGCTCACATCGATTCAAAATCCTGATGGTGGCTGGGGGGAGGACGGTAGAAGTTACAAACTTGACTATCGCGGGCATGAGCCGGCCGCGAGTACGTCATCACAAACCGCATGGGCTCTGCTTGGACTCATGGCTTGTGGCAAAGTTGACCATCCGGCTGTGGAACGCGGAGTGCGATTTCTTACGCAAACACAGAACAAAAATGGCTTCTGGGACGAGGAACGCTTCACCGCCACCGGTTTTCCGCGGGTGTTTTATTTGCGATACCACGGATATCGAAAGTTCTTTCCACTATGGGCGCTCGCGCGCTATCGGAATTTGAAAGCGAGCAACACCTCGAGCGTGGCTTGGGGTATGTAAGACCTAGCGCGCCAGCGAATCAAAACGCGCCTTCTGCTCGTTGCTGAGCCTGCTGTAAAAACCATTGAACGCAATTTGCACTGTCGTCGCAGCATAGTTCAGGGCGGTCAACTGGTCGCTGGCGGCATCGAGCCGTGCCATTGGGTCAGCGGGAATCGGCTGCGCGCAAGAGGCGATCATAAGCTTGGCCATGTCCGCCGACACCTTGTGCAAATTCTCAAGGCTCGCCGCCTGATCGTTGTTCAGACGAATCCTCATTTCGATTTCCTTGATAAGGCGTTCCGACTTTTCGGCGTTTTGGGCGGCGCAGCCTTGATACTGCTTGTTCATGTCATCGCTCGCGCCCGTGCGGTTGGTCGGCGGAGGATTGGTCGGCTGCTGACTGGCGAAACTGCTTTTTTGGGTGTTTGTCAGCGAATCATAGAAGTCCTTGACCGGGCCACGCATGGAAATTGCCGCATCGCGCACGGTCCAAAGCGTTTGCACCAATGCCCGTAGACGATCGGGTGGAGTGAGTGCGTTCGACGGACAATCGGCTCGAATGCTGTTCAATGATTGCGTCACCGCCGCCTGCAGCTTGTCGAGCGCTTCATTTTGTGTGTCGGACACTTGCAATATTTGTTGGACACGGATGGTCGGCCAGTTCTCCCGCGAGAGTGACGCAGCCTCGCTACAACGGTTTGTGGAATTGCTGGCGTCAGTTACGGCCGCGCCGATGGTCGCGGTGCGGGCAGAGGTTCGCGGCAGATCGAAACGTCCGGCGATTGTATCTGCGATCACGTCAAATCCACGGCCGCGCAGCCGGGATGCGTAATCGTCTGGCCAGAAAGCAAAGCCCAGGACGTCTTCATAGGCCGTCGGCCAGGCGGGTACGCCGGCGAAGCCAAGCCGCGACCCCGAGATGGCTGAAGACTCGCTGGGTGGGGCAGGAGAGGCTGCCCGTGGTTCGCTCGCGCGGCGATGGCGGTGGATACGTGGAGAATGGCCGAAGTGTCCGAGTGCTTGGCGAAAAGGCCGCGTAATACCACCGAGGATGCCCTGGGGCGACAGCTGTGCATCAGCGACACCACTTGGCGGGATCGCCGCGCTTAGTATTGCCGCGAATATGAAGGTGCGTCCGCGCATGGCCAAATCCGATCCTCCAGGATGGATGGAGGAACCCCTGATTGGTACATAACGGGCTATTCGCGCCGCCGGTTCCACGCGGCGGTTCAAGCGCACCCAGGTTATTATTCCGCCGCCATGATCTCGGCTTCGCGCTTTTTTTGGTGAATTTCTTCGAGTTTGCGCTCAACGTGCTGGGAAAACACGTATTGCGCCGGCCTTTGCCGATCGAGCGGAATTTCGGGTTTCATTGCGCCATCAGTGCGGACGCCCCGCAGGGTTACGCCGAGAGCCTTCAGTGGATGCGCGACGGCATCCTGCACCGCGGACGCCTCGTAGCCGCAGTGCACCATGCAGTCTGCACATTTCTCATAGTTCCCGGTGCCGTACGCGTCCCAATCGGTTTCAGTCATCAGTTCCTCGAAGGTTCTGGCGTAACCTTCGCCAAGCAAATAGCAAGGCTTCTGCCAGCCGAAGATTGTGCGCGTCGGATTGCCCCATGGGGTGCAGTGGTAGGTCTGGTTACCCGCCAGGAAGTCCAGGAACAGGCTTGACTGGCTAAACGACCACTTGGTCTTGCTCGGTCCGCGCTTGAACACATCGCGAAACAGCCGCTTGGTCTTGCCGCGATTAAGGAAGTGCTGCTGGTCGGGCGCGCGCTCATACGCGTATCCCGGAGACACCGTAATGCCATCCACGCCCAGATCCATGACGGTGTCAAAAAAGGCGGCGACCCGATCGGCCTGTGCGGTGTTGAACAAA
>Ga0126379_10002902_pt1 | contig 10994 bp, 6 predicted proteins | sample PanSoiMetPlot_24_FD_92640 | JGI IMG/M metagenome (GOLD analysis project Ga0126379, IMG submission 92640) | Tropical forest soil microbial communities from Panama - MetaG Plot_24 | ecosystem: Environmental > Terrestrial > Soil > Tropical forest > Bulk soil | place: Panama | collected 2016-02-17
AGTGGTGAAACCAACTTCACAGATCGCAGCGGCCCATGGTGGCCGATAGCTGAGCGCCTCAATCTGAGTGTTCTCGATGAAGATCGTGTCGGTGCGTAGCCAATTCCCTGTACGCATAGTCCGATCGACGAGATCAGAATTGCCGACGTTGCTAAAGTCCGGCTGCGTGTTCGTGGCCAGTGGGACCTTTGTCCAGTGTTCAAGTTGCGTTTCGAACATAGCCGACCAAGTCCGTTCTGCAACCAGTTGGCTGGAAAAAGGGTTGCCCTCGAACGGCCACGTGTGCCCTTCGCCCCAAAAACCGTACATCATGGTGTCGACGAATTCGACTTGCGGATGACCGTTGAGTTCGTCGGCCAGCAACCCATTCAATTCGCGAAATGCAGCTTGATACGCCGGGTGATCGTATTGCGGCACCCGGTTATCTTTCCGGTAGCGCATCTCCGCAGGATTGCCCTTCCACTCGCCTTTGAGCTTTACGTATGGAACTTTGTTGAGGAGAAAATCTGGCATCCCTGGATCGGGGAAGTCCGGATTCTCCAGCATGACTCGGAACCCGATGCGCTTGTTGTAACGGCGCGCCAGATCGAACGTAATCTTCCACGACTCGGGGAAGTCGAGGCGCCCAGGTTGCTTCTGGACATCACGCCAGTTGGGGCGGATGTAGATCTTCTGCGCGAAGGGTAGCTTGATCAGATCTTCGAGTATGCGTTCCTGAGTTTGGCCAGGGATGTGGAGCGGTCCCGTGTCGTCGGACACATAGACAATCAGGCCCATGCCATAGTTGGTGACGATCTCCTTGGAAGGCGACGTGATCATCGCGACATCGCTGTCGGGAACCACTGCGCCGGGTCCATACTGCGGAAACGGTCCCTGATAGAGCCGGTCGGGAACGGGAGGCCCTGCTCCCCAATCATATTTATCCCAGTTGTGTTCAGGGACGTAGGCCTTGGCGCTGGGCTTGTACAAAGCAGCTGTGAGTCCTGCTGCGGTGGCGGACTTCAAGAAGGTGCGTCGTTCCATGAGTGCTCCTACAACCCCGAAAGCACGTCGTCTTCGCCTTCCACCTGCGTAACGCTACTCCGGGGTTGCTTCCAGCAGAAGGTGTTTTGAAAAGTCTGCCGAGAGTTTCGCGACTGGTCCGCGAACGATCCCGAAATCTTTACCGTCCACATAGTCGACGACGTGATAGGCGCGATCATCCAGGCCGCGCAACTCCACGGTGCCTTTCCAGTTTGCAGCGAAGAACGAGTAGTACATCTTCGTATCCTTGCGGATGACGTGAGCTTCCGGCCGATCGAAGCCAATATCGTAGAGTGCACCCAGATATTGGCCGCGGGAAAGACCCTTCTCCTGATAAAGCTGCAGCCACTTCTGGAAGCTCTCCGCATGTTCGGGCGTCAGATCGAAACGGCCATGTTTCTGGACGAGAGAGGGCAGCACGAACTGCGTGCCCACCACTCCTCCAATACCGAGGGTCGACGCGAAATCGTCGTGATTGTCGCTCAGCTCAACGTGATCCCCAAAGTACGGAACATCGTCGCCCATGAGGCCTTTGATGGTCTTGCCTTTGGTGCGTACCTGGAAAGAACTTCTCGGGTCGGATGCCACGGACATATTGAAATGCGGCATTGTGAAGAAAGAATAAGCAGTTCCGCAGGGGCAGAATTCCACCAGCGATCCAGGTTTGGCTTTCTGTGCGGCGTCATAGATTTCACGGAAAAAATCAGGCAAAGCCTCAACCGAGTCCTCTGGGCGCTTGTGGTGGTGCGCAGGGTTGTAACAAGCCGGGACGCCATTCATGTGTTGCCCGTCGAGCTTGAGGCCGTCAAATCCCCAATCGACAAGGATCTTACGCACCAGTTCTTTGTGATACTCCACAACCCGCGAGTTGGCGGGGCAAAGATAGTAGGAATCCCACCATGAAATCTTGCGCGGCGAACCATCCTGATTTTCCAAGATCAGGTCAGGCTCATCTTTGAGCAACTTGGAATCTGGGACCGCGCTGAGTGGCGACCACCAGAGCTGCGCCTTGAATCCTTCCTGGTGAATCCGTTCTACCATCGCTTTGATGTCAGCATCGCCGTGGGGAAACTTCTTCGGATCGAGCTGCCAGTCGCCGTAATTGTTCTGCCAACCGTCGTCGAGCGTGACCCAGGTAAATCCCATGCGCTTCACTGTGGGCAGCGTGTCGTAGACCTGCTGCGGCTTGAAGTCGCGTCCGTATCCCCAGGCGCACCAGATCGCACCGAAAGCGCTTTCCGGAGCTTTAGCCATCTGGAAGCCTTGTTTCAACATGAACCGGCGGTAGGTAAGCAGAGTCTGGAAGTAGTCTCCGTTATGCACGGTAACGAACGTGCGAAAGGTGCGGAAACTTTCGCCGGGCTGCAAAGACTCGTCATGGCGATACAGTACGCTGACGTGAGCCTGACGTGCGTTGAGCATGGAAACTGGCAGGGAAATCAGACGTGGGCGCGCTTCGACGTGGCCTACCCCAATGCCCACGTCTCTGCGCCACACGTCAACAATCGGCGTGCCGCCTCCATAGTCGCTCGCATTCATCCCGAGATAGTTCTGCTGGGAGAATCCCGCCTGCAGCGGCACGATCCAGTCCGGACGGCGCTCGTAAGAGCCGCTCTGAAACGACCAGAAGGGCACACCTGCCGCGCGAGGCTGCGCCTCGACCGTATAGTGATTGTTGGTCCACTCCAGGATCTTCAGTTGCGACTTCCCAAGGTTCGTGTAGCTAACGTCGAAGACCGCCAGGTTGGGAAACTCGTCGTAAATGATGACGGAGAGATTCTTCTTCAGTACCCCGGATGTACCGGAAAGAGTGAGTTTCTCTCCCGCGCCGTAGGCGTCGGTGACGCGCTCGTGCGTCTGCGAGCTCAAAGCAAAGTCGTACCAGGAACGCTCACTGCCTTTCACGGTTTCGGAATCGGAGAACGCGCCCAGTGAAATATCTTTGTCCGCAAATCGTGCAACCACGCGGCTGTGCATGTTCTTGTCAAACTCGATGCGCAGGCTGGGGCTTTGGATTTGAGCCGAGGGCGTACGACGCGCTGCGGATTCGTCAGGCCGCGCTGAAGACTGGCCCGCCGCCAACAGTGCTGTGAAGATGAGTAATGAAGAGAACGCTTTTTTCATGGTGCACCCTTAAAAGCCATGATGGAGGTTCGAACGCAGAGTGAGTGAACCATCCTCGTTGAGCTTCTGCCGACAAGCCCATTGGACCGGGTAACGCATACTTTTCACCTCGATCTCCGCTCTGAGTTTCAAACCCGCAAATTTTGTTCCTTTGGGCAGCACAAATTGCGCCTGCCGGAGCTTTCCCGGCAGGGGATAACCAGCATCCAAACATCCGCTTGTCAGAATCTTTCCGTCGTCGCTCTCTACGCTCACCCGAAGCACGCCCGGAACACCGGCGATGCCATCATTTGCAAAGGCGACGATAAGGCCAAGATAGCCGCCGTCATCATAGCTCCAGATCATCGACGGCCTGACGCGATACCCAATTCGACGATTGATCTGATCGAAAGCCTTCGGAAATGCCTGGTAATAGCTCAGCAGATTCTTGGCGCTGATCGCGTGAAAGTTCCAGAGTGACCAGTAGTTCGCCCCCACGTCGATGACGTGAGCGATCATGTTTTCCGCCGGCGATAGGCCTTCCTCCAACGGGAATGAGTCCGGACTCTTCGCAGGGATGCCTTGTTCGAGCGCCGCAGCGATCCACGGCGGACGATTACTGAGAGTTTCGATTTGCTCGTTCTCAATAAAGATAGTGTCGCTACGAATCCAGTTAAAACTGCGAATTGTGCGGTCGAGTACTTCGGAATTGCCTACGCGGCTGTAGTCGGGTTGGGTGTTGGTCATCAGCGGAGTCTTGGTGAAGTGCTCCTGCTGAACCTCGAACATCTTGACCCATGTCCTCTCCGCAGTCTGGTAGTCGGGAAATGGAGTGTTGACGAAGGGCCAAGTGTGCCCTTCGCCCCAGAACCCGTATAGAAAGGTATCCACAAACTCAACCATCGGGTTGCCATTGAATTCCGCCGCAAGAAGGCCGACCAGTTCACCGAATGCCTGTTGGAAAAAAGGATGGTCGAAGCGAGGCTGATACTTCGAATATTGATTCTCGATGAAACGTGCAGCAGCCTTCTTTTCTTTCTCGTCAGGAATTAGGTCAACGGTCGGTACCTTATCGAGAACGAAATCCGGAAGCGCCGGCTGGTGCTTATAGTCGGGCGCGCTCATCTGAATGCGAAGTCCAACCCGCTTATTGTTCTTCTTCGCAAGATCGAAAATGAGCTTCACATAATCTGGAAACTCGAGTCGGCCCGGTCGCGGCTGCACCTCGCGCCATGTCGGCCGTATATAAAGCTGTTGCCCCAACGGAAAGCGAACCAAGTCTTCGATGGCCTGCGGAATGTTGTCCGATTTAATCTCGTCCGTCCCGCTGTCAGCCGTGATGTAGGTGATCAGTCCCTTCCCGTAGTTCGGCACGACTTCTTCCGAGGGCGTCGTAGTCATCACCACATCATCAGTGGGGATCAGGGCCTCAGGTGCATACTGCGGAAAAGGCCCCTGATTGAGCCGGTCGGCGACTGGAGGGCCAGAGCCAAAATCGTATTTATCCCAGTTATGGGCCGGAACGAAACCGTGAGCTTTGGTAGTTCCAAGTTCAGTAGCGACTGCTAACGCAACACTGCTTTTCAGAAAGTCTCTACGCTGCATCGCAGTGGTGTCCTCTCCGTGCCATCCAGCTCCGGCGGGTATCGCCATTGGCAATAGAACTTTCGACGTGTTTCTCTTTATATCGTTTTATTTCGTTTTGTCCAGTGTAAAACACAGAGGTTTCCATTGACTGAGAACACTGCCGAGTGTCCGCAAGAAAATCAGGATGCGAGAAGGCGTTGGATTTGACCGACAGTCGCGTTTATCGGCCGTCCAAAGTGCAGAAAGAGGTCTTTGAGCAAAAGCCTGACTGGCGAGGACCGTCGTGCAAGAACGGAGTTTCGAGGAAGTCTGGGCTATCCTCCCAGAAGCTCACATCTGGCCTGAAGAAATTCCGGATTACAAAAAGAATTTCAGAAGAACTTAGCTCTAAATGCTTCGTAGCGCTGGCGTGCCAGGCTCAAGATCTCGTTAAACTCAGGGTCCCCGTGGAGGGAGGTTAGTAAAGGATCGTTCTCCAGATACGGATACGAAAAGAATCCTCCATCGACGCTGCGTCGCAAGACTCGAAGGGCGGCTACCTTGTCGCCCAGGACTGAGTAAGCCTGCGCTATTTTGTAAACCCCCTCAGGGTCACCGACGCCGCGTTGTGTGATCTTCTGTTCCGCGCGATGTAGGATCTCTAGCCCATCTGCGGTGCGATGTGCAATCGAATCCCGCAGAGCCTCACCAACCATCGCATACAAAGAGGGATCGGTCTCGTACGCACGCTGAAAGTCTTCGGCTGCCCGCTCCAAATCCTTCTTATGAAACTCTCCAAAGCCGCGATAGAACAACAGAAAGGATGAATCATTTACGTCGGGCAGACTGCCTAAGAAATTGTCATACTGCCCGAGATAAAGGTAAGCATTCAACATTGAACCGTTAGCTTTGACCTGCGGGTCGATTCGACGCGCGGTCTCGCATTCGGCAACGGATTCGGTCAGCATCCCCGCGAACCGATAGGCGTATCCAAGTTCCCAATGGAGATCCGAATGGTTCGGATTGGTCTTGAGAGCGTCGCGCAGCAACAGCACCGCTTGCTCGACTTTCCCCGTATCAACGAGATTGTTTGCCAGGAAAATCTCTGCCTCAAGTTGCGAGGGTTGAAGTGTGAGCGCGCGTTCATAAGCCGCTTGCGCACGGCGGTATTGTTCACGGCCGCCAAACTCAAAAGCCGCGTCTGAGGTGTAAGACGCTCCAAGATAGGCCCAAGCGGGCGCGTAGTTCGCATCGATCTCGGTCGACTTCTCCAGCATCTTGATGGCGAGAGGAAATCTGTGTTGACTATGGAGATCGACCCCGCGCAGAAAATACTCATAGGCAAGCGCATTGACGGGCGCCTCGGGCTTGATCCGTTCCGCTTCTGCTGGGGATAGGTTCAACTCGAGGTCCTTAACGATCTGGAGGGCAACAGTATCCTGGACTCTCAGCAGCTTGTCATACTTAAGATCGATGGTGCCCCGCCCAAGTATTTTCTGGCTCTTACCATCGACTAGTTGGTACGTAATTCTGAGATCATCGCGATCGCGGACAAAGCTACCGATCAGCAGCGTGTCGACGTTGAGATCGCCGGCAACTTTCGGGATATCGATTACCTGGTTCCGGTATTTCTCGACTGCCGCGGAAGGCCGGGTCGTCAAGTAGTTCACGTAATCGAGCTTGGTAATGACGGCATCTGCAAGCGAGAAACCAAGGAAATCATTCTCCGGATCTTGCTTAAGGTTCTGCAGCGGAAGGATCGCCAAAGTTCTTGGGGCTATTAGAGACAGCGGCGGTGTAGACGACCGACTATAGAACGATCTGCCAATCGCCAGAAATGCAAGGAACAAAACACCTGCTGCCGTTGCCTTGAAGGTAAGGCTCTGTGTGACCTTCTGGCCTCTCGGTCCCACCCAGCGAAGGAAAGCTTTCTGTTTCTTCGCGCTGCTTTCTCTTTCCAGGCCAGTGCGCTCGAATAGGTCGGAATTCCGAATCCCCTCCGCTGAAACTGCAGCTTCTGAGTTTGCTTTTTCTTGCGTCCAGTCCTCAACTTCGGAAGTGAAACGATATCCCCGTCCCGGAACTGTATGGATGTAACGAGGATCTCCTGAGGAATCGCCGAGGGCTTTGCGAATCATGGAAACCTGCTGCGTCAGGTTGGCTTCTTCGACAAAGCTGTCAGGCCACAGCGCATTCATCAACTCGTCTTTGGAGAGCACTCGCCCCCGGTTTTGCACCAACACGAGCAAGGTGTCATAGGTTTTCGGAGTGAGGGCAACAGGCTTGCCCTCTTTCAGCAAGGCATGCTGGAGAGTGTCCAAGACAAAGGGGCCGAACCGATACGACGACGGAAGGCTCCGTCCCCGTCCCGACGCCTGGACCTGGTTCGTTGTGCTCATCGATATGCTCTGCCCACGACTCTATGGAATCGCATGCGCATGGATGGCGGAGGTCGGTAGTCCGAATCTGCAATCCTGAGGGGAACTACAGATGTTGTGTGCCTGGAAAACCCATTCATCAGCGCCTCCCCGAGAAAAGCACCGACGATTTCTAGCGTATACATTTTACGCCCATGATCTGGGGTCGATCCTGAAGAGGCCTTTTTCATAGATGCATGCACAACCCTTTGTGTTGAGAACCGGCTCGGCAAACATAACTATGACGCCGTGTCCGATGTTCGCCGCCATAACAATCGGCGTCTTTGAGCATCGAGCAGCAGATCGGCACATCTATTGGGGAAGGAGGTTCGAGCAGTGGAGCATCCAGGGATCTCAACAGAAAATCTTTCTTATCGAAAATACGTTTCAGTTCTGGGCACAAACATGGCCCTAGTGATGTTGATGGCCCTCGTGGTGGTGGGTGCTCCATGGGCCCGTAGCAGTTCCAATTACGATGGTATCTTCGTCGGCGGCCATGCTGTGCTCCACGTTGGCAGGTACGAACAAAAAACTGCCAACGGGATAGGTTTCGATATGACTGGGATTATCTGCAAAGCTCACCTTTAGCGTTCCTTGAACAACTGCAACCCTGGCGTCGGAGCTGTGCGAATGGCGGTCGTGAAACCCTGCGGGAATGAAAGCCGCGTAGGTGAACGCTTCTCCAGGCGCGTCTTCCTTACCCTGGAGCACGGCCCACTTCGTGCCATCCTCTGCGGTTGTTTGCCAATGGATGGTTTTGGCGTTCCATCCTTGAGGTGTTTTGACCTCCTGGGCGATCGCCAACCCTAAGAAACTCAGAACCAATACTGGTAGGAACCTTCGGTACATGCGCGCTCTCCTTTTTTCCGGCATTTGTTGTGCGGGCATCACGACTATCCACCGGATGCAGGGAAGCTGGCTATCCGATTCTTGCGCCGAATTCCAGAAAACGACCGCGCAGTTCACGCGGCGATCGGGATCTTCACAATGAAAGATACTCCGCGTCGTGGATTGCTCTCGATGTGAATCGTCCCTCCGTGTGCCTCGACAATGCGCTTGCACATGCTGAGGCCTAAACCGTAGCCTCCGGTCTTCTTCGATCGCGACGGATCAATTCGAAAGAAGGGCTCGAAAACGCTGGCTCTCTCGCCGTCAGGAATGCCTTGGCCGTCATCCTGTATACGAATGACCACGCCGTCTTCGACTTCAGAGACTGAGAGAACAATGGGTTGGCTATCTGCAAGGGAATATTTGAAGGCGTTGTCGAGTAGGTTTCGCAACACGGCCCGTAGTTTGTCGCAGTCAACGCTTGCGAAAATCGTATCCGGGCGCGCGATGAAGTGAACCCCCGGAGATCGCTTCTCGAATGACTGCATAACGTCGTTAAGAATCGGTACCACGTCTTGTCTTTCTTTGCGTAAGCCGTGAGGTGTCCGCAAGCGTTCGAGTTCCAGCAGTTCCGAGATCATCGTTTCCATTTCTTTGACATCGGCGTCGAGACTGGCTTTGTTGTCGTCTTCGGGCAGGAGCGCGAGGGCCACCTTCATGCGCGTCAGCGGAGAGCGCAGTTCATGGCTCACGTCGAGCAGCAGTTGATCCCGGGCTTGGATCATATCCTTGACTCGACGGACCATCTGATTAAAGGCGGTCGTCAGCGAGCCCAGTTCGTCGTGAGTCACCAGCGGCAAAGCGACGTCGAGTTGCCCCGCGCTCATGCGCGCGACACCCTCGTTCAAGGATTCGACTGGGCGAAGCAGCCTCTTCTGAAACCAGTAGGCAGTGAACACGACGCCTACGATCATCAAAACAACAGTCCACAGTAGCTTGGTGTGTGCGGAGCGCATCTGGTCGCGGACGTCCCACACAAACAGATAGGTGCCCCCGTTCGAAGTGGCGGCGAGATGGTACTCACGTCCGAAATGGGAGTGCGCCTGCCGGTTCCGCACCTGTTCAACGGTCGGCAGTTTGTCAGACGTCGACCAGGAACCGTCTGGTCCTTCATACCGGATATCAAGGCCGATTTCCTCGCGAATGGCCTTTGCCGACTCGAGGTTTGGCTGAGTCGCTGCCAGTAAGCGTGTGTATTGCCTGGCTGCGTGCTCTGAGGTGGACACGGACGTAGGGAAGATCACCAGCGCGAAGATCACGATCACCATAACGAGCAGAACAACCAGCGTGCTCAACATGATGGCCAGAAGCTTTGTGAAGATGGACGGACGCCATCGCGAGCCCCAAAGACGTTTAGTCATCGCCGCCTCCAATAAAGAGGTACCCGGCGCCACGCACGGTGCGGATAAACACGGGATGCTTCGGATCGTCTCCCAGTTTTTGACGAAGACGGCTGATCAGCACATCGATGGATCGATCAAAGGCTTCCCAATCAATCCCTCGAGTCTCGTTGATGATTCGATCTCGGCTAAGCACGCGGCCACGGTTGCGGACGAGCAGTCCCAAAACCTCGAACTCGGCGCTGGTGAGACCGAGATCACGTCCGCTCATGTGAACGGAACGTTTGGCCCAATTTATGTCGAGATCGCCGAGTCGCAATCGCTCTTGGTTTTCCCCGTCCACGCCGCGACGCAGGATGGCTTGCATGCGCGCCAGGAGTTCGCGCGGTTCAAACGGCTTGGGAAGGTAGTCGTCAGCACCTAATTCAAGGCCGACGATGCGATCGGTAACATCTCCACGGGCGGTGAGCATCACGATCGGGACCCGGCTGGATTCGCGAATCTTGCGGCACACGGTAAATCCGTCAACATCCGGGAGCATGACATCGAGGATTACGACATCTGGAGGATCACTTCTAAGTGCTCGCAGTCCTTGTTCCGGATGGGTGGCCGCGCGAACGGCGAAGCCGAAACGGCTCAGATATTTCGTCAGTAGAGCGTTCAATCGCTCATCATCATCGATGAGAAGCACTCTCTTGTCGGCAGGCATGTCTTGTGGCGTTTCCTTCCATAACAACTCTATTCCATGCGCAATGCCTGGATGGGAGTCATGAGCGATGCCTTGCGCGCAGGGTATGCACCGAAGATGAGTCCACTGGTCATTACGATCACCAAGGTGCTAAACCCAAGGGAAGCAGAGATAGTTGTGATCCAGTCGGTCGCGCGGGAAATGATAACGGTGGCAATTGCTGCGATCACGATTCCTGCCAGCCAGCCTCCGGCGGAGAGGAAGGTTGCCTCCAAAAGAAACTGCAAAAGAATATCCCTCCGCTTTGCTCCAATGGCCATGCGCAGTCCGATCTCGGTCGTCCTCTCCTTCACCGACATGAGCATAAGCGCGAGAATACCGACTCCTCCAACCACCAGAGAAGCCCCTGCCAAGCCCGTCGCGAGGAGAGTCAGGGAATCGGCGAGTTGTCTTCGGGCGGCGAGCACCTTCGTTTTGTCCTGAATGGAGAAATCATCTGACTTCTTTCTCTGAATCAGCCGATGGCGCTCTCGAAGCAGCGTGACAACATCGCTGCGAGCTTCATCCATTTCGTCGATGTCACGCACGCTGATGAGGATCGGATTTAGCCAGGTTGAGTTGAACACGCGTCGAAGCGCGGTCCGGATTGGAACGACGATCCTGTCATCTTCGTCGGACCCATCCGCCAGGACACCTTTCGCTTCGAGAACCCCGATGACTTCGAATGGAACATCACCTATCCGAATCTGCTGGCCGATTGCCTCTCTCCGGCCAAACAGCGTCTCGTTGACTCGCGCTCCGAGGACAGCCACGCGGTTGCTCCGAAGATCGTCATCGTCGGTAATAAAGCGCCCCTCGTGCAGGCGAAAACGACATACGTCGAGATAAGGGGAGGTTGTTCCGAGGACCATGGCGGTCATCGAGAGATTCTCCGCCTTGACAGTAACAGAGCTCTCGTAGCCCGGCACC
>Ga0126379_10002904_pt1 | contig 10987 bp, 11 predicted proteins | sample PanSoiMetPlot_24_FD_92640 | JGI IMG/M metagenome (GOLD analysis project Ga0126379, IMG submission 92640) | Tropical forest soil microbial communities from Panama - MetaG Plot_24 | ecosystem: Environmental > Terrestrial > Soil > Tropical forest > Bulk soil | place: Panama | collected 2016-02-17
ATGGAGTTTAGGGTTTGTCAAGAGTACGGGTACCCGGATCTCAACAGCGCTAAACAAGCGCTCCTGTACTTTACAGCGGAGCTTAAGCGCTCCGCGAGCGCTCCCAGCGAGGAGCTTACCAAGGTAGCGTAACAGCGCTGGGGAGCGCTCCCCAGCGCTCCCCCAGCTACGCTCCTACCCGGAGCGCTCCTCTCCAGGAGCGCTCCGGGTTTTTTTTGGCGAGCGATTTTACGCTGGGCGTGGGCGGCTGGGCGGATGCTCACGGCTGCGGCTGCGGCGCTCCACGGCGCGGCGGCGGCGGCTGGAGGAGGAGGGGCGGTTAACCCGCGCGGGTAAAAGGTACTTGGAGCCCACCCCCTCCCCGCGCGGCCTCCGGGCCTCCCCCTCCGAGTTAGCGTTTGGCGATTTTGCACTGTAGTCACCGCTATCTGCTTGGTTTTCTTCCCACTTGGGCAGCAGATGCAGAAGATTCGACTAACAGTGACTAAGTTCCATGTGGAACACTCTTGCAATGACTTACGGAAGGTGATAGCCTGTGCGGGAAAGCCATCGGGAGGAGTAAAAAGCGGAAGGAGCCACCCGCATTTACACGGATAGCTCCTTTAAAGTGCAAACCCTAAGTCGGCGCCTCGATCTCCAGAAAGCATATCACGGCTTTGGGATTAAGGGAATACGCCAGACATCGAGGTTGCGCGCTCCGCGCGGTCCAGGTCGCGATCCAGGCCGGCCGAATCACCAGAGAACCGGATGGGAGCATCGATCCGGTTAAAGCCGATAGGGAATGGGCGGAAAACACCCACAATCAGCGTAAGCCTCCGCACCGTCCGCGAGCGACTACACCCCATCCATCCCACGAACCATCGCCCACCTCTGCGAACTTCGCGCAGGCGCGTGCGGCTAAAGAGGTTTTTGAGGCGCGGATCCGCAAACTGGAGCTGGAGGAACGTCAGGGGAATTTGTTACAGCGCCGCGCGGTGGAGCTGGAGGCCTTCAATCGCGGTCAGATCTTCCGGGATGCGATGCTCAACATCCCCGCGAGGATCGCCGGCTTGCTCGCGGCGGAAACCGACCAGGCGAGCGTCCACGATCTGCTGGAAACCGAAATACGAGCAATGCTCGCCCAGGTTTCTGAGGGGAAATTCGGATGATCCCGGTTACCGATGAAGTCGTAACCGCCGATGCTCGCGCGATCTATAAGCGCAGCTTCAATTTAGGGGTCAAGCCGGAGCCGAATCTCCTGGTGAGCGATTGGGCCGATCAGTATCGTGTGCTGACTTCGCGCTCCAGCTCGGAGCCGGGACCGTGGAGGACGGAACGAACCCCGTATCTCCGGGAGATCATGAATGCTCTGTCGCCATCGAGTAAGACCGAAACCGTGGTGCTCATGAGCGGCGCGCAGATCGGGAAAACCGAATGCGGAAACAACTGGATCGGGTATGTGATTCACCTGGCGCCCGGGCCCATGTTGAGCGTTCAGCCCACCATTGAGATGGCCAAGCGCAACAGCAAGCAGCGTATTGGACCCTTGATCGAGGATTGTGAACCGCTCAAGGCTCGAGTCCGCGATCCGCGCTCGCGCGATTCCGGGAACACCGTCCTGGCCAAAGAATTCCCCGGTGGAATTCTGGTTATGACCGGAGCTAATAGTGCGAAGGGACTCCGCTCGATGGCTGCGCGGTACTTATTCCTCGATGAAGTGGATGGGTACGTCGGGGATGTGGACGGCGAGGGCGAGCCGTGCGCTTTAGCGATTGCGCGTACGGCCACCTTCGCACGCAAGAAGATCCTCATCACCTCCACCCCGGTTGTTTCGGGCTTATCACGGATCGAGAAGTTTTACCAGCAAGGCGATCAGTGCCAATACTACGTTCCCTGTCCGCTGTGCCTCCACATGCAAACCCTTCGCTTCGAACAGCTCCGGTGGCCGAAGCGGGATCCCAAGAAAGCGGAGTACATCTGCGAGGAGTGCAACGCTCCGCTCAAAAACGACAACGCCAAGAAGTTCATGCTCAGCCGCGGCGAGTGGCGTCCCACCGTTTACGGAACGGATGGGAAGATCCGAAGCTTTCACCTATCCAGCTTGTATTCCCCGGCCGGTTGGATGACCTGGGGCCACATCGCGCAGCAACACGAACAAGCTGAGGGCGATTCCGCCAAGCTTCAGGTGTTCTGGAACACCATCCTAGGCTTACCCTGGACGGACGAGGGAGAAATGCCAGATGTCGACCGCCTCTACGAGCGCCGCGAGCTGTACCCGATAGGCATCGTCCCCTATGGCGGTTTGGTCCTCACAGCCGGCGCGGACGTGCAGGCGCGCCGGATTGAGGTCGAGATCGTTTCCTGGGGCCGGAACCGGGAATCCTGGTCTGTCGACTACCGCGTCCTCGATGGCGATACCAATCAGGTGGAGGTCTGGAATGCGCTGGCCGCGCTTCTCGATGAGGAGTTTACGACCGCCTACGGCCACCCGCTCCGGATCGCCAAGCTCGCCGTCGACACGGGATTCAATACGTCGACGGTGTATGACTTCATGCGGCGGATGACGCTCGCTCGCGTCATGGGCATCAAGGGGAATATCTCCAGCTCGGCCTTGGTGAACGTCCCTTCCCTGATCGAAGTCACGCCGCAAGGTCGTCGGATGCCGCCCGGGATCCGCTTGTGGCCGGTCAACGTGAGCATCGGAAAAGAGCAGCTTTACCGCTGGCTCAAATCCAGCGTCCCGGCCGAGGAGGATGGCGAGCTTTGGCCGACCGGCTTCTGCCACTTCCCCCAGTACGGGAAAGAGTACTTCGAACAGCTCTGCGCGGAGCGCCTGGTCATGCGGGTTAAACCAGGCGGCTTCAAACAGCCGGTCTGGGAGAAAGTACGCGATCGCAACGAAGCGCTGGATTGCCGGTTGTACGCGATGGCCGCGGCCGCGGCGATGCGGCTGGATACCTGGCGTCCGGAGCGATGGGATTCCATCGAGCGCGATCTTACCGCTGCGCCCATCCACTTACCGCCCGCTCAAAAAGCGCACCGGCATATTCAGCCGCCCCGATTCCAATCTTTTGGAGCTAAGGACACCCCAGAATGATAGCCAAGCCCAAAGCACCGCTTCCCACCGATCCCTGTGCCCTGTTATCGCTTGCCCAGCAAGCGATGTTCAAGTTGTCTACAGGCGTAGCCGTGGTAGCCATCGAATCACCCCAGCTCGGCCGCGTGGAGTACAACAAGGCCGATACCGACAAGCTTCAGCGGCTCATCGATGGCTTGTCCGCTCAATGCGCAGCTCAGAGCGGAGGCACCACCACCAGCACTGCGCGAAAACCGATCTCATTTGAGGCCTGGCCATGAACTCTACCCTGGAGGTTCTGCTGAAGGCGCAAGAGAATTCCCCGCTTCTCAAAGCGGCTCTGAGCGATACCTCGCATTCCGGCGCCTCCATTATCCGGAAGCAGCTCTCCAACTGGATCCCGCATCGCGCTCCAGCGGATTTCGATCTGCTTCCGGATCTCCCTACCCTGGTCGGCCGCGCTCGCGATCTCAACCGCAATAACGGGGTGGCGGCGGGCGCGCTCCAGACGCTCCAGGACAACGTGGCCGGGACGGGCTTGCGCCTGGCCGCGAATCCGGATTACCGCGCTCTGGGAAAAGATATCGACTGGGCCCAGGAGTGGAGCACCGAGGTAGAGAGTCTGTGGAAAGCGTATGCGGAGTCCACGGCTGTGGATATCGCGGGCCAGCTTAATTTCGCCTCCATGACCCAGCTCATCTTCCGCTCCGCGCTGGAAAACGGGGAAGCTCTCGCTCTGGTCATGTGGCAGGATCGCGGGATGGAAACGCCATTCCGCACCTGTTTCCAACTGATCGAATCCGACCGGCTATCGAATCCGTATTTCAAGCCGGCAACTTCCACGCTCATCGGCGGCGTCGAAAAGGATAACTTTGGCCGTCCCGTAGCTTACTGGATCCGACGCTTACCCCAAATCCTCACGAACATCTACACCGTAGTCGGCGCGGAGTTTCTGGGGCCAGCTCTGGCGGTCGCCTCGCAGGGCTTCCAGTGGGATCGAATCCCCGCTGAAACGAGCTGGAGCCGGAAGCGCGTCCTCCACGTTCACCAGAAGGAGCGCATCGATCAGACACGCGGCCGACCAATCCTCACCCCGATCATCGAGCAATTCCGGATGCTGGACAGCTATCAGCGGACGGAGCTACAGAGCGCCATCGTGAACGCATTGCTGGCCGGCGTGATCGAAACGCCGCTGGATGGACCGACGCTAGCCGACCTGGTGGGCGGCGACCCGGATGAATACCTAAAAGCTAAAAACCTATACCGCGTGCAGCTTGAGGGCGGGACCATGATTCCGCTCTATCCCGGCGATAAACTCTCGCCGTTCATTCCCGCGCGTCCCAACGCTCAGTTCACGCAATTCTGCGAATCCATCGATCGCCAGATCGGAGCTTCCCTGGGCTTACCCTATGAGCTGCTAATCAAGGATTTCTCCAAGACCAATTACAGCTCCGCGCGCGCAGCGCTCCAGGAGGCCTGGCGGCACTTCGCGGTACGCCGCGCCTGGCTCGCGGAATCCTGGGCTGCGCCGGTTTACCGGCTGTGGCTGGAGGAAGCAGTGGGACGAGGACTGATCGACGCTCCTGATTTCTACGACAACTACTGGTATTACTGCCGCTCCAAGTGGATCGGGATCGGCCGCGGGACCATCGATCCCACCAAGGAAGCGGAAGCGGCTCAGATCCGGATGCAATCGATGACCTCCACGCTGGAGCTGGAGTGCGCCGAGCAGGGCCGGGACTGGATCGAAGTCCTGGACCAGCTCGCGCTGGAAAAGAAGCGGATGAAGGAGCTGGATCTGGAGCCAGATGTGCTCAGTATCGCGCCGCTCAGTAAGGAACAACCCGCACCTACACCGCAACAAGGAACACCAGCATGAGCGATTTTGATCCCTTGTTCATAGAACTGTCCGCGCCCCGACCGTTCATACCGCGCTATCTTCGCATCCTCGCCGCGCTCCACACCCAGCCCTGGGCGATTCGCCCCGAGGATTTCGATCAGATGCACCGGATTGTGATGGAGCACAGCTCGCCGGAGTACGTCAAGGCTGATCTGGAAGCGGTAGCAGCAAAAGTCGGCCGACCCCTGGAAAACACCGGAGGCCAGGTAAGGATGCGCGGATCCACCGCGATCCTGGCGATCGAGGGGCCCATATTCCGCTATGCCAACCTCATGACGGCGATCAGCGGAGCCACTTCTGTGGAGAGCGCCGCGCTCGCCTTCGATGCGGCGGTGGAGAGTCCCGCCGTGTCGCAGATCGTTCTCCAGATCAACTCTCCAGGCGGCGAAGTGGATGGCATCAACGCCTTCGCCGATCAGATCCGCGCCGGCGCGATTCGTAAACCAGTAACCGCCTACGTGGAGGGTCTAGGAGCATCCGCTGCTTATTGGCTGGCATCCTCCGCCAGGCGGATCGTGGCGGATGAATCAGCGCGGCTAGGCTCGATTGGCGTGATCGCTACCCAGACGGATCGAACCGGCGCGCAAGAGCGCCAGGGCATCAAATCCTACAAGATCATTTCCAGCCAATCCCCCAAGAAGGGTGCGGATGCAGGTACACCGGAGGGCCGCTCCCAGATCCAGGCCATGGTCGATGAAATGGCGGATCTGTTTATCGGCAAAGTTGCCAAGTTTCGCGGGATCACACCGGACCAGGTCGCTAACGACTTCGGCCAAGGCGCCACCATGATGGCTCCCAAGGCTCTAGAGGCTGGAATGATCGACCAGGTCACCAGCTTTGAGCCATTCCTACAAACGCTCGATCCCCGTTCGGTTGTTTCAATTCCAGCGGCACCAGCCGCATTAGAGGAGGTCCATATGGCCGATTCCACCATCCCGGCGCTCCCCGCGGCTACCTCGCCGCCGTCTGCGTCCAACAATGTCATTACGACTACCGGCAGCAACACCGGTCCCAGCTCCGTTATCACCGGGGTGGTCGTCGTAGAACCTAACGCGGAGCGCCAGCGGATCCGCTCCATCCTGGAGTGCGCGGAAGCGGAAGGCCGCGAGGGTCTGGCGCGGTATCTGGCTTTTCAGACCAATGACGATCTGGACAAGGCGCGCGGGATCCTCAGCGCCTCGCCCAAAACTCCCCCCGCGATCCCGATCCCGCCCAGAGCCAATGCCTTTGAGCAAGCTATGTCGCGCATCCCCAATCCCCAGGTTGGGCTAGGCAGCGACGAAGAAGATCAATCCCCGGCAGCGGAAGCAGCGCGGATCCTCCGCTTTGTCGGTAAGCCGCGGCCAGTCGCAGTTTAAGGAAAAGGAGAACTTTAACCATGCCTGCCAATCCAATCGCTGTTGCCAGTTTCAGCAGCGCCACCTACGCTTACAACGCTCTCCTATCGAGCGGCGATGGCGTGAACAGTAAAGCGGGAACCGTAGCCTCCGGTATCGGAGTCCTGGTTCGCGGCACCATCGTCAACTGGGATCCGGCTACCTCCGCGATCACGGTACCGACTACCGTAGCTGGATGCAATGCCATCCTGGTCAACGATATCGATGCCACGGCGGCGATCGCAAATGCTGAGGTCTATACGACGGGATCCTTCAAAGCCGATGCCATCACCTGGCCAGGTGCGCTGTCGCACGCGCTGGTGACCGATCAGTTGCGCGATTACGGTATTTACCTTCAATCGGTCATCTACACCGATGGGACGCTGGTCAAGAGCGCACCCACCCAGGCGGAAGAGGACACCGCGCGCAAACACCTGGAAGAGAACAAAGCCGCCGCTGAGAAAGCCGCCAAAGCTGTCAAGGAACAAGTCAAGGAGGAGGAAGCCAAAGCCTCCGATAGCATTTACCCGTATCTGACTCCAGATGAGCGCGAGAAGCATCCCGAGTTGGCTAACCCGCCAGTTGAATCCGAGAATCCGAGCGGCGGTAAAGGCGTAGTCGGTCCCCAGACCGAATCTAAAGCTAGCGAGCATGCGACCGAGCACCGGCCGCCAACCAGGAAATAAACAGCTCCAGCTCGCGCGGGACGGCGACACCCGCGCGGGAGGGACAAGGAGAAAAACATGGCAGATTTATTCAGTACCGACGTTCTCACGACGGTTGTCGCCAGCCTGATCGGGAATCCCCAGTTTCTTGTCGATCGCTACTTCCCCATCACGCAAAGCGAAACGTCCGAGCAGATTCACTTTGACGTAATGCCGGGGAAACGGCGTATCGCGCCCTTCGTTTCCCCACTCCAGGAAGGCCAGATCGTGGAAAACCTGGGACAGGTCACCAACACGATTACCCCGGCCTACATCAAGGACAAGCGCGTATTCGATATGAACCGGCCGCTCAAGCGCGGACCAGGCGAGCAGATTGGCGGCTCCCTCACGCCGATGGATCGCCAGCGGGCGCTCCTCGCTACCAGCCTCCAGGATCAGCTGGATATGCTACGACGGCGTCAAGAAGTGATGGCGGCGGAAATTCTGTACAGCGGAAAATCCACCATCAGCGGCGATAAGTACCCTTCTGTGGTCCTGGATTTCGGCCGCGCAGCGGGTAATACCATCACCGCAGCGACGCTGTGGAGCGTGGGTACCGCCAAGCCACTCGATGATCTCCAGGATTGGCAACAGCTCGTACTCCAGCAAACCGGGGCCAACCTGATCGATGTCCTGATGACGGTGGATGTTTGGAAGGTCTTTAAGAGCCATTCCACCGTTCAGCAGTACCTCAACCTGTGGCGTACCTCGGTCGCCATGCCGAGTATGGAAGGAAGCATCCAGCAGGTGGAGGGCGGCTCCTTTAAGGGCGAGATCGAGGGCTTCAACATTTGGGTTTATTCAGCCTGGTATGTGGATCCGACGACGGGTACCGAAACCCCGATGTTCCCGGCTGGGACGTGCATCCTCACCTCGCCGGCTTTGGAGGGCGTTAAGGCCTATGGCGCGATCCGCGATGAAGACGCAGGCCTCCAGGCAACTCCCTACTACGTCAAGAGCTGGGTCGAGCCGGATCCGAGTGTCCGCTTCGTAATGCTCCAATCCGCGCCGATCCTGTTCCCGTACCGGCCGAACGCTTCGTTCCGCGCCAAGGTGCTCTAAAAGGGGCTCGTCGCCGACCCCCCAGGAGGATGGTCTCCCGCGCTGCGGTCTGCTGCGCGGCGCGGGAACCGGAAAGACAGATGCCGACTGACTTCGAAACCGAGCTGATTCCGATGCTGTGGGACGATCTTCTACCGACCTTCGGGATCACTGTCGACTACTCGCCGCAGTCCGGAGGAGGTCCGCTCACTATAGATGCGATCTGGAAAGAAGGCGTGGAGGATGAGCCGACCTCGCCAGGTATTTATTCCCACATCTGGATCAAGAATGATTCGCTTCCGGCGCTCCCCGTCAAAGGCGACAGCTTGGCGAGTGAATACGCGCTCACCTATCAGGTGGATCGTGTGGATGCGACGGCGGTGGGCGTATCGAGACTGATCCTCAAGGAGAAAAAGTAATGCCGATGCCGGGTTTCCAGGGGATGTATGCCAAGTACGCCGCCGAGTTTAAGATCTCGATCAAACGCTCCGGGCGGCTCCGGCCTCCCACCATGCTCCTCAACGCCGAGCTGACGCGGATCGGCCAGCTCATGGTTAAGAACCAGAAAGCTCGCTGGGCCGCGGGGATCAATGCCAACGGGATTAAAGCCAAAGCGCTCAACCGCCGCTATTACTTCGTCAAGAAGGCTTTCCGTAGAATTGCGGATCCCATCCGCGACAACGAAATGACCGGCGATCTCAAGAACAATTTCACGCTCCGGAGAGCCAGCGCCGGTATAATTCGCGCTCAACCCACGGCGCGGTTCCCCCGTCAGAAGGCCTTCCGCGCGGAGCAGTACGAGGAAATGATCGGCTTCTCCCCGCCCGAGCAGGTGGCCATCGTGTACGAGGTCATCAAAGTCATGCTCAAGTACGCCCAGGTCGCCTGGGAGCCGTTTGATGGACCGCCGCCGCCAGTGAGCGCGGGACCGTTATTGCTGGCCGCTCCCTCAGAGGATTGATGGTGGATTTGATTGCCCTGACCAACGCGCTTACGACGACGCTCCAGGCGATCCCGGAGCTGGTCGCGGAGCTGCCTGGCTCGGATCCCAATCGGATTGTCGCCTATATTGACGTTAATCCCGCCCAAAACTCCACTTCCAACACGATTTATGAGATGCCTTCCGGTCTGATTTACGTGATCCATGAGGGCTTCCGCAGAAACGAAAAAGAAAACGACGCGAGCATGTGGACCCACAAACTGATGGTGCATTGCCGCGCCGATACCGGGAAGCGAGTTCAGGACATGGTGAAGTACGTCGTGGATGGCGTACCCGTCCCCGGCGATGGCCAGCGCTGGCGGGCGTGCGGAATCATGGATGGCGTTTCACCGGCTGATATTCAGCTCGGTTCGCGTCAGCCGGATCGGGAAGGAATTGACTTCTTTACCGTGGAAATCGATATCAGCGAAACGGGAGATGCTTAAATGCCAACTTGTCCAGGAAATATTCGGGAATTAAAGTCTGCCTTCGGAATGAAGCCCCAGACGAATTATTCGACGGCCAACATCCAGGCGGATCTCTGGAATCTGCTACGAACCAACACCGCCGCGCTCCAGACCGAGGAGGGAACGGAAACCGATGCCATGGATATCGGCAAAGGCGATGAGTTCCCTACCACCGTCTTTAAAACCACCATGTCCACGTCGCTGGAATTTCAGAAGTACACCACCAGCGAATTCATGGCCTGGCTGTTTTACTTTGCGCTGGGAGCCGGGACCAAGACGGCGGCGGGTACCGGCTGGACCTACGCATGCACTCCGCAGGATCCGGTCGTCGCTTGTATCAATCTCCCCAGCTTCACCTATGTCGAGCAGATTCGGACCGGCGTTAATGCGATTGTGGATCGCGCCGCGGTCGGTATGGTCGTCAATGACTTCCAGCTCAATCTGACCTCGGGCCCGGGCCGCGCCAACTGCCAGGTCACATCCCATTGGATTGGCACCGGCCAGATCATCCAGCCATCCGGACTCACGATTCCGGCGCCGACCTCGGAGCACCTGTTGAATTCGTCCAATGCGGCTACGATCACCGTCAACGGGATCGATTACCTGGCCGGGACGCGAGCGGGCTGCTTTACCTCGCTTCAGTTTGGCTGGAACAACAACGTCCGCTTGGATACCGGCTATTACCCCGGCTCGGGAAGTTATCAGGGCTTCGCGACGCGCGGCCGCATGGAGTTCGGCACCCGCGCGATCACGCTCAGTTTCGTGGCGCGCGCGGTGGCTGGATCGCAGGAGTACACCAATCTGCTGGCCTTAACCGAGGGCGCGACGACGATCACCATCAACGGCGCGGTGATCGGAGCGGGTCCGCAGACCCATGGAATGACCATCAGCTTACCGCGCACCATCATTTCGGCCGCTGTCATCGGGGATCAGGATGGCATCGTGACGATCAACTGTACCGTCACCGTTCTCACGCCGGTGGCTGGCCCGCCGCTCTGTACGCTTTCCGCGACTACCGCGACCACCGGAATCGGCGGCTTGTTCATACCGGGGCAAGAAGAAGAACCCCCGCCGCTCGGTAAAGCAGCTTAAACCCATTTGAAGAAAGGCGACAACAATGGATGAATTAGATCAATTGGTACCGGAAGCGCTTCCCGCTTCCGAACCCCCGCGACTATTCGATGTGGCGGCGGATTTCAAAAACCTGCCAGCCCGTACTCCCGAGGGCGAACGGATCGAGGTCACGGTGGGCTTTCCGATCGATGCTCAATGGGCCGAGCGCCGGCTAAAATCCAAGCTGCTGATTCACCAGCTCGGCCGCGGCGTTACCCGCACCGAAACCAGGTTGAATCCCAAGACGGACCTCAAAATCTATGAAGCTATCCGGCGTAACGGCGCGCGCGATATCGATGGCGATGAGGCAGGCGCGCTCCTGGAAAAACTGGGGAAATGCGAAGCCGGTGAG
>Ga0126379_10002906_pt1 | contig 10984 bp, 9 predicted proteins | sample PanSoiMetPlot_24_FD_92640 | JGI IMG/M metagenome (GOLD analysis project Ga0126379, IMG submission 92640) | Tropical forest soil microbial communities from Panama - MetaG Plot_24 | ecosystem: Environmental > Terrestrial > Soil > Tropical forest > Bulk soil | place: Panama | collected 2016-02-17
GCCGAGCGCACCAGAGGATGCCGGAACCACACGTGGGCGCGGAACTCCAGCAGGCCCGCCTCCACCGCCGGCCCTGCCGCCTGGGCCGGGATGCCCAGCCGCCCGGCGGCCCGCCGGATCAGCACCGGATCGCCAGACGGATCGGCCGCCGCCACCAGCAGCAGCCGCTGGGCCGGGTCCGGCAGCGCGTCCAACTGCTGCCGGAAGCTGTCCTCAATGCGGCTCGGCAGCGGCGCCGAGAGCGGCAGCCCGAACCCTCCTGCCATCTGGGCAGGCGTCAGCCCGTGCGGCAGCTCCAGCAGCGCCAGCGGGTTCCCCCCCGCCTCGGACACGATCAGGTCGCGGACCCGCGCGTCCAGCGGCCCGGCCAGCGCCGACTCCAGCAGTGCCCGCGCGTCGTCATCCGGCAGCCCCGCCACCGTCAGCTCCCGCAGCCCGGTCAGTTCCTCACCGGGAACCCGGGCCGCGAACACCAAGCCGACCGGATCGGCGGCCAGCCGCCGGGCCACGAACCCCAGGGCCTGCGCCGAGGCGTGGTCCAGCCACTGCTCGTCATCGATCACGCACAACAGCGGCCGCTCCGCGGCCACCTCGGACAGCAAGCTGAGCACGGCCAGCCCGACCAGGAAGCGGTCCGGCGGCAGGCCCTCGGCCAGCCCGAACGCGGTCCGCAGCGCCTCCCGCTGCGGCACCGGCAGGCACTCCGCGCGGCTCAGCATCGGCGCGCACAGCTGATGCAGCCCAGCGAAGGCCAGCTCCATCTCCGACTGCACTCCGGTGACCCGCGCGAGCCGGCACCCCCGCGCCCTTCCGGCCACGTACTCCAGGAGCGCGGTCTTGCCCACCCCCGCCTCGCCGCGCATCACCAGCACTGTGCTACGCCCCCTGCACACCTGTTCCAGCAGCTCGTCCAACACTGCGCACTCGCTGCACCTCCCGTACAACGACGGCAGCTTCCCGAATCCGGACGAGTTCGTCGGCCCCGGCATGTCAGGTCACCCGGAGCGCCCTGCTCGGGACACGCATCCCTGTCTGGGTATCGCGACAGGCCGACGCGTGCGCGGGGAGGGGCCCTGATCATGGGCATCGCTGGTGGCGAGCTTGCCGGGAAGCCGGACAGCGATAATCTCCTCGGGCTGCTCCAGTAGCTCGGAATGCTGCCCTGAGCGTGCGACAGAACGCCTGGCTGTTACGAGCTTGCCATTCGCACGACGCATACGTTCGACGCCGTCGCCGATATTTGCAGGCATCGCGGCTGCACCTCACGCTTTGTCGCTGGTATACATGGGGGACCAGCTCGACGCGATCAACGCTACGCGGATACCTGACCGCGATCTATTGCACGATGGTGTTGGCCGATACTTTGGTATCAGGGGTGCGCGACCAGCGGCAGGTCGAGTGCTGCGGCGACTCTCACCAGTTCGGCGAGGGAATCGACTCGCATCTTCCGCATGACCCGGCCCCGGTGCGCCTTCACCGTGATCTCGCTGATACCGAGCTTGGCTGCGATCTGTTTGTTCAACAGGCCGGAGACGACCAATGCCATGGTCTCTCGTTCGCGCGGCGTGAGTGACGCGTGGCGATCCTGAAGGGCACGCAATTCGGCCTCGTGAGCAAGTGCAGTGCGGCTGCGCTCGATGGCTTGACTGATGGCATTCAGCAGCACGTCATCGCCAAATGGCTTGGTTAGGAACTCCACTGCCCCAGCCTTCATCGCCTGCACCGTGGTTGGCACATCGCCATAACCTGTGATGAAGATGACCGGCATGTCTGTTCGATCGATGATGCGCTTCTGAAGATCGAGGCCACTGAGGCTGGGAAGCGTCACATCGAGAACCAGGCAACTCGGGCCGTCGATGCGCGAACGTTCGAGGAACTCCTCCGCTGACTCAAACGTCTCGGGCTGTCCGCCGGCGGAGAGAATTAGCAACTCCAGCGATTCCCGCACTGATACATCGTCGTCGACAACGAATACGACAGGGGTGTCGCGCGAGATCGCTGACGCCCTTGATTCGCTACCTGCCTCGCCAGGTGAACTCATGGCGCCGTCACCTGCCCGGAATATGGCCGGCGAAGCGCGGCCCTGACCGCATCCAGCAGGGCTGCCTCGCTGAACGGCTTGATTAGGCACTCTACGGCCCCGCGCGCGAGCAGACGCGGACGGACGGACCCGTCGATGAGGCCGGTGATGAACACAATCGGAATCTTCTGCCGCCGCCGGGCCAGTTCCTCTTGAAGGTCGGGACCCGACATCCCGGGCATCGCGATGTCGAGGAGGAGACAGCCGGTCTCGCTGACCACGTCCGACGCGAGGAACGCCTCGGCGGATGAAAACGCCTCGGCGGCGAAACCGGACAGCCGCAGCAGGTCTGGCAGCGATTCGCGCACGGATTCGTCGTCGTCGACGATCGACACCAGTGAACGCTTCCCCGTCATGAGCGCCTCATCGCACCGCATCTGGAACGCCCGCCGGACCGCTGGGAATGGAGAACGAGAAGGTGGCACCGGGACCGTCGTTTCCCTCCGCCCAGAGACGTCCATGATGTCTTTCGATGATGGAGCGACTGATGGAGAGCCCGATACCCATGCCGTCGGTTTTCGTTGTGTAGAAGGCGTCAAACAGCTTGGTCATGCTCTGGGGGTCGAAGCCAGGGCCGGCATCCCGCACGCTCACGCGGACACGATCGCCGTCCTCGCGTTCGGTTCTGATCAGCAATTGCCGCGGGCGATCGTGCACCTCAGCCATCGCGTCGGAGGCGTTGCGCAGCAGGTTCAAGATCACCTGCTGCAGCTGGATTCGGTCACCGGTGATGGTCGGGAGGTCCTCGGCGAGCTCGGACTGAAGGACCACCCGGTTTCTCTGGACGTCACCCAACGACAGCGCGATGACCTCGCGCGTAACCTCGCTGAGGTCCAGCGACTCGAGCCTGTACTCGTCCCTGCTGAACAGGGCACGCAGCCGTGTGACCACATCGGAGGCTCGCATGCCATCGCGAATGGTCCGCTTGGCGGTTTCCCGGGCGCCCTCGAGGTTCGGGGGATTGGCATCCAACATCCGAAGGCAGGTGCCGGCGTTGGTGATGATACCGGAGAGGGGCTGGTTGACCTCGTGGGCGATCGACGCAGTAAGGACTCCGAGGCTCGTGACCCTGGCGACGTTCGCAAGTTTCGATCTAGCCGTCGCCAGAGCTTCTTCCGACATTCGGCGCCCGGTGACATCCTGAACGGCTGCAATGTACTCCAGTTGACCATCCTGGTCTCGGGTCGCATGAGCGACTGCATGCAGATACGTGATCGAGCGGTCTGGCATCAGCAAGCGGTACTGCCATTCGAGATCGTTCACGCCCTCTCGTGCCTGTTCGAACATGTTCTCTAGCAAGGTGAGGTCTTCTGGATGGACACGAGCGCGGATCGCATCGAGTGTCACAGGGACGCCGATCTCAACCTCGTAGATACGATACAATTGCTCCGACCAGGTGATTTGGTCCGTCGCCACTTTCCAGGAAAAGCTTCCGGTTGAGCTGAGGCGCTGGCCCTCTGCGAGGAACGCTTCGCTGCGCCGTAGCTCCTCCTCGGAACGCAGATCCTTGGCCGCTTCAGCTTGTTTGCGTGCCGTGATGTCCTGGAACCTGACTAGAGCCCTGCGCTCGGAATGGCCGGGAAATGACAGGGGGCGGGAGTCAACGATGAGCGTCCGTTCGCCTTTTGCCGTGACGACCTGATCCACTTCAACGGGCTGGAAGGCGTGCGTGTCGGCAAGCACCTCTCTGAGGTTCTCCAGGCTCAATGCGGCGACCGCTGCTTGGAGTTGGGTGCGCACCGGCGCGGAGTCAAAGGCGCCGTTCCCGAGCTCGTAGACCGAGGTGGGTTCGGTCGGGTCGGGGGAGACCCCAAACATCGTGTAGAAGGACCGGTTGCCGGACTGGACCCGCTGGTCAGCGCCCACCACCGCGAGAGGATCAGCGACCGTGTTGAGGATCGCTGAGGTGCATTCGCGTTCGTAAATGGCCTGATCGATGGCGGCGCGGAAAGCAGTCAGATCCGTGAACGTCAGCACGGTGCCGGCCATTTGGTCGCCGCCTCTTGTGTAAGGCGAGATCCGAACAACAAACCATGCTTCCCCGTCGCGAAAGTCGATCCGCGATTCGACTCCGCCGGTGATTACCTCGGCGCAGGACTGTTCCAGGCGAGGCACGCGGGCGAGGACCGAAATATCGCGCAGCGTTCGCCCAATATCTGGCAGTGAGAGACCGAGCGCGTCGGCTGCCGCCTGGTTGAAGGCGGCCATCGTCCGGTCGCTTCGTACGACGACGAGGGGAACTTCGATGGTATCGAGGATGCTGGTCAGCTCGGTGGCGACCCCATTTGCGACCGCGCCGTTACTGCTGACTTGAAGTCCGGTCCAGCCGCCCCTGCAGGTGGCCGGTTGCCCCGTCATTAGGCGGCGCCTGAAGTGGCGTACAGTTCGCCGGTCCGTTGCAGGACGCGATCGGCAACGGCCGGACGAACCTGACGGAGTGCCAGGAGCAACGCCTCTGCTCGGGGCATATCGAATGCTTGCCGATACTCAGAGAGGAGTCGATCTTCAAGGACACGGGCCTCCTCCGCGCCCACTGCATCTCGGAGGGCATCGGCGACGGCGTGGCCCAGGCGAGCGTAGTCCTCCACTGGAATGAGGTGAGAGTGATTCGTCCCGAGCCTGGGCAGCATGCGCGCATGAATGTCGCAGTTGAAGTTGTCCATCAAGAACCCGCAGGCGATCGCGACGCCATCTTTCTTGGCGACATACTGATCGAACAGGTCTTCGAGTTTCATGCTGGCGGCGACGTTTCCGCGCTCCCACAGGACATTGACCATTTCGCCCCACCACCGCACTCTTGGGTAGCGCCCCCCGGCGCGTGCCTGCCCAACGATGTCCGCCGCGAGGCCGAGGAAGGTCGGCGGATCCGGCATCTCGTCGCGCATGAAGCGGGACAGCAGCTCCTCGGCGTCAAGGACCGTTATCTGTCCGCGTTCTCGCGCCGCTTCCACGTCTATGCCCTGGGCCTCGAGGAGTGGGCGCCACGCGTTCCAGTGGGTAAGCGTCGACGCCAGAAGGAGGCCCTCCCCGTTGGCCAAGGCAGCACCGCCGAAGCGGCAGACGGCGCGACCGAGAAAATCCTGATCCTGATACAACTGCACGATGTGATCGGGTGCGGTGGCGTCCGCCAAAACTCGATCCCAGGGCCGCGCCTCCTGAGGCCGTCCAAGTTGACGCTCGTGCTCGCCATTCATCGCAATCACCTCCGGCGAGGGCGCTGCTCGTATAGGGAGGTGCGGGCGTGCAGTGCACGATCTCAGCCGGTGCGGGTACACCGACGACGGCCATGCTCCTTCAAGTCAAGCGGCGCCTGGTCGGTTACCGGGCAGACCGGCGGCACGCCGGTCTAGGCCTCACGTCTACTCTTTCCTCCTGGTGAGAGTACCCCGCTCCGTGCCGGGGGTCTATTGGCCTTTGGTATTGGGTCTGAGGCAGGCCCAACGCGGGCGGCCGACCTCACTCGACGTCGGTGCCGCGGCCCTGGCCGCCTGCGGAGTCGACAGTCTCGATGGCCCCGCCGCCGGGCTCCCAGCTGGCATCTCGGCCCGGTCCGGGAACGGTATGACCGGGAACGGTGGTCCCTGCGTCGATACCCGCCACCGAGTGCGGGCTCGCCTTCTCGGACGGCGAGTACCAACGAATCTTCACCGTCCGGGAGGGACCCGGGCTGCGTCGACGTCAGTGCCCCGGCGGCCGTGGAAGCCGCGGAAGATCAGCGGCATGCCGTTACATACCCGTCCGGCGAAGGAGATGGCGCAGCGGCCCTTCATGGGGTGCGTCGGTCACGCCGGCGGCCTTTCGGATAAACTGCGCCACCTTACGCGGCTGGGCAATGAAGGCCGCGTGGGAGCCCTTGATCGTCTCGGTCGTTGCGTTCATCCGCTCGGCCATGAATCTCTGCGCCTCCGGAGCTACCCCATTGTCTTGCTCAGAAATGAGGTACCACGATGGAATCGTTTTCCAGCCGGCAGCAGTGGCTTGTTCTTGCAGCGCGGCACCTGCTACTGGACGCTGGGTGACAGCCATCACATCCGCCACATCACTGGGTGCGTCTGCGCAGAAAGTCTCGTGAAACTTGTCTCTCTGGATGTACAGCTCTGGCCCGCCGACGGCACCCGGCGCGTCATAATCGGTAAGATAGGATGTATTCACTACCATTGGTGGCGGAAACGGCTCTTGGACGCTGGCAACAGTCTCGCCCACATCCAAGCCGATGGCGGCCAGGAAGACCAGAGCTGTTACGTTACTCAATTCGGCCGCAGCCTGACCCATCGGTGCGCCGGCATATGAATGCCCAACCAAGACAACGGGTCCTTCCACGGCCCTTACCCGAATGGCTATCGATTCTGCATCCGAAGCCAGCCCTCGAAGCGGATTAGGAATAGCCATGACGGTGTGGCCGTCCCTTTCCAGCTCTCGGATTACGCCGCCGAACCCCGATGCATCGGCAAATGCCCCATGCACCAGAACAATTGTAGAGCCGGGCACGTCCTTCGGTCCGATCCTGCTTCCCATTCCCATCCGTGGCTGCGACACAATAACTCCTTTCAGACGCGGTTGCATTTATCTCCAGGCATCTCGCCTGCACCGCATCCCTATTCACTCGTATACGTGGGACCGCCTCGATACGATCCTGCGATTAACGATACGGGTAAACGTGCACGCGATCTATTAGACCATAGTGTTGGTCGGATGCATGGTTACCAGCTTGGGCCTTGTCCGGCCGGGGTCCAGTGCTGCAGCCGCTCTCCACCCAGAGCGACCTCACCTATGTCGAGGCCATTATCGCTGCCGGGTCGTTCGGGTGCGCAGTGAGCGGTGTGGTCTGCACGGTCATCCATGGGTATATCGGCAGCGATTCGAGGATCGCCTGCATCTCGCCTGGGTCCTGGGCTCGCCACAAGCCCAGCGCGCGCCCCTGGCCGGGCAGCATCCACAGCCGCACCAGGTGTCCTTGCCCGGCCAGCTCGTGCGCGCGTTCTGCCTCGCGCGCCTGGGCGTCGTCCACGGCCTGGCCGGGTGTGCCCTGCGGTATCGCGGTGGTGAACGTGGTCAGGAACTCCGCGCCGGTCTCCTGCAGATCCCGGCCAGCGCCGGGGTCGTTCGGGTGCGGCCCGAGCGGAGTGACCTCATCGGTGCGCCACACGCGCAGCGGCATCGAAACGAGGACCTTCTCGAGCCGGCCGTCGTCGGCGGCGGCGAACAGCCCGAGGGTGCGCCATTCGCCTTGCTGAAGCGGAGGACGCCACAACCGGAGCAGGTGTCCGGCCGCCGCGAGCTCGTGCGAACGGGCGGCCTCGCGAGCGCGCACGTCGCTGATTACTTTTCGTGACGTTCCGTCCGGAACGTGGGTGATCATGGTGACCAAATACTCCATGGTCGGTGCCTCCTAAAGTGGACGTGGTACCGCTGCTCATTTCGGGAAAGGCCCGGATTCACTCCCTGGTCATCTGTTGGTCAGATTCAGCGCGGCCATCACGACGATGAGCCGGCGGCGATCGCGCATGCAGCACTCACCATCGGGCACCGCCTGGTTGGAACGCGGCGACCCAGGTGGCTACCTGGGCTCGTGAGGTGAAGCCGAGCTTGGTGAGGATGTGCTCGACGTGATTTTCGGCGGTCCGCTGCGCGATCACCAGCCCGGTGGCGATCTCCTTGTTGCTGCGGCCCCCCGCGACCAGCCAGGCCACCTGCATCTCGCGTGGCGTGAGCGGCGCCGCGGGTCCGGGTGTGGCCCGTGCCGACGTGCCGGGCGCGGCCGGGGCCGGCGCCTGGTTCGGCGATGGCGACTGCTGCAGGGCGCAGGCGGCGGCGTCGGCGGCGGGCAGGTCCAGGCCGCGACGATAGGCTGCCTGGAACGCCGCCCCGCCCAGGGCCTGCCGGGTCTGCTGCTCGCAGTCCCGGTGGTCGCCCGCCACGTGCTGGTTGCCGTCGGGGGGCGTGCCCGTGGACTGCAACAGGCCGGCGGCGGCGCCGAGCAGGACCGCGGCGCGCTCGTACTGCCGTTGCGACGCGGCGATCCAGGCCAGCACCTCCAGGCACAAGGCGGTGCCCATCCGGTCGCCGAGGCCCTCCCGCAGCCGCAGGCTCTGCAGTTGCAACTCGGTGGCCCGGTTGAGGTCACCCCGGCGCCAGGCCACCACCCCCAGCGCCCACAACGAGTACGCGGTAAACAGGCGGCGGCTGAATTCGCTGCCGGCCTCGGCCAGCGCGGCAAGCTCCCGGTGGCAGGCGACGGTGCGCTCTTCGTACCCGGCCAGGCCCGCGGCCATCGCCAAGTTGATCAGAAGGATGGCACGCTGGCGGTCGCGGACGGCTGCGGGCAGGACCGCCAGCCCGTCCTCGAAGTGGCCGATGGCTTGCGCCAGGTCACCGGCCAGCATGCAGGCATTTCCCGCGCAGTGGGCGGCGAACGCCCGCGTGACCGGATCGTTCAGCTGCCCGGCCAGGCTGGCGCCCTGCTCCAGCAGCGGCAGTGCGGCGCCGCGGTCGCCGCTGACGACGGCCAGGAAACCGGCGAGAAGCAGCCCCTGCGCCCGGCACACGGTGGGCTCGCGGACTCGGGCCAGCACCTGACCGAGCCGGTACCGGCCCTCGCTGACATGTCCCGCGGTCCAGTAGTACAACGGCCAGACGTGCAGAGCGATGCGCAGCCCAGCCTCGGCCTCGCCCGGCTCGGCCTGGCAGAAGTCCTGAGCCGCCGCCACGTTGGCATGCTCCCGCAAAAGCCGGGCCACCAATTCCGTCATCTGGGGGTCGAGCCACTCGGTGTCGGCCTGCCGGGCCAGCTGCTCATACCAGTCCCGGTGCCGCCGCCGCAGCGCGGTGTTCTCGCCGGATTCGCACAGGTGTTGCTGCCCGTACTCGCGCAGCGTCTCAGGCAGCCGGTACCGGGCCACGCCTTCGCGATGCTCGACGGTCAGAATGGACTTGCCGACCAGCGCGGCCAGCAGGTCCAGCATGTCGTCGGCGGGCAGTTGGTGATCGGCGCAGATGCTCTCGGCCGCGTCCAGCTCGAACCCGCCGGCGAACACCGACAGCCGGGCCCACAATAGCCGCTCGGCCGGGCCACACAGCTCATAGCTCCACTCGACCGAGGCGCGCAGCGTCTGCTGCCTGGCCAGGCGGGCGCGGCCGCCCCGGGTCAGCAGGCCCAGCCGGTCGCCCAGCCGGGCGTCGATCTGCTCCGGGGACAGCACCCGGGTCTGCGCCGCGGCCAGCTCGATGGCCAGCGGCAGCCCCTCTAGCCGGCCGCAGATCCCGGCCACCGCCGCCACGTTCGTCTCGGTCACCGCGAACCCCGGCACCGCTTGGGCCGCCCGTTCGGCGAACAACCGCACGGCCGGGAACAGCCCCAGCTTCGCCGCTGTCAGCGGCTGGCCCGCTTCCGGCACCAGCAGCGGCGGCACCGCCAGCACACTCTCCCCGTCGATGGTCAGCGCTTCCCGGCTGGTCGCCAGCACCCGCAGCCCGCCCGCCGCCCGCAGCAGCCGGTCGGCCAGCTTGGCCGTCGCGTCCACCAAGTGCTCGCAGTTATCCAGCACCAGCAGTAGCTGCCGCCCGGCTAGGTACTCCGCCAGCGAGGCGGCCGGCGAATCGCCGGCCCGGTCCTGCAGGCCCAGGACGCCCGCGACGGCCTTGGCCACCAGCGCCTCATCCCCCAGCTGGTCCAACCGGACCAGCCATACGCCGTCGCGGAACGCCCGTCGCAGCCCGGCGGCGGCCCGCAGCGCCAGCCGGGTCTTGCCGACTCCGCCGACACCTGTCAGCGTCACCAGCCGGGACCCGGCCAGCAGCCGCTTGACCTCGGCCAGCTCACCGCGGCGGTCGACGAAGCTGGTCAGCTCCGCCGGCAGGTTCCCCGTTACGCGCGCCCTTGGTGCCATGACACATCAGCGCCCGGGATCAGCCGCGAAGGGCCGGCGCAGGCGCTCACGCCGGATGCTCGCGTGCTTCGTCATTGCAGGTGCTCCTTGCTCGGCTGGAAGATCACATGCGATTACCGTCACGCCTTCAGCAGTCCGACCGCGCCCGTAACATCCCTGGCTGGCTTACGGGTGCCCGAGCCGCCCATCTGCGCCTCAGACCTAGGCAGGTGGGGGCAGGCGAGCGCCAAGGTTCTGTGCCCGCTCAGCCGGTGACATGCCCGGTCGTTGCCGTGCAGCCACAGGCTCTGCTGGTGCAATGCGGTGGCCCGGTCGAGGTCACCCGGGCGCCAGGCCGCCCCCAGCCCCATAGGGACTGGGCAGAGGACCAGCGGCGGGAGAATTCGCTGCCGCCCTTGGTCGGCGCGGCAAGCTCCCGGTGGCAGGCGACGGCGCGCTCTTTGGGCACTCGGAGCCGGAGCCGGACAGTGGCGTGAACAGGCCACTGAATGGCCTTCGCGGGCCTCATGCCGCCTCGTGGACGTCGTTGGCGCGACAGAGCGCGCGGTCTTCGGCGGTCAGCACCGGCATGACGGGAGTCGGCAGCCCGCGGGGGGCGGCGGTTCCCGGATGCTCTCGGCGGATCAGCACGAGCCCGAGCGCTGGGCAGATCACCACTGACAGCAACCCGGCAGCCATCAGGCCTGCCGCGCTTGCGCGGGAGACGACGCCGAGCTGAAGGCCGATCTGGGTTGCGGCCACGATGAACGGCAGCGTCGTGGCCTGCAGGATGCCCGCAATCAGCGACCGTGACAGGCCAAGCGTGGGCAGGTATACCAGCGCGGGGAGGCCGCGCGCGAGAAGGATCGCGAGCAGGAACAGCGGCACGCGGGCAATGGTTGAGCCGCTCGCCAACAGCGCGCTCAGATCGAACCGCAGCCCGCTGGTGACGAAGAAGATCGGGATGAAGACCCCGAAGCCGACCGCTTCGAGCTTAAGCCGGAACTGGGGATGGGTCCTCTCGTCCCGATCGAGCAGC
>Ga0126379_10002907_pt1 | contig 10984 bp, 11 predicted proteins | sample PanSoiMetPlot_24_FD_92640 | JGI IMG/M metagenome (GOLD analysis project Ga0126379, IMG submission 92640) | Tropical forest soil microbial communities from Panama - MetaG Plot_24 | ecosystem: Environmental > Terrestrial > Soil > Tropical forest > Bulk soil | place: Panama | collected 2016-02-17
ACCAGCACGAACCTGTGCAGCCCGAACGCCGTCGCTACGCCGCCGAACGCGAGCAACGCCGCAAGCACGCCGTCTACCAGCCTCGGGTGACGACGCAGCCACGCGTACAGGGCGGACACGCCACCAGGTTAACTGCGAGAGTCGTCCATTACGTCATCCCGCGGGGTAGCTCTGTTCATCCTGTCGGATGACGCTCAGGCTGGCCGTCCGCCGCGGATAGCCAGCGGGCTGGCCTCCGCCCCGGATGACGCTCATTTCTGTCGCTGCGGGGCTTGCTCTGCCTGCGGGGTAGCCCTCTGCTCAGGCACGGCACGACCGGCCACGGGCTCGGGGGCCTGCTCGGCCGCTTGTCCGCCTTGTCGCGACACATCGCGCCGGGCTTCCGGAACGAGCGGTGCGCCGGGATGAGGCATGACCTGGCGGCCTCCTTCACGGGCATCGAAGGTGCCGCCGATCACCTCGCGGTGGGGCGTGGACTCCTGCGGCGGCCTGGGCGGGAGCCGCTCCGCCCTGAAGACCAGAACGATCCAGAGGGCGAGGGCGGCCGCGAACGCAAGTGCCATGATGCCAAGCCAGTAATTGGGCATTGCGATCACCTCCGACCGCTATCATTTCCGCTGCTCAGGCGGACAAGCATGCGGCGAGGTGGGTCAGGCGGCCCGCCACTGGCTTGCGGCGGTGCCTTGCCGCGCGGGAGCCAGCGTGGCCGCGCGGACCTGCCTGCCGCGCTCGGCTCGGCACCGTTCGTATCCGGCCGCGGTCTCAGTCGCGATCCGCTCCCACGGGTATCGAGATCTGGCCCGGTCGGCGGCGGCGATGCCGAACGCCATGATCTTCACCGGCGTGGCTAGCAGATCACGCAGCCGCCTGACGAGCATTTCTGGCCGGCCCGGCGGAGCCAGCAAGCCGGTCGTGCCGTCCACGACGGCGTCGGCATGGGCGCCGACCGCATTCGCGACAACGGGCTTGCCGCAGGCCATCGCGCGGATCGCGGCGGCGCCGTATGGCTCGTAGCGGGCCGCGCTCACGAACAGGTCGGCTGAGCGCATGAGGGCAGGCATGTTCTTGTCGGCGACATGGCCGGCGAACGTGATCCGGTCGGCGACGCCCAGGCCGGCCGCCAGCTTGCCGAGCTTCTTGTACGCGATGTCCGACTCCAGCTCGTCATGATCGGGTCCGCCCGCGATGACGAGTTCGGCACCGGGCAGATCGGGCAGCGCCTTGAGCAGGGCACTGAGGCCCGCGTACTCGGCAAGCGAGCCGACATGAAGCAACCGGAAGTCGGTGTGGCGCTTGGAGCGCGGACCTTCGGGGTCAAAGCGGCTCACGTCGACGCCGCACGGCACGACGGCGACCCGGGCGCCGGGAATCCGGAGCCGCGACAGCTCGTCCGCCTCGTCGGCGGTCGCCGCCAGCACGCCAGCGACGGACCGCGCGACGGCTGTTTCCATTCGGAATCTGGCGCCTTGCTTCGGCCCAGGCACGCAGTGGCGCTGCTCGGCGACGCCGAGCGTTCCGAAGCTCGCGATGACGGGAACGGGTACCTCGCGCGCCGCCAGGAGCGCGGCCAGACCGCTCGTCCAGTGATGGGCGTGCACGATATCTGGCAGGTCAAGCTTCCAGCGTGCCGTCAGGTGAATGGCTATCTGGGCGACGTATTTGGGTAGCTGATCGGCTGGTACCGGCGCCGGCGGCCCAGCCGCTATGTAGCGAGCAGTCAGCCCAGGCGCGAGCGTCTCGCGGTCTGGCAGCCCGGGCGCGTCTTTGCGGCCGAAAATGACGACCTTGTGGCCCGCAGCGGCGAGCGCCCGGCCGAGATCGGCAACGTGCGCGGCCTGCTCGGCTGCGTACGGGTCTGACGGTGCAGCCGGTGCGCATACGTGCCGTGCGACGAGGGCGATCTTCATACCTGGGGCCTCCTTGCGTGTCGGCATTTAGGTCACCGCACGGACAAGTGCCGAGAGGCCGGTCTTGGGATCGCAAGAGCTGCGACTAAGTCGCTAGCGCCGCCGCGAAAACGGAAAAGGCACACCCGACAATGTCACGCAGTGACAAACGGGGTGTGCCTGCGTCGTAAGCACTGGGCAAAACGCTACCCGAGGCCAGCCGTTCTGTCCACATCGCGCCGCGATGGCCGTGCCAATGCCGAGCCGCGCGCCGCTGGGACGGCGGCCGCCGCCACGCATAGCATGTGCAGTGTTACCGCGCCGGTCTCAGCGCCCAGCTCGGACCGGACGCGGCGCGGCCGGTCCTGGTCGGCCTGATCCGATTGGGGGTACGACGTGCCAGAATTCGAGCTCTCGTCGTCCGACCGCGAGGGCACTCTGGTCATCAGGCTCGTCGGTGATCTCGACATCGTCACGAGCCGTCAGCTCGATGACACGCTCGCTGACTCGCGAGCCAATGTCGACCGAGTCGTGCTCGACCTGTCTGCCGTCGACTTCATGGACACGAGCTCGCTTGCTGTGATCGTCGGCCATTGGAAGGGTCTGGTCGAGGCCGGAGGATGGCTGGCGCTGGCCGGAGCCAGGTTCCAGTACACCAGGACGCTGTGGATCACCGGATTGGCCGACCGGATCCCCATGTACGACACCGTCGAGCTTGCGCTCGCCGAAGGACATGGCGGCACCGCGGCAGCGAGCTGATTGTCGCTTTCCGTCGTTCGCTGGTTCGCGCTGGTGATCACGGGTAGTTAATTGACCGTTCCAGCGGGTAGTCAAATGACTTCCGGGCACATCGGAGCGGACAAACAGAAGGGAATCGTACGGGGATGGTAACGGCCAAGCAAACGCAGACGGCCAGGACCAGCGTGAAACCTGCGAGACACGCGGTGTCGAGCAAGAAGATGATCGCGAACAGGCCGACGAAGACCAAAACCGCGCTCGGCAGGCGTGGGACTGCGACAACGCAGCGCACGCGATCGGGAGCGGGTACCGCAAGGACGCGCGCGGAGTTGTACGAGATCGCCAAGCGCAAGGATTTGCCTGGGCGGTCCAGGATGGGCCGCGACGAGCTGGCTCGAAAGCTCGGCATGCGCTAAACCATGCTGCTGGCGCGGCGGCCGACGGCCGCCGCGCCACTAGTTCCGCGCCGGGGATCATGAGCAGGCAGGCCCTGGCCTGGCTCGGCCGATGGTGCGAAAGTTGGGATCGTGGCCAGGACCGGCGACCAGCTTGGGCGGTACCGCGCCAAGCGGGACTTCAGCCGCACGCCCGAGCCCGCCGGGGCCGCCGCTGCGCCCGCCGATGGTCAGCGGCGTTTCGTCGTGCAGCGTCACCGTGCGCGACGGCTCCACTACGATCTTCGTTTCGAAATCGGCGGCGTGCTCGTGAGCTGGGCGGTCCCGAATGGTCCAACGCTCGACCCGTCCGTGCGGCGACTGGCCGTGCACGTCGAGGATCATCCGATCGAGTATCTCGACTTCGAGGGCGTGATCCCGGCGGGGGAGTACGGCGGCGGGGACGTGATCGTCTGGGACCTGGGGACGTGGGAACCGCATGCCACCGAAGATCCGGCCGCAGCGGTGGCGGCCGGGGAACTGCATGTCGACGTCAGCGGCCACAAACTCCGCGGCCGGCTGATCCTAGTGCGCAGCGGCAGCCGGGGCCGTACTCGCGGCCGGGTCGCTGATCAGGCGAACGACGAGCCCGATCAATGGCTGTTGCTGCACAAGGACGACGCCGACGCGGTGCGTGGCTGGGATCCGGAGGACTTTCCGCGCTCGGTGCTCAGCGGCCGAACAAACGACGAGGTCAAGGCCGACCCGGACCGGCTGTGGCGGTCTGACCTCCCGCCCGCGCAGGCATCTATCAGGCTGCGGCCGCCAACGGTGCCAGGAGCTAGTGAGGACGAGCTCGCAGCGCTCGACAACCTGGGCCCGGCTGGCAGCTGGGACGTGTTCGGCCGTACGCTGCGGCTGACCAATCTGGACAAGGAACTCTTCCCTGCCCGGCCGGGCGAGGCAGCGGTCACCAAGCGTGAACTGGTCGGCTATGCGGCGCGAATCGCCCCGGTGATCGTGCCGTACCTGGCCGGGCGTCCGCTGAACATGCACCGATTTCCCGGTGGCGCTTCCCAGGCCGGGTTCTGGCACAAGCAGCTTCCCGACCACGCTCCTGACTGGGTGCCGCGCTGGGATAACCCGGAAGCAGAACGCGGCAAGACGACGACCTACCTGGTGGTCGACGAGCCGGCTGCACTCGTCTGGGCAGCGAACTTCGGGGCACTCGAATGGCACGCGTGGACGGCGCTTGCGACCAGTCCGCACAACCCGACGTACGCGCTGATCGACGTCGACCCCGGTTCCTCGACCTCGTGGCAGGACATTCTCGTGCTGGCCAGGCTGCACAGGACGGCCCTTGAGCACCTGGGGGTCAGGGCGCGGGCCAAGGTGACCGGGCGGCGCGGCATCCAGATCTGGGTACCTGTAGTCCAGGGCCTGTCCTACGAGGACACGCGGGTCTGGGTGGAGCAGCTTTCCAAGACGATCGGCGCCGTGGTGCCGGAGCTGATCAGCTGGAAGTGGGATGTTCGGGAGCGCGGCGGCCTGGCCAGATTGGACTACACGCAGAACGTCAGCAACAAGACCCTCGTCGCGCCTTACAGCCCCCGGGCCGCCCCTGGCGCCCCGGTTTCAGCGCCGATCGCATGGGAGGAGCTCGACGACCCGTCGCTTCGTCCGGACGGCTTCACGATCAGGACCATACTTGACCGGGTGGCTGACCTGGGCGACCTGTTCAGCGCCGTGCTCGGCGAGGGTCAGCAACTGCCGCCGCTTGCTTAGGTCACTGCGGTTTCGGGTCGAACCGGCGGCGGGCACGGAAGCTGGCGAGCCCTTGGCCCTCCACGCTTGCGATGAAGGCCCCGCGTACAGTCACGAGAATCTCGTCGACATGATCGAGGCACGCCCAGACAGATTCACCTGCCGAGTCCGCGAGCTTCACCGCGGCTTGCTCTCCGCACGGCCTGCGATCGATGTCGCGTACCTGGCAGCTGGCGGGGACTCCGGATCGCGCCGCAACAACGCCAGCGGCCTGGTCGAACAGCGATCGATCCGGCGCCGCACGCGGCAAGCCGGCCGGCGGAAGCTGGTCCGGCCTGCCTCGCTGACTCAGCAGCACTGTATTGCCGTCGGGGTCGACGATGGATACCTGACCGCCAGGCTCGTGCTGGCGTCCGGCGGCGGCGTCGTGGAACCCGTTCGCTAGCAGCTTAGCGAGCACGGCCTCCACGTCGTCGACGAGCAGGCACATCGATAGGCCGGGCCTTGGGCCTGACCCCCGCGAGATGGCCGCGAGCAGCAGCCCGCAGTCGCCGTACCGCAGGGCCGCGCACTGCCATCCAGCGCCCAGTTCGCCCGATTGGTCAAGAAAGCCGATCAGCTGGTAGAACCGGCGCGAGACAGCGATCTCCCTGACGTAGGTGATGACGACCATTCCCGGGCTGGCGGGCGCCATTCGGACAAGATACTCGGGTTCGCTGCCTGTGTCGGCACGCTTGCTCGCTCGACTCGGACCCTAGAGGGCCACGCTGAGCCGGGCCGCGGTGACATAGGCCACGCTGACAGCCACGATCACCAGCGGCATTACGGCGATCCCGTCGGAGGCGAGCAGCAGGGTCGCGAGAAGCACGGAGGTCAGCGGCAACGTCAGCATCGTGGCCGACATCGCGCCGATGCCCATCGCGACGCCCGCGACCATCGGCAGCCCCGGCAGGTGAGACAGGGCGATGCCGCCGGCCGCGCCGACGAATATCGCGGGGAAGACCGGGCCGCCACGGAAGCTGCCTAGTGAGACGGCATAGGCCAGGCCCTTGCACGCGAGCAGCAACAACACCGCGCTCGCGGTGTAGTCAGTTGCATGGGTGACGAGCGGGCCAAGCGCCGACTGGCCGGAGAACAGCACCTCCGAACTCGCCTTTCGCGTGCCCTCGCCATAGCCGATGGCAAGCCCGGCGACGATCAGGCCTGCCGCGGGGAGCACAAGCACGGTGCGCTTAACGGCCAGACGCTGCACCATACGGCCCACTGACCGGACGCCAGTTCCGGCCAGCGCGGCAGCGACACCGATACCGATCGCCCAGCCGAACTCGGCCAAGTCGGGCCTGGCGAAATGCGGCAGACCAGGTATCGCGAGCGAGAACGTGCCCAAGCCCGTGAGGTTGTCGAGGCCAATGAAGATAAGCGAGCCGACCCCGGCGGCCAACAGTCCAGGCACCAGGACCACGCCTAGCATCGGGCCACCCGGCCCCGACGCTTCCATGAGCAGGAACGCGCCCGCGAGCGGCGATCCGAACAGCATGCTGATCGCCGCGAAGCTGCCCGCCGCCCCGATCACCTTCGTCGCCTGGTCGGGTACAGGACGTCTGGCCAGGCGGACAGCCAGGCTGGCCAGACCGCCGCCGAGCGCGATCAGCGGCATCTCGGGGCCGAGCACGAGGCCGAAGCACAGCGTCGCGACCGCCGCAAGCAGCAGGCCGGGTAGCACCAGCGGCGATGGAGCCGCGTGCATCTTGAATCCGCCGGCCGGGGAGGGACCGCCGTTACCCGGCAGGTACCTGATGATCAGGCTGACCAGCACCCCGCCGGCCAGCAGGACTGGCAACGGCCACCAGATCGGCTCGGCGGCGTAGCCAAGGCCATGAGGCAGCCTGACGAAGATTTCCTTCTGCAAGTAGCTGACCAGGGCCAGGAAGCCGTAAGCGGCGGCAGAGACCGGCACGCCAAGCAGCGCCGCGACGAGCAATATGGCCAGGTACCCCTTGCTGCGCAGCAGCGCCGCGGGTTCGGCTTGCGCTGTCGCCGGCTGGCATGAGCCGGTCAATGGTGCTCAGGAGACCTTGACCAGGCCGGGGCACTTCCACTTGCCCTGCGCCACCGAGCGCCCTGGCCGGTAGAGCCGGAGGATGACGAACCAGGGATGTTCGCGCGACGTCGGCAGCCAGTTCGCCATCCTGGCCGACCCCGGCGAGGACGGCTGCAGGTAAATCGTGAGGCTGCCGTCAGGCTCACGCCGGAGTCCGGCCGTGCGACTGCCGACCGAATACCGCGCTGCGGCATTAGGAATCAAGCTCAGGTCCTGCTCGGAGTATGCGGTGAGCGACCAGAACGCGTCCGCGGGCGGGATCTGGCCAGGGGAGAAGTGCAGCCGATATCGGCCCTTAGGCGACAGCCTCTTGCCGTCGGCGTCCTCGAAGCCGATGAGATAGACGGCCTCCGCCGGGTCGTTGGACGCGATTCCGGCCAGCGACTGGTCGGCGGCGCGCCGCAGGAAGTCGTCGCCGAACCTGCCCTCGTTCGCAGACGGATAGCGCCAGCCGTAGACCGCGGTGGCGGAGCCGCCGCTGAGGAACTCCTGACGCAGCAGCGGCATACCGACCGCAGCGGCGCGGATCAGGCCGCGCCTGATGGGGTCGGGTTGGGCTTCGGGCTTCAGCCCTGGCCCGATCCCGATCCTGGCGAACTGGTCGAGAAGCAGCGCGTGGTGCGGCGGCGGCGGGTTTTCAGCCAGCATGGCGTTGAGGCTCTTCCACGGCGCGAGCGGATCAAGCTCGGGCTCGCCCGGCTTGTAGACGGCGCGCCTGATCGGCAGCTTGGCCCGCGGCTTGCCCCAGGCGCTGAGCGGGGTCAGCAAGTACTGATCCTGCAGCCCGCGAACGCGCGCGATGTCCTGCTGGCCATCGACGAGCGTACGGCCGAGCACCAGCAGCCAGGGTGTCGGCGCAGCCTGCGTCTTCTTGACGCCGGCCGGCAGCCGGCCCTTCCAGGCCGGCCCACAGATGGCGAAGTGTCCGGCGTTCTTGCCGGTGCTGCGCTGGCCGACGTAGTCGAAGTTGTCGGAGCTGAAGGCGACCAGCTCAAAGGCGAAGTAGCGGCTTGCCATGTTCGGGTGTGACAAGATGACCGGCTCGCGTGACACGTCGACCCAGGCGAGCGAATACAAGACGTCGCTGTCGGGGCATCCGCCGCCGCGGTATGTCGCGTCGACCGGCCTGGTGGCATGCCAGAAGTGGTTTACGGCCGCATGCGGGAAGGCGGGTTGCTTGCTCGCCGCGATCCAGTCATGCCTGAGCTTGGCATTGTATATATATGGAAATCCATAAATAAACGCCTGTACGCCTGTGGTGTAGGCATATTCGGCTCGCCAGTCATCGACCTTTCCCGTGAGGATCGGCTCCACGGCGTCGCGGAGCATCGCGCCCGCCGCGGGGAGTTGCCGCGCGTGCCGCAAGAACGCCTCAGGCTGCCTGATCGCCTCGGCGACCGCTCGACCGGGTGGCGGGGTGAGGCGCGCGGTCAGCGCGGGCAGGCCAGGGAGGTGCTTTGCGGCATCGAGAACCGTGGCATGGCGTGCGTTCCGGCTAGCGACCGGCTTGCTGCCCTTCCCGGTTCCCGCGGTCTTGCGGACAGCGCTGCTCGTGGTCTTGACCGCCTTCTGACTTGCGGTCTTGCCTCCAGGCCTGACCGTGCCACGGCTGCCTGTCCTTGTCACGGTCTTGGCGGCAGTCGCAGAGTTCGTTCCGCCGCGGCCACCGGGCGACTGTGCCATATCGCGTCCCCCTCGTTGTTCCTCGCTGGGCGTTGCGCACCGGTCTCCCACCATCGTGCAGGCCGCTGGCCGCGCCATCATCCGCGCCGGGTGATTGCACGAGTACCCGGCTCTCGAACATTCGTTTGAATCACGGTTATGATGAGACGATGACATCCGCGATCCAGGGTTCGCTGTTCGACCTCGGCCAGGAGTCGGGGCTCGGCGCCCTAGCCACATCCGTCCGCCGGACGCCCTTGGCCGACGGGGCCTGGCTCGACGTGGCTCCAGGCTGGCTTCGTGGTGCCGACGCGCTGTTTGAGCGCCTGTTTGGCAACGTCCCCTGGCGTGCTGAGCGACGCAGGATGTACGACCAGGTCGTGGCCGTGCCCCGGTTGCTGTGCCACTACGGTCCTGGCCAGGCGCTGCCTGACCCCGCGCTTGAGGAGGCACGCTGCGCGCTCGACAGCTACTACGGGCGGCAGATTGGCGAGTCGCTGTCTACTGCCGGACTGTGCCTGTACCGAGACGGGCGGGACAGCGTTGCGTGGCACGGCGACACCTCAGGTCGCCAGGTAAGCGAGACCATCGTGGCGATCGTCTCGCTGGGCAATCCACGGCACCTGATGCTGCGGCACCGCCGGGGAAGTGGCCGTGCACTGCGGTTCCTGCTTGGCCACGGGGACCTGCTGGTCATGGGCGGCACGTGCCAGCGCACCTGGGAGCACGCGGTCCCGAAGACCGCCAGCGCGGTTGGCCCGCGGATCAGCGTCCAGTTCCGGCCGGCTGGCATCCGCTGACCGCGGGCCGCCGGGCCCAGAAGAGCGCGTGACCGCTGTTGCCCTCACATGATCGGCACGTTACTTGCCAAGCCCCGGTCAAGGCAGCTTGACCGTGAGCGCTGGTCAAGGTAACTTGACTTCGTGAGCGGACCCGGTTCTGACGAGGTGACCGCGTTGGCTGTTGCGACCACGAGCCAGGATCCCGAGGTCGGCCTGAGCGCCGTGGCCGCGTTGCGCGGCCTGGTGGAAGTGCTCGAGGCGTTGCAGGTTGAGAACGCCCGCGCGAAGGGGTGGACCTGGAAGGCGATCGCGGAGCGGCTCGCGGTCAGCAAGCAGGCCGTGCACCAGAAGTACGCCGGGGGACGACTGCCGCGGATACGGAGGTAGACGCGCGTGTTCGAGCGGTTCAGCGATCCCGCGTGCATGGTGTGCGATCTGGCTTACGAGGAGGCCGAACGGCTCAGGCACGACTACCTGGGACCCGAGCACGTTCTCGTCGGCCTCGCCCAGGTGTCCGACGGCGGCACCGGCCCGATCCTGCGCGCCAGTGGCCTCGGGACCGACGCACTGCGGGCTCGGCTGGACCTCCTCGTCGCGCAGGGGATACTTCCCGGTCCGTGGCGCAACCAGTCGGACCTGCTGCGCGGCCTGGGCATCGACCTGGGCGAGGTCAGGGAAGCGATGGAGAGCACGTTCGGCCCCGATGCGCTGTGCGCCGCCCTGAGGCGCACCCGGCACGGGTCCTGGCTGCGCGAGCTGCCGTTCGTCACATTCGGCCCGCCGAGCCCGCTTGCAGGGAAGGCGGTGGTTGCCAAGCGCGCGTTCTGGCTGGCCGATCAGGAGGCTGCCAAACTTGGGGAACACCAGACCAGGCCCGAGCACCTCATGCTCGGCGTGCTTCGCGACGCCGAGGATCCCGCTGGGACCGGTCTGAGTCGCAGGACCAGACGCGGCTACGCATATCTCGGCTTGCCCGAGCACGGACCAAGCCCGGTCAGGCGCCTGATCGAGGCCGCGGGGACCAGCCTGGCGGACCTGAGAAACACGGTTCTGGCCAGCCTGCACGCGGCTACGTGACCGCGCGCGGTGCCGTCAGCCTGACCATAGGGCGTCGAGCTCGGCGTCGATGCGGTCCGAGAGCGCGCCAACGACCGGGATGGCCGGCCGCGGCGGGCTGGCCTCGGTCGCGTTGCACGCGGCGAGGGCCGCGGCGTCGAGGAACCTGGTGAGCTGGCCGAGGCTGTGCCGGTCATCGTGGGCCGTCCGGTGGTGATGCAGCCTGAGCGGCGCGTACAGGTACAGCTGGTCGCGGGCCCTGGTGACCGCGACATAGAACAACCGCCGTTCCTCGTCGAGCCCACCGGGGGAGCCGAGCGCCATGTCGCTCGGCAGCGCGCCGTCGACGAGGTGCGGCAGGTGGACGACCGGCCACTCAAGACCCTTGGCCGAGTGGATGGTCGAGATGACCAGGTAATCATCGTCGAGCCGTGGCGGTCCGGCCAGGTCGGAAGCCGAGACCGGCGGGTCAAGCGCCAGCTCGACGAGCGCATCATGCAGCGACGGTCTGCTCGCCGCCGCGTCGGTGAGCCGCTGCAGATCTGCGATCCGCGCGCCCGCGTCCGGGTACCTGGCGCGAAGCGGGCCGTCGAGAGCCGCAAGCACGGCCCCCGCCTGGTC
>Ga0126379_10002908_pt1 | contig 10981 bp, 8 predicted proteins | sample PanSoiMetPlot_24_FD_92640 | JGI IMG/M metagenome (GOLD analysis project Ga0126379, IMG submission 92640) | Tropical forest soil microbial communities from Panama - MetaG Plot_24 | ecosystem: Environmental > Terrestrial > Soil > Tropical forest > Bulk soil | place: Panama | collected 2016-02-17
GCGGCAGCGCGAACGGCTCGTCCGCCTCCTTGAGCTTCGCCTTTGCCCGGCTGATCCGCTGCGCCATAGTCGCCTCGGGGACCAGGAATGCGGCGGCGATCTCCCGGGTGGTCAGCCCGCCGACCGCCCGGAGCGTGAGCGGGATGGCCGCCCCGGGGGATAGCGACGGGTGGCAGCACATCAGCATGAGGATCAGCGTGTCGTCATGCGCCGGCACCGGCTCGTGCGGGATGAGGGACCACGACGCGGCGAGGTCTTCCCGCCGGCGCCTGGCCTCGTCACGCCGGTACTGGTCGGCCATCTTGCGCGAGGCCACCCGGATCAGCCAGGCGAGCGCATTGTCCGGCGTCCCGTCGGCGGGCCACGTGGTGGCGGCGGCGAGCAGCGCCTCCTGCACGGCGTCCTCGGCGTCGGCGAAGTGGCCGTAGCGCCGGACGACCGCGCCGAGGGCGCGCGGCGCCAGGTCGCGCAGCAGATCCGCGGGGGCCGGCCGGCCGGTCACATCTCGGGATCCGGGGCGCTCATCACCGCGCGCACCTCGATGGGCTGGCGGACCGGTGCGCCGTTTGCCCCGGGAGCGGCCGAGATCCTCGCCGCGATCTCGAGGGCCCGCTCGGCCGACTCGACGTCCACGATCCGGTACCCGGCGAGCAGCTCCTTGGACTCGGGGAACGGGCCGTCGGTGATCACCGGGGCGCTGATCCCGTCCGAGATCACGGTCTTCGCCTGCTCGGGCCCGGCCAGCCCTTGCGCGTCGACCAGCTCGCCGCGCTCGAGCAGCTCGGTGTTCAGCACCTGCTGGAACTCGATGTGCGCGCTGATGTCCTCCGGCGCCCACTCGGATATCGGCGGGGAGTCCGTGCCGGCGGCCCCGTAGTTCTGCAACAGCATGTACCGCATCGACTCATCCTCCATCGCCCGGCGGCGCGGTGCCGCCGCTCATGAGGATGACGGAGCCGGCGCCGCGTTCCCGGCACCGGCCCGGGACCCATACGGCGGGGCGAAGATGACCAGCAGGGCCAGGTCCTCGCGGACGTCGGTGAACCGGTGCTGCTCACCCGCTGGCACGAAGATCACCGAGCCGGCGTTGACCTGCGCGGTGCCCGAGTCGGTCACCAGCGTGGCGGACCCCACCTGCACGACGTAGATCTCGTCCTCGCGGTGCGGCTCCTGGTCGTCCAGGCCGCCCGCCGGAATCGAGTACGTCCCCACGCTGAGATCCTTGCTGGCCAGGTGCTCGGCCCAGTGGTTGGGCTCGCCGCCCGCGGCCGGGACATACCGGCCCGCACCCTCGATGACCTGCATGACGGTGGTCCTTCCCGCTGACGTTGGCCCGGAATGGCAGAGGTCCATTGTGCCGGGCCGGTACCAGGCCGGGGCGCACCGGCCAGGTACGGGCTCAGCGGGCACCGCGGGACCGGGCGGCTCGGCGGAACCCGGCCAGCGCCGTGGTCAGGCCCATGGCCGCCCGCGTCTCCGCCACGGTGCGCTTGACCTCGATGCGGGTCCGCTCGGTGCCGGTGACGATGAGTTCCTCCACCAGTCCCTGGTCTTCCGCCAGGCCGGCCCTGCGCTCCCTGATGGGATCGAGGAACCTGTTCAGCGCGGCGGTGAGCTTCTCCTTGACCTCCGCGTCGCCGACCTTGCCGGCCCGGTAGCGCTCTTCCAAGTCCGCGACCTCCTCCGGGTGGTCGTTGAAGATCTTGTGGAAGACGAAGACCGGGTTGCCCTCGACCATGCCGGGGACACCGGGGCTGGTCCGGGCCGGGTCGGTGTACATCCGCCGCACCTTCGCCGCAACCTCGCCTGGCGAGTCGGACAGGTAGATGGCATTGCCCACGCTCTTGCTCATCTTGCCCCGGCCGTCGGTGCCCGGCAGGACCGGGACATCCGCCGGGATCAGGGCCGGCACGGGAAACACCTGCCCGTAGCGGCGGTTGAACCGGCGGGCCAGTTCCCGGGCGATCTCCACGTGCGCCGCGTTGTCCCCCCCGACGGGCACCGCCGTGGCCCTGACCGCCAGGATGTCGGCGGCCTGCAGCAGGGGGTACCCGAGCAACGCGAACGGCATCTCGCGCTGGGCCGCGTCGCGGCTCATCTCCTTCAGGCTCGGGATGCGCTGCAGCCGCGGCACCGTGACCAGGCTGGACAGCAGCAGGCTGAGCTCGGCGACCTCTGGGATGGCCGACTGCAGGTAGAACACCGAGTGAGCCGGGTCCAGGCCGGCGGCCAGGGAGTCGAGCACCATGTCGGCGGCGTGGCGCCCGGCCTCGGCGATGTCCGCCGGGCTGTTCTTGGTGGTGAGCATGTGCAGGTCGGCAATGATGAAGAAGCTCTGGTACCGGCGGTGCAGCCGGATCCGGTTCGCCAGGCTGCCGACGTAGTGGCCCAAGTGCAGCCGCCCGGTGGGCCGGTCACCGCTGAGCATCCGGGGCAGCTCGGGGCCGGGCGCGCGTACCGGGGTGATGTCCTGGGTGGCGATGGTGAGTGCGGTCATGGTCGTTCCTCCTTGGGTCGGGGAGCCGCCGGGGAAGGACCATGCCAGGCATGACAAACGGGCCGTCCGCCGGACGGCCCGCAGGGCATAGCGCTTAGGTGACCGTCCTAGGACGGCCACCAGGCAAAGGTGCCGGAGCGCTGCATGCCACCAGAATAGGGGAAGCCATCCCCCGGGCGCGAGCCCGCAACGGCGCCGCGCTCGCCCAGGCGCAAATCGGGGGCCGGGGCTGTCGATTTGCGCGACGGGCGTGCGTTGTACCCGTGAACCTGGCCGCCGGCACCGGCGGCCGCACCGCAGAACAGGGAGGCCGCGATGAAGTACGCGCTGCTGATCTACGCCGTGCCGGGCGCCAGCGAGAACCCGGGCCCGGCTCCCGACGGGGTAATCGGGGACTGGCTGGACTACACGGCGGCCATCAAGGAGGCGGGGGTGCTGCTCGGCGCGGAGCAGCTCACCTGGCCGGACACGGCCACCACGGTCCGGCTGAGCGACGGGGAGCGGCTGCTCACCGACGGGCCGTTCGCCGAGACCAAGGAGCACCTGCTCGGCTTCTACCTGCTGGAGGCCGGGAGCCTCGACGTGGCGCTGGACTGGGCGGCCAAGATGCCCATCATGCGCTACGGCACCGTGGAGGTGCGGCCGGTGAAGGAAGGCATGCGGTGGCAGACGGCGCTGGAGTGACCGCAACCGCCGCCGCGCTGGAGCGCGCTTTCCGGGACGAGTGGACCACCGTGGTGGCGGCGCTGTCCCGGCGGCTCGGCGACCTGCAGGCCGCCGAGGACGCCGTGGCCGAGGCCTTCGCCGCCGCGGCCACGGCGTGGCGGCGCGGCGGGGTGCCGCCCAACCCCGGCGCCTGGCTGACCCTCACCGCCTGGCGGAAGGCGGTCGACCAGTTGCGCCGCGACCGGCCGGTGGCCCAGCACAGCCTGGACGCCGCCACCCTGGCGAACCCCGGCCATGGCATCGACGCAGCGCAGGAGGGCGCGGTAATGGAAGACGAGCGCCTGGGATTGATCTTCGCCTGCTGCCACCCCGCCCTGGCGCCGGAGGTGCGGGTGGCGCTGACGTTGCGGTACGCGGCGGGCCTGACCACGCGGGAGATCGCCGCGGCCTTCCTGCTGCCGGAGCCGACCATCGCGCAGCGGCTGGTGCGGGCCAAGCGCAAGATCCGCGATGCCGGGATCCGGTTCGAGGTGCCCGCCGCCGGGGCGCTGGCCGGGCGGCTGGCGGGCGTGCTGGCAGTGGTCTATCTGGTCTTCAACGAGGGGTACGCGGCCACCCGCAGCGAGGCGGCGCTGGTCCGCGCGGACCTGTGCGACGAGGCCATCTGGCTGGGCCGGCTGCTGCACCGGCTGCTGCCCGCCGACGCGGAGATCGCCGGCCTGCTCGCGCTGATGCTGCTGCACCATTCCCGGGCGGCCGCCCGGCTGGACACCGACGGCAGGCCGGTCACGCTTGCCGAGCAGGACCGGGCGCGCTGGGACCGGCAGATGATCACCGAGGGAACCGGGCTCCTGGACGCCGCCCTCGCCCAGCGGGCACCGGGCCCCTACCAGGTCCAGGCCGCGATCGCGGCGCTGCATGCCCGGGCACCGCGGTTCGAGCGGACCGACTGGTCGCAGATCGCCGTCCTCTACGGCGAGCTTGCCCGCCGGGCGCCCTCCCCGGTGATCGAGATCAACCGGGCGGTGGCGGTCGGGATGGCCGACGGGCCGCAGGCGGGGCTGGCGGTGCTGCAGCCGGTGCTGGCCGCGGGCGCGCTGGCCGGTTACGCGCCGCTGCACGCGGCGCACGCCGACCTGCTCGACCGGGCGGGCGACGCCGGGGCGGCCACGGCCGCGTGGGCCCGGGCCATCGCGGCGACCGAGAACGGCCCGCTCCGCGACGAACTCGAACGCCGGGTGGCACGGCGGCCGGCCGGCGGGCCAGCCCCGGCCGGCGGGCCAGGCCCGGATGGCGGGCCAGGCCCGGATGGCGGGCCAGGCCCGGATGGCGCGTAGGCACCCGCGCGGCATCCGGCGGAGAAATTTCCGGCGGGCTGTCGATTCCGGCCCCCGTCCTCCGTAGGACGGGTGAGCCGGGCGGTCGCCAGGCACCACAGGTGCCGCCGCCCGATCCCGGAGGGACTGACATGGGACTCACCTGGCCGGCCGGCCATCGGCAAGCACGGCAGCTATCCCGGCCCGGGCCGTCGCGGCACTGGGTGCTGGTGCTCACCTCTGCGGCCTTTTTCATGGTCGCCCTGGACGCGCTGGTGGTGATCACCGCCCTGCCGGCCATCCACCGTGACCTCGGCGGCAGCATGTCCACCCTGGAGTGGACGGTCAACGCGTACACCCTGTCGTTCGCGGCGGGGATCATCACCGCGGCTGCCCTGGGCGACCGGCTCGGGCGGCGCCGGGTCTACGTCGCCGGGCTGCTGATCTTCACTGCGGCCTCCGCCGCGTGTGCGCTGGCGCCCGGCGCCGGCACCCTGATCGCGGCAAGGGCGGTGCAGGGCATCGGCGCGGCGATCGTGACGCCGCTGAGCCTGACGATCCTGACCACGGGCTGGCCGGCCGAGCGGCGCGGCAGCATCGTCGGCATCTGGGGCGGCATCGCCGGCCTGGCCGTCGCCGCCGGGCCTCTGGTCGGCGGCGCCGTGGTGTATGGCCTGAACTGGCACTGGATCTTCTGGGTCAACGTGCCCATCGGGCTGGCCACGGTGGTGCTGTCGGTGATCCGGCTACCGGAGACCCGCGGGCCCGCGACCCGGTTCGACATGCCCGGCGTGGTGCTGGTGACCGTCGGCGCGGGCGGCATCCTCTGGGGCCTGGTGCGGGGCGGTGAGGCCGGCTGGGCCAGCACGGAAGTCGTCGCGGCGTTCGCCCTCGGGGCCGCCGCGCTGGGCGGTTTCGCCGCCTGGGAGCGGCGGGCGCCGGAACCGATGCTGCCGGGGCGGCTGCTGCGGGTGCGCGCCTTCACCGCCGCCAACGCGACCGGGTTCCTCCAGTCGGCGGCGCTGTTCTCCGCGGCGTTCCTGGCCGCGGAGTATTTCCAGCTCGGCCTTGGCTTCTCCTCGCTGGGCGCCGGCCTGCGGTTCCTGCCCTGGACGGCCACCCCGGTTGTGGTCGCGCCGCTGGCCGGCCGGCTGGCCGACCGGACCGGGCCCCGCCCGCTGATGGCCTTCGGGCTGGTGCTGCAGGCGGCCGGGTTCGCCTGGATCGCGCTGATCGCGACCGCCACGGTGAGCTACACCGAGCTGGTCCTGCCGTTCATCATCGCCGGGGTCGGCATCTCGATGGCGCTGCCCGCCACGCCGACCGCGGCGCTGAGCGCGGTCCCGCCGGCGGACATGGGCAAGGCTTCGGGGGTCAACAACACCCTGCAGCGGTTCGGCGGCGTGTTCGGGGTCGCCGTGGTCACCGCGGTCTTCACGGCCACCGGGCAGCTCGGCACCCCGGCACAGGTGGCTGCCGGGTTCCGCCCCGGGGTGGCGGTCGCGGCGGGCCTGTCCGTGCTGGGCGCGGCCGCGGCCCTGGCGGTCGGCCGGCGCAGGCAGCCCGCTCCGGCGCCGCACCAGGCACCGGCCGCGGCGCCCGCGCAGGCGCTGTCCGCGGACTCGGCATAGCGGCCGCCCTGCCGGTGACCAGGTGAGGGACTGCGGCCGTGCCCGGCCCCGCCCGGCGCGGCACGCAGCCACCTGAGGGCGCGCGATCTCCTACGGTGCCCGGCCGGCCACGTCCGGCCGGGCACCGCCGCGAAACCCGCGCGACGCGACGCCCGGCCCCGCGTAGGCTGATCGCTCGGCCGGCCCGCGCAGGCACAGGAACCCATCATGCTGCTCACCCTCACCAACACCTCGCCTCCCGCCACGGACCTCGGTTTCCTGCTGCACAAGAACCCCGCCACGGTGCGTTCGGTCCCGATGGGCTGGGGAACGGCGCACGTCTTCTACCCGGAGGCGGAGCCGGGCCACTGCACCGCCGCGCTGCTGTGCGAGGTGGACCCGGTCGCGCTGGTGCGGCGCAGCCGCGGTGGCCCTTTCCCGCTCGCCGCCTACGTCAACGACCGGCCCTATGCCGCCTCCTCGCTGCTGGCCGTGGCGATGCGCAAGGTGTTCGGCACGGCACTGCGAGGCGAGTGCGCGCAGCGGCCGGACCTGCCCGCCACCGCGCTGGACCTGACGGCGCGACTTCCGGTCCTGCCCTGCCGGGGCGGGGAAGAGCTGCTGAGGAGGTTGTTCGAGCCGCTCGGCTACCAGGTGCGCGCCCAGCCGATCCCGCTCGACCCGGCATTCCCCGGCTGGGGTGACAGCCGGTATTTCGACGTGCGGCTCCATGCGGCGTGCCGGGTCCGTGACTTGCTCGGGCAGCTCTACGTCCTGTTGCCGGTACTCGACGACGACAAGCACTACTGGGTAAGCAGGGATGAGATCGACAAACTGGCGGGAGGGGCGGCGCAGTGGCTGGCCGGGCATCCCGAGCGCGACCTGATCATCCGGCGTTACCTGCGCCACCAGCCCGGCCTGGTCGCCGAGGCCACTGCCCGCCTGCTCGACGAGGACCGCGGCGGCCCCGAGACCAGAGCCGCGGAGCTTGACACCGGCCAGGAAGACAGCGCCGTGCGCCAGGCCGGGACCGATCGCGCCGCAGCCGGGCCCGACGGCGCCACGGCCGGGACCGACCGCGCCACGGCCGGGACTGACGGTGCCCTAGCCGGCGCCGGCGCCGCCACTGGGGCTGCCGCAACGGCTGAGCAGCTGCGGCTGCGCGACCTGCGGGCGGCGGCGGTACTGCGCGAACTGCGGGCCGTCGGCGCGCGCCGCGTCCTCGACCTCGGGTGCGGCGACGGCCGCCTGCTCACGGCGCTGCTGGGCGACCGCCAATTCGAGGAGATCGTCGGCGTCGACGCCGCCCCCGCCGCGCTGGAACGCGCCGCGCGCCGGCTGCGGCTGGAGGAGATGGCACCCAGGCAGCGCGACCGGATCCGGCTCCTGCAGGGCGCGCTGACGTACTCCGACCGCCGGCTCGCGGGCTACGACGCGGCCGTGCTCATGGAGGTTGTGGAGCACGTCGACCCCGACCGGCTGGCAGCGCTCGAAGGGTCCGTGTTCGGCGCCGCCGCACCGGGGACCGTGATCATCACGACCCCCAACGCCGACTACAACCCGCGCTACCCCGGGCTGCGGCCCGGCGACCTGCGTCACCCGGACCACCGGTTCGAATGGAGCCGGGCGGAGTTCCGCGCGTGGGCGCAGGCGGCCGCGCGGGCGTACGGGTATTCGGTGCGGTTCGAGCCGGTCGGCGTGGAAGACCCACGGTCCGGGCCGCCGACGCAGATGGCGATCCTGTACCGTGCGCCCGGGGTGGCGGCTACCCCGGCTGCCGCGACCCCGGCCGCGACGGCGGGCGGGGCGGTGCCGCCGCGGTGACCGATCTCAAGATCCCGCAGCTCTGCCTGGTCGTGCTGGTAGGCGTGAGCGGCTCCGGGAAGTCCACCTTCGCCGCGCGCCATTTCCGGCCGACCGAGGTGCTCTCCTCGGACACCTTCCGCGGCCTGGTCGGCGACGACGAGAACGACCAGTCGGTGACCGCGGAGGCGTTCGAGGCGCTGCACGCGGTGGCTGCCCGCCGTCTCAAACTCGGCAGGCTGACCGTGATCGACGCGACGAACGTGCAGCCCGACGCGCGCCGCCCGCTGCTGGCTCTCGCCCGCGGGCATCATGTCCTGCCGGTCGCGATCGTGCTCGACGTTCCGGAGCAGGTCTGCGTGCAGCGGAACCTGGCCCGCCCGGACCGGGCGTTCGGCGCCGGGGTGGTCAGGCGGCAGCGCGCGGCGCTGTCCAGGTCGGCCGGGCGGCTGGAGCGGGAGGGTTTCCGCCGCGTGTTCCGGCTGCGCGGGGTGGCGGAGGTCGACGGCGCGCAGATCGTCAGGGAGCGCGCGTGGGCCGACCGGTCAGACCACCACGGCCCGTTCGACATCATCGGCGACGTGCACGGCTGCCAGCACGAACTCGCCAGCCTGCTGGGCCTGCTCGGCTACCGCGCGGGTGCGGACAGGGCATACAGCCACCCGGGCGGGCGGACCGCGGTGTTCCTCGGCGACCTGGTCGACCGCGGGCCGGACACGCCGGGGGTACTGCGCACCGCGATGGGCATGACGGCCTCCGGTGCCGCCCTGTGCGTGCCGGGCAACCACGAGGCCAAGATGCTGCGGGCGCTGCGGGGGCGCGACGTCCGGGTGAGCCACGGGCTGGCGGAGTCGCTCGCCCAGCTCGCGGCGGAACCGGGGGAATTCTCCGGTGAGGTCATCGAGTTCCTCGACGGCCTGGTGAGCCACTACGTGCTGGACGGCGGGCGGCTGGTGGTCGCGCACGCCGGGCTGCGCGAGGAGATGCACGGGCGTGCGTCCGCCGCGGTCCGCGCCTTCGCGCTGTACGGCGACACGACGGGGGAGACCGACGAGTTCGGCCTGCCCGTCCGCTACCCCTGGGCACAGGACTACCGGGGAAAGGCGGCGGTGGTGTACGGGCACACTCCGGTGCCCGAGGCCACGTGGCTGAACAACACGATCTGCATCGACACCGGGTGCGTGTTCGGCGGCCGCCTCACCGCGCTGCGCTACCCCGAGCGCGAACTGGTCAGCGTGCCCGCCCGGCGGGCCTACTACCAGCCGGTTCGCCCGCTCGCGGCGCCCGGGACACACAGCGGGCAGGCCAGCGCGCCAGCCGCAGCCGAAAGCCGGCCGGCAACCGCGCCCGCCGGGCCCGGAGGCGGGCAGGCCACCGGGCCCGCCGGGGGCGGGGCAAGGCCGCACGGCGGCACGGCGGCGTCGTGGCTCCTCGACGTGGCAGACGTTCTCGGGCGGCGCGGGATCGCCACGGCGCTGCGCGGGCGGGTGAGCATTCCCGAGCCCAACGCGGCGGCGGCGCTGGAGGTGATGAGCCGGTTCGCGGTCGATCCGCGGTGGCTGATCTACCTCCCTCCGACCATGGCGCCGGTGCCCGCCAGCACCAGGCCCGGCCTCCTGGAACACCCGGCGGACGCGCTGGACGCCTACCGCCGCGCGGGCGTGACCCGGGTGATCTGCGAGGAGAAACACATGGGCTCGCGGGCGATCGTGATCGCCTGCCGGACGCCGGACGCGGCCAGGGACTGGTTCGGCAGCGACCGTGCCGGCATCGTCTACACCCGCACCGGGCGCCGGTTCTTCGCCGACGCGGCTACGGAGGAGGACCTGCTTGCCCGCGTGACCGGGGCGCTGGAGAAGGCCGGCCTGTGGGCCGGGCTGGGTGATTGGGCGGCGCTCGACTGCGAGATCATGCCCTGGTCCTACAAGGCCGGGGAACTGGTGCGCGGCCAGTACGCGGCGGTCGGCGCCGCCGCATTGGCCGGGCTCGCCGCGGCCGCGCGAGTGTGCGAGGACGCGCTGGGCCGCGGCGCGGACGTCGCGGCGCTCGGAGAGCGGACCGGGGAGCGGCTCGCGGCGGCCCGGTCCTTCGCCGCCGCCTACCGGCCCTACGTGTGGCCGGTGCGTTCGCTGGACGACGTGCGGCTGGCGCCGTTCCAGGTGCTCGCCGGCTCGGCGGGCACCTGCCTCACCCGCGACCACACCTGGCACATGAACGCCGCCGAACGCCTGGCGGCGGCCGACCCGCTCATCGTGCCCACCCGGCACCTCGTCGCCGATCTCACCGAGGACGCGGCGCCGGGACCGGCCGTGACCGCGTGGTGGGAGGAGATCACCGGGGCCGGCGGCGAGGGGATGGTGGCCAAGCCGCTCACCCCGGTGACCCGGACCCGCCACGGCATCGCCCAGCCGGGGCTGAAATGCCGGGGGCCGGAATACCTGCGGATCATCTACGGGCCCGAGTACGCCATCCCCGCCAACCTCGAACGGCTCGCCGACCGCAACGTTGCCCGCAAGCGCTCGCTGGCCAGCAGCGAGTTCGCGCTGGGGGTGGCGGCGCTGGAGCGGTTCACCAGGCGCGAGCCGCTGTTCCGGGTGCACGAATGCGTGTTCGGCGTGCTCGCACTGGAAAGCGAGCCCGTCGACCCGCGGCTGTGAGCCCGGGCGGCCAACCGCCAGGGCCGGCCCCGGCACCCGGATGCTGGGTCTAGGGTGAGCCCCGGGATTTCGTAACGCAGGAAACGAGGGTGGGGACGGCGATGACCGAGCCAGGTGAGGGCGGTGCGCTGCCGTGGCGGTTCGATAACCTGCGCGCGCTGTTCATCAACTGCACGTTGAAGCGGTCCCCGGAGCGCAGCCACACGCAGGGCCTGATCGACCGCAGCGCCGGCATCATGCAGAAACAGGGTGTCGCGGTCGACGTGCTGCGCGCCGTGGACCACGACATCGCCACCGGCGTCTGGCCGGACATGACCGAGCACGGCTGGGCCACCGACGAATGGCCGCAGATCCACCGGCGGGTGCTCGCCGCCGACATCCTGGTGCTCGCCGGGCCGATCTGGCTGGGCGACAACAGTTCGGTGATGAAGC
>Ga0126379_10002909_pt1 | contig 10981 bp, 10 predicted proteins | sample PanSoiMetPlot_24_FD_92640 | JGI IMG/M metagenome (GOLD analysis project Ga0126379, IMG submission 92640) | Tropical forest soil microbial communities from Panama - MetaG Plot_24 | ecosystem: Environmental > Terrestrial > Soil > Tropical forest > Bulk soil | place: Panama | collected 2016-02-17
GACGGTGAGCCTGGCGCCGAGCGTGTACGTGGGCTTGGCGGTGAGCAGTCGCACGACGGCCTCTCTGGCCACCGCCACCTTCGACAATGTCTCCCTCACCACGCCTTAGGGAATTGGGGATGACTAGGGGCGAGTCTCCTGACCTCAGGTCAGCGGCCTCTCCCTTTGCCGTTTCGACCGCACTGTCATAATCTGTTCACAGATATGCTTTCGGGCGGGTCATTCTCCGGGCTGCTCACCGACCTCTACGAGCTCACCATGGCGGCGGGCTACGTTCAGAATCGGTTCCACGCTCGCGCCACGTTTGAGCTTTTTGTGCGTCATCTCCCCCGCCGCCGCAATTACCTGGTGGCTGCTGGCCTGGAGCAAGCCCTCGACTTCCTCGAGAACGTTCGCTTTTCCAGCGAAGACATTTCTTACGTCCGCGGCCTGCCTTTTTTCCGCAATGTGCAGGCCGAATTTTTTGACTATCTTGCGCAATTTCAATTCTCCGGCGACGTTTGGGCTTTGCCCGAAGGAGCGATTTTCTTTCCGGGTGAGCCGCTGCTGCGGGTGACCGCGCCCATCGCGGAGGCGCAGCTTGTCGAAACCAGTCTTCTCAGCATCCTGCACTTCCAAACGCTGATCGCCAGCAAGGCCTCTCGCGTCACAACGTCCGCTGCGGGGCGCCCTGTCGTCGAATTTGGCTCTCGCCGCGCGCATGGCGTTGAGGCGGGGGTCCTTTCCGCGCGCGCCGCTTTCGTCGGCGGCTGCGAGGGCACCTCGAACACGTTTGCCGGCCGACGTTTTGGCATTCCTATCTACGGAACGCAGGCGCATTCGTGGATCATGGCCCACGAAGATGAGTCGGAAGCCTTTCGTGATTTTCTGAAAGTTTTCCCCGAACAGTCCACGCTCCTCGTCGATACCTACGACGTTCATGCGGCCATCGAGAAAATCATTGCGCTGGGGTGCAAACCTGGCGGCGTGCGCCTCGATAGTGGCGACGTCCTGACTGATAGCCAGTGGGTGCGCAAGAGGCTCGATCGGGCCAGCTGGAATGACGTGCAGGTTTTTGCCTCTGGGGAGCTCGACGAGGATCGCATCGAAGTCCTGCTGCGCAGAGGTGCGCGCATTGACGCATTTGGAGTGGGCACTGCGCTTTCCACCTCGGCGGACTCACCGAATCTCGGAGTGATTTACAAATTGGTCGAAGTCGACTTCGGTGATACCGTGCGGAGCGCCGCAAAGTTCAGCCAGGAGAAAATTACTTACCCAGGCCGCAAACAGGTTTTTCGTTTTGCCGGGGGCGATGGAAAAGTCTCCAGGGACATCATTGGCCTGGACACAGAGTCCTTCGCGGAGAGCGAGCCGCTGCTGGTTCCTGTGATGCGAGCCGGCCGCCGGCTGGAAGCTGCAGACGAGGAGCCCCTTGCCACCATACAGAGAGCGCGCAGCCGTTGTATTGCCGATCGCGAGCGAATGCCGGAGCGCATTTTGGGACTGAACGCTGCAGACCCGCCGTTTCCCGTCCGCCACAGCGCCAAGCTCGAGGAGTTGCATGCTCAGGTGCGACAAGCCGTCGCGAAGGCCGCACGCATCGGATGAAGGAAGGGAGGTAGTCTAAATTGGACTAGTACAATTTAGACTAATCTTCATGAGACCAATTCTGTGGGAAGTGGACGCCCAAGCCGATTTTATGTTGCCGGGCGGAAAACTCTACGTTCCCGGCGCTGAGAAAATCATCCCTAACCTGAACCGCCTCGTCAAGGCCGCGCGTCAGGGTCGTGTTCTCTTGGTTTCTTCTGCCGATGCGCACACGCCCGAGGATCCCGAATTTCGGGAATGGCCGCCTCATTGCGTGAAGGGCACAGCCGGGGCGGAACTGATTCCCGAAGCGCGCGCTCCCCGGCTACTCGTTATTCCAAACGAGAGCGATTTCGTTCTTCCGGATCTTGGGAGCTACCAGCAAATTCTTCTTGAAAAGAACACGCTCGATGTCTTCGACAATCCCAATACGCACAAGCTGCTCGCGCAGCTAAGTGCTTCGCGGAAGACCGCCATAGCTGGCGGCCCTGAGTTTCTCGTCTTCGGTGTCGTCACCGAATACTGCGTGCTACGTGCTACCGATGGCTTGCTGCGCCGCGGCTACCACATCAGCATCATCGAAGACGCCATCCAGCCGCTCGATGCAAAAAAGGGCCGCGTGATCCTCGCTAGCTTGCAATCCCGCGGCGCTCGCCTCATTACCACAAACGAGGCGCTGGCCCTCGTTGATCGCGACCCGCAGAGAGTGGCCGAAGGCAAACTGGGAAAGGCGGCCGGAAACTAAAATCAACACCCACACGTCCCCGAACTGCTCCCAGAGAACTCAAATGATTGCAAAAAGGGGAGAAAACAGTTCTCCAAGGGCAGTTCGCTCTATCTTCAATGAACTTGGCCGGACAGCAAAAATCTCGACAGGAAAATTATTTTCATTATAATGGCGACCTAAACCTAGCCACACGGGCAAACCTAGCGTACAGACCTTCGCGGAACATGGAGAGTCCCCGCCGCCATGAACCAGCCGTTATCCCTAGAATTTGTACTTGTGTCCAGCGACTACGCCGTGATGCAGGCGGTTTCGAAAGGAGTAAAGAAATTCGGCGCCAAGTTTGTTTTGACGCCCACGGCGCACGACGCGCGTGAGTGTTTGAACCGCAGGAAAATCGACGGCGTTTTTGTAGACATGGAAGTGCCGGGGGCCCTCGGCCTGATCGAGTCCACGCGCAAGGGGACGTCAAACAACAAGGCGGTGATTTTTGCCTGCCTCGTGAACGCGAAGGAATCCACACAGATTCTTGCAGTAGGCGCAAATTTCCTGATGCGCAAACCGCTGACCGAAGACGGCGTGGCGATGCACATCACCATTTCGAAGGATTTGCTGCTGCGCGAGCAACGCCGGTATTTCCGGCATCCGGTAAGTCTTCCGGTGACTCTGAAGGAAGGAGAAATCGAACAGCAGGCGCGCATCACCAATCTGAGTGGTGGAGGTATGGCCATCCGCACGGTGAGGCCGCTAAAATATGGCGCCGTGCTGGACTTCACGTTTGAATTGTCCATGGGCGTTCGCATCAGCGCCAGGGGCCAGGTGGCTTGGGTGAACTCGGAGGGAATGGCCGGAATTATGCTGCAAGCGCTGCGAGGGAAAGGAAGCGAACAACTGGAAGCCTGGCTAGCGGCGCGAGAACAACTTGATCCGCCGCGGGCAGGGCCAGCACTGACAATCTAGGGGTGAACGATTTGGCCGCGGAGGCGTGTAGCGCGCTCACGCAGTCCGAGCCAATCGGGGAGACGCGCCGACAGGAAATTCTCCCACGCGCGGACCAGCATGTCTGGCATGAGTATTCCAGGTTACTTCACTATCGCGAAAGTTTAGGCCAACACCGTAGCGGTCGTCAGCGCGTTTCTGGCAGTAGGTCACCGTCCCCACGATCATAATCTTATCATTCAAGGAAGTGACTTCTGCTGTCTCGCCCGGTTTCCAACGCCGCACGGATATTACGCATGCGCCGTGGGCGCTAATGTTATCCGTAAAGGTCAGCTCTGCACGCTGCGGAGTCTGATCCTCAGCACGGGCAAGATGCACGACGATTGCGATGGGGATTCGCTTTTCCATTTTTCCTCCCGGTCCGTATTCAGCCGGCGGCCAAATGGAATGCATAGGGAAGTAGTCACAGCAATCCTTGGCCACAGGGGGGCCACAGTCTTGCCTTGCTCGTGCGCTGCTTCCCGCCTAAGCCAACTTTACATTCGCTGCATTGGCGATCAATCGGCGCAAGACCGCAAAACGGAATCAGGTCAAGACCCTAAGCTTCTCTTGCTTAGTCCTGTGAGGTTGCCAAAAGCTACTGGCGCAAGGAACCTGGCGAGAGAGATGCCGCGCTCAGGCAAGGAGAAATCCTCAGTCGCCCCGAAGAATCATCGGGGCGCTCAAACCGCGCGATGCTCCTTCGGGTCGAGACGTCAGCTCTGTGCAGGCGGTGGCACTTCCTTACCTTTGGAATAGAGATCCTTCGACTCGCGCTCGCTCAGGATAACCACCCTTCGTCGTGTCGTTAGTTAATCGAGCGGTGCAGGACGGCGGCGATCTGGCGCATCTCGCTGGCGAGTTCTGCGAACTCTTCGGGGAGGATGGACTGCATGCCGTCAGAGAGTGCCCTATCCGGCTCATGATGGACTTCGATGAGCAAGCCGTCGGCGCCTACGGCAACTGCCGCACGGGAGAGCGGCAAAACTTTGTGGCGTTTGCCGGTTCCGTGGCTGGGATCGACAAAAATAGGAAGGTGGCTGCGCTTTTTGACTGCTGGGACAACCGCCAGGTCGAGCGTATTGCGGGAAAAATCCGAGAACGTGCGAACGCCGCGCTCGCAGAGCATCACGCTGTAGTTGCCCTCGGAGAGGATATACTCCGCAGCCATGAGGAATTCATCAAGCGTGGCGGACATACCGCGCTTGAGAAGAACTGGCTTTTTTGCGCGGCCGGCCCGCTTGAGGAGCGAGAAATTCTGCATGTTGCGCGCGCCAATCTGGATGACGTCGGCGTATTCCTCGACAAGATCGAGCGACTCGTTGTCGATGGCTTCCGTGACAATGCCAAAACCGTGGGTGGAGCGTACTTTTGAGAGGATCTTGAGGCCGCTTTCGCCGAGGCCCTGAAAACTGTAAGGAGAAGTCCGGGGCTTATAGGCGCCGCCGCGAAAAAGCCGCGCGCCAGACTTTTTGACACGCTCTGCGATGGCGAGACACTGCTCTTCCGTCTCCACTGCACAAGGCCCAGCAACTAAGGCGACATGCTGCCCGCCTACAATGACGTCCCCCGAAGGCGTAGGAATGCGAAGGACGGTGTCTTCTTCTTTGGCGTCGCGGCTGACCAGCTTGTAGGGTTTGCTAACCGGGATGCATTCCACGACGCCGGGGAGGGACTCCAGAGCGCCCAGGTCAATTTCGCCCTTATTACCGGTGATACCGATGGCGGTGCGAATCGAGCCCGGAATGGGGTGCGCCTTGAGGCCGAGGCTTTCAATGCGCTGGCAGACGGCGCGTACCTGCTCCTCAGTGGCATGAGACTGCATAACAACAAGCATGGATGGCTCCCGAATTCGAGGTTAAGTCTACGGCAAGGCGGCGGAAGGCGGCAAATATTGTGGACCCGGAAGGCTTAATCTCTTGATTTCATGGCCTTGACAGGCCAGAATTGCATCCTACGATAAGAGAAGACCCAGCCGGGAGGAAAAATTGCTCTCGGATCATGTACTTCAATTCTTCGGTCGCACCGTCACCATTACAAGCAATGAGCAGTTCCTGGCGATCGTGTTCTTCTTAGTTGCAGCCACGACGTGGGGTGTTCTGCAATTTCGCCGCAGACGAGCCATCGTCTTGCAACGGTCGGTAGTGAGCGACCAATTGGTTTACGAATTATCCCGCATCGCTGACGCCTTGGATCGCCTTGCGACCCGCCCCATGGACCAAACGATTCCAGCCCCTGGTTTTAAAGAAGAAACGTCACGGACAATGCCGTTTTCCATGTTTGGCAGGGAGCGCTAGCCCTAAAGGCGCAACTTGCCGGTCACCATGCGATTCGACGGACACCGCTGACCGAGTCAAAGTGTCGGTCGCGACTCAGAAGTGGAAGGCCATGCTGACGGCAAAGCGCCGCGATCCAGACATCATTCGAGGGAATCGGCGTTCCAGCCTTCTTAATCTCTGCGCGCACAGAAGCGTAAAAAATCGTTGTGTCTTCGTCTACGTCGAGGATCTTGTAGTCTGGAAGCGACTCCGTTAGCCACTGTTCGTAATGCTTTCGCTCCCTGGATTGCCAGATTCCATACCGGTATTCGCCCAAAACGATAACGGGAACAAAGAGTTTCAGGGGACGTTGAAGAAGCGGTTCCAAAGCCGCGTCTCCGTCGGCCACTGCCGACAGAGCATTTGTATCGAGGATCACAGGCGATCCTCGGTCTCAATCTGTTCGAACTCCTCGTCAATGAGCCGGTTAATTCTGGCAGTTTCCTTGCGGAGATGTCGGAGCTTTCCAAAGGACTTCATCCAGGCTTTATCCGCAGAGCCTGAGGGACCTTTAAGCTTCTCCCGGACGGCCTCGGTCACAAATTGCCGCAACGGGATGCCGCGTTGAGCAGCTGCCGACTTTGCCCGTCGGAAAATTGCATCCGGAATCTCCAAAGTCGTCTTCATGAATTCATTGTCCCATATTTATGGCCCTCCTACAACCGAACAGCCTCGCGCGCGAGAGCCTGCTAGGGGCGTGTGCTAGAATAGAGAGTTTAAGACGGAGCAGAAATCTCGACCGGCATGCCCGAAGAACGCATCGTTATACCCACCGAGTTCGACCCTGAAGACGAATACCGCCCGGAACCTGAGCCCGAACCGCAACCCCCCGCCTGGATGGACGGAAGAATTCGGATCGGCATTCACACCTCGATTGCCGGAAGTTACCTCAACGCTTTGGAGTCCGCGCGGAAACTCGGCTGCAACGCGCTGCAGATATTCTCGGCGAGTCCCCGGATGTGGCAGGGCGGGCCGGCGCGCATACCAGACCTCGACGCAATCGCTTTTCGGGCCAAAAGAGAAGAGCTACGTCTGGGGCCGCTCGTGATTCATGCGAATTACCTCATCAATCTAGCCGCTGCCCAGCCCATGCTGCGGACACGGTCCATTCAGGCCTTTCATGACGAAATCGTGCGGGGGGTGACGCTGGGTGCGGATTTTTTGGTGGTACACCCGGGCGCACGAGGCGAGCGTGGTGCGGGGCAGGGGATCGCCACCATCGTGGAGTCAGTGAAACAAGCTACGAAGCGCGTGCCGGTGGGAGAACTAAAGATCCTGATTGAAAACACGGCGGGAATGGGAACGGCAATCGGGGCGCGGCTCGAGGAAGTGGGAGAAATTATCGGCGGATTGCTGCGGGCCTTGCCTGCCGGTGCGTGTTTGGATACGGCGCATCTGTTTGCAGCGGGATACGACATCAAGAGCGAATCCGGACTGACAGCGACAATCGGCCAGATTGAAAGCACGGTGGGGCTGGAAAACGTGCCGGTGTTTCACGTGAATGACTCGAAGATTGCCTTAGGCGGGCGTGTAGACCGGCATGAGCACATCGGGAAAGGAAGAATTGGCAAAGAGGCATTCGCCAGGATTTTGCAGCACCCCGAGTTGAGCGGGCCTGCGAGGGAGGGGCGGCCCGGGCGGGCGTTCCTCGCGGAGACACCGATTGATGATCCGGGTGACGATCGGCGAAACGTGGCGATGCTGTGGGAGTTGGCTGGATTAAGGAATCAGGCACCGGCGGCAGACAAGGGATTTTCCATGTTGACGCCGGCACTCAAGAAAAAGATTCAGAAGAGGATTTCACTACAGAGATCACAGAGGACACAGAGAAGAAACAAGAAGGACTCAAAGGGGAGGAGCGGGGGAAGGAAATTGGCGCGCGCGGCGAGGGGATCGCGCCGGAAGAGGTAACGAGGCGTGGCGGAGCAGACAACAACCGGGGCGGGTGCAGGGACCATTAGCGGCTACGATCCGCAGAAGGTAGAAGCCAAGTGGCAGAAGCGCTGGGCCGAAGCGCGCGTCTTTGAAACGGAAGCCGATCCCTCGAAGCCCAAATACTACGTTCTGGAAATGCTCCCCTATCCCAGCGGGACGATGCACATGGGCCACATGCGCAACTACGCGATTGGCGACGTTGTCGCCCGCGTGAAGCGGATGCGCGGATTCAACGTGCTGCACCCGATGGGTTGGGATGCTTTCGGGCTGCCCGCGGAAAATGCGGCAATTAAGAACAAAACGCATCCGCGGATCTGGACGAACAACAACATTGCGCAATTCCAAAGAGTACTGCGGCGCTTCGGTTTCAGCTACGACTGGCGGCGCGAGATTTCGACGTGCGAGCCGGAGTATTACCGCTGGAACCAGTGGTTTTTCCTGCGCATGCTAGAGCGCGGGCTGGCATACCGGAAGAAGAGTCTGGTGAACTGGTGCCCGAAATGCTGCACAGTGCTGGCCAACGAGCAAGTGATCAATGGCGGCTTCTGTTGGCGTCACGAAGACACGCGGGTGGAATCGCGCGAGATCGAGCAATGGTTTTTGAAGACGACGGCGTATTCCGATCAGTTGCTCGAGGATTTGAAGCAACTCGAAGGCGGATGGCCCGAGCGCGTCATCCTGATGCAGCAAAACTGGATCGGCAAGTCGCAGGGCGCGAAAGTGAAGTTTGCGGTAGCAGGCATGCGGGGGGCGGAACCGATTGAGATTTTCACCACTCGCATCGACACCATTTATGGGGCGACCGCGATCATTCTGGCGCCCCGGCACCCAATGGTGGACAAGCTGCTTAGAGGGTTTAAGAGCAATAAGGTTAGGCCGGAGCTCAAAGCAAAGCTGAAGAAACTAGACAAAATGCGCCAGACTTCGGTGAAGACCGAAGACCTGGCCACTTTGAAGAAGGAAGGCTTATTCACTGGTCGTTATGCCCTTAATCCCTTTAACAAAAAGAGGATCCCGATTTGGATTGGGAATTTCGTCCTGATGGAGTACGGCACTGGGGCAATTATGGCGGTCCCTGCACACGATCAGCGCGATCTGGAATTCTGCAGAAAATATAAGCTGCCCGTCCGCGTGGTGATACAGCCCGTCGAAGGTAAGCCGCTTGATGCCAAGAAAATGACCACGGCTTTCGATGAACACATGAAAGGAAAGCTCGTCAACTCCGGGCCGTTCAACGGGCTGTCGCCGGAAGATGCCATCGCGAAAATGACCGCGTTTACCGAGCAAAAAGGATTCGGGCGCGGGGAGACCATTTACCGGCTAAGGGATTGGGGAATCTCCCGGCAGCGCTATTGGGGCGCGCCCATTCCCGTGGTGTATTGCGCTACGGATGGAATGGTTCCGGTCCCGGACAAGGATTTGCCAGTCGAGTTGCCGCCTAATCCGCAACTGACGGGCGAAGGGGAATCACCGCTTGCGACAACGCCGGAGTTTGTGAACACGACCTGCCCGAAATGCGGCGGTCCGGCGCGCCGCGAGACGGACACCATGGACACGTTCGTGGATTCGTCCTGGTATTTCTACAGGTACTGCGATCCGCACAACGATAAGGCTCCGTTTGACTCCACGAAGGTCGGATACTGGTTTCCTATTGACCAGTACATCGGCGGGATCACCCATGCCATCTTGCACCTGCTCTACTCACGGTTTTGGTGCAAGGTCATGCGCGATTTGGGGATGATTCAACACGATGAGCCCATTGCGCGCCTGTTTACTCAAGGCATGGTGCAAAAGGGCGGCGTGGCCATGTCGAAGTCCCGCGGGAATGTGGTCGGCGCGGAAGAAATGGCACAGAAGTACGGCGCTGATACCGGGCGGCTTTACACGCTTTTCGCGGCGCCGCCGGAGAAGGACCTGGAATGGAGCGAAGAGAGCATCGAAGGTTCGTGGCGGTTTGTAAACCGCGTATATCGTCTGATCGAACGACATGCCGAGGTTTTGCGCGGTGTGAAGGGCGGAAAAGCGGATTCAGCCTCTTCCTCAGCGAAAGAAAAGGCGCTCCTGCGCAGGGTACATCAGACGCTTCGACGCGTAACAAGCGACTTCGAAACGAGATGGCACTTTAATTCGGCGATTGCGCTGATTATGGAACTCCTCAACGACATTTATGCGCTGGAGCCTATGGAACAGGGCGTGCGGCCTGAAGTTCGAAAGGAAATTCTTGAGTTGCTGACCCTGATGCTGGCTCCCATGACGCCGCACCTAGCGGAAGAACTGTGGGAAATGATGGGCCATGACGAGGACCTCTCTAAGGTAAGCTGGCCGGCGTTCAACGAAGAGCTGGCGCGCGAGAACGAAGTCGAGATTCCCGTCCAGGTGAATGGACGCGTGCGAGCCAGAATCAAGGTCGCTGCAGGTTCCGCGGAGCCTGAAGTTGTTCGCATGGCGCTGGCACTTCCGGCGATCGCGAATCACGTAAATGGGAAGCGCGTGGTGAAACAGATTTATGTGCCGGACAAATTGCTGAATCTCGTGGTTACGTGAAGGGAGAGCGCATGCCAGAAACTGCGGCGAAGCCGGTTGCGGAACGAGCGCAAGAGCAGGGAGGCAGGATGAAGGCAGAACTGGGCGGAGTGGTGGTGCTGGACTTCGGCGGGCAATACACGCAACTCATTGCGCGCCGCATCCGCGAGCAAAAGGTGTTTTCCGCGATTCTGCCGTGCACTGCGCCCGTCGAGGAGATCCAGAAGCTAGAGCCCGCGGGCATTGTATTGTCGGGTGGGCCAAGCTCTGTGTATGACGCGGATGCCCCGAAATGTGATCCGAAAGTGCTGGCGCTGGGAATCCCCGTTTTGGGGATTTGCTACGGGATGCAATGGATTACGCATGTGCTGGGCGGAAGAGTGGAAAAGGCCGAGCGGAGGGAATACGGGCGCGCGCAATTGAAAGTTGACTGCGAGGGCGGACCGGAGAGTTCGGCCTTATTCGCTGGGGCGCCAGGCGCGCTGCGAATTTGGAATAGTCATGGCGATCACGTCCGGGCCCTTCCCAGTGGGTTCCGGGCACTAGGGCATACCGAAAATGCCATCGCGGCGGTCGAGGACTGCAAGCGGAGAATCTACGCGACGCAGTTTCACCTGGAAGTGAAGCACACGGAGCGCGGCACGGAACTTTTGAGGAATTTCCTCTTCCGCGTATGCAAGGCAGAACCGAAGTGGAGCGGGGCAGCGTTTATCGAAGAAACGACGGCAGCGATTCGCGAAAGGGTTGGAGACAAGTGCGCGATCTGTGCCCTGAGCGGAGGCGTGGATTCGACGGTTGCCGCGGTGCTGGTGCACCGCGCCATGGGCAACCGGTTGACGAACATCTTTGTGAATACGGGGCTGCTGCGCAAGAACGAGTTTGAGAACACGCTTGAGATGCTGCGCGACAGACTAAGACTGCATGTCATTGGCGTAGA
>Ga0126379_10002910_pt1 | contig 10979 bp, 7 predicted proteins | sample PanSoiMetPlot_24_FD_92640 | JGI IMG/M metagenome (GOLD analysis project Ga0126379, IMG submission 92640) | Tropical forest soil microbial communities from Panama - MetaG Plot_24 | ecosystem: Environmental > Terrestrial > Soil > Tropical forest > Bulk soil | place: Panama | collected 2016-02-17
GAGCTGCTGGACGCGGGCCTGATCTCCGACAAGGTCCCGGTGGAGGGAATCTTCCCGCCGGTTCCCGATCCGGCGCAGGCGCCTCAGCCGATCTGGTCCGCTCCTGGCAGCACCTATTCCGCGCACCACGCCTATCCCGGCGGACTCGTCGTGCACGAGTGGCTCAACGCCGGCATCGCGCGTTCATTCGTCGAGCACTACGATCGGATCTACAAGCTCGGCGCGACGCCGGGCGCGCTCGACGTCAGCACGGCGCTGGCCGCGCCCTTGTGGCACGACATCCACAAGGTGACCGTGTTCCAGTGGAACGCCGACGGCAGCGAGCTCGTCGAGTATCCGATCGCCGACACCGGCGCCCATCACCCGCTGACCGGCGCCGAGGCGATTCTGCGGGGCCTGCCACCATCGTTCGTCGTGGCGGTCCTGAGCGCGCACGACGCGCCCACGACCGTGCGCTCGAACCCGACCCAGACGGGACTCCAGCGGCTCGTGAACTACATCCGCGCCGCGGCCATCATCGCCCGGCGTGACCCGGTGAGCCTGGGACTCCTCGCGCGCCGAGCCGACGGCGGCTTCGACCTGGCGCAGCGCCCGCCGCGCATCGAGGGACACATCACGCACCTGTCGGACCACGACTTCGTCTTCTCGAACGACTCGATGGCCGAGATGATCCGCGCGCTCAAGCAACTGGCCCGCCAGTACGGCATCGACCCCGACGGGGCCACGCCGCGGTTCAATCTCTTCCGGAACCTGGTGTTCGCACAGGTGTCCGACATGCGTCTGTACGGGGCGCTCGTGGCGACGGGGCTCCCCGGCGTGAAGGCGATCATCGACCGCGAGGTCGACCTGGGCCAGCTGAGCGCGTGAGGATTCTGGTCTCCGAGCCGAGGGCGGATGGCGCGGGGCCCGGCCCTGGGCGGCGGCGCGGCCTGGGCGAGGCCGCCTCGCCGGAGGAGCAGACTCACCGAGGCGTCAGGGAATCGTGTAGATCCGTAGGCCCAGGTTGTTGTCGCCGGCGGCGAGGTCGACGATGGGGGTCGGCACGAGGGCGCAGGGCAGACCCGTGATGGGGTCATTGTTCGCGCGGTCGGCGGGACAGGTCGCGGCGGCGAGGATCAGCAGCCGCCGCCCCGAAGGCGCCGAAGGCAGTCCCGAAAATGGCCCGAACTTCAACGGGGGCTCCGGCCAGGGCGGGACGGACTGAGCTCCGCTCGCTCCCAGGGAGTTCCAGTCCGGCGCGTACCACTTCGGGATCGGAGTCCCGCCGGACCAGTCGATCCACCAGACCTGAACCACCGTGTCGCTGGCGGCCGTTGCGCCTCGATTTCGCACGTACACGCTCACGTGGTCGCCTTCCACGACCACGGTGTCCGGGCGTGCCTGCCACCGCGCAGAATGCAGATCGAGGGAGACGGGCGTGTAGCCGCCGCGGCAAACCCGGCCATGGAAATCCGGCCGCAGATCGTCGATGAACACGTCCACGTCGGGCGGATTTCCGGGAGCATCGACGACGTCGAGCGGATCGGTGGTGGCGTACAGCCCTTGTGCCTCGAACGCCCAGCGAATCACCTTGTGCGACCAGCCCCCCACCCGGTCCTCGAGCGGTCCCGATGACGCCGGCCAGGTGGCGATGTCCGCATCGACCAGCGCCGACACGAGCTGATCGGGTGTCTCGGCAGGGGCCCACATCGATGGGCCGAGCAGGCCGATCGCGCGCATGACCAGGTAGACGGAGTAGTCCGCGGCACCCCGCCGGGCGCGAGTGGCGGGCTTGCCGTTCGCGCGCACGGTGTCGCCGCCAAGGGCCCGGTAGAGCCGGAACAGCGACGTCGAGAGGATCTGCTCCGACTGGTAGCCCTTGTGCCGGCAGTTGTTGCCGTCGTGGGGGAAGCGCGCTGGCCGATGGAATCGGCCGCTCCAGCTCCACCCGTCGTACACGGAGCGGTCGTGGCGCCGGTGCAGGTACACCCAGGGAAAGGTGGCGCCGCGCATCTGCTGGTTCGGCGGCGTTGCGTGGAAGATCTTCGAGCGCGGATCGGACGTGATGGCGGCGAGCGCATCCCCGGCGCTGTGCGCGAAGAGAAGCTCGAGCGCTCCCGTCGAGGCCGCGAGGAGCACGTGGCTGTACTCGTGCCAGCTCCAGCGCGGGTCGGTCGCGAGCCCGAGCGGCTGTCGGCGCGACCAGGAGCGCCGCAGGTCCGCCAGCGCGAACCGCACCTGCAGCGGCCGGCGGGTCGCGGGGGCCCACGACCCGGCGATGATGCTGCAGCCGGGCGGGTCGTAGCTCACCTGGGCATTGATCGTCTTGCCGTCCTTGCCCGGCCCCGGCTGAATGGGCGCGCGGTAGCGGACCCGCAAGGGCCAATCGGCGAACTTGAAGTACTGCGCCGGCGACAGGCCGTAGGCGCGCATCGTGTCGAACAGTCGCCGCGCGCGCCGGTACGCGCTCAGCGCGGCGAAGGCATTGGTGCGGGCGTGCGGCACGGCCGACGGATGGTGGACGACCTGCTCCTTCGTCTCGTCGGCGCGCCTGGCGACGAGCTTCGACCGCATGACCTCGACCTGACCGAGGTCATCGAGCAGGTGGACGTTCCCATAGCCGTCGAGGGTCAGCCCGGGCAGTCGCTGCGCGTGGCGAAACCGCTGGAGGCGTCCGGGGGCCCGGCTTGGACGCGCGTCGACCAGGTGGCGGAATCGCCTCTGGGAGCCCGGGTCGAGCCGGAAGAGCCGCGCCTTCACCGGCCCGGCATCCGCGACGAGCGGAAAGCTCTCTGCCTCCTCGACCACAAACGGGATCTTCTCCCCGGGCGCGATCGTGATCGTGCCGGTCACCGCCTGGGCCACGCCGAGAGGATCGGACGTGGAGTTCGGCACGTTCAGGAACACGTCGAGCCACGCGCCCTCCGTCGAGTTCCGGCGGATGCGGACGCCCTCGATCCACGTCGTCTCGTCGCGCCGCAAGCCGGCGGCTTCGAGAATCGACATCTCGAGGTCGCGCTGGTACTCGGCGTCGGTGAAGAACGAGGTGAAGAACGTCGTGATCAACCTGGCGAAGGGGCCCTCTCGATGCGGGCCGATGGCATCGGCCAGGCCGGCCGAGCAGGACGCGCCCGTGATGCGCACGTTGTTTGCGTCGAGTCGAGAGATGTGGGCGAACACCTTGATGCCAAGCCGGCTGCCGAGAGGCTGCTCCTTCTTCGCCTCCGTGGATTCGACGGCCATGAGGACCGCGGTCCGGTCGAGGACGTCGGAGGCCGCCAGGGGCTGCGCATAGCGCGTGAGCAGGTATGAGCTCCGCGGCGACGGCGTCTCGCTCACCTCGACGGGAAGCCAGGCCAGCGGCACCTTGAAGGTGCCCTCCTCATCGAAGAGCTCCGGCAGATCGAGTGCTCCGGTGCCCTTCCGATCGACCGGTCCGGTGACCTTCCGGAGGTACTTTACGGCGATCGACTGGAGTGCGGCGGGCCCCTGATCGTCGTGCCAGGTGTCCTCCGCCGGATAGGTGGGGTGGCGCAACATGATCGTCGTTCCACCCAGGACTTCGGTCCAAACCAGTTGCTTGTCGAACGTCCAGTCATCGATTGTCGGCATGGTGGCGATTCCCCGGCGCTACCCGCGGATCCACTCCGCCCGCGCCATCGTCAGGACTCGCTGAAGGGTCGGGCAGTCGATGAGGTCATTGTTCGTCACTGACGTGCTCGCATCGGGGGGCGTTGCCGCCGGGACGGGGGTTGACGGTCCTCCGCCGAGCGGCCTGGTCGTGAGGAGCGCAGCGATGGCGCCCGCGATCCACCGGCTGGCCGACGAGTCAGAGGGGTAGTGAAGCCCCGCGCGCTCGCGGTTCCTGCCCAGCCGGTGCCCCAGCCACAGGAGCGGCCCGGTGAAGTCGTATGCCGTCGACATCACCTCCGACAGGTACGGCTTCCGGAGCGGCTTCTTCGGAGGCGGGCCGGGGATATCCGGCTCGCCGAACACGTCGACGACCTGCGGGATCTCGAGCAGCAAGAGCGAGATGAAATGGCCGAGGAACGAGTGCCCGCTCGGAAAGGACGGATGGCGCGGTGGGCCGAACGGCGGCGCCAGGCCCGGGCAGATGGTGGAGGCGCGGACGCGGCGGAACTGCTGCTTGTAGTGCATGTAGACGAGGTTGCCGATGGCGAGCCCGCAGCGGATGAGCTCGATGGTCCACGGATAGCGCTCGCTGTCGAGCCAGAGCAAGCCGATGAAGTAGCTCGCCAGCCCGTCGGCCTGCGCGTTGATCTCCGCGAGGTAGCGGTCCCGATCGTCCTCCATCAGGTCGAACAGCTCGTGGACCTCCTTCCGGATGAAGTGAAAGCTCGTCTGCCACTTCAGATGGGCATGGGGCTCGAGCCAGCCGAGGGACGCGAGCTTGTCCCCCACGCTCTGCGTGGCCGTGGACTCGAACCGCCACTTCGCGTGCTGACCCGCGAACTCGCGCGCAGCCATGATCGAGGCGAGCGACGTGTCCTGTCCCTGCAGCCACACCCCGAGGGCTGGGTCGAACGGCAAGGTCCAGAAGCGCAGGGACGGGTCCCAGTCCTCGGTCCGCCACTCGAGGTGGTTCGCGACCGGGTCATAGATGAACGCCCTGTTGCTGGGGAAGGCCCTGCCGCCATAGTTGTCGGGGGCGAAGTCGAGCGTCCACGGCTTGAAGCCCAGCTCGGCCGGCGTCGCATAGTAGCTCCAGGGGATGGGGCCGGCCCCACCCGTCCCCGTTCCCGTTCCAGTCCCCGTCCCTGTGCCGGTGCCAGTCCCTGTGCCCGTTCCGGTTCCCGTGCCCGTGCCAGTGCCGGTTCCCGTTCCAGTGCCCGTGCCTGTGCCTGTGCCGGTGCCTGTACCCGTTCCGGTTCCTGTTCCGGTGCCGGTGCCCGTTCCTGTCCCCGTACCGGTGCCCGAGCTCGATCCGCTTCCAGTGCCCATGTCGCCTCCTTCGGCCCCGGTCGGGGCGGTTTGATCGAAAGGAACCAACTTCGCGGCTATCGAACCGCCGATCGCGACGCTTACTCCGGCAAGCCCGCCAGGCTCAGCCCGCGGACCAGGCGATCGAGGTCGTCCCGTCGGCGGAGCGGATACCAGGAGGCGAAGGTCGACACCTGAAAGCGGGGTTCGACGGCGAGTAGGTTCTCAGCCGCTGCCCGCGCGCCGTCGAGATCGCCGGACAAGGCGAGCGATGCGGTCAGCGTGCGGTGACACGCCGCGAACCTGCGGTTCATCCGCTCCGCCTTCCGGAGCCAGCCGATGGCCTGGTCATAGCGGCCGGCGACGAACTCGGCGATCCCGGCGACCGTCCAGAAGAAGAAGTTCAGCGGATCGAACGGGCTCAGCCGCCACGCGTTTCGCAATCGCGCGAGCGCCTCGTCCGGACGGCCCAGAAAGCAGTACGTCGGCCCGCTGAGGCCCCACGCGAACGCGCAGTTCTCGTTCTGGCGCAATGCCCGGTCGAACATGTCGACCGCCGCGTCGAGGTTCTTGTTGACGAACCCCTGGACGTGGCCGGCGACCGCCAGGCAAAAGGCGTCGTCGGGATCGATCTCCACCGCGGTGCTGGCGGCGCGCACGGCCTTCGCGACGTCACCGAGGGGGTCGATCGAGCGCCCCTCGCCACGGAGCAGGTTGAACCACCACGCCAGGTAGGCGTGGGCCTGCGCGTACAGGGGATCGAGCGACACCGCGCGCTCGAGGTACCGGCCGGCCTCCGCGAAATCGCGATCGTTGAACGTGTACAGGCGCGACAGGGCCCGCAGGACGCACTCGTACGCGTCGAGGCTCTCGGTGGGTTTGCCGAGCGCTCGCGCGGCCTCGGCCTGATAGAGCCTGGGCTCGAGGGCGCCGACGATGCTGGCGGTGATGCGGTCCTGGAACTCGAAGATGTCCTGGTCGGCCCCGTCGAATTTCTCCGCCCACACCGTCCGGCTGCTCGTGGCGTCGACGAGCTCCGCAGCGATGCGCAGGCGAGACGCCTGGCGTCTGACGCTGCCTTCCAGGATGTAGCGCACCCCGAGTTCGGCGGCGACATCCCGGGCGTCGACCGGACGGTCCCGGTAGCGCAGGGTGGAGTTCCAGGCGATCACGTACAGCGAGTGGCTGCGCGACAGCCCGCTGATGATGTCCTCCGTGATCCCGTCCCCGAAGTACCCCTCCTCGCGATTGCCGCCGAGGTTGCGAAACGGCAGCACGGCGACGGCCGGCCGTCGCGTCCAGGAGAGATACGGCTGCGAGCGAACAGGGATGCCGGCGCCGGGATCTCGCGAATCGATCCGATACACGCGGATCGGCCGGCTGATGTTTCGAAGCTCGCGCTCGCCCAGGTCGCCGAAGGTGACCGCCATCTTGTTCCAGATGTAGTCGCGGACGGCGGCCGTGACGACGATCTCTCCCGGCGACGCCAGGGGGAGGATGCGCGCCGCGATGTTGACGCCGTCCCCGATCAGCCGGTCGTCGTCGACGATCACGTCCTCGACGTTGATGCTGATCCGCAGATGCAGCCGGGCCTCGCCCTCGTCCCCCGCCTGACTCGACAGCTCCCGCTGAACGTCGCGCGCCCATTCCACGGCGGCGACCGCGCTCTCGAACTCGACGAGGACGGCGTCGCCGGCAATCTCCAGCAGGCGGCCGCCGTGCTCGTGGATCTTCGGCTCGATGAGGTCGGAGCGCAGCGCCTTCCACGCGCGTAGCGTCTCGACGTCGTTCTGCTCGATGAGCCGGGACCAGCCCACGACGTCCGCGAACGCGATGGCCGCCAGACGCCTCGTGATGCGAATCGCCGGATCCGTATCGCGCTCCTGTCGAATGTGATCTCGCTCCCCGGCTCGCCGCTCGGACGAGCGCTGGATGCTGCCGCTCTCGTCGAAGATCTCGCCAGGCGCGCCTCCCGGTCGGGGGCCAGAGGATATCGGATCGGGGCGCGCGGCACCAGTCCCGCGCGGTGCGGCCTTCGATGCGTCACGGCCGACGCCGGCCATCGCGCCGAGGGCCCGGCCGTCGTGGATGGCGATGCCGAGCGCCTGCCCCAGGCCGGGCTCGAGCCCCCATCGAGCGCCCACTCGGCTGATGGCCGCCCGCATCTCGAGCGCGGCCTGGGCCGCGTGGCTGGTCTGCTCGGGATCCCCGGCGCGAGCGCCGAATGCCGCGAGGAGGCCGTCGGCCGTCACGTCCCGGACACGCCCGCGGTGGGCGACCACGATCTGCACCATCGCGACCAGACACTCGTTGATCGCCGCCGAAACGCGGCTCGGCGACGCGGTTCCGCAGAAGGCGGCAAAGCCACCCAGATCGGCCATCAGTAGCGACACGCCCCGCGCCTCGTCGGCGCACGCCACAGGAGGCATCCGAGCGGCAGCCTCGACGAGCGCCGAGTCCGACCTGCCGTCAGAGTGATCGTCGTGGCACGGAGTACGACTGGATCCGTCCTGCATGGCCCTCGGTCTCCCGTGTGCGATTCGTGACGCAGGTTCAGGACACCGGCCCGGGATGGGCCGTCTGCCGACCCTAGTCGCACGGGCCGTGCCAGATTCGATCGAGCGCCGCGAGGGCGTGTCGGGCCCGTTAGCTGTCGATAGGACCGGAACGGGCGTTCGAGGCGGTGGTCAGTGGTCAGTCCCTTACCAGTGGCTGACCAGGGAAACGAGGCTCGATGCTCGTGGGCGCAGGCGTGGCCCGCGCCCCGGAGGCCCGGCGCGGGAGGCCGCCGCGCGTTGACAGCCCATCGGGCGCGGCGTAGGGTACGGTCGCTGGCGAGAATTCACGCGGAGGCGTTCGGATGGCGAGCGCGCGGATCAGCCTGCGGGAGCCCACCCGATTCACGGACCCGTCGAATCTCACCTGGGATCGGTACGTCGCGATGCAGGCGCGCGAGCGCGACCGGTATCAGGGCGAGCGGGCCTCCATCCCGCAGGCGAGCCTCGAGTATCGGACCGTGTCGCCGCGCTACCTCGAGCGGGCCGTCGAGCAGTTCGCCAACAACTACTTTCCCGAACTGGCGGCCACGCACTACATCGCCACCGCCGCCGCCCGCGCGCCATTCGAGGAGCTGAAGAAGTGCTGCCTCTTCCAGCTGGCGGACGAGCAGCGCCATCTCGAGATGGATCGGGAGGTGTTCGAGCGCGCCGGCATCCCCGAGCGCGACTGGCTGCCGGCGTGGGAGCAGCCCGGGACGACGTGCCGGTTCTTCCGCCACGTGCTCGAGCTGGAGGATCCGATCGAGATCCTGGTGAAGGCGAACTTCGTCGCCGAGGGCGCCGCCGGGCCGGGAACGTTCACCGTGCTCGCCGACGGCGCCGAGGCGCGCGGCGATCTCCTGTCCGCGGTCAATCACCGGGCGCGCATTCGCGACGAGACGCGACACATCAGCTATGCGCGCGCGCTCGTGAAGGCCCTGATCGAGGACGATCCCGGCAACCTCCGGGTGATCCAGCGCTGGCAGGACGAGAGCCTGCGGCTGTTCGCCGAAGTGGCCAAGGGCGGCGCGCGCCGCGAGTGGTGGGAGGGATTCCTCGAGTCGTACTACCGGATCGCGCTGCCGCTGGGCCTCACACCGACGCCGTTGTCGGTGTAGGCCGCGCTCGCCACATCACCGCGTCGCATCCGCGCCGGCGAACGGAGACGATCATGATCGATGTCGGGATCTTGCTGCCGACGCGCGAGGCGGTCATGAACGGCCGCCCCGCGGTGGCGCCGATGCTGGCGATGGCCGAGCGCGCCGACGCGCTCGGCTTCCGCTCGGTGTGGGTCGGGGATTCCCTGACCGCCCGCCCGCGCCACGAGCCACTCACGCTGCTGGCCGCCGTCGCCGCCCGCACGCGTCGGGTCACGCTCGGGACGGCAGTGCTTTTGCCCGCGCTCCGTCATCCGCTGCTGCTCGCCCACGCCGTGGCCACGGTCGACCGCATCAGCGAGGGCCGCCTCGTGCTCGGCGTGGGCATCGCCGCCGACACGCCGGCCACGCGGAAGGAGTTCGAGTCCGCGGGCGTGCCGTTCGGGCAGCGCGTCGGTCGGTGCGTCGAGACGCTCGACATCTGCCGGGCGCTCTGGCAGGGCCGCGGCGTCAGCATCCACGGCCGGTACTGGACGCTCGACGACGTCGCAGTGGGTCCCACGCCGCATCGGCCGGACGGGCCACCGATCTGGTGGGGCGGCGGCGGGCCGACGGCGCTGCGGGAGGCCGCGCGATCGCAGGGCTGGTTCCCGATCGACCCGCGCCTCGACGGATTCCGCGACGGGTTGAGCCGGATCGAGGCCGCGGCCTCCGAGGCGGGCCGGCCGCCGCACGACGTCACCGCGGCCCTCTACACCACGATCGTCCTCGGGGAGAAGGCCAAGGCCCAGGCGGAGCTCGAGCACTTCCTGTCGACCTACTACAGCGTGCCGGCGGCGGCGATGCTGAAGCGCCAGGCCTGCTACGCCGGCCCCGCCGAGGGCTGCGTGGACTGGATGACGCCGTTCATCGAGGCCGGAGCGAGGCACCTGATCCTGCGCTTCGCGGGCGCCTCGGATCAGCTCGCACAGCTCGAGCGGGCAGCGCACGAGCTGTTTCCCGCCCTGACCCGGCTCGTCTGATCGCGGCCGGAGGAGAACATCGCCCATGCCCGTCTCGTTCGAGAAGCGCGATCACATCGGCATCGTGACGCTGAGCCGCCCCCAGGCTCGCAACGCGTGGGGCCCCGATTTCAACGAGGGCATCGCGCGGCACTTCATGGCGATGGAGGACGACGACGACGTCCGCTGCGCGGTCCTGACCGGGGACGACTCGGGCGGCGCCTTTTCCGCGGGGGCCAATCTCAAGGATCCCGAGACGCACACCATGCCGTCCGCCGCGCACTTCATCAAGAGCCTGCCGAAGCGCGGCGACCGAACCTTCGAGGTGCTCTCGGGCTTTCCGAAGCCCATCATCGGCGCCGTCAACGGCTATGCCGTCGGGATCGGCTGCATCGTGACGCTCTGCTGCGACCTCGTGGTCGCCTCGGACCGCGCGGAGTGGCGGCTGCCGCAGGTGTCGCTCGGCATCCTCCCCGCGTACGGCGGCGCCGTCCGCCTCGCGCGCTGGGTGGGACGCGGCCACGCGATGCGGCTCGCCATGGGAATCCCGCTCCCCGCGGAGGAGGCATACCGCATCGGCCTGGCCCAGTGGCTGGTGCCGCACGCCAAGCTGATGGACACGGCGCTCGAGGTCGCCTCGCACATCGCGTCGCTGCCGCCGCTCGCGACACGCCTCGCGAAGGAATCGCTCTTGCGGGGGCTCGACATTCCCAATCTCGCGGACGCCTCCCTCGTGGATCTCTACCGCTTCGCCGCGCTCGAGCTGACCGAGGACAAGGCCGAGGGCCACCGAGCGTGGCGCGAGAAGCGCAAGCCCGCATTCCGCGGGCGTTGACTGGCCCGCACAACGCGGGCCTTGACCGGCCCGCGGAATGCGGGCCTCGAGAGGAAGGGCCATGGAATTCCACGGAGTCGATACGCGGACGCAGTTCAAGCGCATGCGCGAGCTCGCGCCGGAGGCGTTTCGCGCGTTCCTCGAGTTCGATCAGAAAGCCTTCAAGGACGGCGCGATTCCGGCCAAGACCAAGGAGCTGATCGCGCTCGGCATCGCGCAGATCACGCAGTGCCCGTGGTGCATCCAGGCGCACACGCAGAAGGCCGCGACGGCCGGCGCCTCCGATCAGGAGATCGCCGAGACCACCTTCGTCGCGATGGCGATGGCGGCAGGCGCCGCGTGGAGCCACGGCGGCCTGGCGCTGCAGTGCCTGCAGGAGCACAAGGGCGCTACGGCCTGATCAGCGGCGGCTGGTCTACATAGGCGATCGCGGCGCCCGCGCCGTGGATCTGCTGCGCCCGCGCCACGGCCTCCTCGACGGAGGCGGCGACCTCGAAACCGAGATGGCGGGGGATGTGGGGATCGCGGGGCGCCGCGACGATCACGCGTCCGACGTGGCGCAGGCGCTTGAGCGGGTGCGTCGCCAGGA
>Ga0126379_10002914_pt1 | contig 10975 bp, 14 predicted proteins | sample PanSoiMetPlot_24_FD_92640 | JGI IMG/M metagenome (GOLD analysis project Ga0126379, IMG submission 92640) | Tropical forest soil microbial communities from Panama - MetaG Plot_24 | ecosystem: Environmental > Terrestrial > Soil > Tropical forest > Bulk soil | place: Panama | collected 2016-02-17
GCAAGCTCTTGCTGCCAGCGGTCCACCTGGGCCTGTAGGCCCGCCAGCACCCACGCGTTGTTCGTGCGCTCCTTGTCCGAGATGGCGTCCCAGCCACCACGGGCGGCGACGTTGCGGGCGGTGTTGGCCTCAGCCCGCGCTAGGCGGGCCTCGGCAACAAGGATGACGTTGACGATGCGGTCACGCATGGCGCTCATGACGAACCCCCGGCGCAGTCGCGGCACCAGTCGGCGGGGTCGCGGGCGTCCTCGCGGGCGTCGGCCAGGGTGCGTGCCCGCACCACCTTGCCGTGGGGGCAGCGGGTGACGTAGCGCCAGCTGGCGCCCTGCGTGGGCGAGTAGTGCACGGTCACGCCCTTGGCGGTGCGGTGCACCACGTCACCCGGCTGGTGCCGGCTCATGACGCACCCCGCACGGTGCGCCACGCCCGCCGGCTGCCGGCGCCGTACGGCTTGACCTGCTCGACCCCGCAGCGCAGGCAGCGCCGGGTGGTCATGAGCGTGTCGTCCACCGTGTCAAGGCCGGTGCCCTTCCAGGTGTGTGAGCCGTCAGGGTGCTCAGGGCAGCCCTGACGCGCCGCAGGGGCGCCCGAAGGCGCCCCCTTGGCAGCGTTGCCGTGGCCGGTCACTTGGCGGCCTTGGCGGCCGGCTCAGCGGCGACCTTGGCGCACGGCTTGCACCACTCGGGGCGGCCGCTGCGGCTGCCCTTGGCGTCACCCTGGCTGGCGTTGGCCGCCGGGGTGGTGGTGCCGTGGGCGTTGCACCGCACCAGCCACGCCGGGCTGCCGGCCTTGGCGTCAGCAGTGACCTTGAGCAGATCGAAGCTGGCGTGCGGCCACCGCACCACGTAGCCGGCGGGGGCCGTGCGGCCCTGGGCGTCAACCGGCTTGGCGGCCTTGGCGGCCGGCTTGGCGGCCTTGGCGGCCGGCTTGGCGGCCTTGCTGGCCTTGGCCGGGGCCTTGGCGGCCTCGCGGGCGTCGGCCCGGTTGGCGGCCGGCATGTTGGTGACCACCTTGGCGGCCTGTGCCTTGGTGGCCTCGGTGGCGTTGCTGCTGTTCCTCATGCCCCAGGCGCCCAGCACCCGGCGCAGGCTGTGCAGCGCCTGGCTGTGGCCCTTCTGGCCGGCGGCCTTGGCCTCCTTGATTGCCACGTCAACGGCGCCCGCCAGGGTGGTGGGGTCAGTGGCGAAGGTGACAGTGCTGGCCGTGCTGTCCACGACCAGGGCCGCCAGGTACTGGGTGGCCATGGCCACCTGGTAGTCCGACCGGCCGGTCAGCTTGGTGAACGTGCCGGCGGGCTGGAACTTGGCGGTTGCGCTGGACTTGCTCATGACTTGGCTCCTTGGTTGTTGGTTGCGCTTGCAGGTGCAAGCGTACCGCCCCTGCCCTGACAATGCGTACACCTGGCGAACATTTGTCGGGTGGTCATCCGTCACACCGAAGGGTGGTGGTGCCCGTGGCGCCCAGCTGCGACCAGTGCAACCACCGTGGCGCCCACCACTGCGCCCCCCGGGTGGCCCGGGTGCACGCCGTGTTCAGCGAACTGCTGCGCCACACCAAAGGCCGGTGGGCGCGGCAGCCGTTCGTGCTCACCAGCTGGCAGGCGGCCGGTGTTGTTGACCCCCTGTTCGGTGACGTGGAGTACGACCCCGCCGCCGGCCGCTACGTGCGCCGGCACCGGGTGGGGTGGATCGAGCTAGCCCGCAAGAACGGCAAGAGCGAACTGCTGGCCGGCCTGGCCCTGGTGCTGACCGTGGCTGACGACGAGGAGTCGGCCGAGGTGTACGGGGCGGCCGTTGACCGCGACCAGGCCAGCATCGTGTGGGCCGTGGCCGAGCGCATGGTGGCGCTCAGCCCCACGCTCAGCCGCCGGCTGCGCCCCTACCGCCAGGCCAAGCGCCTGGTGGATGAGCGCACCGGCAGCTACTACCAGGTGCTCGCCGGGGACGCCCTGGGGAACCTGGGCCTCAACCCGCACGGCGTGGTGTTCGACGAGGTGCACGCCCAGCCCAACCGGGGCCTGTGGGACGCCCTGCGCACCAGCATGGGCACCCGGGCACAGCCGCTGATGTTGGCGGCCACCACCGCCGGCAACGACCTGGGCGGCTTCGCCGCACAAGAGCACGCCTACAGCCAGCAGGTGGCCGACGACCCCACGCTCGACCGGCGCCGGCTGGTGTTCATGCGCAACCTGGCCACCGACGCTGACCCCTGGGACGAGGCCAACTGGCACTGGCCCAACCCGGCGCTGGGTGACTTCCTCAGCATCGAGGCCCTGCGCGACGAGGCCAACGAGGCCCGCCTGGCCCCGGGCCGCGAGAACGCGTTCCGCCAGTACCGGCTCAACCAGTGGGTGCGCAGCGTCACCCGGTGGCTGTCCCTTGACGCCTGGGACGCCAGCGCCGGCCTGGTGGACGAGGACCAGCTGGCCGGCCGGCGCTGCTACGGCGGCCTCGACCTGGCCAACACCACCGACCTGACGGCCCTGGCGTTGGCGTTCCCTGAGCCTGACGGCACGGTCACCATGCTGTGGCGGCACTTCTACCCGGAGGACCGCCTGGCCGACCTGGACGCCCGCACCGGGGGCAACGCCAGCGCCTGGGCACGGGCCGGCTACCTGACGTTGACCCCCGGCTCGGTGCTCGACCACGCAGCGGTGCTGGCCCAGGTGGACGCTGACGCCCACCGCTTCGACATCGCAGACCTGGGCTACGACCGCTGGGGCATGGCGCAGCTGCGCATCGACCTGGCGGACGCCGGCCTCACGGTGACCGACACCGGCCAGGGGTTCGCCAGCATGAGCGCCCCGGCCAAGGCGTTTGAACGGCTGGTGCTCGCGGGTCAGCTGCGCCACGGCGGCAACCCGCTGGTGCGCTGGCAAGCCGGCCACGTGGTCACCGCGACCGACGCCGCCGGCAACATCAAGCCCGACAAGGCCCGCAGCCACGAGAAGATCGACGGCATCGTGGCCGGGGTCATGGCGCTGGACCGCCTGACCCGTGCCCAGCCTGACCGGCGGCGCAGCGCCTACGAGGACCGCGGGCTGGACGTGATCTGACGTGCGGACCGTCGATGACGAGACGTGGCGGCACGTGCTCGCCCGTGACGGCGGCATGTGCCAGGTGTGTTGCCGCACCGACTGGCTGCAATGCGACCACATCGAGCCGCGGGCAGCCGGCGGCACCGACGACCCGTGGAACCTCCGGGTGCTGTGCGGCCGCTGCAACAAGCTGAAGTGGACCTACTACACGCTGTCCGACCGGATGGTGCGGGACCGACAGGTGGCGTGGTACTTCACCCACGGCTGGCACCACCTGACGGCGGCGCAGCAAGGCCGCCTGAACACCGAACTTGCCTTGCTGACCAAGGTGGCCCCCGACCGGGTGCGCTCGGCGTTCCGTGGCCTGATCGAGCCGGTGGCCTGACGTGTTCGCCTACCGCCGCGTCGCCCTGTACCGCCGGGTGCTGGTGCACCTGCTGGGCGGCCACACGTTGGAGGGCGTGCTGTACCGCAGCCACGGGCCGCTGCTGGTGCTGCGTGACGTGACGTTGATCGACGCCGGCCAACGCGTGCCGGTCGACGGGGAGGTGGTCGTGGAGCGCGACCGTGTGGACTTCACCCAGGTGCTGCCTTGAGCGCCATCACGCTCATGAGCGGCGGCGCCCCCCGCGTCTTGAGCGCGCCCCTGCCGTGGTCACCCATGCCGTACTACGGCGCCGGGGCCGGCTGCGGCTGCCCGCTCACCTACGAGGCCATCTACCGCAGCCAGCCCAACGTGCGCACGGTGGTCAGCTACCTGGCCACCAACGTGGCGCAGGTCGCCATCCACACGTTCCAGCGGGTGACCGACTTCGACCGGGTGCGGGTGCGTGACCACCCGGTAGCCCAGGCGCTGGACAACCCGTGGCCCGGGGTCACCCAGTACCGGCTGCTGGAGGCCACCGTCAGCGACGTGGCCGTGTACGGCCAAGCGTTCTGGCTCAAGGTGGCCTACCCGGGGGCCAGTGACCGGCTGGGCCTGTACCGGCTGCCCCCAGCGGCGCTGCTGCGCATCAGCGACGACTACGGCGGCGGCCAGCCCCGCACGTTGGAGTTCGCCCGCCGTGACGGCAGCCAGCTGGTGGTGCGCCAGGACCAGCTGGTGTGGTTTGCCGGCTACGACCCCACCGAGGTGACCGGCAGCCCGCCCATCGAGGCGCTGCGCCTGCTGATCGCGGAGGACTTCGAGGCCGCCCAGTACCGCCAGCAGCTGTGGGCCAACGGCGCCCGCATCGGCGGGGTGCTCAAGCGGCCAGCTGACGCACCCGAGTGGTCGGAGACCGCCAAGACGCGGTTCAAGGCCGAGTGGAAGGCGTGGTACACGGGCGCCACTGGCGCCGATGCCGGCGGCACCCCGCTGCTGGAAGACGGCATGGAGTTCGTCGCCGGGGGCTTCACCGCCGAGCAGGCCCAGTACCTGGAGGCCCGCAAGCTGACCATGGTGGCCGTGGCGGCCGCCTACCACGTGCCGCCGCCCATGGTGGGCGTGCTCGACAACGCCAACTTCGCCAACGTGCGCGAGTTCCACCGCAGCTTGTACCAGGACACGTTGGGGCCGTGGTTTCGCATGATCGAGCAGGAGCTTGCCCAGTCGGTGGTGGCTGAGTACCCGGGCGACGGCATCTACGTGGAGTTCAACGTGGCCGAGAAGCTACGGGGCAGCTTCGAGGAACAGAGCAGCGCCCTACAGACCGCCGTGGGCGGCCCGTGGATGACACGCAGCGAGGCCCGTGCCCGCATGAACCTGCCCGAGCGGGCCGACGCCGATGGGCTGATCGTGCCGCTGAACGTCACCACGTCAGCCCCTGAGGGCGGCAACCCGCCGCCTGAGCCGGGCGCCGCCAGCCGGCACCTGGCCCGCCACAGCCGGCACCCAGTGCCTGCCTAGCAAGGAGGCCGCGTCCATGCGGACCAAGGACGCGCCGGCCACGTACAAGGTGGCTGGCGACAGCGGCGCGCCATCGGGCGAGTTCGAGGCCCTGGTGAGCGTGTTCGGGAACGTCGACTACGTGGGCGACCGGGTGCAGCCCGGCGCGTTCACCAAGTCGCTTGAGCGGTGGGCCGACAGCGGCAACGCCATCCCCGTGGTGTACAGCCACGCCCACAGCGATCCCATGGCGCTGCTGGGCGGCGTGGTGGCCGCCGAGGAACGTGACGCCGGCCTGTGGGTCAAGGGCCAGCTGGACATGGAACTGCCCGCAGCTGCGGCCGTGCAGCGCCACATGGCCAACCGCCGGCTCACCAAGTTCTCGTTCGCCTACGACGTGTTGGACGGCAAGCCCAACGACCAGGGCGGCGACGACCTGGCCGAGCTTGACGTGATCGAAGTCGGCCCCACGCTGGTGCCCGCCAACCCGGCCACCGACCTGCTGGCGGTCAAGCGCCAGCTGCTGGTGCCGGCCAAGGCGGGCCGCGTGCTCAGCGCCAAGAACGAGGAGCGGCTACGGCAGGCCCGCGACCTGCTGGGCGAAGTGCTCGACCAGCTGGGCACCGAGGACGACGCCGCCAAGGCGTTGCAGCAGCTGGTGCGCGACGCCATCGACCGGGTGCACGCCAAGGGCGCGATCCCCAGCCACAGCACCGCCACCACCACCGGCACCTGGGACGGCAACGCCGTCATGGGCCGGCTCGACAGCGCCGCCGGCTACCGGGCTGCGTGCGCCTGGGTTGACCCCGAAGCCGACCCCAACACCCGGGCCGCCTACCGCTTCCCCCACCACACGGTGAGCGACACCGGCAGCGTGGGCGCCGCCAACCTGTCCGCCTGCTCCGCCGGCATCGGCATCCTCAACGGCGGCAGGGGCGGCACCGCGATCCCCGCCGCCGACCGCCAAGGCGTGTGGAACCACCTGGCCCGTCACCTACGTGACGGCGACCAAGAGCCGCCCCCGCTGGGGGGCAGCGCCAGCGCAGCCGACACCCAGTACCTGAGCCGCGCCCTGGCCATGGCCGTGGGCGGCATCCCCACCGGGAGGTAACCCATGGGCACGTCAGTGCTGGCGCCCGACGTGGACGCCAAGATCAAGGCGCTCAGTGACGAGGCCGCCGGCCTTGTCGAGCGCGTCGACGACGAGGGCCGTGACTTCACGGCCGATGAGCAGGGCCGTATCCGGTCGATCTTCGATGAGGCCAAGGCGCTGCGTTCAGCGGCCACCGCGGCCATGACCGCCGCCGAGCGGGCCAAGGAGCGCACCGCGCTGCTGGACGAGATCAAGGGCCTGATGACCCCCGACGAGGCCCGGGTGCTCAACGGCGCCAACGGGGCCACGCCGGCCGGCAAGGGCCTGACCCTGCCGGCGCCGGGCGCCAAGGGCCTGACGCCGTACGACCGTTTCGTGAACGACCCAGGGATGAAGGCGTTCTACGAGGCGTGGCCGGACGGCATCCCCGAGAGCGTCAAGGGCGTGCGCACGCCCACCGTGCGCCTGGGCGGCATCAAGCAACTGATCACGTCCGAGGTGGTGGGCGAGGGCGGCCTCGTCCGGCCTGACTGGCTGGGCCTGCAAGACCCCTTCTACCAGCGGCCCCTGGTCGTGCGTGACGTGGTGACCAACGGGACCACCACCAGCGACACCATCGAGTTCGCCCGGCTGCTCAGCGTCACCAACAACGCAGCGGTGGTGCCTGAGGCCACCGACACCGCCGGCAGCGGCGTCAAGCCCCAGTCGACCATGACGTTCGAGAAGGTCTCCACCACGGTGAAGACCATCGCCCACTGGCTGGCCGCCACCAAGCGGGCACTGGCCGACACGGGCCAGCTGCGCACCCTCATCAACGACTTCCTGCGCTACGGCGTCGAGGAAGTGCTGGAGGATGAGATCGTCAACGGCGACGGCACCGGCGACCACTTCACGGGCCTGCTGCACACCGCCGGCATCCTGGCCCAGCCGTTCGACACCGACATGCTGGCCACCATCCGCAAGGCGATCACCCAGGTGCAGCTGGTGGGGCGCACGCAGCCCAACGCGCTGCTCATCAACCCCGCCGACGATGAGGCGTTCGATCTGCTCAAGGGCGGCGACGGCAACTACATGCAAGGCAACATGGTCCCGTGGGGACCGGGCCAGCCCCGCACCGTGTGGGGCATCACCCGCGTGGTGTCCGAGGCCATACCTGAGGGCACGGCCCTGCTCGGCAACTTCCGGTTCGCCGTGCTGTGGGACCGTGAGGCCGCCACCCTCACCGCCACCGACAGCCACGACGACTTCTTCATCCGCAACCTCATCGCCATCCTGGCTGAGCTTCGGGCGGCGTTCGGGGTGCTGCGGCCCCAGGCGTTCGTGGAAATCGCGCTGGCGGCGCCCCCTTCTCCCTAAGGGTCACTAGCACGCCCAAGGCTGGTGACCCCATGACCTACACGTTCCAGGTGAAGAACCAGTGAGCAGCGTCTACTGGGACTTCGCGGACCCCGGCGCACCCACGCCGGTCACGGCGCCCATCGACCAGCCGGTGGACCACACCTACACGCAGACGGGTGTGTTCCACATGCTGGCCCGGGTGGATGACGGCGAGGACATGCCTCACAACGTCATCACGCCGTGGACGCCGCCCTACAGCCCGGTGTACGTGACCGTGGCCCAGTCGGGCGGCGGCGTGTGGACAACGGGCGCGATGACTGACCAGGCGAACGCGGCGGTGGTGGTGTCCAACGTGCCGTTCCCCACGCCCACGTTCACCGACGCGTGGTACGTGGCCAACACCTTGACCGTGGCCGCCATGTTCCCCGCGGCGCTGGCGTGCACGGTGACGTTCGGCAACCCCGCGTTCGATCCGGGGTTCATGGGCCGGCCGGCGCCGGGCTGGCTGGGCGGCGCCCCGCCGATCCCCGCCGGCACGCACCCGGTCAACGTCACGCTGCATCTCAACTGGGACCCCACCACCGACAACTGGGGGCAGGGGTCGTCCACGTTCACGGTCACGTAGCACAATGTTCGGCGGGGCCGGCGGCCCCGGGTGCGGCTCCTGGTTGCGCTGGACGTACCTGACCGCCGGCCCCACCGGCCCCCGATGAAGGGAGGCCCCCCATGCCCGACCCTGAGCCGTTGGTGACGGTCGAGACCGGCCCCGGCCGGTGGCAGAAGATGACCCGCGCCCAGGCGGCCGCCAACGGCTACGAGGTGCCCGACGACAAGGCGCCTGAGGCCAAGGTGCGGGAGCCGGCCAACAAGGCCCGCAAGGCCCCGGCCAAGCGTGCCCCGCGCAGCGGCGGCACCCGGCGGCGCTCAAGCACGTGAGCCTGGCCACGGTCGACCAGATGGCCGAGGTGTGCCCCACCCAGGCAGCTGACCCCAACGCCCAGGTGTGGCTGGACCAGGCCACCGCGCTGTTGCAGGCCCTGACGGGCCAGCAGCTGCTGCCCGCCACCGACGAGCGGGTACTGCTCGACAGCCCCGGCGGCAACGTGCTGCTGCTGCCCGAGGTGCCGGTCACTGACGTGGCCCAGGTGCGCGTCAAGGGCGTGGACTACACGGGCGGCGAGTACGAGTGGTCAACGGACGGCATGGTGCGGGTGGTGGGCGCCTGCGCCAGCTGGCCTCGCGGCTACCAGGCGGTCGAGGTGACCTACAGCCACGGCTTCGACCCCATCCCCGCCGACCTGGCACTGGCGGCGGCCACCTTGGCGTGCCGGCTGGCCCGCACCAGCGGCGGCGACGCGCCCACCGGGGCCGTCACGTTCGAGGCGGTGGGCGCCTACCAAGTGCGCTACAGCGAGGCCGGCCTGTCGTCCATCGAGTCAGCGGTCATCGGCCGCTACCGGGTGCCGGCATGACCAGCTGGACCAACGTGCCCCCCGCCAACGGGCGCAGCCTGCCGGTGCGTGCCCAGGCGCTGCCCGCCGCCGTGGTCGAGGCCCGCGCCCTGGCGCTGGCGGCCGCCGCTCAGGTGGTGGGCCAGCTGCCGCTCAACGTCGACCTGGTGCTGTACCGGGGCGATGACTTCTTCCTCGACGTGACCGTGACCGACCCGGACGGCAACCCGTACCCGCTGACCGGCTACACGGCCACCGCCCAGATGCGCCAGCAGCCCCCCGACCCTGACCCCCCAACGGCCACGTTCATGTGCAGCATCGCCGGCAACGTGGTGAGCCTGCACCTGCCCCACGCTGAGAGCCAGTTCCCGCCCGACCAGCTGGCCTGGGACGTGCAGATCGTCGACGGCGCCGGCCTGGTCACCACGCTGGCGTATGGCCAGGCCACGTTCACGGGCGACGTGACACGCCCATGAGCGACGCTGACTGCCGGCCCACCGTCACGGTGGCTACACCCACCCGGGGCGCTGTGGTGTCCACACCGGGCCGCCTGGGGCTGTCTGCGGCCATCCCAGGGCCGCCTGGCCCCCAGGGGCCGCCTGGCCCCACCGGACCCCAGGGGCCGCCCGGCCTGGCCGCCGGCTGGTACATCAGCCCCAAGGACTACGGGGCCGTAGGCGACGGCGTGGCCAACGACACGGTGGCCCTACAGAACGCGTTCAACGCCGCGGTCGCCCAGGGCCGGCCCTGCGTGATCACGCCGGGCACATACATGTGTCTCAACGTGACCGTGCCGGGCGGGGTGCGCATCCGGGGCACCCGCAACGCGGTGCTCAAGCGCATCTCGTCAGCGGCCCAGTCGGTGGTGCTCAACATCTCGGGCAACGACGTGCACCTGGACGACCTGGTGATCGACGGCAACGGCACGGCCCTGGGTGTGTCCAACTCCGGGGCCATCCAGTGCGGCGTGGCCACCGGCCTGACCGGCCTGTGGGTCCGCAACTGCGTGATCCGCAACACCTACTCGCACGCGATGCGGCTCACCAACACGGGCGGCGACCTGCACGTGATCGGCAACAACATGGTCGACATCGGTGTGGGCGTGGGGGCCAACTGCGTGGTGGTACAGAACCCCAACGCGGCGTCACCCGCCCAGGTGATTGACGTTGAGATCGCCGGCAACACCATGCACCGCTATGCCACCAACACGTCGGGCTACGCCGTGATGGTGCGGGGGTCCGACGACAACACCACCCGGCTGCTGTACCGGGTGCGCGTGGTGGGCAACTACGTCGACTGCTCCAACGGTGTGACGGGGTCGGGTGCCACCGGGCTGGCCATCGAGGTGTGGGCCACCGACGCCGTGATCGGCAACAACGTCGTGTGGGGCGGCAGCTTCGGCATCTCCTACGCCGGCCAGCGCGGCTCGATCCACGGGAACACGATCTACAACGCCAACCTGGGCATTGAGGCCATCGCCTCATCGTCGGGGCGCTACGTGGCCTGCGTGGGCAACGTGGTGGACACCTGCGCCACCGGCATCGTGCTGTGGTCGGCCGACAGCCGGGGTGTGGCGGAGGGCAACGTGGTGGTGAACGCCACCGGCCTGCCCATGCGCATCGCCGGCACGTACGTGGCGGCCGTGGGCAACCTGATCGACTGTCCGGCCGCCACCGGCCCCGGCATCGACACGACCCAGGGGTTCAAGACCGGCACCATTGCCGCCAACGTGGTGAGTGTGGCCGCCACCGCCACCGCCATTGCCGTGATCCTCAACATCGCCGGCCAGACCGAACGCTTCACGGTGGTCGGCAACACCGTCGCCACTGCGGCCGCGGTGGGTGTAGCGATCGCCGGCAGCGGCGGCGCCACGTCAACCCAGGTCGGCACAGTGGTGGGCAACGACCTGGCGCTCGCCACTACTCCCATCCAGCTGTCGGGCGGCAACACCCGGGGCCAGCTGCACCGCTGGGCCAACGCCGGGGACCTGCCCACCATCACAGGCTCACGGGCCGGCAACGCCGCCCTGGCCAGCTTCCTGGCCGCCCAGTCAAGCCGGGGCCTGATCACGGACTCGACCACGGCGTGAGCACCATCGACCGCGTGCTCAAGCGCCCCTTGGTGGTGCACCAGCCAGTGCGTGGCGTGCGCGACAGCCACGGCCGCCAGGCGGTCGCCAGCTGGAACGC
>Ga0126379_10002915_pt1 | contig 10974 bp, 11 predicted proteins | sample PanSoiMetPlot_24_FD_92640 | JGI IMG/M metagenome (GOLD analysis project Ga0126379, IMG submission 92640) | Tropical forest soil microbial communities from Panama - MetaG Plot_24 | ecosystem: Environmental > Terrestrial > Soil > Tropical forest > Bulk soil | place: Panama | collected 2016-02-17
ACGCTGGAGGGCGGGCGTAAAAGCCAGCGCTACCTGGAAGGCAAAAAAAAAACAAGGCCAGTTCAAAGAGTCTTGCGACTTGCTCGTCGATAAGCCAGGTGGACTCACCGGGAGCGAGGAGCGCGTAAGGCTGCCGCAGCGCATCGGCACTCGGCGCGTTCACGGCAGCAAAGGGCACCACATCCGCGGAATAGCGACAGGCATCGGCCGTGGAGTGGGCGAAGTGGCGATGCTTGGTATGCAAACGTGCCACACCGCATTCAGAAGAATACTTCCGGCAGGTTGTCATTCGCCTGAAAATGCATGAGAAGAATCTTGCTGAAACCGCGCAAAAGTTTTACCGGACGATTGACCTTGGCGTTCGGGAATCCCACATAAAGCTGGATAACCTCTTCACCGCTACGGGCACCGGTGTTCGTGACCTCGACGGATACGGGTAAATCGCTGTCGGGCTTGATTTCGGTTGCGCCCAGATGGAGGTTCGAATACTGGAAAGTGGTGTAGCTGAGACCGAAGCCAAAGGGGAAAGAGGGTTGATAGCCTTTTTTTTCGGCGAGGGTATAACCGTGATAGTAACCGTAGTCGACAGAGCCGGTGTAGGGCGGAGAGAAGGGCGGGAGTTGTAAGGGATTCGCGGGAACCGTGATGGTGAGTTTGCCGCTGGGATTGAGAAAAGCAGAAATCTCAGGAAACCAGAGGCATCCGCGTGGTTGGCAGGAGAGCCAGCGCTACATCGAAGACAGTTCGAACGGACTGAGGGCGCTTATGTTGGTTGGCGGACCGCCTCAGAACGCGGTCCCTACACAAGAGAGAGAAACCCCAGGAGCGGACGGCATTCGTGAGGTGCGTAGCGAAAAGCCTCACCCTGGAAGCGGTGAGCCGCAGGAGCACTACCGCGCGGACTAGCGGAGGACGCGGAGGAGCATGCCGGTGGAGTTGTCGATCTTAAGGTCGCCTTTGTCCTTGGCGAGAGTGATTTCACCGAGGGGTGCGGTGCGGCCCATGCTGACGACGGTGAGGCCCTTCGAGTCATAAATGCCGCAGGAGCTGGCGGAAAACACCCATAGGGCCTGAAGGCGGTTGTCATCGTCGGAGTCGCCCTGACAAAGCGATCCTGCCGGGTTGCTGATGCGAACGAGCACGCCGCTGGGAACGCCTTTGCCCACCGTTTGCTTCTTGAGGTTTTTCACGTCACCGCCGGTTCCGTATCGGATATCGCCCCCAATTTGCGTTGTATTGGCCCAGGCGGAAGGAGTGCCTGACTGGCCAGGCGAATCGGGAAACTGCGCCGCTTGAACGTCAACCATGGGAGCCATGGCGCGGAGAGAGGTGACGACCGAAACGCTCTGGTGGTGAAACTCGAGCTTGTCAAAGCGGAAAGTAATCTTGCTGCCGGAGCCACTGGAAGAAGGAGTGGTGGAAACGACGACACCGGAGAGGACGGCGCCAGCGGGAATCTTGTCGCCACCGGGGAGCGGAACGTCTTGCATAATGCGCGCTTCGATAGGGTGGTTTTTGGAGGAGTCGTTGGAGGAGAAGGAGTGCTTGATGCTGGCGGGAAGAATGGTGCCAGCGGGAATGTGGAGCGATTCCTGAACGTGGGCAGCGGCGAAAGAAGCGAATAACAACAGAGAAAGAGCGAAAACAGCGAAGGGCGAGCGGAAGAAGGCCAGCAGTGGCATGAAAAGGGCTCCTGAAAACAAGTGGTGAACGATCCGCGGCGCACGGATGCTAAAAGGAACTTAGCAGTGGGAACGGACCGAACACAAGTGGGAATGTGTTGCTGCGATCCCTCCACAGGGCGATCCGACGCGCCAAAAAACGGCGCGTAAGAAAAACTGCCGATCGCTCCGGACGGGACGACAAAGACAAAACCAAAAGCAGACCGGCTCCGTGAGCAGCGTAGCAAAACGGCTCACCCTTTAAGAGCCGAGCTACAGAATTAGTACGGCGGCGCGCCTCGGGCTAGGGCCTCGTCTGACTCGGGATAGCGTGAACGCCGGAAGAGGAGAAGTCAAAGCGAATCAGCCATTCGCTGGGGACGGAGTGACCGTCGGATTCGGGCGATGAGAACTGCCACTGGCGAGCGGCTTTTTCGGTGAGATTGGCGAAATACTTGCTAGGGCCGGGGTCTTCGAGCGTGGCGTCGGTGACTTTTCCAGAGCGATCGACCTGCACGCGAGCCGTAACGTGGAATGTGCCTTGAATGGATGCCATAGCTTTGGCGTTGGCGGTAGGTAGAACCTGATCGAGAACTTCACCACGAGCGAGAGTAGACGCTGCAGGCTTTGCAGTTGCTCCGGCGGATGGGGATGTTGAACGAAGAACGGCAAGGGCGGCGCCCTTATCGCGAGCGGGGAGAGCATCGCTGACCGGCGCGCTTTCAGCGGCCGCGGAATCAGACGCGGGCGGCTCGGAAACTTTCAGGGAATCGGACTTGGGAGAGCTAACGTCGGCAGATGAAGAGGAAACTGCCTTGCTGACCGCAGCAGGCTGAGAAGGAGCGCTGTCGGCAGAGGCCATCTGAGGTGTGGATGCAGTGGTAGGTTCAGTGTGCAGGCGGAGAAAACGCGGCAGGCCGACTATGCCAACGACAAGGATCAGTGCGCCGACGAGTGCCGGAACCACGAAGGTGGCGATGCCCGGAGTTCGTCGGGGAAAAGGAGTCGATGACTCCGTGGCGTGCAACTTCAACTTGGGTAGGCGGGACGAGGAGACAGCCGGAAGTTTGGAGAGAGGAACTGCCGGCTCTGGCGACAGAGGAACGCTGAGGGGTGAAATGGCGACGGAAGAAGTGGGCAGAGGTGAACTTGCCTGTGCGGGAGAGGGCTGGCGGGATGAGCCTCCGCCGGGGGCAACCGCAGATCCGACTGCGGCGGAGAAGGCTGCCGAAGGTGCGGGAGCAACAACCGGTTCAGCAACGCCGCTGAGGCGCGCTGCGATTTGCGCGGCAGCCCAGCGATCCGTGGGATCGCGACGAAGCGCGTGTCGCGCGATGTCGAGGAAGGGCTGCAGGAGTGAATTGGGGACGATGGGCTCGGCGCTAACGTCGAAAGGAAGAGCCGGAGCGGCTTGCGTGAGTGCTTCGACGAGGGTGACGCCAAGAGACCAGACATCGGAGGAAGGAGTGGAGGGTTTGGCCGGAGAGAAGGCGACTTCGGGAGCGTCATAAGCGTCAGGTTCGCGGAGGGCCTCACGCGGCTGAGTGATTGGACAGATGGTGTCGGAAGAAAGCTTGAGCTGATCGCCGACAGCAAGGAGATTGGAAGGCTTGATGTGGGAGTGAACATAGAACTTGGAGTGGAGATAGGCGAGAACGTCGACAACGGGATTGAGCATATCGCGTGTTTCATCGGGAGTGAGGGGGCGTTGAGGAAGAATCTGCCCCAGATTTTCTTCGGCGCATTCCATGACAACGTACAGAAGGTTCATGCCCTCCAGGCGGCAGCGGCCCCAGTGAAAGAGGCGCAGAAGATTAGGATGAGACAGCTTCGCGACCTGGTTCCAGACGGCAAGTTGCTGGCCGGGGGCGGGATCGTCGGCCGAAATAAATTTGATGGCAGCCTGTCGCGGCTGAGGGTCGGGGAGTTGCGTGAGGAAAACGGCGCTATGATTGGTGGCAGCGAGGAAATGGTGAAGCGGGAACTTGTTGTCGGCCAGTTGGCCTTCCCATTGTTTCCAAACATCGCTCATAGCGCACCCCTCCTGTGTGAACAGGCAAGCAAGAAAATAGCGAGGCGTTTGTGCAGGGCTGGAAACCACTGAACGAACTGCAGACGCCGGGGGCTGGGCGGTCTACGCGTCCATTCTCGCACGAAATGAGAGAGAGTAAAGAGAATGGATGTTAATTATTTGGAACATGGCGCAGCCTAGAGAGAACGGCCGGCGGCCGCGGCCGAAGCCCAGGCCCACTGGAAATTGAAACCGCCGAGGTGCCCAGTGACGTCGACGACTTCGCCGATGAAGAAAAGGCCTGGGACGGTGCGTGATTCCATGGTCTTGCTGGAGAGCTGGCGAGTGTCCACGCCACCCGCGGTAACTTCGGCTTTGTCGTAGCCTTCGGTTCCGGCAGGAGTGATAGACCAGGCGTGAGTTTGTTGCTCCAGCGCGTCAAGAGCCGGGTTGGAGAACGATGCCGGTTGGTAAAATTCCAACCAACGCGAGGCCAGGCGAGCGGGCAGGAATTCCTGAAAGGCCTTGCGAATAGCAGCGAGGTTGCGGGTCTTGGCCGCGCGTATGGAAGCGGAGACGTCGCGGTCAGGGGCGAGATCGAGGGAGATGGGCCGGCCTTCTTTCCAGTAGGAAGAAATCTGGAGAATCGCTGGACCGCTGAGTCCACGATGGGTGAAGAGCATCTTCTCGCGAAAGGAATGATGATGGGCTGAGGCGATGACCTCGGCGGAAACGCCCGCGAGCTCAGAATAGCGATGGCGGTCGGTGGACTGGAAAAGAAGCGGGACAAGAGCGGGGCGGGGCGGAATGATGTCGATCCCGAATTGTCGGGCGAGGTCGTAGCCGAAAGAGGTGGCGCCCATTTTAGGAATGGAGAGGCCTCCGGTTGCAACGACGAGGACAGGCGCGGAAAAGTCGGCTGACTCGCAACGCACGATGAATTCCGTGGAGCGCCGGACTTCGCGGATATTGCAATTGAGAAAGGTCTGGACGGAGGCGGCGCGACATTCTAACTCGAGGAGGTTGGTGATGTCCGTGGCGGAGCGGTCGCAGAAGAGTTGGCCGAGGGTTTTCTCGTGATAGGGGATGCCATGTTTTTCAACGAGAGCGATGAAATCTGGAGGAGTAAAGCGCGCGAGGGCGGATTTGGCAAAGTGCGGATCGGAAGAAAGAAAATTGTCGGGCGCGCAATGGATGTTGGTGAAATTGCATCGGCCTCCGCCCGAAATGAGGATTTTTCTGCCGAGACGGTCGGCGCGCTCCAGCACGGCTACGCGGCGTCCGCGCTTCCCTGCTTCGATGCCGCAGAAAAGGCCGGCGGCGCCGGCGCCGAGAACGATGGCGTCGAATTTGCGCGGCGATGACAAGGGGTCCTCCGACAAGAGAAGAGTTTCACATAGAGTGCGAGGAGAAAGGCAAGAGAAGGCGTGCCGGCGAGAGGAAGAGGCCGCGGCAGCGGGGGTCATTCGCGCCTGTGGACGACAAGCAACAGTTAAGACAAGTTGAATTAGGTGACGGTGAGATTCTGAGTTCATTCTCGGAGGATGCACTCAGAATGATTAGTACAGCCCTTCGCGAGCACGAAAAGCGGCGGCGGTAGCAGGCGATCGCAACGACGTAAGGAGATGGCGGCGTAAAGCCCCGCTACAGAGACAGCCCAAGAGAAAAACGTCACCCCTAAAAAGGGGTGAGCCACAGGAAGGAACGGTTGGGTGCGCCGTGTGTTGCATTGGCTGGCGGCCTCGGAAGGCGGTCCCTACAAAGGGCAAAAGCAGGAGTGGAGAGAAGAGAGATTGCAGCGCTACAGGGTGAGAGCCCACCCTTGTAACGCCGGAACGCTAAATCCAGAGCAGTGCGGGTAAAGATGAGGGTCAATCGTTGGGATTAAGGGAGCACGAGGTTATTCCGTGATGACGCGATCGGACCACTCAACCAGGTTCACAAAAATTGTGGGATTGCCGAATTTTGCCCCCCACTGCGCCAAATCTGCATCCGTGACCCCACGGGCCCGGCTGCAGGCGCCTCAAGCAAAGACGGGAATGTGTTTGGCGGTAATTTTGTCGAGAGTTTCGCTGAGGGGCGGCCAACCGACAGGGACGACGGCGTTGGCGGTGACCTTTCGCATCAAGTCCGTGGCTTCGCCAAGAAGAAAAATTTGAACTTCATGGCCGGCTTCATTGAGGGCGAGAGCATGCAAAAACGGGAAAGCAGCCTTGGTGGGATCATCGGAGCCCCAGGCACTCTTCATCATGATTTTGAGATTCTTTTTGGGCTCATCGGATTTCGCACCAAAAGAGAGAAAGGGCAGGCTCAGAATCTGAGCTAGGAATTGACGTCGCGCCATGGAGTTCTCCGTTGAACAGCCCTGCAAGGGGTTAGTTGTGAGACGGTACACTTATCAGGTACGTGTGACAAGCAAAAGATGGTTGGAGGAGCCGAACGTAGCGGGAATCCAAAAGTGGAGGTAAGAGCGTAGTACCATGAGGAGCGGAACTGAGGCGTGGTGAAGACGGAAGGCGAAGCCGGAGGCGCAGCGAGCGATTGGTCGTTGCTAGAGAGAGTGGTGCGCAAAGATGAGGCGGCGCTCTCTGAACTGTACGACCGATACTGCGGATTGGTGTATTCGGAGGCCAAGCGAATTCTGAGGGACTCGGGCGCCGCCGAAGAGATTTTGCAGGATTTATTTTATCAACTGTGGCAGACGGCCAGCCGATTCGAACCGGCGCGAGGATCGCTGGCCGGGTGGCTGCTGGTGGCGGCGCGGAACCGGGCAATCTCCAAGTTACGCAGGAAAACAGAGAAAAACGAAGGACTGGACGAGAACGGAGCGGATCTGCGCGTAAACGTGGAGAGCAGCGCGGCGCAAAAGCTACTGTTGGAGAAGGTGCGGGCGGTGATGGGAAGGTTGCCGGACGGGCAACGGTTGGCGTTAGAGTGTGCGTATTTCGAAGGCATGACGCATTCGGAAATTGCGGCGAAGACTGGGGAGCCGCTTGGAACGGTGAAGACGCGGATCCGGTCAGCGATGGAGACGTTAAAGCAGGTGCTGAGTTGAGTTACGCAGAGCACATACGGGAAGAAGAGCTCGAACTTTTGGCATTGGGCGCGTTGCCAGAGGAAGAATCGGCAGCGGTGCGCGCGCATGTGGCGGGGTGTGCGAACTGCGCAAAGAACCTGGCGGGAGCGCGGGGACGCGCGGCGACACTGGCGTTCGGAGTGCCACAGGAACAACCAACGACAGGCGCGAAGGAGAAATTGTTTGCGCGAATTGCGACGGAACGAGGGGAAACGCGCGAGGGTGCGAGCGGTGCGGGTGAAGTTGTACCAGATGGACGAGAGATAAGGGGCGAGGCAATAAAGAGGAGCTGGTGGAATTGGGTGCTGGTGCCGGTGGCGGCGGCGCTGGCGCTGGTGAGCCTTGGATTGTGGCGAGAGAACCAGCAATTAGCTCGCGAAGTGCGGCAAGCGCGGCTGGAGGCAGTGCGACTGCAGCAAGAACGGGTGCGCGTGGAGAGGCTCGTGAATGTGCTTGCGGCGCCAGAAACGATCACCGTGAAACTGGCGGGGACGGCGGATGCGGCACAAAGCAGCGGAGTGGTGAAGTACAACCAAAGAAGCGGAATGGTGATTTACACAACGGAGCTGCCACCGCTTCCGGCGGACAAGGTGTACCAGATGTGGCTGGTGCCTACTAGCGGTGCACCGATAAGCGCAGGGACGTTCACGCAAGCCGAATCTGGGCAGGCACGGGTGTGGAACGCACAAGTTCCGGCGAATAGCGAGCCCAAGGCGTTCGCGGTAACCATTGAGCCAGCGGGCGGCGTGCCGCAGCCGACGGGACCAAAGGTGCTGCTCGGCGCGAGTTAGCCGCGACCGGGAGAAGCCAGCGGCGCCGGAGCGCCCAATTCCTTTCCCGGTTGAGGGAAATCCAAACACGCGGTGGGTGACGTACTCAGGGTGGAACTACACAGTTCCGCTCCGGCGGTGACTCGGGGGTGGGCCGAATAATGGGCGGTTTTCATGGGCTCATTCGGCTCCCCCTCGTGTTTCTTATCCCAATAAAGTCGCAAACGGTGGCACCCGGGATTCTGCCATTTTAGATCTAGATCACAACAATCGACGTTTTTGTTCCCAGCCTTCCCGGGCTGGGCTAGTCTCCTTCACGTCTGCGGCGTTGAAGGAAATAAACGAGGAGAGCGTGGCATAGTAATAACAGCGGGAAGGACGTCTGAGTGAAACGAGGAAACCAAAGAAACAAGTGCAGCGGCTTGATGTGGGATCCGAATGGTCTCATCGATGGAAGGTGAGTAGTGATCCAGCCACGATCCCTCTACTTCGCTCCGGCTGAAATGCGCTGGCGCTTCGGCCGAGATGGACAGCAATCAGAAACGAAAAACGCACGAATTTGAAAATCGGCCACTACAAAAGAAGTAAAATCCGCCCGCCTCAGAAGCGGCCGCTACAAAAACAAGAACAGTCAAGCGGCGAAGTGCTGCTACATTTGGATCGGGTCGTTTAGGTGGCGAGCCACATACCAGCAGGGTGTTTGTCCCGAGTGGGGAAAAAGAGTGCGTGAGCATGGAACGTCTTCTTCGGGGCGCAACGAATCGATTTCGTATTCGACTCTGTTGTTTTTGCCGGGGATGGCGATGATGCGCGTACGGTGCATGGAACTGGCAGCAGTGCCCAAGGAAGGGAAGCTGAGGCGCAGGTGGTACCAGGAGAAATCGAGGGCGTAGGCGAGTGCGGCAACGGCGAGGGCCGCGAGAAAGGCGCGACGAAGGAGATCCATCGCACGAGAACGAGTGGGCAGGTCGGGGTCGGGCATGGAGTTAGTCTACAGGCCGAGGGTAAGAAATGGGACTCCAATAAGGGCGGCTGAAAAGGTGCGTGGCAAGGCGCAAACCACGTCGAAACGCGCAGGTGGCGCGAATCGGCGCGGGCGTCAGAAGTAACATTACAGGTGTTGCATAGGTTGGAGTTAGCGAGGCGTGGAAAGACGCAGACTGGGAGGACCAGCGTAGCTTGGGGGAATCTTCACGCACGTCTTCGGTCCTATTTCACGTTCCAGGCCTTCCCCTGCGCTACTCCTCTCCGTTAGATGGACCCCGTTGTGTCCCCCCTGCGAATCTGGCCGAGAATCTGCTCGCACAAAATGACTAGCCTCGTCGTTGTATGCTGAGGAGTGAAGCGGGCAGGAGGCGGCATGAAAATCCTGATCGGAGTCGACGGCTCGAGGGCCTCGGATGCGACGGTGCCAGAAGTGACCTTGCATATAGGGCCGGAGGGATCGGAATTCCAGCTGGTGACCGCGGTGGACCCGTTCTTTTTCGTGCGGGCGCCGCAACTGCTGGAGGAAACCAAGAAGTCAACGAAAGAGGAGTTGGAAGAAGATGCCGCGGGGCTGCGCGAGAAGGGCTGGCCGGTGAGCACAGACGTATTGCTGCAGAATCCGCGGCACGCGATTTCGAAATTGGCCACGGAATGGAAAGCTGATTTGGCGGTGCTGGGCTCGCACGGAAGAGGCACGTTCACGCGCCTGTTGATTGGAAGCACGGCGCAGGCTCATTCCTAAGATGCTGGTGCTAAAGAACCGAACTAGTAGGTTTTTAGGGAAGCGCGTTCTTCTGCGCCTCCGCGATTCCCGCCTCCGCAAGGGGCGCCATGATTTGATATCCCGCTTTATTCGGGTGCACACCATCCGGACTCAGTTCCGTTCTGAGCCCGCCTTCGCTGTTGGCCATCGCAGAGTAGTAGTCTACATACACGAAGCCATTCTTCGCCGCGTAGTCCTTGATCCAAGTGTTCAGCGCCCGGATCTTGGGAGCGGGCTCCAGTCCGGGATGCCAATGAAAATCGCTCGCGGGCAGGACGGAGCACAAGACGACGCGAATTCCATTGGCGCGCGCTAGCTCGCCCATGGATGCGATGTTCCCAGCAATCTCAGGGAGCGTAGTCTTGCCAGTGTTCTCGGCGATATCGTTGATTCCCGCCAGCAACACCACCACTTTCGGTTTCAGATCGATAACGTCCTGACGAAATCGCACCAGCATCTGTGGCGTGGTCTGGCCGGAAATGCCGCGGTTGATGTACGGCTTACTCGGAAAGAATTCGGCGCGATCCGGAGATGTCGCAGTTGCCTTCTGCCCCCAGCCTTCGGTGATGGAATCTCCCATGAACACAACCCGGGTTTCACCGGCTGCCGGAGGCGGCAACTGCTGATCAGCGTCTCGATACTTTGCCAGGAAGGCCCAGTCGGTAAACGTGTGCACCAACTGGGATTTCTGGTAAGGCGTCAACTGCTCCAAGCCCGGCATCGGTTCCGAAGATTTCTGATCGCGAGAGGGAGACGACGGTGCGGGCGCCTGTGAATAAGCCAGCGGGCCAGACACCAAAATTGCCGTGAGCAAACAAAGACCACACAGTGCTCGCACAAACGTCGATTTGTTATTCACGTCGATCTCCCACAGGTCATCTTAATACACTGATCGAGTCGCCGAGAAGACTGGCCTGACCGTGTTCCCCTCCGTGGCAGTCATTTCTTTTTGCCCGGATCGTCGCCTGGGTTCACATAGTTGAATTGCAGCGGGGACATGCCGTGGACCTGGACAACCACCTCGCCGCTGGCCATCGCGTAATGATGCATCTGGGGATCCAGATAGGCAAAACTGCCCGCCGGAAAAGCACCCATCTTTGCTTCATCAAACTGATCTCCCATGCCCACTTTGAATGTCCCTGAGATTATCGTGACGTTCTCGCGATTTGGATGCCAGTGGGGCGCGATCCGATAGCCATCCGGCATTTTTAGCCGCACGGTATAGTCTCCGCTTGCGGCACCTGGGTTCCCCTCCACTACCGCAAGCTGTGCGCCCGGTGGAACGAATGCGGGTGCCGGGCCGTAAGGAATGGTGTCCGGGGTAAACGCGTTCTTTTCGGTGGAGTTCGCGTGCGCAGCAATCAAGACCATTCGACCTGAACAACTCAATACCGCCGCTACAACGAGTCCGAGAAGCAAATTCCGTTTCATTGTTATTCCTCCGTAGTCCGTCTGGGACTGGGCAGCATCTTCTCTTTGCTACATAGGAGTTTCAATGGAGAGGTGGTAACGGCTGTATATCTTTTCTATATCGTCGCAAATTACTGAATCCTGGCGCATAATGCCAAAACGGAACCTGATGCGCACCCCGCAATCCACGACTGCCGACATCGAACTCGACCTTGGGCGCTATGAACTTCGGCGTCTTGGACGGCGTGTGAAGCTCGAAAAAAAGCCGATGGAGCTGCTGATCTTTTTGGTTGGCC
>Ga0126379_10002917_pt1 | contig 10969 bp, 7 predicted proteins | sample PanSoiMetPlot_24_FD_92640 | JGI IMG/M metagenome (GOLD analysis project Ga0126379, IMG submission 92640) | Tropical forest soil microbial communities from Panama - MetaG Plot_24 | ecosystem: Environmental > Terrestrial > Soil > Tropical forest > Bulk soil | place: Panama | collected 2016-02-17
CGTTGGCTTTGGCCATCCGATGGCGAGAATTGGCCTCCTCTCACAGGCCGAACACATACAGCACGGTGGCGCTGCGCTGTTCGCTGAGTTCCGGTGAGGCGAGGAGCTTGGTCCGCGATGTCGCGCTCGGCCCCGATGCAATCGCGATATATTGCTTGCCGTTGACCTCGAAAGTCATCGGTGGCGCGCCGAAGCCGGCGCCGAGATTGATCTTCCACAGCTGGTCGAGCCTGGTGTCGTCGAAGGCCGCGATGGTGCCGTCCAGCAGGGCGACGAATACGAGCCCGCCAGCGGTCGCGAGCGCACCCGAATAATTTGGATAGGGCAGCCGCAGGTTCTTCTTGATCTCGAGCGTCGCCGGGTCGACCGCCGTCAGAGTGCTTTCATAGCGGCTGTCGACCTTGTAGCCGCCGCCGGTGCGCACGAACCAGCCTTCTTGGCGCTTGGCCGCGATGGTTTTGTCGTTGGTCACCAGTTCGCACGCCGTCAAGGCCGGGATGTAAAGCAACTGGGTCTTGGGGCTGTAGGACGACGGGAAGTAGTTGTTGCCGCCGGTCCGATTTGGACAGACCTTTTTGATCGGAGTGGCCGACGTCGGGTCAGCAAGACCCGAATAACTCTGCACGTCCTTGTTGGGATCGTAGTCGAGCGGCTTGCCGGTCTTCTGGTCGATGCCCTTGGTCCAATTCACTTCCGTATAGGGCTTGGCGCCGACCATGGCGCCGTTGTTGCGCTCCATGGTGTAGACAAAGCCGTTGCGGGCCGCATGGGTGACGAGCTTGCGCGGTTGCCCGTCGATGGTCCGTTCGAACAGGATGTGCGTGCCGACCTCGTCGAAATCCCACATGTCGCCGGGCGTGTATTGGAAGTACCAGTTCATTTTGCCGGTGTCGGGATCCCAAGACACAACGCTGTTGGTGAACAGGTTATCGCCCGGACGCAACCGCGCATCCATCATCGGCACCGGGTTGCCGACGCCCCACAGCGTCTGGTTGGTCTCCGGATCATAGCTGCCCGTCACCCACACGGCGCCCCCGCCGGTCTGCCAGGCGTTGTTCTTGTCTTTCCAGGTCTCGCTGCCGGGTTCGCCCGGCGCCGGAATGGTGTATTTGCGCCACAGGAGCTTGCCAGTCGCGGCATCGAGCGCTGCTATCCAGTCGCGGGCGCCGCGGTCGCCGCCGGAGGCGCCGATCACGATCTTATCCCTGATGGGAAGGGGCGCGCCCGTGACCGTGACACGCTCGGCGTCCGACACGTTCGATTCCCAAACGACCTTGCCTGAGTCCTTGTCGGTGGCAATGATGCGCGCCGGCGTGCTCGCAGGCGAGATGACAAGGTTGCCCCACAAGGCTGCGCCGCGATTGGCGACCTGCTGCTCCTGCTTCGGGTCCATGCGCCAGATGATGCGGCCGACGTCGCCCGCCGTGGCGTCGATCTTGTAGAGCACGCCCCAGGAGTCTGTGATGTAGAGGAAGCCGTCCTCGGCCAACGGCGTGGCCTCGACGTATTCCCTACCCTGCGCGCCGGCAAGCGGCACCGCATAGGCAAGCTTGAGACCTTTGACGTTGTCCTTGTTGATGCGGGCGAGCGGCGAAAAGCGCTGGCTGTCGTAGGTGCGATGATTCATCAGCCAGTTCTGTGGCTCCTTGTCGGGATTGAGGAGCCGCTCTGGTGTCACGTCGGCGGCGAGCGTCGGTGACGTCAGCATGGTGGCGGTAAGCAGTGCGGTGCGAACGAGGTTTCGACTTTCCATGATGTTCTCCTAACGTGCCATCACAGCCCGAACACATAAAGCATGGTCACGTTGCGCAGGTCTTTGAGTTCCGGTGTATTGATGAGCCTTGCTCGCGACGAGATGCTCGCCCCCGACGCAATCGCCACATATTGGTTGCCGTTGACCTCGAAGCTCATGGGCGGCGTCGTTATCCCTGCGCCCACATTGAATTTCCATACCTCGTCGAGCGTGGTGTCGTCGAAGGCCGCGACGGTGCCGTCCAGCAGCGCGACAAAAACGAGCCCGCCCCCGGTGGTGAGAGCGCCGGCGTAATTCGGGTAGCGCAGGTGCGCGTTTTTCTTAACTTCGCCGGTCACCGGATCCATGGCAGTGAGATTGCTTTCATATCGTTCGGCGGTCTTGAAGGCGCCGCCGTTCCAGCCCCTTTCCTTGCTGTGCTTCGCTGTGTCGATCGATATGTCCTCGCAATTCGACAAGGCCGGGACGTATACGAGCTTGGTCTTTGGGCTATAGGCCGAAGGCCAGTAGTTATTGCCGCCCGCATGGCCGGGACATGCCTTCTTCATCGGCTCGGACGGGTTCTGATTGGCGATGCCCGAATAGGTCTGAATATCCTTGCCGGGATCGTAGTCGAGCGGCTTGCCGGTCTTCTGGTCGATGCCCCTGGTCCAGTTGATGTTGTCCATGTAGGGCTTGACGCTGACCATCTGACCGTTGCTGCGCTCCATGGTGTAGAGGAAACCGTTGCGGGCCGAATGCGTGATCAACTTGCGCGCCTGACCCGCCACGTCGCTGTCGATCAAGATGTGGGTGCCAACCTCATCAAAGTCCCACATGTCGCCGGGCGTGTACTGGAAATACCAGTTCATCTTGCCACTGTCGGGATCGTAAGAAATCGCACTGTTGGTGTAGAGGTTGTCGCCAGGCCGGTAGGTCGGATCGAACATCGGCACCGGATTGCCGGTGCCCCAGATGGTCTGGTGCGTAGTCGGATCATAGGTGCCGGTGACCCAGATGGCGCCGCCGCCGGTGCGCCACGCATTGTTCTTGTCTTTCCAGGTCTCGCTGCCGGGTTCGCCCGGTGCCGGAATCGTATATGTGCGCCACAGCAGCTTTCCGGTCGCGGCGTCGAGCCCCGCCATCCAATCGCGTACACCGCCGTCGCCGCCTGCCGCGCCGACGATGACCTTGTCCCCGATCGGCAGCGGCGCCGACGTCATGTGGACTTCCGGGGTATCCGGGAATGTGGTTTCCCACGCGACCTTCCCGGTGTCCTTGTTGGTTGCGACGATGCGCGGAGGCCAGTTGGCGGCCGTGATGACGAGATTGCCCCACAGGGCAGCACCGCGATTGCGGTCCTGTTTTTCCTGCCCGGGATCCATTCGCCACACGATGCGGCCGGCGTCGCCCGATCTGCCGTCGATCTTGTAAAGCACCCCCGCCGAGTCCGTGATGTAGAGGAAGCCGTCCTCGGCAAGCGGCGTCGACATCACGTGTTCGTTGGCCGCCACGCCGCCGAGCGCTACCGTGTAGGCGACCCGCAGGCCCTTGACGGTATCGCGGTTGATGCGCGTGAGCGGTGAGAAGCGCTGGCCGTCATAGGTGCGATGGTTCATCAGCCAGTTTTGCGGTTCCCGGTCGGCATTGACGAGCCGATCCGGCGTCACGTCGGCCGCAAACGTCGGCGACGCCAACATGCTGGCTGCGAGCAGTGCGTTACGTATGAGGTTTCGACTTGCCATGATGTTCTCCCAATCAACCATCACCTTTGACTGTCATTCCCGCTTTGAGCGGGGAATCCAATAGCCCCGGCCTTTCCAATAGAATTGAAATTCCAGGGGTTACTGGGTCGCCCGGTCAAGGCTTCGACAAGTGCTCAGCCGGGCGACGACAGATTGTCGGGTTGTCGCTATTTCCATCGCACGCCGATCACAGCCCGAATACGTAGAGGACCAGTGCGTTGCGCTGGTCCTTGAGCTCCGGCGTATTGACGAGCCGCGCACGGGAGACCGGGCTCGGCCCCGACACGATCGCAACGAACTGCTTGCCGTTGACCTCAAACGTCATCGGCGGTGCCGAGAAGCCGGAACCCACGTTGATCTTCCACAATTCGTCAAGCGATGTATCGTCGTAGGCCGCGACCGTGCCGTCCAGCAGCGCCAGGAACACGAGGCCGCCGCCGGTCGCGAGCGTGCCCGAATAATTCGGGTAACGCAGATGCACACTCTTCTTGACCTCACCGGTCAACGGATCGGCGGCAGTGAGGTTGCTCTCCCAGCGCTCGTCGGTCTGACTGAGACCGCCGTTCCAACCGCGTTCTTTGTTGTGTTTCTCACGGTCGATCGTGATGGTGACGCAGTTCGACAAGGCCGGAATGTACAGAAGCTTCGTCTTCGGACTATACGACGACGGCCAATAGTTATTGCCGCCAGCCTGAGAAGGACACACCCTCTTGAGCGACTCGCCCGGAACAAGGTTGCCGATCCCCGCGTAGGTTTGGATGTCTTTGGTGGGATCGTAGTCGAGCGGCTTGCCAGTCTTCTGGTCGATGCCCTTGGTCCAGTTCACCTCCATGTAGGGCTTCGCCAGCACGGCCTGGCCATTGAAGCGGTCCATCGTATAAAGGAAGCCGTTGCGCGCCGAATGGGTGATGAGCTTACGCGCTTCGCCCGCCACGTTGCCGTCGATCAGAATATGGGTGCCCACCTCGTCGTAATCCCACATGTCACCGGGCGTGAACTGGAAATACCAGTTCATGTTGCCGCTGTCGGGATCGTAGGAAATCGCGCTGTTGGTGAAAAGATTGTCGCCCGGTCGGTAGAACGGATCGAACATCGGCACCGGGTTGCCGGTGCCCCAGATGGTCTGGTTAGTGGCCGGATCGTAAGTGCCCGTGACCCAGACGGCGCCTCCTCCGGTCTGCCATGCATTGGTGTTGCCCTTCCAGGTCTCGCTGCCGGGCTCGCCGGGCGCCGGGATGGTGAACTTGCGCCAGACGAGCTTGCCGGTGGCGGCGTCGAGTGCGCCGATCCAGTCGCGTACGCCCTGATCGCCATTGGCGCCGCCGATGATGATCTTGTCCTTGATGGGGAGCGCTGCCGACGTGAAGGTCACGTCCGGCGTGTCTGGGAAGGACGTCTCCCACACCACTTGGCCGGTGTCCTTGTCGGTTGCAACGATTCGCGGCGGCGCAATACCGGCGCCTGTAATGACGAGATTGCCCCACAGAGCGGCGCCGCGGTTGCGCAACTGGCGCTCCTGCTTCGGGTCCATGCGCCACACGATGCGGCCGGCTTCGCCCGACGTGCCGTCGATTTTGTAAAGCACGCCCCATGAATCCGTCACATAGAGAAAACCGTCCTCGGCGAGCGGCGTTGCATTTGTGAACTCGTTTCCGGCACCGCCGCCAAGCGGCACCGCATAGGCGAGCTTGAGGTTTTTGACGTTGTCTCGGTTGATCCGGGCGAGCGGCGAGAAGCGCTGACCGTCATAGGTGCGGTGGTTCATCAGCCAGTTTTGCGGTTCCTTGTCGGCATTGACGAGCCGATCCGGCGTCACGTCGCCTGCGAAGGCGGGCGACGCCAAGATGCTGGCAGCGAGCAGAGTGTTGCGTATGGGGTTTCGACTTGCCATGATGTCCTCCCTTACCGCTCACATCCCAAACACGTAGAGCACCGTGGCATTGCGCTGCTCCTTGAGTTCCGGCGTGTTGACGAGCCTGCTCTTTGCTGAAGGGCTCGGCCCCGATACGACAGCGATATATTGCTTGCCGCCCGTTTCGAAGGTCATGGGTGGGGCCGAAAAGCCCGAGCCCAAATTGATCTTCCACATTTCATCGAGGGTGGTGTCGTCGAAGGCCGCGACGGTGCCGTCGAGCAGCGCGAGGAAGACAAGCCCACCAGCCGTCGCGAGTGTGCCGCTGTAGTTGGGATAGCGCAGGTGAACGTTCTTCTTGATCTCGCCGGTGGTCGGATCGACGGCGGTCAGGTTGCTTTCAAGGCGCTCGTCGGTCGTGTACGAGCCGCCATTCCAACCCCGTTCCTTGTTGTGTTTCTCCCGGTCGATCGTCACGGCCATGCAAGCGGTCAAGGCCGGGATATAGAGGAGCTTGGTTTTCGGACTGTAGGACGACGGCCAGTAGTTGTTGCCGCCGGCAATCGAGGGGCAGACTTTCTTAAGCGGTGCGCCCGGGGTCACGTTTCCAATGCCTGCGTAGGTCTGGATGTCCTTGCTGGGATCGTATTCGATGGGCTTGCCTGTCTTCTGATCGATGCCCTTGGTCCAGTTGACCTCAATATAGGGTTTCGCCAACACTGGCTGGCCGTTGCTGCGCTCGTACGTATAGAGGAAGCCATTGCGCGCGGAATGGGTGATCAGCTTGCGCGCCTGGCCGGCGATATTGCCATCGATCAGGATGTGGGTCCCAGCCTCGTCGTAATCCCACATATCCCCCGGCGTGAACTGGAAATACCAATTCATGTTGCCGCTGTCGGGGTCATAGGAGATCGCACTGTTGGTATAAAGGTTGTCGCCCGGCCGATGGAATGGGTCGAACATCGGCACCGGATTGCCGGTACCCCAGATGGTCTGGTTGGTTTGCGGATCGTAAGTGCCGGTGACCCAGACCGCGCCGCCGCCGGTTTGCCACGCGTTGGTGTTGCCCTTCCAGGTTTCGCTGCCGGGCTCGCCCGGTGCCGGAATAGTGAATTTGCGCCAAAGGAGCTTCCCGGTCGCGGCGTCGAGCGCTCCGATCCAGTCGCGAACGCCCTGGTCGCCATTGGCGGCGCCGATGATGATCTTGTCCTTGATCGGGAGCGCCGCCGACGTAAATGTCACGTCCGGCGTGTCGGGGAAACTCGTTTCCCAAACCACTTTGCCGGTTTCCTTGTTGGTGGCGACGATACGCGGCGCGATACCGGCGCCCGTGATGACGAGATTGCTCCAGAGTGCTGCGCCGCGATTGCGTTGCAGGCGCTCCTGCTTCGGGTCCATGCGCCACACGATCCGGCCGACATCGCCGGACGTGCCATCGATCTTGTAAAGTACACCCCAGGAATCCGTCACATAGAGGAAACCGTCTTCCGCAAGCGGCGTTGCCACCGAATATTCGTTGCCGCTGCCGCCGCCGAGCGGAACCGCGTAGGCAAGCCTGAGGTTCTTGACGTTATCCCGGTTGATGCGGGCGAGCGGTGAGAAGCGCTGGCCGTCATAGGCGCGATGGTTCATCAACCAATTTTGTGGCTCTCGGTCGGGATTGAGGAGTCGCTCCGGTGTGACGTCGGCGGCAAACGCCGGGCACGCGACCGCCAGCATGGTACCCGTGAACAGCGCAGTGCGGATCGGATTATTGCATCGTGTCATGATGTCCTCCCAAATTGGCCGCCACCTCTGACTGTCATTCCCCGTTTTAAGCGGGGAAACCAGTAACCCCTGACACCTGGAATATAATTGAAGGGCGGGGCCTACCGGATCGCCCGGTCAATCAGGGCGACGACAAGCTCAGCGATAGTTGTCGTTGCCATGACGGGTTGATGCCTTCCCATCACAACGCGAAGACGTACAGCACCGTCGAGTTGCGGATCTCCTTGAGCTCCGGCGTATTGACCAGCTTCGCCCGGGCGGGTGCGCTCAGGCCCGACGCGATGGCGAGATATTGCTTGCCGTTGACCTCGAAGGTCATCGGCGGCGCGCAGAACCCGGTGCCGAGATTGACCTTCCACAATTCATCGAGCGTGGTGTCGTCGTAGGCCGCAACAGTGCCATCCAGCAGCCCGAGGAAAACCAGCCCACCGGCGGTCGCGAGCGTGCCCGAATAGTTCGGGTAGCGCAGGTGCACGCTCTTTTTGACCTCGTTGGTCACAGGGTCGACCGCAGTGAGGTCGCTCTCGAAGCGCTCGTCAGTCTGGCTGAGGCCGCCGTTCCGGCCCCGCTGCGCGTTGTGTTTTTCGCGGTCGATCGAAATGTTGACGCAGGCCGTCATGGCCGGGATGTACATCAGCTTGGTATTGGGGCTGTATGACGACGGCCAGTAGTTGTTGCCGCCGGCTTGGGACGGACAGACTTTTTTGAGCGGTTGGCCCGGCACCAGGTTGCCGACGCCCGCATAGGTCTGGATGTCCTTAGTCGGGTCGTAGTCGAGCGGCTTGCCGGTTTTCTGGTCGATGCCCTGGGTCCAATTGACGTTGTCCATGTACGGCTTGGCGCCGATGATCTGCCCATTGTGGCGATCCATGGTGTAGAGGAAGCCGTTGCGCGCCGAATGGGTGACGAGCTTGCGCGGCTGGCCGGCAACGTCGCGATCGATCAGAATGTGGGTTCCAACCTCGTCATAGTCCCACATGTCGCCCGGCGTGAACTGGAAGTACCAGTTCATCGCCCCGGTATCGGGGTCCCAGGAAATCGCGCTGTTGGTGTAGAGGTTGTCGCCCGGCCGGTAGAACGGATCGAACATCGGCACCGGATTACCGGTACCCCAGATGGTCTGGTTGGTGTCGGGGTCGTAAGTTCCCGTCACCCACAAGGCGGCGCCGCCAGTCTGCCACGCGTTGGTGCCACCCTTCCAGGTTTCGCTGCCAGGTTCCCCGGGCGCCGGAATCGTGTACTGGCGCCACAGCACATTGCCGGTCGCGGCGTCAAGCCCGGCGATCCAGTCGCGGACGCCGCGGTCACCTCCCGCCGCGCCCACAATGATCTTGTCCTTGATGGGCAGAGGAGCGCTGGTTAGGCGCAATTCCGGCTGGCCAAAGACCATGTTGGTCTCCCACACGACCTTGCCGCTGGTCTTGTCGGTGGCGATGACGCGTGCCGGAGAGTTGGCGGTGGAGATGACGAGGTTGCCCCACAGGGCGGCGCCGCGATTGGCTACCTGGGCCTCCTGCTTGGGTTCCATCCGCCAGACAACGCGGCCGACATCGCCCGAGGTAACGTCGATCTTGTAGAGCACGCCCCAACCGTCGGTAATGTAGAGAAATCCGTCTTCCACCAGCGGCGTCGCGTGAATGACTTCCAAGCCGGCGCTGCCGCCGAGCGGAACCGCATAAGCGAGCCGGAGACCCTTGATGTTGCCCTTGTTGATGCGGGCGAGCGGCGAGAAGCGTTGGCCATCATAGCTGCGATGGTTCATCAGCCAGTTCTGCGGCTCCTTGTCGGGATTGAGGAGCCGTTGCGGCGTGACCTCAGCCGCTGTGGCGGGAATTGCGGCGGCGAGCATGCTGCCCGCCAACAGCGTGATGCGGATCGAACCGTTGCGTCTTGCCATGAATGCCTCCCTTGTGGCCGCGCGCCGCTTCGTTGCGACGGCGGCTTTGGGACAGTCTACATCACAGTCCGTAGGGTGGGCAAAGCCACCGGGTCTGGCTTTCAGCCGGCCCGATGACAGGCTCCGCGTGCCCACCGCAGCGCCCGCCGGTGGGCACGGCGCGAGAGGCTATCGAAACCAAAGACCTCATGCGTCGCGCCCACCCTACCGCCCGATCATGTCGCACATCAGGCGGACCGCGGCGTCGCCCTTGAGGGCACGGCCCCACAGGTCCTTGGCCATCTTTTCGTGGAGCGCCAGCGCCTCCGGGGCCGAGGTGATCATCGCCACGCCGACCCTGATATTCGGCTGTTCACCGAGCCGAAACGGAGAGAGCGCCAGCACCTGGCGGTCCGGCTGGCGGAAGATTTGAAAGCTCGCATGGGGCAATGTATCCGGCACAATACCGATCTGGACCCCGATCGGCTCATCCTCAATCAGGCCGACGAGGTGCTCGGCTTCGGCGCGGGCAAGGGTCTGGCGATGGTGTCGCATCCGCTCCGGCAGTTCGAGGCGTCCGACCAGGCCGTTGCGCAAAAAGTGCTGCATTTCGACCGCCGAGATCAGGTTGACGATGCCGGGCTGCCGGCGCCGATAGGCCTCCTTACGCTGGCGCAGCACCACCATCACCTCATCGACTTGTGCCAACGCCCGCTTGCGGTCTTCAGCGGTGTCCGGAACGCTCTCGCGCAAGACTTCGGCGAGCGCCCCGTCAAATCCGTCGGACGCGAGGAGATACGATATCGGTCCAGCCAGCACGATGATGTGTTCGCACGTCTCTTCGATCTGGCGCATGCGCTCGAAATAGGCAACTGCCGAGGCGATGTACTCGACCCCCACCCCGAGCAGCGTCGGCACCGAGACGCCGAGCAGGTCGGAAAGCTTTTCCAGTGTCTCGATCTTGGCGAGCTCGCCCTTCTCAAACCGGTAGAGCGCGGTACGGGAGATATCGAGTCGGCTCGCGATCTCGTCGGCACTGAGCCCGGATGCCAGGCGGAAGGCCTTCAATCGGTTCCCGATATCGTCGAAGCGGATCATATGACCAGCGTAGGGCGGGTTCGCTTTAATCCGCTATTCCATGCGAGATAGCGGATTAAAGCGAACCCGCCCTACGCGTGTTTCATGGAAACCTCAAGCCGTCTGCTTCGCTTCGGCCCGCAGGCGCTTGGCGGCGTCCAGCGCCGAGATCACAATGTTCTGATAGCCGGTGCAGCGGCACAGGTTGCCCGAAATGGCGATGCGGACCTCCTTTTCGGTCGGGTCCGGATTGTCGCGGAGGAATTCCAAGAGCGTGGTCAGCATGCCGGGCGTGCAAAAACCGCACTGCAGGCCATGATTTTCGTGAAACGCCTGTTGCAGAGGGTGCAGCTTGTCGGGGCTCGGCGCGATGCCCTCGACGGTGAGAAAGTCGTGGCCGTCCGCCTGCACAGCGAGCATCAGGCACGACCGCGCCGAGCGGCCGTCCATCAGGATGGTGCAGGCGCCGCATACGCCGTGCTCGCAGCCGAGATGCGTGCCGGTGAGACCGAGCTGGTGGCGGATAAAATCCGCGAGCGTGAGGCGGACCTCGACTTCTTCCTCGTAACGCTTGCCGTTGACCGTCAAGGCGATCTTGCGCGTCTGCCCCATGTCGATCCCTATGCTTTGCCGGTCGCGCGGGCATATGCCTTTTCCAGCGCGCGCCGTGACATGACAGTGGCAAGATGCTGACGGTACGACGCCGGCGCATGCACGTCATCAAGCGCCTCAAAACCGCGGCAGCTTTCGCAGGCCTGGCGCAGGAATTCGGCGTCAGGCGCCTGTCCGATCAGCGCGGTTTCCAATTCGCTCGCCCGCACCGGGCCGGTGCCCATACCACCCAGCGTGACGGCGGCCCGCGTGATCTTTCCGGCGCCGTCGACTTGCAACAGTGTCGCGGCCGACACGATGGCGAAATC
>Ga0126379_10002918_pt1 | contig 10969 bp, 7 predicted proteins | sample PanSoiMetPlot_24_FD_92640 | JGI IMG/M metagenome (GOLD analysis project Ga0126379, IMG submission 92640) | Tropical forest soil microbial communities from Panama - MetaG Plot_24 | ecosystem: Environmental > Terrestrial > Soil > Tropical forest > Bulk soil | place: Panama | collected 2016-02-17
ACATAATAACATAACGATGGCCTCGTGCGCTTAGGATAGCAACACCATACGAGGCCAAATTCTATAGAGCACGTAACCGGACACTTTCAGGCATACTGAGAAGATATGCTGTAGTTACTTCATCGTTTGTCAAGATCAGTGAAGGAGAATAATGGGGAAAAGACTTTACGTTGGAAATCTTCCGTTTTCTGCGACGGATGAAAGTCTGATGCAGATGTTTCAACAAGCAGGTCAGGTCGAATCTGCCAGGGTCATTACCGATCGCGATACAGGGCGCAATAAAGGCTTTGGATTCGTTGAAATGTCAACGGAGCAAGAAGCTGCCGACGCGATTACGAAATTGAATGGCGCAGATTTTGAAGGCCGGTCGGTCACGGTGAATGAAGCTCGCCCGATGCCGCCACGCGAAGGCGGAGGCGGTGGCAAAGGTTTCGGTGGCGGTGGCGATCGAGGCAAACGTGGCGGCGGACGCCAACGATGGTAGGCTGCACCGCCAATCGATTGCGCCTATCTTTTTGGAATACGACAAACAAACACCAAGCTGAAGCAAAGGAATTAGATGGCTCATGTTCAGATTCACGAGGGTGAATCCATTGAAAATGCTCTGCGGCGTTTTAAGCGCAAGGTTTTACAGGAAGACATCATAAAAGAAGCTAAGAAACACTCCTTTTACCTCAAGCCCGGGGAGAAGAAGCGGATCAAGCAGGCTTTGGCACGCAAACGCACTCGCAAGAAAATGCGGCGGCAACCAACCGAGGATCGCTAATGCTCGGATCAGGTCGGCAAGAACGAGCGCTGGCGCTGAGATGAATAATCTTCACCGCGTTATCCGCCTATTTGCGCCATTGTGACCGACCCGCTTGCAGCCAGAATGTCGACTTTTTCGCCGAGAGACGCTCTCGCAACGCCGACCAATTGTATGTGAAGAGTCATTGAGCGCCTGCTCGAAGCGTTTCCACTTTGCAGGGTAAACAGCGCATGGAGGGAGCCTAAAGTCCCGCCGGATTTTTACGCCGAATGCCGCGGCGAGATGATTTTCCACAGAGCCGTTGAGGCGCGCCGACGGTTCGGTTATCCTGTCCGGGCCCAACCAATTTAGAGTTTCCGTGAAGAAAGGGACTTCTATGCGCAAACTGTTTCTCCTTCCTGTGTTTCTGTCACTCCTTTCATTACCCGTTACTCTTTCAGCGCAATGCACAAGCGCTCCGCCATTGACGGGACTCTACGCGGGTCTGGACGGTCCAGCTCAATACGTCGTCAGCCTGCCGTCGCCGGTGACCTGCTACAACGGGCAGATGATTTTCTTTGCGCATGGTTTTGTACCTCCTGGCGCGCCTTCGAATGCCTGGCTCGCGCAGCTTGCCTTGCCGGACGGCACCACCCTCCCAAGCTTGGTTAACAGCCTTGGCTTCGGCTTTGCCGCTTCCAGCTATTCCAAAGACGGATTAGCGACTCCAGAAGGCGTCCATGACACTCTGGAGTTGGTCAATGTCCTTCAACACCTTGGTATACCAGTGCAGAAGTACTTCGTTACGGGCGCTTCGGAGGGCGGGACGATCGCAGTCAAAGCCCTGGAGGATAATCCGGTTTTCAGCGGCGGCGTTGCCGTATGCGGACCCATCGGGAGCTTTCAGCAGGAAATTAACTATCTTGGCGATGTCCGCGTGCTATTCGACTATTTTTTCCCAGGCGTTTTGACGACAGGCATGCCCGGCGAAAGCGCCATCTCGATCCCTCTTGCTCTGCAGCTGAACTGGTTCACGGTATATAGACCCAACGTGCTGAAAGCGTTGGCGGCAAATCCTTTGGCCACGCTGCAATTACTCTCCGTCGCCAACATTCCGATAGGATTGAATCTGTCGAATGCCGGCGACGCTATCACGGGAGCCTTGTCGGAAAACGTGTTTGCTACCAACGACACGAGAGTAACGCTGCACGGAAGTCCGTTCGACAACCGGACGCGGGTTTACCACGGCTCCTTTAATGACGCGAGATTGAACGCTCTGGTGGCGCGCTTCTCAAGGGACGCCGTAGATCTGGGGCCTTACGAGACGACGGGCATACTGCACGATCCACTGGTCACGCTCCACACGACCGCTGATCCGATCGTGCCATTCCGGCAGGAGTTGCTGTACGCTGCCAAGGTCCAGGCAAACAACAGTTCGGCCGAACTAACGGAAATTCCAGCGCCGGCTTACGGTCATTGCAATGTCACCACAGCGCAGGTTTCTTCTGCCCTGCTGCTGATGCTGCTGAAAGCGACGTTTTAGCTGAGCCAGGTCTTGAAGGTTAGCTTTGACCGTCAAGATGGAATTCAGTATCCCGGTTTGGTCGGTATTCTCTACCGGAAATGTCGGCGACTTCTTCAGCCGACGCGTCGCCTGTCTAGGTGAAAGACGTCTTGCGACAATGCGGGACCATTGGGTCTCTCGTATTCACGCGATGCCCACCGGCGCTCATATTCCGCGAGTTAGCGAGGCGCCTGCCCGTTGAAGGAAACTGAATATTGCTATTCACTACTTTCCCCGTACCGCACCAGACGCCCACACGCGGATCTCGTGTATTTTTCAGGCAGCAATTCCTCTCTTAATGTCATAAGCCTCAAGACCGAACATCTGTGGGCACTCTCTTCGAGGACATTCGACTGCGTTGACCGGCAGAGCCGCCAGGGAGCAGCACAACAGTCCCATCGATGGCGGCCGATTTACGATTAATGAGGTAAAAGAGAAGGATCAATGAAAGGTTGAGAACACCTCATTTTGGTTCTGTCTTTCGTGCAATTAAAGTGGGTCACGCAAATAGACTGCATTTCAAATCGCACAAAAGATTGAAATGAAGCATATAAGCCTCGGACCATCGCATTCGCACCCGTTGTCGTACTCAAACACTTCACTACGGCTCTTTGAATACAATGGCGCTCTTCTCCGAGGGATTGGTCCGGCATACGAATCGAGGGTTCGCGAATTATTTGATAAACGAGTTCTCGACACGATCATCGCTCAGGACCTTTTTGTTCCGACAGAGATCTCCGATTACTCGTGTGACGAGTATCCCCTGATCTTGAAACACGAAAAGATTCCGACGATCACTTACCCGACGGAATGGCCCCCTGAGGCGTTGCGGGCCGCCGGAATGACCGTACTGGATCTTTCAGAGGTTCTCCTGAACCAAAAGTACATGGTGATAGACATTAATCCCTGGAACGTGTTGTTTCGGCGTACGCGTCCAGTTTTTGTGGATTTTGGATCGATCGTCCCATGCTCTTCCGCGGGCAGTAAGCAGTTTCTTGATGAATTTAACCGGTACTATCTTTGGCCCCTCCGACTCGCCAAGAAGGGCCTGTGGCGCTACGTGATTTATTTTTTCGGCGATTACAACAACGGAGTTCGATATGGAGACGCGCGATTGTTGTTGGGATCCCGTGAACTCGGGCAATCCCTGGCGCTTTTTAGCGCGGCCAAAACGTTGTTGGGTTCCGGATTGAGGAGGCTTCCAGAACCCGCCAAGAGGCATCTTCGGAGGCTCCGAAGTGTTAGGTTGGAGTTGGCTCCTAGGTTGGACGTGTTTGACCTGCGAACCAAAATCGATCAACTGAGGAGATCGCTTTCAGAAGTGGCATTACCCAAGGCCGACGACTGGAAACATGGGCGAAGCAATGAGCAATTTAATGATTGGAATCCAAAGCAACACAATGTGAAACAGCTTTTTGGCAAGGTATCACCAAAATCGCTGTTCGATGTTTGCTCAAACCGCGGATGGTACTCTCTCCTGGCGGAATCCATGGGAATTCGAGCGGTGTCTTCGGATGTCCTTCCGGAAGCAATGAGCGAGCTTTATCTTAAGGCGCGTGACGGCGATCGCGACATTCATCCGATTGTAATGGACTTTTGCGATCCGTCTCCTGCTCGCGGAGTCGCAAATAATTGGTTCAAGGCAGCGACGCAAAGATTCCGTTCAGACATGGTGATGTGCCTTGGCGCCATTCATAAGTTGGTTTTTGGATCACAACTCTCTTTTGACCAAATCGTTGCGGGCTTGGGTGCGTTCTCCAAGAAGTGGCTGTTGGTGGAGTTTATCCCTCGCGAGGATGAGACAGCTGGAAAATACTGGGCGCAACGGCCCTATGATTGGTACACAGAGTCTGAATTTGTGCGAGCGCTGGAGCACCGCTTTCAGCTCCGGCAGACATTTCCATCGTTCCCAGAAGCCAGGAAACTCCTGCTCTGTGAGCGGAAGCAAATCGAGTGACCGTGTTTGGCTATTGGCCGGCAGCGCTTGTGGAACGGAGAATTCGCCAGGCTAAGCCAGTAGCCTGCAGAACAAGCCGAACCGTTTTTCATTTTCATAGCGCAGCATAGCTTCCCAGCCGGTACCGGTTAATTGACGTTCAAATCGATCTTTGGCGAACCGATGGTACGGAAGGTCCGCTTTGTAGATGGTTTCCTTCACCCTCAGGACCACGATCGCATCAGCGGGTACGTCATAGAGCGGCAACCGATCGATCAGCAGAAATGGAATTCGCGCCCTGGCCGCGGCCCGCAAAAGTTCGAAGGGTTGCTCGATAATCTGCAGGACGCCGGCGCATAAGATGACATCGGCTGGTCCTCGCTCCAGGGCAAGCGTCAACGAAGGGTAAAATTTCAAACGCTCGTCGGCGAATTCGCGGTTGCCGCAATCGACGAATGTAGGTTGCTCAACAATCGACCAATGAGTCTCGCCGATAAACGGTCGATGACGATAGTACAGGCTGCCGAGCGAGCCGCCGAAGTCGATGACATGAGCCGGCCGCCGCGATGAGCTTGCCATCGCCGACATCAGGCAAGCAAGCATCTCCCATTTGAACGATGGGACCGAACTGAGGATCGAATCCTGCTCGTACGCGAACTCTCCGCGCTTCACTTTAAGCGCTGCGTCTCTCACCTTCGCAAGAATCTGCCGGGCGCCGTATCCTTCCGCTGCAGCAGAGGCCGCCGCCCATGAAGGATAGGGGTCGGAAAACTCATGGTATTGAGACTGATCTGGAACCGGCGGCCTAAGCATCCGCACGAGCAATGGCGGCACTAGATCCTTTACCACACTGCGAAAGGTCATCTGCGGATTATGATCGACCATCTCATCCCCTTCAACAACGAGGACGACGAAGGCCGACCGAAGAACGTCGGCATTCGGATCGTCGCAACGGAAAATTGGGTTTTCCGAAACGCGGGCTCGGATTCGGATATCTCGTTGCGATCGTGCAGGACACGCAGGAAGCGGGCTGGCAGATCCCCGACTGCAGCTTCGGTTGGTTAGGTGCCTACGGCTCTCAGGTATGGATTCAATCCGAAGCAACAACTCGTCACGATCCTAATGATCCATAACTCAGTCAATGCGGTTCAGCGGGATTTCGAGGCCGCCGTCGTCCAGGCGAGACTCAATCAATAAGAAATCGTGAAACGGCGTTATTGAAATCCTTGAACCTGCCTGACGAGAAACTAGTCGACTGGATCAGAAGACCCGGTCAGCCATTGACCCGAGGACAAGATACGGCCGTCTGGCTGAAAAATGAAGGCGTACAATGGCGGCCCGGTCGATGACGAACCAGTCACAATCCAAACGTAGAACTTTAGTTCTGCCTGCAACGGTGCTTGGCTTGCGACTGTATCCGCACCATACTTCGGTATCCACAACGCCTCCGCAATTCGCTTCGCCGTATCGGCATCGCGTACAGGACCGGACTTGGACAGTTCCGACTCCATCTCATGGGCGATACGCTCTACCGGCATCGGAGAGCGAGCCAATTCCTCACGGATCGCGTTGAGGCGGAGTCCGTATTGTTGAAGGACTCGGGCTGCCATGCACTTTTCTTCACGAAGGATTCCCAACAACAGATGTCCGGTTCCAGTGTGCCGGTGGTTCAGGCGCTCCGTCTCTTCGGCAGCATAGGCAAGAATGCGCTTGCACTCATTCGACATCGGCAAGTCGAGGGCGATCGAAACTTTCTGACAGATTGTGATTCGGCCTTCGATCTCCTTTCGGATGCTTTCGATCGAAGAGTGATCTCCAAGAAAACGATCGGTCAGGTTCTCGTCTCCGCGAATCAACCCCAACAAGAGGTGCTCGGTTTCGATGGTCGTGCTGCCGAACTGGGCGGCTTCATAGCGGGCGAAGAAGATCACTCGGCGTGCTCTTTCTGTGAATCGTTCAAACATATCGGAAATATTTGTTCACTGTTAGTGGTGGGATACTAGCACGATACCTGTGAATGACACGCCAGAACCGAACAAAATAGGATCTCCTCGACAATGTTTTTTTGATGTATTTTTCAGCGAGAAATTCCTCTCTTATTGTCAAACACAAAACTGAGCATCACCGCTAGTGCTCTCTTCAGGACACTCGACTGCGTTGACTGACATAGCCGCGTCGTAGAGAGCACATCGGCGATCTTTCGGAACCATCTAGGAGGTACTATCGTGCGCTGCAATACACGGAAACGAATGTTGGGTCTTTACATCACACTCAGCGTTGTCGCGCTGTTGGCTTGGTCGGTTTCGGGACAGGCCGCAACTTGGAATCGTCTGACTTTTCTCTCTCCCGATTCTGCGGGCACTATGATCCTCCTGACCGACGGCACTGTTATGGTGCAAGGACATAACCCAGGCAATAACTGGATGCGGCTGACGCCGAACAGCACTGGAAGTTATATCAATGGAGCATGGTCGAATTTGGCTTCCATGAGTATCCCTCGGTTGTATTACGGCTCGAACATGCTAACGAGCGGGAAAGTCTGGCTATTGGGTGGGGAATATAGCGGTTTTGGGTTGCCGGCAAACTTTACCAACACGGGCGAGATGTATGATCCACTCACGGATACGTGGTCTCCGATTGCGAGCCACCCGGAACCTCAATTCGGGGACGACCCGACGATGCTGCTGGGGCATAGCAAAATTCTCGCTGGGTCTATTTCCACCAGAAACACTTATCTGTACGATATCGCCTCCGATACTTGGTCCGGTCCGATACCAAAAGTCTACAACGATAGGAGTGACGAGGAGACCTGGGTCAAACTTCCCCACGGTGGCGTGCTCAATTACGATCTTTTCCAGAGCATCCGCACGGGAGGAGCGTACGCAGAACGGTATGACTTCCAAGTGAATGCTTGGGTTGGGATCAGCCCGAGCGACGGGACTGCGTCCGGAACTATCCCGCAACTCAGTAGCAGTGCTCTTGGCTTTGAACTTGGAGGGATAGTCCACCTTAAAGATGGGCGGATATTCGTCATCGGGGCTACGGGGCACACGGCGCTCTACACAATGTCGACGAATACGTGGGAGGCTGGACCCGACATTATTGGAACCCTGTCTGGAAACGCTGCAATCTTTGGCGCCGATGACGCGCCGGCCGCCGTGATGCCGAATGGTCATGTGCTGCTTGCCGCCGACAGTGGTCCTTCGGGGTTCAGCTCCACAGGAAACATAACGAATGGATCGAACATGATTACGAACATACCGTCCACAGCCATCCTGCAGGTGGGTTGGAGGGTGCAAGGCCCCGGCATCCCCAGCAATACAGTTATTACTGCCATCCACTCCGAATCTCAAGTCAGTATCAACAACGCCGCGACCGCAACCATTGCGAACGACTCCATCCAATGGGGCGGCACGTTTAGTTTTCCAACGCAGATTTTTGATTTCAATCCAGATACAAACACGATCTCGCCGGTCTTTCCGCCTATCCCAGACGCCAATCTTGCCCGTGCGCCCGCTTTCGTCACTCGGATGTTGGTCCTTCCGACCGGAGAGGTGCTCTTCTCAGACGCGTCCCGCCAGCTATGGATTTACACACCCGATGGAGGTCCGGACGAGGCTTCGCGGCCGATAATAGACGCGATCACCTACAATGGAGGTGGCGTTTTCACGTTGACGGGCAGGCAGCTCAATGGTCAATCGGCAGGGTCGAGCTACGGCGATGACGTTGAGAGCGATGAAAATTATCCCATTGTTCGTCTCGTAAGAGGCGGCACAGTCTATTACGGTCGTACATCGAACTGGAGCAATACGGGCGTCGCAACGGGCGATGTGACAGAGACTGTGAACTTCACTTTGCCCGCTGAATTGACGACTCCAGGCAATTATTCGGTCGAAGTGATTGGCGCCGGCATTGCATCGTTGCCTGTTTCCCTTAGCATTACAGCTGGAGAAATAAGCGGCCAATAGGGCTGATAAACGGTATGTATTCGCAAAGGAAAAAGCTTTTTCGGTTGTTTGCGCGGCTCTAGAATCCTGAAAACGCTTTTCCATGGGGCACCAAACGATTGTCGCTGTTGGTCGGGCGGACCCGACCATGCGCATATTCTCCTGAACAGATCGTTCTAGCCCCTTCGAAGGTGGTTACATTCTGAAGCATCGAGCGAAGTGTCCGAATTGCCGACGTGAGATGATCGAAAAGACTTTCGTTGAGCCAAAGTAGAGGCTTAGCATTTTGGAGTGGCTAAGTTCCTACTTTGGTGCATTCTGTTGGTGCTGTGCTGGCCCATCGCTTTGATCGCTCTCGTCGTCTATCCAATCGTGTGGTTGATTCTCGTCCCATTTCGACTGTTGGGAGTAGTTGTCACCGGAGTTCTGGAACTCATTTGGACTCTTGTCACGCTACCGGTGCTCCTCCTTCGTAAATTGACCCCATCAAAGACCAGTTAATCATGCCGCTCACCTATTCCTCGCTCACAGAAGAGAAGCTAAATTTTTGCGACGGCTATGGACCAGGCTGGCAACACCGCAACTGCAACCGACGTGCACCGTCCCGCACGATAATGGGGCGAACTGATGCCAGAATCGCTCGTCGCCCGATAAACTGAACACGTCGCCGCACAGCGAGTGATCAAAATACGAATTTCAACGCGAACTGCAGGATGCGTTGATCGCCGGAGGATAGTCCACTGGTCCCACTGATATCGCTCTGGATTTTTCCAAACGCACCCTGATTGATGGCTCCGATAGGTAGTCCGGGATTCAAGTGATTCGGGAGATTGAACGCCTCACCTCGCAGTTGAATGGATTTCTTTTCAGCGATGGGGAAAGTTCGGGCAACCGACAGGTCGATTTGAACGACTCCCGGCGCTTGTACCGAGTTTCGCGCTACGTTCCCGATCGTTCCTAAAGGTGGAGCGACAAAAGCTTTCGGATTCAGCCATCCATCCACGCTCTTGTTGTCCATATAAGGATTGATTCCGGGAACGAGATTGGGGCGCTGATTGCCGCCTCCCTCGCCATTAAGAAGATTGTCCGTTCCCAGGCTGACTGTGAAGTATGGCCCGGACTTGATCTTCAGGATTGGCGAGAACTGCCAATCGCTTGCCACGATGCGCATCAGATTGTTGGAAAACTTCGGCACCTGGAGGACCGACGAAAGATTGAACACATGACGCTGATCCGTACTCTGCGGTCCGGCGTCATCGCATGACCCGCGATCGGCGCGGCGATCGCCCGGTGTGACGGCCGACACGCCGTTGTTTCCTGGGTTGCCGTTCCACAGGTCGCTGATGCAATGCGACCAGGTGTAATTCGCGAGCACGGTCATACCGCGACTCAGGCGTTTTTGAACCTGAATATACATCGCGTTGTAATTGCCTGTTCCGTCGTCGTGACTCGTCGAAATGATCCCGTAGTACTGGCCCAGCGCCGGATTCTTCATGTAAAGGACGCGTCTCTGGTTGGTGTTCGCCGTAGTCGAGCAGACGGAATAAGACTGCGGACCGGTCACCGTATTCAACGTGCACGGTCCCGTTCCCTGGAAGACCGCCGGATTGAGCTGCTGCGCATTGATCAGGTGTGAAATGGTGTTGCCGACGTAATTCACGGCCAACAGCCAGTCCCGTCCAAGCTGCCGCTGAACGCTCAATGAGAATTGGTTCACCGTTGTGGGCTTCCAGTGCGGGTTGTAGGTCACATAAGAAGCGGCCGTGGGGAAGGCAATATCCTTCTGCAGATAGATCGGCAGCGGGTTTCCGCCTGGATAGCTCGCCCAAGGATCTTCCAACCTCGGATTATTAACCTGGATCACGCTGCCATACGGCGAATCCTGCGCCATGGCGCTCATCGAATACAAAGCGCCGCGGTCTGTAAAGATTCCGGCGGATGCGCGGACGGACATTTTCCCATCCCCCATCGGGTCCCACGCGAAACCGAGACGGGGCGTAAAGACGTTGTATCGATTGTAGGCGATGCTCTTTTGGCCCCACGTCCACTGCGGATCACCCGGGAAGATCAAGCCGGCAGGAGCGTTCGTGTAAACCGTGCTGTGCACATTTTTTTCGAAGAGATCCATATCGAAATGGTCAAACCATCCATGTTTGTTCTTGAATGCGAAAAATGGTTCCCACCGCAGGCCGTAATTGACGGTGAACCGCGGAGTCACTTTCCAGGAATCCTGGATATAGGCGCCGACATATTCCTGCCGGTTGTACAAGTAGGATTGAACATTGCCTTGCGCCCACGTGATGGGTTTGCCAAGCAAGAAATCCGCAAGGCCGAGTCCGGTGATGCCGCCGTTGAAGGTCATCAGTCCGGTTGCATTGATTCCCGATTTGTAGTTCAAACCGGTGTGAATATAGTTTGCGCCGAATCCGAATTGATGCGACCCTCGCGCCCAGCTGATGTCCTCGGCGAAGTTCGGGTTCGGTCCGCCGTAGTCCGTATTGATGATGGCGTTCCCCCCGCCGATGTTGAATCCGTTTCCTCCAGAGACCGCGAAGCGCGGCTCAGCGTCGGGATTAAAGGGAGCATTTACGCCGAGTTCAGGCCACGTGGCAAATCGATCGGGTATCTTCGGAATTTCCTGGCGGGTCGCCCCCATGTGGAATGCACTCACGATATTCGGACTGATCAAATACGTGCTTCCCATCGAGAGCGCGTAGACACGATCCGCCTGGCCGTTGCGGCTCAGTGTTAGAGCGTTGGCCGGATCGAACGTTGTGGGAATGTTGAGGTCCGTA
>Ga0126379_10002919_pt1 | contig 10966 bp, 11 predicted proteins | sample PanSoiMetPlot_24_FD_92640 | JGI IMG/M metagenome (GOLD analysis project Ga0126379, IMG submission 92640) | Tropical forest soil microbial communities from Panama - MetaG Plot_24 | ecosystem: Environmental > Terrestrial > Soil > Tropical forest > Bulk soil | place: Panama | collected 2016-02-17
AGCGTCTCGTCCACGAGTGATCGGTCGAAGAGCGGGGGAGCGAAGCCCACGCCGACTCCCTCGATTCCGTGCGGCTTGGGTTCTCCGCCAGCCAGGACGGACGACTCCGCCGGCTCGACAACGGCGATTCTGACTTCGGGCTTATGCCGCTTGAGCGCCGTCGCTACGCCGCGCGAGGAAGCCGCGGTGCCCGCGCAATGGACGAAGGCATCCACGCGGCCGCTGGTCTGGCTCCAGATCTCCTCGCCGAGGCCGTAATAGCCGGAAATCGTGTCCGGATTGTTGAGCTGATCGGTCCAGTAGGTGTTGGGTTCCTGGGCGAGCTTTCGTGCCGTCTCGATCATGTCGAGGATGAGTTTTTTCGTCGTCTTGCCGCCCTCACTCGGAACCAGAGTGAGCTCGGCACCTAGAGCGGCCATTTGGTCCCGCTTTTCCGGGCTGAAAGCATCCGAGGTAACGATTCGGATGCGATAGCCCTTGGCCGCGCAGACGAGAGCGAGCGACGCTCCGGTGCTTCCGCCCGTGTATTCGACGACCGTGCCGCCGGGTTTCAACCGTCCGTCCGCCTCTGCGCGCGAGATCACGGCCTCCGCCATCCGGTCTTTCATGCTCCCAGTCGGGTTCTCCCATTCGAGCTTGACGAAGATGTCCGCGCAGCCGGAAGGCACGACCTTGCGCAGCTGCACCATCGACGTGTTGCCGATCGCCTGAAGAATGTCCATGACAGATGTCTCCTCGCTGATGAAGCTCAACTACGTCGGGAAATCGGCGAGGGTTTCCTCCAAAACTGGGGTTGACTCGTCGCGGTGTCTCGACGTTAGATTACGGGCCCCGATGAAAATACACGGGAATCCGCGTTCCGATGAGGGGCGCTTGATTTGGGCTCGATTGCATCCGCTGGCGATCATGGCTATCGGCCTGGCCGCTGCGCGGCCTTTTTTCGCGCAGCCGGCGGCAAGTCCGACCCCCACGCCGGCTCGAGAAGTCCGGCAGCTCTCCCTCGAAAACACTCCCTGGACCGGCGATTTCGACCAGATCCTCGAGCGGCGGATGCTCCGGGTGTTGGTGCCTTACAGCCGCACGCTCTACTACACGGACAAGGGCAGGGAGCGAGGCCTCACGGCAGAGCTCGTCCGCGACTTCGAGCGTTACATCAACAAGAAGTACAAGACGGGCAAGCGGCCGCTGACCGTGTACCTGAGGCCGACGACTCGAGACAAGCTCCTGCCGAACCTGATCGCGGGCCTGGGCGACATCGCCGCGGGGAACTTGACCGTCACCGAGTCGCGGCTCCAGCAAGTCGATTTTGTGACACAGACGGACCGCAGAGTCGTCGATGAAATTGTCGTTCTCGGCCCGAACGCAGCCCCGGTCGCTTCCATCGACGATCTCTCCGGGCGCGAGGTCGACGTGCGTCAGGCATCCAGTCGCTACGAAAGCCTCGTCGCGCTCAACGACAAATTCCGCAAGGCCGGCAAACCGGAGATCGTGTTGGACCTCGTTCCCGACGCGCTCGAGGACGAGGACATGATGGAGATGGCCAACGCCGGTCTCTTCGATCTGCTCATCGTCGACGACTGGAAAGCGAAGATGTGGGCGCAAGTTCTTCCCAAGATCAGAATTAACGAGAATGTCATCCTCCGCGACGACGGCGAGATCGGCTGGGCGATACGCAAGAGGAGTCCGAAGCTCGAAGCCGCGATCAAGGACTTCGATGTGGCGTACTCGAGGAAGCAGGGAGTTCATGCGTATCGGCTGCAACAGGCGATGAAGCGGGTCAACCAGATCCAGGATCCAAAGCGAAGCAGCGACTGGAAGCGATTCGAAGAGACCCTTGCGCTGTTTCGCCGCTATGGCGACCGCTACCATTTCGACCCCCTCATGCTGGCGGCGCAGGGCTATCAGGAATCGGGCTTAAACCCGGCCGCGAAGAGCCATGTGGGCGCGATCGGCGTCATGCAGCTCATGCCCGCGACGGGCAGGGAGATGAAAGTCGGCGACATTCACGTCACGGAGAACAACATTCACGCCGGCGCAAAATACATGGACCGTCTCATGACGACGTATTTTTCAGGAGCGCACTTCAGCGAGGAAGAGCGGCCTCTGTTCGCGTTCGCGAGCTACAACTCGGGAGCTGCCCGGATCGCGAAGATGCGCGCCCTCGCGCAGCAACGCGGGCTCGACCCGGATAAATGGTTCAACAATGTGGAGATCGTCGTGGCGGACAAAATCGGAATCGAAACGACGACGTACGTCCGCAACATCTACAAGTACTACGTCTCGTACAAGCTCACCCTCGAGGCGCAAGAGCAGCGCAAAAAGGCGCTCGAGAACGTCAAGAAGCCGACGGGATAGCGTTGGCGGCGCTGCGGCGCCGTCTGGCGCGCGGTGAGGGTGAATGGGCTAGGATCGGGCACGGTGGCGAGCAATACACCGGTGGCCGCTCCGAGCAACCCCGCGGCTACTTTTCCCTGGATCCAGACGCGCCTGGCGCTCGAGAGAACACTGCTCGCCTGGGTGCGCACCGCGGCCGCGATGATCACCTTCGGATTCGCGATCTTCCACTTCTTAGAGACGATGAACGCGACGCCGGGAGTTCGGCCTCCTTGGAGACCCGGCGCCTCCAAGCTGTTGGGAGTCTCTCTCGTCGGCATCGGTACCCTGGCTCTCGTCCTCGCGGTCGTCCAATACCTGAGGCTGGTCCGTTACCTCGGCGAGCCGCCCTTTCTCGAAGCCGCTCGAATTCGGCGTTTTCGCCCGGGCCTTATCGTCGCGGTGATCCTGACGGTGGTAGGGATCATCACCTTCTGGACGCTCCTCGTCCGGCTCCCGTCGTAGGAGATAGGAGCAGGGAGCAGGGAGCATTTATATCAGATCTGGTATAGGTCTTTGCTTCCCGAGAGACTCAGGCTCCCGCATTGGAAGTCTGGTGATGGATGGCCTGAGTCACGGCCTCGATCAGCTCGCGTCCGAGGAAAGGCTTGGCCAGAAACGCATCTCCCAACCTTCGAGCCTGTTCGCGATTTCCCTCGTTGTCGAGCGCGGTGATGAAGACGACGGGAATCGACACATGGGACTGAATCAATCGGCGGCGTAGCTCGAACCCCGAGATGCCGGGCAATCGTATGTCGAGCACGAGGCATGCGGCCCCGGCGGCGATGCCCTTGTCCAGGAGCGCTTCGGCGGACGGGAAGCTCAAGACATCGAGGCCGGCGGCTCCGAGTACTCTGACGAGAGCTTCTCTCATCGCCTGGTCGTCTTCGACGACTAGAACTAGTTCGCCTTTCACCGCGTTACCGCGGAGAGATGATCTCAGCTCTGGAAGCGCCGGCTAGACGGACCTTAGCGCGACGTGAGCTGCCCATTCGGGCAAGGCCGCGAAGACTTTAATCCTGCCGGACCGGTGTCCTCACGCCGGTTCGGACTGCGCTTCCCGTGTTCCGGCGCCCCCCGCGAGAAGTCTGTCTGCCGCGCGAACGAGGTCCGCCACGGAGGAGGCGCGCATTTTTTCCATGACGCGGGCGCGATGGGCTTTGACCGTGCGCTCGGAGGCGCCGATGGCCGCGGCGATCTGCTTGTTGAGGCGGCCCGCCACGACGTACTGGAGCACCTCGCGCTCGCGCTTGCTTAGCGCTGAGTAGCAGGATCGGAGCGAGCGGAGCTCGGAGCGCTTGGTCCTGTCGTGTTCGTCCCTGGCGAGCGCCGCTCGGATCGCGCAGAGGAGCTCCTCGCGCGGCACGGGCTTGGCGAGAAAGTCGCTCGCGCCTCCCTTCATCGCTTGAACACTCAGAGGAACGTCGCCGTACGCGGTGAGAAAGATGATGGGAAGCGACGGTTCGCGTTTCGCGAGAGACGCCTGAAGATCGAGTCCGCTCGCGCCGGGCATCCGAACGTCCAGAAGTACGCAGCCCGCTTCCTCGTGGCTGTCGGTCATCAGGAATTCCCCCGCGGAGGCGAATTCCCGGACCCGGTATCCGGCGGCGCGCAGGAGGCGACACACCGCCGTCCGAAATGCGGAATCGTCGTCGACGACGCGAACCAGAGGTGCGTATGTCGTCATCATTGCTCTTTTTCGGGGGTTGAGTCTGGGGCTCACGCGACCCGCGGTCGCGAGAAACCGAGACCGAACCCTTAGTTGTTACTCCTGGCGCGGATCCTACCTCAAGGAAAGCTCGGTGGAGCCGTCCGATGAGGAATACCGATCTTTTTGGTCAGATATGTCGGGACCTGGGAAGGACTTCGCCCGCCTTTGGGGTACGCCGCAGCGGGTCTTTCCCCCTTCCCGAGGCAACCGAACAGGGCGGTTCCGAAACCGGATAGTCTTGTGCGCAGATGAACCGGGTAGCTGACGCCGACACCCGCAGGATCTCTGTCCGGCCGTTGCCGCTCAGATAGATCGGTGGGGATGAGTCCACAGAGCCACGTCTGGCACCCGCGCCCCCGGTTCTTCGCGGAGATCTTTTTGGGTGCGGCGCTGCTTTTCGGGTCGGGTGCTTCAGCCTTCGCTCAAAAGACGGACGTCATCGTTCTGGAGAACGGCGACCGGCTAACCGGGGAGATCAAGTCTTACGGCCAGGGGCGGTTGACCATCGACACGTCGGCTGTCTCCATCGTCAACATCAAATGGAACAGAATCGTCTCGATCACGTCAGACAAGCTCTTCGATCTACAGACGATCGACGGCACCCGCTACTTCGGGACTCTTTCCCCATCGGATCCGCCGGGCAAGCTCGTCATCGAAACGGCGTCGGGGAAGATCACGCTCGAGTTCCTCGACGTGTTTCTCGTCTCACCTCTCTACCAGTCGTTCTGGAGACGCTGGGATGGAAGCCTCGATCTCGGATTCAACTACACGGAGTCGAGTCAGCTCACGCAGTTCAACCTCAACGCCAACGGGATCTACCGCAGACCCACGTTCTCGTTGGAGTCCGACATCTCGGTGACTTACAGCCGGCAAAACGGCGTCACGGGGGCGTCGCGCGGGACATACTCGATCGCGTACTTCCGATTTCTCTCGGATCGCTGGTTCGTCGCGACGCTCGTGGGTCTCGATCGAAACATCCAGCTCGGACTCGATCTGCGCGTGCTTGGTGCCGTGGGCGGCGGCCGCAATCTCATTCAGACGAACCAGACGCTGCTCGCGACCTACGTCGGCGTCACGGTCAACCACGAGCAGCCCGTCGAGGGAGAGAGCAAGTACAACTCCGAGGCGGTGATCGGCGGAAAATACTCCTACTTCATGTACGACTTCCCAAAGATCACGCTCGGCGCGGCGCTCGCGGTCTACCCGAGTCTCACCGAGAGCGGGCGCGTTCGCCTCGAGGCGAGCGCTTCCGCCAAGCGAGAGATCGTCAGCGACTTCTACATCAGCCTGTCTCTGTTCGATAGCTTCGACAGCAAGAATCCCACGACCGGTCAGGCGAAAAACGACTGGGGTCCGACGCTTTCGGTCGGATGGACGTTCTGACGCAGGCCTGATCGCCCAGCCGTACCCCGTCGATGAGATTGGTCTAGACTCTCGGCACGCAGGCGGCAGTTCCGACCCACAAGTGCGCTCCCAAATTCGTTCTGAAAGGAGAGAAGAATGTCAGAACCTTCCCCGATAATTCGCGGCGGTGGCACAGATCGTCGAAGTTTCCTCACGAATGCAGGCGTCGCGACGGCCGCAGGGATTGTCGGCGGCGCTCTCTTCCGGGCGTCCGCACGCGCCGATTCGTTAACGAAGGAGCAGCGCGACAAGATGACCCCAGACCAAATCATCCAGACGATGAAGGACGGCAACGACCGGTTTCGCAAGGGGGAGAGGAAAGACCGCAACTACCTCGCCGAGCAGAAGGCGAGCGCGAAAGGTCAATATCCGGCGGCGGTGCTCTTGAGCTGCATCGACTCGCGCGCACCGGCCGAAGTGATCATGGATCTCGGCATCGGCGACGTCTTCAACTGCCGGGTGGCGGGCAATATCGCTAACTCCGACATCCTGGGAAGCATGGAGTTCGCCTGCAAGGTGGCCGGCGCCAAGGTGGTTCTGGTCATGGGTCACACCGCATGTGGTGCGATCAAAGGCGCTGTCGCCGACGCCCAGTTGGGAAACCTCACGGGGCTGCTCGCCAAGATCAAACCCGCCGTCAAGGCGACGACCTATTCAGGCGAACGGACAGCGAACAACTACGCCTTCGTGGACGCGGTGGCGCACAAGAATGTCGAGATGACGCTGGCCGAGATCCGGAAGAACAGCCCGGTGCTTGCGGAGCTCGAAAGCAAGAAAACGATCAAGATGGTCGGCGCCGTCTATAACCTCGAAACGGGTGCCGTGGAGTTCATGGGTTGAAATGAAGGACGCGGCTATGTCAGATCTGATATAAACCCAACCGAGCCGGCGCGTCGCGCTTGCGATGCGCCGGCCGGGCTTAGTTGGGTTTCGTCGGTATTTACTTGATGAGCGGGATGTTCTTGGACATGTCGAATTTGACCGCGGAGCGGATCTTGGTCTCGATCTGCAGGTATCGCGCGATCTTCCCGGGAGGGATGACCCCGGAAAGCTTCTTCGCGTAGGCCTTCTTCAGGTTGACCTCGTCCTGCTCGATCTGGAGGTATTCATCGGTCAATTTCTTCGCAGCTTCGTCGGAGACATTCGCGGTTCCCCTTTGAGAAGCATCCGAGAAAGCCGAGATGGTTTTGCCAAGTCGGTCATTGATGGCGGCAAGGTCCTTCTGATAGCTCTCGTAAACCGGCCAGAAAGCCTTGGCTTCGGATTCGGTGAGGTTCATGTTGTCGGCCACGAGAAACTTTTTGTCCGCCTTGGCCTTCTCCAAGACGATGTCCATGTTGTCAGCGGGCTTGTCGCCGGAGGGGGCAGAACCCTGTTGAGCCTGCGCGGGAAGCGCGGCGAGTAATGCGATGCCGAGCCACGAGAGACGACGCATGATCACTCCTTCCTGAGGTCCAAACAGCTTCTAGAACGCGAGGGCGAGATAACCGAACGGGCCGTCGTATCGGTAATGCAACGCGTATTGCCGCGTGATGTTGCGCGAGAAGTCGAGTTTCACGTAGTCGTAATTGATGCCGAGGCCGACGTTCTTGGTGAAGTAGTACTCGAGGCCGCCGCGGGCATCGACGTATTCGACGCTGTAGTTGCTGACCGTGATCTTGGGCAGCCATCGGACATCCCCCGTGACAAACAACCGGGGAATGATCGTCGCCTGTACGTATCCTCCGATGGTCGGCAGCGGCGCCCAAAACTTCTTTTCCTCGAGGGCGCGCGTGGCGGTTCCGCCTCCGCCCGGTCCAAGGACCGTCGCCGAACCGTCGAGCGAGAGTTTGTTGTACGTCGCCGAGAGACCCAGACGAAGGCCGAACTCCACCCTTGGTGTGTTGACGAAAGAGTAGCCGTAAGCGATGTTCCAAACGTCTGTGTGCTGACGAAAGTCGATAGAGGCGCCAATCCCGTACTCGTGGTCGCCCACGTCGATCGTTCTTTCCAGGGTGTGGGTGTTCTTCCGGGTCCAGCCGGCGTACCCGAAGTCGAGGCGCCCGTGTCGCCCGAAGCGCCAGAGGCCGTCGGCGCGAAAGGACGTCTGGTTGCCCAGGCCCAGATCCCTTTCGAGATCGATGTTGGTGCCTTCTCCTCCGGTAGAGGGACCGATATCGAGCGACGTGCCGAATTTCTGGAAGAACCCTCCCAGGTTGAGCGAGAAGCGCTCGTCCATTCCCTTCTCGGCAATCCACTGCGGGTCATCGAAGGCCGGGCCCTGGGCGAAGACAGATCGCGTTCCAACGAGCAAAAGAGCCACCAAGAGAACGCGGAAAGGACCGTTCAGAGTCACGTTGCGCTCCTCCATTCGCCGCGCCGGGGCTGCCGGGGTGCCGGAGCGTTCGCGGGTCCGCTCCAAGGTTGGGCGTCATATACCATCGGCGGCGGATCCTATCAATACTCCCTTTGGGCTCATGATTCGAGGCTCCGTCCCTTGCAAGGGACGGAGTTTTGGCCTCGAAGCTCTCGCGCCGCCCGTGCCTCCCAACTACGAACTCACAGAAAACAAGTTTGTGTACGAGATTCGACGGTTCCAGAGTTTTCCGGCGCGGCAAGCCCGCCGCTCACCCGGTTTCCCAAGTCGCCAGGGCCTTTCTTTCACTTTTCCATAGTCGCGATCAGCCGCTCGAGTGGCTCGTGGCTGATGGTGATGAGCCCTCGGCTGGGCTGGTTGAGGTCGAGAATTACGTAGACGACCAGACAAACGACCAGCACGAAGCCGACGAATTCGGGCAACGGGGGCTTGTGTCCGGCGCCGCCCTGACGGAGGCCGACGAGCGCGGTCGCCATGGCGGCTGAGAGGTAAAGGAGAAGCACGATGCTCGTCGGCAGACGGTCCCGAACGGCGGCGAGGTGGGCCGTCTCGTTGCTGGTCAAAGCATTGAGCGTGTTCGTGAGAGGCATAGCAATCGGGGTTCCGTCGCGAATGGCGCGATGCGCTAGGTCTGTCATCTGTGACTGCGTTCGTTCGATGCGATCGAGCGCTTGCTCGAAGGACGGTTTCGGAGTTTCCGGGAGCCGATCCGTTTCCAGGCGAAGGACCGCGTACTCCCGGACGAGCTTTCGCAGCTCGGTCCTCACCGGCTCATCGAGCAGCGTCGCGCACGTGTAGAAGTCGCCGATGGAGTTGGCGTCGGAGACGATCATCAGCCGGCGGTAGTCATACTTGCCGAGCGACATCGAGAAAGTAAAAGCGAGGAGAAGGCCCAAAAGAGCCATCGCCGCGTCTCGAAATTTGTCGGAGGCAACCTCCTCGCCCTGGCTGCGCCGCCAGTGTCCCAATCGAAAGCCCACGCTCCAGGCCGCGACCATCACCACGGCGAGGATCAGTGTAGTGACCCAGGCGTCGACGCGTCCGAATATCCCGCCCATTCTTGTTTTCCTGCGCGAATCATACGATTGCGAACGATGCAGAACGAAGACGGCGCTGGCAGGCCTTCTCCCTGAAAGCATGTGCTAGGTTCAGAGGCCGAAGATTTGGCGACGTTCCAAAGGCTTTTGTTTATCTCCGATGCGCTTGACCGATGCGTCTCTTGCCGCAGTTTTCTTCGCCGCTTCGGCGTCGCTTCTCGCGCAGCAGACCGCTCCTCCCGCCAGCGGCGCGGGAGGTCTGAACCTCCAATTTACTCCGGCAGATCCGCCGCAAACCTACGGTGCGCTTCCTCTCAATCCGTCAGCGATCGCGCCGCCAGCGTCTGACTTCGCGCCGGCAAAACCCGCCACTCCGGAGAAGAAACGCGGCACCGAGTTCCTGGCGGCGCCTATTCCGATCTCCAACCCGACGCTCGGCACAGGCCTAGCTGTCGTCGCCGCTCTCATCTTCCCGCTCTCCCGAGAGGACAAAGTCTCTCCTCCCACCGTAGCTGGCGTCGGCGGCTTCTACACCTCCAACCACAGCTATGCAGCAGCCGTGGCGATGCGGCCATACTTTGCGGAGGACCGCTGGCGTTTGCTCGGATTTGCGGGCTTCGGGTCACTCAACTACAACTTCTTCGGCATCGGCGGCGTGAGCAACGTCTCGATTCCGATCGATCAAAAGTTCTCTGGCTTTGACTTCGAAGCATTGCGCCGCGTCTCGAAAGGCTTCTATCTCGGCGCGCGTTACTTCCTCGCGCATTCGACCTTGACTCTGGGGACGAGCTCCGAGGAGGCCGAGCCGCCGCCCGCCAAAGACTTCTCCGTGCAGACGGCGGCGCTGGGGCTGGTCGCTCAGACCGACTCACGGGACTCGACCTTCTATCCGGCCAAAGGCAGCTACTTCACTCTGAAGGCGGACTTCTACGATCCCGTCTTCGCCAGCGATCGCACGTTCCAGAGGTATCAGGCGGATTACAACAAGTACTTTCTGATCGGGGAGCGCCAGGTCTTTGCAGTCCGCGCCTCGTTGTGCGACGTCGCGGGAGACGCGCCCGTTTATTCGCTGTGCCTCTTCGGATCCGGCAACGACCTGCGCGGGTACGAAGTCGGAAAGTACCTGGACCGGTCGATGCTCGCCGCGCAAGGGGAGTACCGGCTCATGCTTCCCGAAAGCCTCGGTTTTTTCGGTCGCTTCGGCTTCGTGCTCTTCGGCGGCGTCGGCGAGGTGGCCCACAGCTTTTCTGACTTCGACTCGGACAAACTCCTCCCGGCCGGAGGGCTCGGCATTCGGTTTCTTCTGGCGCGCGAAAACCGCGTAAACTTCCGTATCGACTACGCGTGGGGCAAGTCCGGAAACAGAGGACTCTATGTCGGCGTCGGCGAAGCATTCTGAGAGGCCAGCGGCAAGAGTCAGGGAAACGAGGGGGATGATGATCCGAAATCATTGGATTCGAACGCGGATCGGGGCGCTCGTTCTCGCGTCGGCGGCCGCCCTTTCCTGCGCCCATTCGGCTGAGCATGACAAGGCCGTGGCGGACGCCGAACACAGCGGCAAATACAAGGTGCGTCTGACGACAGAGCGCGAGCAGGTGCTTGGCACCTGCAAGTACGTGACCTCGATCAAGCCGGATTTCGACCCGATCAAAATACCGACCAGCTATGAGTTGCCGGATTACTTCCGAGTGCATGCGGTCCTGGCTGGAGCCGACACCGTGGTCGTCTCGGAAAGAGTCGGTGAGGCGTACATCTGTGGCCCCGGTCCGCTAAACCCTGATGGAACCCTTCAGACTATCCCGGTGAAATAGGCTCTCGGGTAGCCGGAAGGTGACCACGGCTTGAGACGAGCCTTGCGCGGCGCAAGCCATGCGCTCCCGATCGGCGCGGCGGTCGGCCTTTGCATGATGGCGCTAACCGTTGCGACTCTTGGGCAAGAGCTCGAGCCGAGGGCCTACTCGGCTTCACCCATCGGTTTGAATTTTGCCGGGATTGGCTTCAGCTACTCGAGCGGCGATGTGGTGACCGATCCTACGCTTCCCGTGACGAACGTAAGCGCTCATATCTACGGTTCAGCCGCCGCCT
>Ga0126379_10002921_pt1 | contig 10965 bp, 9 predicted proteins | sample PanSoiMetPlot_24_FD_92640 | JGI IMG/M metagenome (GOLD analysis project Ga0126379, IMG submission 92640) | Tropical forest soil microbial communities from Panama - MetaG Plot_24 | ecosystem: Environmental > Terrestrial > Soil > Tropical forest > Bulk soil | place: Panama | collected 2016-02-17
ACAATGGATATCGGCTCGATCAGGCTCGCATCATTGTTTTTGACGCTGTTGACCCGCTGGCTCACCGGCCAGCACGTCATCTCGTCCGACGGGTACGGCCTGAGCATGCCCTTCAGCCGGCCGCCGTCCACAGGCTCCTCACCGAGCCAGGCCGGCCAGGTCTCCGGTTTCAGGATCACCGGCATGCGATTGTGGATCTCGCCGCACAGCTCGTTGGGTCTCGTTGTGATGATAGCGAAGCTACGAACCCACTCGCCGGCGGGGGAGCGCCAGTTCTCCCACAGGCCGGCCAATGCCATCAGACGTCGGTCGGCCAGCGCGATCGCGTAGGGCTGCTTGCCGGTGTCGGTCTTCGCCCATTCATAGTATTTATCGACGGGCACCAGACAGCGGCGGCGTTGGAACGCTTCGCGAAACGCCGGCTCGGTATCGACGGTTTCCGCCATCGCGTTGATATTCGCGAAACCGACCTTGATGTCCTTCGCCCAATATGGAACCAAGCCCCAACGCAGGATATCGAGGCTGCGCTCGCCGACTTTTCTGTCATACCGGACCACCGGCAACGGGTCAGTCGGCGTGACATTCCAGCTCGGCGGGAAGTTCGGCGTCGGACGATGCGGCGGGATCGAGAATACGATCTTGATATCGCTCACATCGGAAGAGAGATGGGCGCGGCCACACATGGCTCAAACCGTAACGTATCCGCGGCGCTAACCCAAGCGGCGGCTGTGAATCGAACTCGGCTCGCGATTTTGAGCCGCCCTCATCTCTCACCTGGACCGTAATAGGCTTCAATCCGGTATCCATCCGGGTCGATTATGAAGGCGGCGTAGTAATCGGGACCATAGATTGGCCGCAGACCGGGTGTGCCGTTATCATGTCCGCCTGCGCGGAGCGCCGCCGTGTAAAATGCATCGACGGCGTTGGTGTTCGGTGCGGCAAAACAGAAGTGCAGACCCGATTTTTCGTCAGGCGAAACGGGACGCTCAGCCGAGACAACCCAAAAGGCGATGGCGTCGCGCCCATAGCCGTAACCCTGCATAGATCGCGCGGGCCTGACACACCGATACCCTAGCGGCTCCAGTGCGGCGTCATAGAAACGCCTGCTTCTGTCGATGTCGCTTACTCCGATCGATATGTGAGTGATCATTCCCGAATCCTCGTTCATCCTTTGGCTGTGGCGCAATTCTGGAGCAAAGCTGCCTATGATGAACTGTTCTTCTCAGTGAACAGCGATACCGGCGCTTTGCTCGCCGCGCGCCAGCGGAAATTGCGCTCGTAATGACGATGTCGCGAGCACCATAGCCGGGCGCCTTGCCGAGGATGCGAAAGGTGGCTCGGCGTATGTCCAGTCTCGATATCGCCGGATCGCTCGCACATGGCTTGAGCCGGGCGTCAGATCATCGAGACCGTCGGCAACGATATGAATGACGCTCTCCTCGCACTGAAATTTCCCGGTGCAACGCAACAGCCGGGTTCGTGCAAATCGATTGCCGCAGCTGACACGTGGAGGTAGGTTTGCGCGTGGTTGTAACTCAGATCAAAAGAGGGTGTGCCGATATCATCGCTCATCGATGCGACGGAAAGCCAATCCGAGCTGGAGGCGGAGATTGAGCGCTTGCGCGCCGAAATCGTCCGGCTGGAAAGAATAGTCGCAAGTCTGCAGGCCGACGCTCCATTATTCACTTTCGCTGTGAGAAATCGGGAAACTCAGACAGGCGATGCGTACTACTCGGCCTTTTTCGAGAACTCGCCACACGACTTGTTTGTGCTCGACGCGCGCGAGGATGGACGCTTTGTGTTCGAGCAGGTCAATCCGATGGTGACCAAATCCACCGGTTACACTCGCGAGATGCTCGTCGGCAAGACGCCCGAAGAGGCGCTGACTCCGGCGAATTCAGGCAGGTTGGTGGCGCGCTATCGCCAGTGCGTCGAGCGCCGGCAACGGATCGAATACGAGGTCACCGGCATCGCGCCGATCGGCGAGGTGGTGCGGCGCACGGTGCTGGTCCCGATCATCGACGGCGGCGGTAAGGTTCGCAAAATCCTTGGCACCTCGACCGACCTTACCGCGCTGCGCCGGGCCGAGGAAGCGCTGTTCCAGGCACAGAAGATGGAAGCCATCGGCCAGCTGACCCGTGGCCTCGCGCACGATTTCAATAACTTGTTGATGACGGTTATTGGCAATCTCGAAATTCTGGTGTGCCGCATATCCGGCGAGCCGGAGCGTGCCCGGATGACTGCGGCGCTGAGGGCTGCGGAACGCGGCGCCGATCTGACGTCGCGGCTGCTCGCCTTTGCGCGCCGGCAGCCATTGGAGCCGGAACCCACTGATCTCAACAAGGCCGTGACAAGCCTTGCGAGCATGCTACGCAGCGCTTTGGGCGGGATGATCCGGGTGGAAGTCGAACTCGCGCCCGGCGCACCGACCGCGCTTGCCGATGGCAAGCAACTCGATCTCGTGCTGCTCAACCTGGCGATCAACTCGCGAGACGCAATGCCGAACGGCGGTGCGCTGCAGATCGCCACCGGGCGCGAGACCGTGGGATCGCCCACACGCCCGGAGCACCCGCCGGCCGGCGATTACGTCGTGATCGCCGTGGCGGATACCGGGACAGGAATGGCGCCGAATTGCTCGGCCGGATCTTCGAGCCGTTTTTTACGACGAAGGAGCCGGGCCGCGGGTCAGGGCTTGGACTGAGTCAGGCACTCGGCTTTGTCCAGCAATCCGGCGGCGGCATTCGTATTGATAGCAGACCGAGGCTCGGCACGACCATTAAGCTCTACCTGCCGCCAGCAGAAGGTTTGGAGACCGTCGCCCAAGTCACCGACGCACGGCTGCCTGCTGAAATTTCTAGTGGGCGGCGGTCGGTCCTCGTCGTCGATGACGATGCCCTCGGTGCGCGCGGTCACCAAGGCGATGATCCAGCAACTCGGGCATCAGGTCATAGAAGCGGAGAGCGGTGGAGCAGCGCTTGACATTTTTGCGAGAGGCGCGGTTGTAGACGCCATCGTCATCGACTACGCGATGCCCGCGATGAACGGTGTCGAGCTTGCCGAGCGGGTACGTCAGCTGCGTCCCGGAGTACCCGTCCTATTGATTACCGGGCTTGCTGAACTGGATCGGCTGCGTGGCGGGAGCGCGGCCGATTTTGTGCTGCGAAAGCCCTTCAAAGCCAGTGATCTTGCCGCAAAGCTCGACCTGATCAGCGCGGTCACTCGCGCGAATTGATAATGATGGCCGGGCGGCGCTTTCCGACCACGTCATAATTGGGGTTCCGCCCGACGGTCTCGGCCAATGGCATTCTCAGATTGCCGCTTGGCTCGACGAGAATCGCGGCGCGGATAGGATGGGCGATGACGTCGTCCGGAATGCGAGGAGTGCTCAACGACGCCACCTCGATCGCTTCTCTCGACGCGAGCCTTGCGGTCGACTTTATCGCGTGGTGGTGCGTCGGTTACCGGATCGAGACCGCTGATGGCGCCTTTCAGATCAGGACGGATACGCCGCATCACGGGTCGCCGCCGGGCTGGATCGGACGCCGTAACACCGGGCAGCTCTTCTGAGCAATAGCGACCTGCACCTCGCAATGAAGTTCACCTCCGCGCATCAGCCGGCTGACGATTTCGGCGGTCTGCAAGTATGCGCGCGCGGTTGGAAAAGCGCTGCCAGATATCGTGCAACGGCGATCACGATATGCCGACCCTCGTCGCCGACAACCCGACTCGCGAAACTGCCGCACGCCCGCTTCGAGCATCTGGTGGGCGTGAAACGCCATCCTCGCGCAACAACGCAAAGGCGAGCGTCGCGATCAGCGAGTCGGGCGGGTGTCTTGCTTGATTTTGACGGCGTTCACCTGGATCTCCAATTTGGGGATCGGCCTGTTTTTGGCGCGATCTTTGTTGGTCGTCCTTTCAGGGCTTTCGCCTGGTGTCCTGCCGCGTACCCGTAGCATCGAGACGATCGGCGAGGTCGTGCAGCTCCTCTTGGACTTGCGGGCTGTGAGTTTCAGCGCCTTTCGGTCATCCGGCCTCGTCCAGCAGTGCCTGATAGGTCAGGTAGCGCATGGCGCGCCGATAGGGCGGACCCTTGCTGAGCGGCACCTGGATCATCATGATGCCGATCAGCTTCTCCCTGGGATCGACCCAAAAGGTCGTGCCCCAAGCGCCTGTCCAGTAAAAGGTGGTGACCTTGCCGGGCAGCGGGTTATGGCCTTCGGCGGTCCGCACCGCAAAACCGAGGCCGAAGCCTTGCCCCATTGCCGGCATCGGAGACACGTCGGAGATCATCGTCTTAGACCGCTCCGTGTAGCCAATTCCAGGCGGCAGCGCGTCCGAAGTCATTAAACCGACGGTGGGCGGCGCTAGAACACGTGCTTCCTCCCAGCCGCCATGGTGCAACAGCATCTCGCAGAAGTGCAGATAGTCCCCAGCCGTCGACACCATCCCGCCGCCGCCCGAGAACCATCGCGGTTTCTGGGTGACGTCGGGCAAGGGCGGCCGTTCGCCGGTCGTCGGGTCGATTTGCGGTTGCGCCAGTCGCCCGATATCGGCCTCGGGCACATAGAAGCCGGTGGAAGCCATGCCGAGCGGCTTGGTGACCCTATCTTCGACAAAGCGATCGAGCGTGGTTCCCGAAACGACCTCGATGATCCGCCCGAGGACGTCCACTGCCATACTGTATTCCCAGACCTCGCCCGGCTGATGCGCAAGCGGCAATTTCGAGAGCTTGGTCACCATCTCTTCCAGTGTTTGGCCGCGGTCCTGGACATTGGCGGCGCGATAAGCCTTGTGGACGAGACCGTCAGCCGAATTGGCCGTAGACGAGCCCGGCAGTGTGGCGGAGCAGGTCCTGCACCATCATCGGGCGTTTTTGCGGCTCCATAACCAGCACCGTCTCGCCAGTCTTCGGATCGCGCTGCTCGACGCCGACTTGGAGATCCTTAAATTCCGGCAGGTATTGCGAGACCGGTGCTGCGAGGTCGAGCTTTCCATCCTCGACCAACGTCATCGCCGCTACCGTGACGATCGGCTTGGTCATCGAGGCGATGCGAAAGACCGAATCCGGTCGCATCGCGATCTGCTTCTCGCGGTCCTGGTAGCCGAAGGCGCGGAAATAGGCGACCTTATCATCGCGGACAACCAGCACGACGGCACCCGGCAGCTCGCGGCTATCGACATAGCCCTGGAAGGCTTGGGTTAGGCGCTGTAGGCGATCGGTTGCGAAGCCAATCTCCTCAGGATGCTCGGCCGGCCGCAAATCCTCAGCCAGTGCCGACAATGTCAAGCAGGCCACAATCGCCGCGAGACACGGCCATTTGGCGATCTTCATGTCGCTCCTCCCCCAGGTCGATCGATCCAATCGCAGATTAGCGCTTTTCGAGTAGCCTCGTCATTCCGTTTGACCCTCCGGGAGCGCCAGCACTTGCCGTATCGCCTAGAAGCGCAATCTCTGCAGAAGGGACGCAACCCGTGGCTCGGGTGTTGGCCGACAGGCTCGTCAACTCTGGGACTTGGGGTCAACCAATGCGTGCGGTCGTTTCGGCATTTGTCGGATTAGCTGCCCTAGCAGCGGTGTCCGCCCGAGCCGCTCCGATCACAATGCCTGCCAAGCCATTGCATATCGAGGCTGGGACGACACCGCCGATCGAGCTTGTGCGGCAAGGATGCGGATGGGGCTGGCATCGTGCGCACTGGCGCGACCGCTGGGGTTATTGGCATTGGGGCCATTGCGTTCCGAATTGGTGTCGCTAGCTTCGCAGAGATCACCTCGGTTCAGGGTGGCGGCCGAGCGGCCCGCCTACTTGCCAAATAAAGGGCGACGAGGCTCGTCTGTGCCATGCGGTGCAATTCGACAAGTGAGGTCAACCGAGCGGCGATAACTTCGCGGTTGTTAAGCTGCAGCTCTGGCAATTCCACCAAGTGCGGTTCGAAAAAATGTATCCGGTCACGCCGGCCGTCCAAAACGGTGCACATAGATCCCGCAGAGCGCAGCGTGGACGCAGAGAGGCCAATCTCCTCGGCCAGCTCCCGCCGTGCCGCTGCTTCTGGCGTTTCACCGCGCCGGAGGCCTCCACTGGGCAAGTGCCACCCAGAGCGATACGACAGGCGTACCAGCAACAGTTCGGAACCGACATAGAGGGTGACGACAACGCCCTCGTGCCTCGGGCGTGTCAGTCGCCACCAGATACGGGCCAGCGGGAAACCAACGCGGAAGCTGTGCGCCAAGCGAATTCAAGAAGTGACAAAAGCGGTGCTCGCCGCGGCCAGCGATCTTGTCGCGCAATTCGCACGGCGAGCGGCACATGAAACAGGCGATTTCCTCGATCGGGCGTTCGACTCTGAGGCTGTTGGCATGATCGAATAAGTCCATCTCGGACCATTTCTTGCCGCTGTTGCGGTCTAGTCGATCGTCGATGTCAACATATTGTTAAGTAACCGCAAACTCACTCTTAAGGATTTTATCATAAATAGAGGAAATTCGCTCACCAAAAAGGGATAGGCATGATCCCCCTGCCTATTGAGCCGAACCCGACGGATGCGAATACGCCCACCCAGCCGCTGGGGCTCCCTGCCGTTGCGCGGAATTCGTCAGCATCTTATTGGAAACACCGCGAGAGGCTGCGGCAATGCGTGATGGCCGCAGGAGCGGAAAATCTACCGGATTACGAACTGCTCGAACTAATGCTGTTCGCCAGCAACCCAAGGGCCAAGGTGGAGACGCTGGTGGCAGAGCTGCTCGACCGGTTTGGCAGCCTGGCGGAAGTGCTGGGCGCCGATACCCAGGAGCTGGCCGCCGCCGGACTTGGCCTTCCCGCGATCGCCGTCGTCAAATTCATCCGCGAACTTGCGCTGCGATTTTTTCGCGCGGAATTGCGCGAGCGCCCCGTTGTCGGATCATGGGACAAGTTGATCGACTACTGCACCGCGCACATCGGCTACAGCGCGGTGGAAGAGTTTCACGTACTCTTTCTAGATCGTAAAAATGCGCTGATTAGAGACGAGAGACAACAGCGCGGGACGGTCGATCACACGCCGGTTTATACCCGCGAGGTGATCAAACGCGCCCTCGAACTCGGAGCCTCGGCGCTCATCCTCGTGCACAACCACCCGTCCGGCGATCCGACACCTTCCGCGCCCGATATTGCTGTCACCAAGGACATCGTCAGGGCCGCCGCAACACTCGGCATTACCGTTCATGATCACCTGATCATCGGTCGCGGTTGCCATGTCAGTCTGCGCGATCGCGGGTTGCTGACGGACATTGGTTCCGGTTCCCGACCGCGATCTGCGCAGTTGACTTAGCAGTATGCAGGGATGCCGGGATCATCATTCCGGTGGGCGTTAGAGGCGTTTCTTCTGTGCGGCTCGCGAGTTCGCCAGGCCCTTCTAGCTCGGCGAGCTGCACCTCGCGCGGCGACCAGCATCGGAACTTCGCGATTCCCTCAGTCATCCGGCGGCGTGCGCGCCGCCGAGAGGTCACCTCTCGATCGCTTCATTCATTGATCCTGCTGGTGCTGGTAGCTCGTTAAGTTCCGGCTTTTCCATATGGTACGGAATGGCGGACATCGGCCGCCGGCTTGTCCTCTCGCAGCCCTTGGTGGATCACCTGGCGCAGCAAGCGGTCATCCGTCCAGCTGAGATATTTGACCTCGACAACAAGCGCGGGTTGCACCCAATGCACGCGGCTAAGAACCAAAGGCGACCCGAAGCGGTTGGTGCGCGGTGGTGGCACCTCCAGCGGCATCTCGGACATGGCAAGCGGTTGGAGGCGTTGCCACAGTCGCCCAAGCTCCGCATTGTTGATGCCCCCGCCGACACGGCCGGCATATACCAATCGGCCGTCTGGAGTGTAGTACGCCAGCAGGAGCGCACCTAGAAACGGTCGCGAGCCTTCCGGGTCCGTCCAGCCGACGACAACAAACTCTTCCCGGTTCAGGCATTTGGTCTTGACCCACAATCCGCGATTGCCGGGCGTGTAAGGAGCATCAACGCGCTTTGAGACGATCCCTTCGACCGACAATTCGCACGCCTTCGCATAGAACTCCGGACCGCGTCCGATTTGATGGTCGCTGAATTGCAGGGTTGGCGGCGCAATCGTCAGCAACTTTTGGAGGCGCGCCTTCCGGTCAATGAACGGCGCCGAGTTGATCGTCTCTCCGTCGAGATACAATAGGTCGAAGAGGAAGAAGACGAGCGCGTCCGACTTGCCTGCGTCCGATGCCGCTTGGATCGCGCTGAATGACGCGGTTCCGTCCGCGCGAACGCTGCAAAGCTCGCCGTCGAGATATGCCTCCTTCGCCCGAAGCGATGAGACGGCCGACGCAATCGCTGGATATTTGCGCGTCCAATCGAGGCCCGTGCGGGTCAGCAGTCGGACGTCGCCGCGATTCAGCCGGGCATGCAGGCGATACCCGTCAAACTTGATTTCGTGTAGCCAACCCGGTCCGTCGGGCGGTGCATCAACCAGCTTCGTCAGCTGCGGTTTGATCCACCTCGGCACGGGATTTGGAGGCGAGCGCAGCTGGTCGGTTACCGATTCCGCCAAGCGAGCAGCACGCTGCGGTTGCTATGCCGGCACAGGCGTCTCTTCATTGCCAACTGTCCGCTATGTCGAGCTGAATACGCGCGAGGGCGACGAAAACATTCGTCATCGGCACCATTATGTTTCTTATAATGTCTCATTGCGATGGGCGCGCCAGCCGGAGTCATGTAATCGGGAGACACGCCGATTATTTCCAGGCAGAACTCCGTTCGATGCCGTTCGGCATGTGGGAAAACGTCGTCGTAGTCTATCCATCCATAAATGTATATCTTCTTTCTGCCAGGGTTAATTTTATCAAGGTCCACGACGTTAATAGCTAGGGCTGGCATCCACAAATCGGCTTTCGGACCAACGAAGGCCAACGGATTCTTAGGTTCTTCCACCGCGTCAGGTGGCCCTTTGTCAGGAAAATCAAAATCGTCAGGCAGCTCATCATCGCGAGTTTCAATACTCACATGGGTCAGCATATGTCTCGTTGGGGTAGATCCGCTGTTGTGCAATATCGGCATGACTGCCCACTCTCTCACTCGCACATCGTGGCCAGTTTGAGGGATTTGTGCATAACCCTTAACGAAAACAAAGGCTCGCTCCACAGATACCAGGGCGCGTTCGGCAACTCTGATCGACCTCTGCACGTCCTTGGATTGCTTCTTGCTGCCTTTGGCCGTCACGATCCACAGTCCTATGGTGGAGACGGCCAGCACCGCAGTAACGCCCACCAGGCAGAGAGTCGTGAAGGCGACTGCATCGTCGGTGATACGCTCCCAAAGGGACGTGCCATTTGTGCTTTCGCGGTTGGCGTCGTTGTGTTTGGCGCCACCTTGCTCGTAATCCTGGATGCGTCGTGCTGGTGCGGGCGGCTTCGGTAAGGGCAATGGATCTATAGTATGATGCGGAACAGTCGATAGAGCCAATCGAGCTGCCTCTGCAGGAAAAGCGATTAAGTCTAACGCCAGGCACAATATGAGAGTGACCAACACTTCCGCAACTGTTGCACTGATACCAGCCGCCAGTCGCGAGAATTGGACGGCCGCGCACTTCGCGGTATCTGAGGAGCAGTCGCCGTTTGATCTGCTGCAGAGCATCGCCCGCGTCGCGCGATACATTCCGCCCGGCCGTTACATGAGCCGGATGCGCGACAACAAACTGATCATGTCAACCACGCCGTCCGAACTGTGCGAACTCCACGAATTCTGTTGGCGTGCAACAGATGACACCTGTTGATTAACGGGCTAGGACTGAGCATCGCTGTCCAAATTGCATTGGCGAACCCGGAGGTATCGAGCGTCGCCGTCATCGAGATACCGGAAGACGTCAAAGGGCTCGTACCACCGCACATTTCTGACAGTCGGCCGACGGTCATTCACGCCGATGCGCATAATTGGATGCCGCCGAAGGGCATGCGTTGGAACATCGAATCGCACGATATTTGGGACGACATCTGCCCCCGACAATCTGAGCGAGATGGAAAAGCTGCACCGTCGATGCGGTTGGCAGGGCAGCTGTTGCCGCGCCGAGTGCGCCCGAGGGATATGGCACCGATCTATCCAGCGATTACGTGACGGCGGTAAGCCAATAGCCTCGCAGCAAGAATCAAGTTAACGCGCAAGATCAAGCTGTGCGGTTGACTCACGAACCGACTGCCTATGCTAAAGACCATTTGGCGAAAGCCGTCGAATAGGATCAATATTGCACATCCTTCGTTGACATAATGAGTTGCCACGGGAGTGCTGATTATGCCGCGGGCGAGTTGGCGCGGCTTTTTGCGCCTTTCTCTAGTCTCCTGCCCGGTCTACTTGTCGCCAGCGACGAGCCGCGCGAAGCCAATCCGCCTGCATCAGGTGTGGCGACCGGCGCCGCCGGTAGAGGAACCGGAAGCCGCGGTGCTGGATCGCGGTCGAGAAGAACAGGTCAGTGAGCAGCCGACCTTGCAGCGCGATGCGGCCGGCGAAGAAGATGCCGATCAGACCGGCGTTGCGACGCGCGTTACGCTCCGGCCGCATGACCCCACAACCGGCGAAGAGATCGAGAAGAACGAGGTCGTCAAAGGATACGAATATAGCCGCGGCCAATTCGTCACGCTCACACCGGAGGAGCTGAAGGCGCTCGACGTCGAAAGCTCGAAGATCATCGATCTGGAAGCGTTCGCCCCGCGCGGCGACGTCGATCCCGTCTATTTCGATGCGCCGTACTACCTCTATCCCGATGGCCCGATCGCGGTTGAAACCCTGCGGGTGATCGGCCCGGCTATGGCAGAAGTTGGTGTCGCCGGACTCGGACGCCTTACGCTCACCCGGCGCGAGCGCATGGTGATGGTGGAGCCACGCGGCGCCCGGATGGCGCTCTTCACATTGCGGGCCACAGACGAGGTTCGAACACCGCAGTTCGGCAGCGCCGAGGGCGATGTCGATCCCGAGATG
>Ga0126379_10002925_pt1 | contig 10957 bp, 8 predicted proteins | sample PanSoiMetPlot_24_FD_92640 | JGI IMG/M metagenome (GOLD analysis project Ga0126379, IMG submission 92640) | Tropical forest soil microbial communities from Panama - MetaG Plot_24 | ecosystem: Environmental > Terrestrial > Soil > Tropical forest > Bulk soil | place: Panama | collected 2016-02-17
GAGACCGGCGACGTTCTGCATCTGAAGGGTTGGGAGGCGAGGGTTTACAAGTACTAGCTAGAGCAGCACCCTTCACTAGCTACTTTCCGGTGCAAAATAGGAGCTTCTTGAGAGCGAATTTGTTTATAGACGCCGATTCGCTTGGCCTTGAGTAGCGATTTCCTGTTGCTTATCTCGCTTGCCTCGAACTTTCATGCTGGTTGTGCGACCAACCAACGTCCCAGGTTAACCAGGTTGTCGGCGATGACTCCCAGCCCTACCCATCTTTTCATGCCATCCACTCCGTGGTAGCGGCAACGTGTTAACCCGTGCCGGCGCTTGAGCACGCTGATTCGGCCTTCACATCCCGTTCTCCACTTCTGGCCCCGCTTGAACCAGCGTTGCTTGTGCCATTGGCGCCGCTCCGCGCTGCGGGTATTGCGATTGGGAACCGAAACGTACCTCACACCCAGAGCCTGTGCACCTGCTTCGTTGGCGTGCGAATAATAACCTGCATCGGCGACCAGTAGCCGTGGCGTTCGACCCAGTTTGCGCCGATGAACTTCCACGGCTGGCAGTAATAGATGCCGATCGCTAGGGCGCTCGTCATACACCTCGTAATGCGTAATGATCTGATTCTCCGCTTCCTGCAACTGCACCAGCTTGCCAAACTCGTTGGGCTTGCCCGCCTTTCCCTTGCGGATGATCTCCGTTTGCGGCTCAAATATGCTGAGCAACTTTCCCGGAAACTGGGTCACCCCTTCGAAGATCCGTGACTTGGTCTGCCGCACCACTCGGCCCACTCGCTCGACCATCGTCTCCAGCCGTTCGCTCAAGTGGCACACTTTCCGGCGGCGACGGGGTGGCAGTGCCTCAACCTCCTGCAACAGGCGCCGCGAATCATGGAGAATTTGCCGCGTCACTCCTAGCAGTTGCCGATATTCTTTCCTGCGCTTCAGCTCTCCTTCCGGTCCTTTGTGGCGCAAGGCGTAAGCGATGGCGATCACCCGCTTGCTCACCGCGCGCATCCGGTTGCGCACCTTGCGCTTCCGATTGCCTACTTTCCCTTCGATCTGTTGCAGCGTCCGCGTCAGCACGCGTGCCCCGTCATTCAACAAGCCACTATCGGTGGGGTAGTGAATGTTGCTTTCCACTACCGTCGTGTCTACCCGCATCTTCCGTCCTTGGATCACCCGCCGCTGTTGCGCCAGACCCACAATCCGATCATGCAATTCGGCTATGCTGTCGGGCCCGATCGCTTGCCCCAGACGAACCAGCGTCTTTTCATCCGGCACCTTCTCCGTTCCAATCCGGCAGAATGTGCGATACACCACATTGGCCCGTACCTCCCGCTCCAGAACCTCGTAGCTCCAGTTGCGCACGTGCTTGAGAATCAGCATGCGCAACGCCACCTCGGCCGGTGTCTGGCACCGTCCCTGGGTGCGACTATGGGGGTGCCGTTTCCCTTGCGCCTCATAAACCACTTCCAGCAGTTCCTCATCCTCTAACAACTCATCCACCACCCGCATCCATGGTTCCCAAAGCTCGGCTACTTCCTCGGCGAATAACCCCTCCCACAAACTCGGCTGCTGGTGCCGCAACTTGATCACTCTCCCCCTCCTGGCACTGCTGCATTATCGACTGCTAGAACGACGTTCTAGCATGTAATGCCACATCGTCCGCCAGAAAATTACTGCTCAGGAGTAATCACTTTTGCACCGGGAAGTAGCTAGTTCAGAATGGCGCAGAGTGGTGCAAAACGGGTCAGACTTGTGGTTCAGCATTGCCCCACAAAATGCGGACTCTCGGTCGCCGTGGCGATCTAACGCCTGCAACGCGGCTCAACCTCGTGGCAGCCCATGACGGGAACTCGTACACTAAAATCCCAAGACAATGGATGGAGGCGGGGTTGTCACACATTACACGACGACAATTTCTTCAGCACTCGGGGAAGCTGGTAGCTTGGGCTGGGCTGATCCCTGTCGTTGGGGCTGCATCTAACTATCAGCAGGGGCCGACGTGGGCCTCGCCATTCCGTGTGGGGGTAATTACCGACGAAATCTCGCAGGATTTCGAGCACGCCTGCTACGTTGCAGCGCGCGAATTCGGAATGCAATGGGTGGAGATCCGCGGGCTATGGAACAAGAACCTGATGAATCTCACACCCAGCGAAATCACGCAGGCACAGGCCATCGTAAAGAAACTGCAACTGCGTGTGACCGACATTGCCAGTCCTCTTTTCAAAGTCGATTGGCCGGGTGCGCCGGTTTCGAAATACAGTCCCAAGCGCGATCAGTTTCATGCGGACTTCACTTATGAGCAGCAAGATGAGGTGCTGGAACGATGTATCGAGGCTGCCCTGGCGTTCCAGACAGATAGGATCCGGGCATTCGATTTCTGGCGCCTGGAAGACCAGACGCTCTATCGTGCCGCCATCAACGGGAAACTGCGTGAGGCTGCGAAAAAACTGGCCAAGCACAATCTCAACTTGGTCCTGGAAAATGAATTTGCCTGCAACACGGCAACCGGTGCGGAAGCAGCCAAGACACTCGTCGCGGTCACAGCGCCAAACTTCCTGCTTAACTGGGACCCAGGCAATGCCGCAGCGCGCGGCGAGGTCCCTTATCCAAACGGATGGGACCCACTGCCTAAAGGACGTATCGGTCATTGCCACTGCAAGGACATTGTGATGAAGTGGGGCAAAGAGGGCTTCGAGTGGATGCCAGTCGGCAAGGGCATCATCGATTGGGTTGGACAGTTCCGGGCGCTTAAGGCATCAGGCTACCGCTATGGTGTCTCACTCGAGACCCATTGGAATGGCGGTGGAAGTCCAGAGGAATCCACTCGCCAGAGTTGGGCTGGCATGAAAGTAGATCTGCAAAAAGCCGGAGCGCTGTCATGAACAAAGTGGAACAGACGACATTCGATCGGCGTCAGTTTATCGGCATGGCCGCCGGAGCGCTGGCTGTCGCTGCACTTCCGTCGCGCGTGTTGGGCGCCAACGATCGCGTCCGCATCGGTTTGATCGGTGCCGGAGACCGCGGCCAGCAGGTGCTGAAGGACGCACTCGCGCAGCCTAATGTTGAGTGTGTCGCGGTTGCTGATGCCTACATTCTCCGTCAGGAGCAGGCGAAGTCGGTCGTTCCGGCGGTTGCGACCTACGATGATCCGCGCCGCCTGCTCGATCGCAAGGACATCGACGCCGTCATCATCGCAACGCCGCTGCATCTTCATGCGATTTACTTCCTAAGCTCGCTCGCAGCGGAAAAGGATGTTTACTGCGAAAAGACCATGACCTGGGACATAGCGGAAGCTGTCGCCTGCCGTGACGCAGCGCAAAAATCAAAGCAGGTTGTGCAGATTGGGCTGCAGCACGAGAGTTCCGGCGAGTTGGCCGATGCACGTCAGTGGTACCAGCAGGGAATGTTGGGCAAAGTCACGATGGTTGAGTCCTGGATGAGCCGCAACACACCACATGGCCACGGTCAGTGGTACCGTGCCATTCCTGCCGACTGCAACCCGCAGCACGTGAACTGGGACCTGTTCCTCGTAAACCGTCCAAAGACAGCGTTCGACGCGAACAAGTTCATCAACTGGAGGTTGTTTTGGGAGTTCTCCGGCGGAAACGTGACGGAAAACATGGTGCACCAGATTGGCTGGATCATGAGTCTCTTGAACCTGCCGATTCCTGATGCCGCGGGGATGATGGGAGGAATCTATTCCGAAAAGGATGGGCGGCAGGTACCCGACACCATCGCGGTCACCTTCGAGTTCCCCAATGACCTGACGGTGCTGTGGCAATCGACCTTCAGCAACAGCCATTTTGGTTTGGGGGAGCGCTTCCTTGGTTCCGATGGAACTGTTGAGCACATCAGCGGCGCGACCGACATGGTTACAGGCAAATACACTGGCGGGATCAATTACTACCCGGAGAAGACGAATCGACCTGATGGTGTCCCGTTGACCGGCTCATCGGCCGGACAGAACCACATGGCAAACTGGCTTGAGTGCATCCGCACCCGCAACCAGAAAACGAATGCTCCGGTCGAACTCGGCTACAGCTCGGCGGTGGCAGCGCATATGGCGAATCTTTCGTATCGCCAGAAGCGCCGCATCACGCAAGCGGAGGCATTCGGGATGAAGCAGGAGTATGAAGCGGTTTCGTCAGCTTTGCGTCACCACACTTTCCCAAAAGAAGGGAAAGGATAGGGCACCGAGGAGTGAGAGATTGTCAGCTCCAGCGAAACCATTTCAGTGCAATCAGAAACGACAACCCACCCCATAGCGCCATAACCGCCAGCGGAATCCACTGCGAACCGAGGCTTGAGCCCTCCAAAATGATCGCGCGCAGCGCATCGTTTAGTGCTGTCAACGGAAGGGCCTTGATCAGCGGCTGAATGATCTGCGGAAAGCGTTCGTAAGAGAAGAACACACCCGAGAAGATCCACATAGGCATCATGACGAGGTTGATGAGCCCGCTGACGCTTTCAATCTTCTGTGCGCGACTGGCGGTGAGCAGGCCCACACCCCCAAAGCAAATCGCCCCGAGGCTTGCGACGAGAAGGATCGCCAACACCGATCCTTCTACTTTCATTCGAAAGGCGAAAACCCCGAACCCAAGTAGCAGCACGACTTCAATAATCATAAGCACCAGGCGACTGCTGCCCAGGGCGAACAAGAAATCGGTACGCCGCATAGGTGACGCCACGAAGCGCTTCAGCAGCTTGCGTTGCCGCATGTCGACCACCGCGAAACCGATACCCCACATACCTGAGTTCATTAGGTTCATGCCGAGCAGGCCGGGGATGAGGAAGTCAATGTAACGCGCGCCGGGCTCGCTGCTCTGCGTTGCGTGAGTCGCAAGTGAATCTGTCCGACCGGCCGCCTTCTGAAGTACGTCGTTCACTTGCGAGTGGGCCAGCACGCTCTCCGGTCGGGCTGGATCGTAACGATAGTGCAAGCCGTTGTTATCTGCAGTGACTACCAGTGAGTACTGACCCAGGCGAAAGCGATCAGAGGCAGTCTTCTCGTCGAGCACATCCGCATGGATCGTGTTCTTCGCCTCCGCTCTCTGCAGCAGATCCATCACCACCTGGGCATGGGAATTATTCACGACTGCAATCGGTGTTACCTCAGCCGGCTTGTTGCGGAAGGCGATTCCTAAGCCCAGCGCCAGGAGAATAGGAAATACGAAGACCCAGAAGATCACTTCGGGCTCGCGCCACAGCTCTTTCATACGCGCGCCCAGCAGCGCCCGGTAGCCGGCCCATCGGCCATTCACCGCTCTCACCGGGATTTCAGCATTAGTGGGCTCGATCTGAGTCTCAGGAAAAGCCATCAGTCCTCTCTCAAATGCCGCCCGGTAAGATGCACGAAGACATCTTCTAGACTCGCCTGCCGCGTGTTGAGATGCGCCAGTCGCCACCCCTCATTGTCGACAAGCGATATCAGCGCAGGAATCGTCAGATGCGGCTCATCCACTTGCAGGCAGTAGTAGCCGTCCTCATTTCGTACGGACTGCACCCCTGGCAGTGAAGCCCAGAGGCCCTGGTTTCCACCGTTCCCGCGAATTGCGAATTCCACCACATGATGTCCGCGGAGGCCGGCAATCAGTTCCTCAGGCGTGCCGCTGGCGATGATCTTGCCTTGATCGATGATGGCCAGACGGTCGCACAGTCTCTCGGCTTCATCCATGTAATGCGTTGTCAGCAGAACCGTGCCGCGCCGCTGCTGAAATTGCCGGACAATCTCCCACAACTGACGGCGGCTCTGTGGATCAAGGCCGGTTGTTGGCTCGTCGAGAAAGAGAATCTTGGGATTCCCAACCAGCGCTGTTGCTACAGCCAGTCTCTGCTTCTGTCCACCAGACAGCGTACCTACCCTGGCGTCGGCTTTCTCAGTGAGCGACATTTCCTCCAATACGTGAGTGGTTGAAGCAGGATGACGATAGAAGCTGGCGAACAACTCAAGAGTTTCGCCGACCGTGAGCTTCTCCGAAAGCCGGGTCTCCTGCAGCGAGATGCCTAGCCACTCGCGCAGTTCACGTTCGTGCCCGGGCCATGTCATGCCGAGAACTTCGACTTCGCCCGACGTCGGCTGAAGCAGGCCTTCAAGAATCTCGATCGTAGTGGTTTTGCCTGCGCCGTTCGGACCCAGCAGTCCGAAGCATTCTCCCGGGGCAATCGCCAGGTCGATTCCGCGCACTGCCTCGACTTTTCCGTCGTAGGTTTTTTTGAGATTGCGGCAGCGGATGGCGGCATCCATACCGTGCATGATATCCAATAATTGTCGCAGTTGTTGGTAACTCACGCAGGCTAGAACAGCTTCTTCGAGTCGATCAGGATTGTGACTGGCCCCTGATTTATGAGTTCCACATCCATCATCTGCTGAAAGGCTCCGGTTTCACAGCGGACGCCGAGGGAGCGAATACATTCCACAAATCGCTCGTAGAGCTGGCGAGCCAGTTCAGGACGTGCTGCGACATCGAACGATGGCCGCTTCCCTTTGCGCACATCACCATACAGTGTGAACTGAGAGACGGCCAGCACCGCACCGTTGGTGTCGTTAACGCTGCGGTTCATCTTGCCATCATCGTCCTCGAAGATACGGAGACCCGCAATCTTCTGCGCCAAGTAGTCAGCGTCCGCTTCGGTGTCTTCACGCGCAACGCCCAGAAGCACCAGAAGACCATGAGAGACTTGTCCGGCAATCTCTCCATTCACTCTCACACAAGCCCCGCTGACTCTCTGCACGACGGCGCGCATGCAAGGTTTGTATCACACCTGCTGATTTGGGGCGGTCACCGCTTCGACAGCGTTTTCCATGTTGCGGAAGATGTTCTCTTCGCCAATTGCGCTTAACAGTGACGCGCGTGCTAGGGTGTCGCGCACCGGGTCGCGCACGGCGCCCAGCACCAATCTCCATCCGTGGCTGACTGAGCTGGCATGCAACTGCGCCAATGCGTCAACGGCGGTTACATCAATGAGGGCAACGGGAGCAAGGCTGACGACTACTGTCTTGAGTGGTGCGGGTGCCAGGCGGATGAGTTCTTTGATATGTTCGCGAATGCCCTCGGCGTTGGCAAAGAACCAGATTCGATCGACCCGCAGGAGGAGCACGCCAGGGAACTGCTCAGCCTCAGGATGCCGTGAGACCTCGACAAATTCCCCGGTAGGCAATCGGCCCACGACCACCACTTGGGGCATCGAAAGAAATCGCATTAATGCAATCAAGGTAAGGATGACGGCGAGAACCAAACCATCCAGGATGCCAAACGCCACAACTCCTGCAATCGCGACTACCGCACCGCGAAAATCGATGCGATGGATCCGGCGGAAGCGCCACAACTCCCTAAGATCCAGAAGGTGCCAAACGGCATGCACCACAATTGCTCCAAGCACGGCCTCGGGCAAGTGATAGAACCACCCCGTAAGGAACAGCAGGGTGATGATGACTACTAAGGAGGCGGCTATGGAAGACACTTGGGTCTTCGCACCGGTACTGTCGTTGGCTGCTGTGCCCGATGTTCCCCCCCCGACCTGCATTCCGTGGAAGATCGCCGAAACCGCATTGGCAACCCCAAGCGCACGAAGTTCCTGGTTTGCGTCGACGTTATAACCGTTCTTGAGGGCGAAGGTGCGCGCAGCGCCAATCGATTCGGCAAACAGCACCATCACCAGTCCTACCGCCGCCGGCGCCGCTTGTAGCCAGTCGCTCCACGTAAGCGTGGGAAAATCGGGCCGGGGAAGCCCCGCGGGAATGGCGCCGACAATTTCCACACCGTGTGAATGCAGACCGAGCGCGCGAGAAACCGCGATCCCGCCCACCAGCACCAGTAATGCGCCTGGTATGCGCGGCAAATACCTGCCCACGATAAACATTATTGCCAACGCGGTGGCGCCTGTCATGACGGTCCACGGGTTTGCATCCACGACGTGAAAGATCGCGTGCCAGAGTTGCATATAAGCCTGACCGCTACCTTTTTCGATTCCCAGAAGCTTCGGCAACTGCTTGATGACGATATTCAGCGCCACGCCAAAGACGAAGCCTTTCAGGACCGGCTTGGAAATGAAGTCCGAGACAAAGCCGAGATTCAGCATCCCTGCCAGCAGGAAGAGCCCGCCGAGCACCAGCGCAACTGCGGCGGCAAGGGCGCCATATTTCTGCGGGTCGGAGGCGGCGAGGGGGGCGACCGTGGCCGCCAGAATCGCAGATGAGGCAGATGTGGGGGAAACGGCGAGTTGTCTGCTCGATCCAAACAGCGCGTAAGCCAGTAAGCCGAATGCCGTGGCGTACAGCCCTGCCTGGGGCGGCAGTCCAGCGATTCCGGCGTAGCCCATTGCCTCCGGTATAAGCAGTCCGGCGAGGGCGACGCCTGCTATTACGTCAGTGCGCAGCAGACCGCGCTTGTACTGCGGCAACCACTCGGAGATAGGGAAGAGTTTCATCGCCTTTGGCGAATGACAGCAGCCGTACGCACGCAGTATAGGCGCATGGACCGTACGACACTGCAAAAACTCGTGCCGAAAGCCTGCGCAAACTAACTTAACAATCTGATTGTTTCATCGTGAGATTGAAGCCGATACAATCTTGCATTTCGTGGGGCATACCGGTTGGGGGGTTTCAATGAACATTATCGCGTGTCTTCGTCTGCAGCGAACCGCCTACGCACTGATTTTTCTCATTGTGGCAGGGTCTGTGGGCACAGCAGCGCAACAGCCTTCCAGTTTTACCGCATCGCATAGCGGCAAAAACGAATTCGTCATCAAGAACGCGACTCTGCTTACGACAACGCACGGACGAATCGAAAGAGGGAGCGTGTACGTAAAAGACGGCAAGATCATGGCCTTCGGCACCACGGTCAATGCCCCGGCCAACGTCACCGTCATCGACGGCGAAGGCAAGTACGTCACGGCCGGCATCATCGATCCGCACTCGCACATGGCGCTCGACAACGACGTCAACGAGGCCACAAATCCCGTTGTTCCTCAGATGCTGATGAAAGACGCCTTCGATTACAACGACAAGGCGATCTATCGCGCACTGGCCGGCGGGGTAACTTCATCTTTGCTCCTGCACGGCTCGGCCGACATGATCGGCGGCCAGGCCGTCGTCATCAAGAACAAGTACGGGCTCGATCGCGATCAGATGCTATTCCCCGGCGCGCCGCAGTCCATCAAGTTCGCCAGCGGCGAGAATCCGAAGCGCGTTTTCGGCGACAAGAAACAGTTGCCCTCCACCCGCATGGGCAACTTCGAGGTTATGCGCGAGGCCTTCACCCAGGCCAAGGACTACCAGCGCAAATGGGATGAATACAACGAGAAGGTCAAGCGCGGCGACAAGACCGCCTCAATTCCCAACAAGGACCTTAAGCTGGAAGCGCTGAACCAGGTGCTTCAAGGCAAGATGCTCGTCCAGATTCACTGCTACCGCGCCGACGAGTTCCTGACCGAGATCGCCATCGCCAACGAATTCGGCTACAAGATTCGCGCTTTTCATCATGCGCTCGAGGCCTACAAGGTTCCCGAAGCCATTGCGCAGAACAACATTGCTATCGCTACTTTTGCCGACTGGTGGGGCTACAAGTACGAAGCCTGGGATGCTATTCCATGGAATGCCGACATGGCGATGAAAGCCGGAGTAAGGGTAGCGATCAAGAGCGACAGCGACGACTACATCCGGCGACTGAATCAGGAGGCCGCCAAGACCATGCGATACGGCGCGGCCACCGAAGATCAGGCCATGCAGATGCTGACGCTCAACCCCGCTTGGATCATGGGAGTAGATGACAAGACCGGCTCGATTGACGTCGGTAAGGATGCGGACCTCGTGCTGTGGACTGGCTATCCGCTGTCCACCTACGGTGTTCCGGAAAAGGTCTGGATCGATGGCGATGTGTACTTCGATCGCAGCCTGCCCGGCTTGGGAATCCCGCAGTTTCAGGAGGGACAGGGATGAGAAAAACCGCTCTTCGCTGGTCGCTTGTCGTCACGCTGCTCCTCGGTGCTGCGGTCGCACAGCAGAGGACCGCCAGCTCGGCGAAAGCCGCCACCACTTCGAGTGCGGCTCCGACCTTTGATCCCAACCGTCCCATCGTGATCACCGGAGCCAAGCTGCTGACCATCACCCAGGGCACGATCGAGAATGGTGTACTGGTGATCGAGAAGGGGAAGATTACAGCAGTTGGAGCCGTGGGCTCGGTGAGGGCCCCTGCGAATGCCCAGGTGCTCGATGCCAAGGGCATGACCGTCTATCCCGGCCTGATTGATTCCGAGACTCACCTCGGACTTACGGAAATCAGCGCCGAGCGCATGACCAATGACCTGGTCGAGCCCAGCGACGAGATCATGCCGAACATGCACGTCGCCGATGCGTTTCATGCCGAGTCCCAACTCATTCCAGTGGCACGGTACAACGGGATTACTAATGCAATCGTCGCTCCCGAAAGCCGAGACACACTCCCCGGTCAGGATTCCTTCATTCAGCTCGCCGGAGCCGACGCAACCCAGATGCTGCTGATCCGCGACCTTGCCATGCCGCTGAACTTCACCGGAGGCCAGCGCCGTAACGAATCGTTCGCAACCGCTTCGTATCCGCAGACCCGCATGGGCATGGCCGCCCAAATGCGCCAGGCGTTTACAGACGCTCAGACCTACGTCGTGAAGTGGGACGAATACAACAAGAAGAAAGCCAACGCCAAGCCGGGGGAGTCCGGACCCAACGCACCGCAGCATGATCTGAAGCTCGAAGCGTTGCTCCCGTACCTCGAAGGCAAAAAGCCGGTAATCATCAAGGCTGAGGAGCCAAGCGATGTCGAGACCGCTTATGCCCTCGCACAGGAATTCAAGCTGAAGGTCATCCTGAACGGACTCACCCACTCGCAATCGATCTACGACAAAATTGCCTCATGGAAGGTTCCGGTAATTTTGGGCTCTATCTACGACGCACCCAAATCCTGGGAACGTTATGACACGGTGTA
>Ga0126379_10002926_pt1 | contig 10956 bp, 10 predicted proteins | sample PanSoiMetPlot_24_FD_92640 | JGI IMG/M metagenome (GOLD analysis project Ga0126379, IMG submission 92640) | Tropical forest soil microbial communities from Panama - MetaG Plot_24 | ecosystem: Environmental > Terrestrial > Soil > Tropical forest > Bulk soil | place: Panama | collected 2016-02-17
CGACGCCGACTCCAACGCCAACACCAACTCCAACAGGAAACGTCGTGCAGTTCAGTTCGTCAAACTACACTGTGCAGGAAGACTGCACCACGGTGACCATCACCCTGAACCGCATCGGCGATGCGTCAGGCACAGCCAGTGTCGACTATGCTACATCAGATGTCACCGCTACGGAGCGCAAGGACTACATCACGGCGTTAGGCAAACTCGTCTTCGCGCCTGGCGAGACTTCCAAGAGTTTCGCGGTGTTGATTAATGAAGATTCGTACGTCGAAGGCAACGAGACGTTCGACATCAACTTGAGCAATCCATCCGGGTCCACGCTCGGCGCTCCGGCCGTAGCCGTCGTTACAATCATCGACGATCCGAGCGAGCCGGCCACCAACCCGATCGACGATCCGCAGAATTATGTCTGCCAGCACTATCATGACTTTCTCAATCGACAACCAGATGCCGCGGGGCTGGCCTTCTGGACGAATGAGATCAGTTCCTGTGGTACTGATGCCCAGTGCATCGAGATTAAACGCATCAATGTCTCTGGTGCGTTTTATCTTTCAATTGAATTCCAGCAGACAGGTTACCTTGTTGAGAGGCTGTACAAAACCGCGTTTGGGAGTGCGTCGGGTGCGTCTACGTTTGGCGGCAGTCATCAACTGCCGGTGCCCGATGTAAGGTTGAATGAGTTTCTGTCCGATACGCAGAAGATTGGTCAGGGAGTAGTGGTAGGTCAGGCGAATTGGGAACAGATCCTCGAGAACAACAAGCAGGCATTCACTGCTGATTTTGTCCAACGCTTGCGTTTCAATTTGGCGTTTCCAACGGCAATGACAGCGGCACAGTTCGTTGACACATTGAATGGCAATGCCGGCAATCCTCTGTCACAAACGGAGCGCGGACAGCTGATAACTGATCTATCCGACGGTGCGAAGAGCAGAGCGCAGATCTTGCGCGCCATCGCAGAGCATCCCAACCTGGTGAATGCCGAATTCAATCGCGCGTTTGTGCTGATGCAGTACTTCGGTTACCTGCGTCGCAATCCCAATGATCCCCCCGACAGTGATTACACGGGTTACGATTTCTGGCTGACGAAGCTGAATCAATTCAACGGCAACTATATTGATGCTGAAATGGTAAAGGCATTTATCACGAGTGCGGAGTATCGAACTCGCTTCGCGCCGGCATCGCCGCCTCCGAGTCCCACACCGACTCCGATCCCCGGCCAGACTCTAACGTCGGCCCAACGCATCACGGCCCTCAATAAAGTTAAAGCTAAGTTTGCTTCGCTGGATGGTACCTCTGACCGAGATGCAGCGAATCAACAGTTGGTCGATTTCATTCGCAGCCTTCCGGAGTTTGCCGAGGCAGGTATTTCAACCGATTCCTGCGTTTGGGCTACCTACACTGACGGAGTTGAATTAATCGTGGTCAACAATGACCCGTCGCCAGGGCAGGCGGGCGCCGTTGAGCCTGCTACGGCAGCCTTAACTTCACCAATCGTACCGCCGGCCAACCTTTCCAATTCGATTCAGGCCCGTCTAGTCAACGCTCACGGTCCGTCATTCGCGAATCCCATACCAGACATTCGTAGCTGGCTGAACGACCAGAACTATACCGAGCCAGTTAATGATGAAGCCACGGTTCAAGCTCTCAAAACCGTCGGCGATGATGGAGTTTTCTTCTTTCGTGGTCACGGCGGCAACGCGAAGGGAACCCAACCGTATTCACTGGAAACCGTAACTGAGGTGTCCGAGCAAAACGATGAGACCTTTAAAGATGACTTAGCACCACAGATTATCGACGGCGAGGAACGGGTTAGGCTCAGGTACATGCTCTCAACCTACGATCTAAACCTTACGGGTGATGCCTCGAAGAAAGAAACTTATGCCATCACTAGTCAATTCGTTAGAGACTACTGGCGGAATTTCAGCGCGAATAGTTTTGTTTTCATCGACGCCTGTGACAGTGCGGCTGCTGAGGCCGCAGGATTTCAGAACGCGATCAAACAAAAGCAGGCATCAGTTTATGCAGGCTGGACTGGTAGAGTGAATCAGTCGGTTGGGTTCAATACTTCGAAATTCGTTTTCGATCGGCTGTTGGGAGCAAACCACGTTTACCCTGAAAGCGATGGATTTAAACAACGTCCCTTCGATTACAACTCAGTGGCTAACGATTTTCAGTACCACGGCGTTGGCATGGACCCAGCGACCAGAAGCAACCTGGTTTTCCAAAAACTCTCAGGCTCCCAAAGCGACGGCTTTCAGGCGCTGGCGCCAAGCATCGAAGAGCTCAACGTGGATGAAACAACCAACACGCTTGCCATTATTGGTATATTCGGTGAAGACCCAGGTGAAATCCACAGGTCCGTGTCTGTAGGAGGGCACAATGTTAATGTCAAGACCGGAGGTTGGCACTCTATAGCCATTTTTTGTGATTTGCCGACGTTAGGACTGGGATCGGCGGGCGAAGTCATTGTTATGGTAACTGGACACAAGAGTAATGCAGCGTGTCTCAGCGAATGGCGGGGCACGTTTACTCACACCCTTCTGAGTAACGGTACCCTAAAACAAACAGTGACGTACAATGTTCACCTGCGGGCCGATATTCGTAACGTACGTTACAACATTCATCAGCCGCCGACGATCGAGCACTTGCGACTTCTGATGGCCGCCCTGGACTCGATTGCAAACTACGATTGCTCTGGCTTGTATCTATATCCAAACGGCAGCGAATCATGGTCAGGGTCTGGTGTTTTGCTTAGTTTGGCGTTTTCGCCAGGGCCGGATTTCTTCAATATTTCAGGATCCTTAACCAATAGTAGCGGACTGTTGCTGACGTTTGACGCGGCTGCGGAAGGGCGTATCGTAACCACTACCAGCAGCGGCGCCACCACGACCACGAACGAAGGCCTCATTTCACCTGAGGTCCCGACTTCCGATCTTTCTGTCTTGCTGGATTCAAACGGGAATATCATAGGCAACACCCTAACGGGCAAGGATGAGGACGGAACCCAAACGTTGACGTGGAATCAGATGTCAAATCAGTATCCGCCGAACCCCAACTCTCCCCGGTGAGTAAACAGCGAGCGGTCCGCGTGGTAATCTCAACGCCGATAGATCGTTGGCCGTCGAAGCAGGGAAGCAAGTCGCCATGACGCTGGCGGAAAACACACGTGTTGGGCGATACGAAATTCGCTCGCAAATCGGCGCGGGCGGGATGGGGGAGGTTTACCTGGCGCAGGACACGCAACTACGCCGCTCGGTCGCGCTAAAGATCTTACCGGCGGATTTCACCCACGATAAACACAAGTTGCACCGTTTCAAGCAGGAAGCCTACGCGGTTTCCGCCTTGAATCATCCAAACATTCTGACCATTTTTGAAATCGGTTTCGCCGGCGGCTGCCATTTCATCGTGACTGAATTTGTTGAAGGCCAGTCGCTGCGGGACCGAATGATCCTCACCAGAATGGGCGTTGAAGAAGCAGCTGATATTGCAGCCCAGATCGGCGTCGCCCTGGCCGCTGCACACGCGACCGGGATCGTGCACCGAGACATCAAACCAGAGAACATAATCGTCCGCCCTGATGGGATCGTAAAAGTTCTGGACTTCGGCTTAGCCAAACTTGCGCCCGCTATCGTTGATGCCGCAGCGCCGACCGAAATACGGACGAACACCAAGCCAGGTGTCGTGATGGGTACGGTGAACTACATGTCTCCCGAGCAGGCGCGTGGCCTGACCGTCGATGGCCGATCAGACATTTGGAGTCTGGGCGTTGTACTTTACGAGATGACTACCGGGCAAATGCCCTTCGCTGGACCTACGGCCAGTGACGTAATCGCGTCCATTCTCAAAACTGAAGCTCCGCTCCAGGATCTATACTTCGCCGAAATCCCCGCCGAACTAATTCGGATAATCAAGAAGACCCTGCAAAAGAAACCTGATGGGCGTTACCAGTTAGCGAAGGAGTTGGCGCTTGATCTAAAGAATTTCACCCGTGATCTGGAGGTCAGCAGGGAAGTGGAAAGGTCGGTGCCGCCATCGACTCGTCGCGGCTCTACCGCCGACTCAGGCCAGCGACCTCTTTATCAATCGAGCCAACGCAGCACGCAAATTATTACACCGCAGCCAACTGCCACTGCGGAACACGTCCGTGGTGAATTCAAACAGTATGTGAAAATCGCGGTGGCCGCCCTGGCAAGTCTGGTGCTGATGGTTTCTCTCGGCGGTTTGGGCCTGTTTCTGTTCTGGCCGCGCGCTAAACCAAAACCGCCTCCGACGCCCATGCGACTCGCGCGTTTGACAACTGACGGAAGCGCGAGCCGCGCTGCGATCTCTCCGGATGGTAAGTACGTAGTTCATACCGCCAGCGCCGAAGGTCTGGAGACGCTACGCTACAGACAGGTAAACACAAACAGCGACGTCCAAATCGTTGGTCCTTCAGAGGTGCATTACAAAGCGCTGAATTTTTCTCCTGATGGCGATTTTATTTACTACGTCGTGGCAGATAAGAACAGTTCGCTTGACAGCTTGTTCAAGGTGTCTGTGCTTGGGGGCGCGTCGCGCAAGATTATTTCGGATGTTGGCAGCGGGATAACGTTCTCGCCCGATGCCAAACATATCGCCTTTATTCGCGACCTGATCGATCGCGGCGAACAGGTGCTGATTGTGGCCCAGGCTGAAGGAGGCGATGAGCGAACGGTAGCGACGCGAAAGTTTCCGAACTTCTTTAGCTCCGTTGCCTGGTCGCCTGATGGCAAGAGCCTTGCATGCGGCGCCGGAACGTACGTGCCGACCTACAACAGTTATGTGTTGCTGCTGCCGGCAGACGGAGGCGCCGAAAAGCAACTCTTATCGCAGAGTTGGTTATCAATCGGAAGCCTGGTCTGGACACCGGACGGGAAGGCTTTGATTGTCGAGGCATCTCAGTCGAGTTCGACAAGCTTTGATGGCTCGCAACTCTGGATTGTGCCGATCGATCGAAGCGAGGCCCGGCCAATCACTAACGACTTGACTGACTATGCCGGCGTGAGTCTGACTGCGGACGGATCTCGGTTACTCACGGTGCAATCCGAGACCTCTGCAAATCTTTGGTTGACATCCGCTGCCGGTCTGAATTCCGTCAACCAGCTTACTACCGGCTCCACAAAGAATGACGGTAGGACGGGAATCGCCTGGACGCCCAAAGAGCAGATCGTGTTTGTCAGCCAAAACTCGGGTAACGATGATATTTGGATCACAAACGCCGGCGGCGGCGATCAAAGTCAACTCACTTCCAATGCGGGTCTAAACAACAACCCGGCAGTGTCGGCCGATGGCCGCTTTATAGTGTTCACCTCGACTCGCAGTGGCGCGCCGCACATCTGGCGGATGGATACAGATGGTTCGAATGCCAAACAATTGACGAGCGGCAGCACGGAGGGCTTCCCCCAGATTTCTCCTGACGGAAAGTGGGTTATCTATACATTATTCGCAGGAGAGACAACTCTTTGGCGGGTGTCGATCGAAGGTGGCGCGCCGGTGCCGATTCCGAGTAATGCTGCTGCTTATGCGGCCATCTCACCGGATGGGAAGTCGATCGGGACCATGTACTGGGGCTCCCACTCAAAATCGGCGCCCCGATTGGCTGTGCTGCCGTTTGAAGGCGGAGAACCGACCAGGCTGTTCGACGTTGCAGCAGCTGAGTGGGGCAACGTTCATTGGACCCCTGACGGCCGCGGGATAGCGTATACGCTCACCAAAGCAGGGGTGTCGAACATCTGGGTCCAGCCCCTCGCAGATGGACCTGCCAGACAAGTAACCGATTTTAAGACCGATAAAATCTTCTCGTTCGACTGGTCGCGGAATAACCGAATCGTCTGCTCGCGCGGCGCGGAAACCAGCGATGTAGTTCTGATCAATAACTTTAGATAAAAAGCGCGAGATTACTTCAACGTTTCCAGAGCTGTTCGGATCACCTGGTTGTCCGGCCGATGGTGGAAGTCCTCTTCCACGATCATCCAGCGGACGCGCCCTGTCTTGTCGAGCACATAAACGGAGGGTCTGGGAATGCCATCATGTTTTTGACCAGCGTAAGCTGGGTCGCGCAGGCCATAACCATCAATGACTTTATGATCTGGGTCCGACAACATCGGAAAACTTATTTCTCCCTGTCCGTCCGCAGCGATCTTTCGGATGAAATCTCGGCTCTCTTCCGGTTCATCTACGCTAATCGCAAAGAGATTCACGCGTTCATCCTTTTGCAAAAGTGTCCGCAGCCCGGCCAACTGCCGGGTACAATAGGTTCACCAGTATCCCCGGTAAAAAACGAGCACCGTGGGCAGTCCCCGCACCGCCGACAGGGTGACCTTCCGATTCTGTTCATCCTGGAGCGTGAAGTCAGGCGCTGTCTCGCCGACTTGCACCGGCGAGGTGCGCGGCTTCAACTCGTTCTCTTTCGATCTTGAAATTCGCGCGCAGGAATCCGTGAGGATGAGAATCGCGATTATGAGTGCGAGCGTCAGTTTCATGGTCGGGCCATTCTAAATTCAGGCCCGGCACCAGTCAAAGGTTTTGAGAAGCTGTTCAATATGAGAAGTCGCAAGTGTTTTGAGATCATTGCAATGGCAGCTGATAGATCGCGAACTTCTCGCCTCGATTGGCAGCGTAGAAAAGCGAGTGTCCGTCTTTCGAGAACTGCGGCATCGTCTCATCAGCCTTCGTGTGAGTCAGGCGAAACATTCCGCTGCCGTCTGAGTTCATCAGGTAGATTTCCCGATTTCCATCGCTGTTGGCGATAAACGCCATTCTTTTCCCGTCAGGCGAGAATACCGGTGAGGTGTCGTGATAACGGCGCGACGCAATCACTTTTTCGTCATTCGGGTTCGTCAGGTCCAGCAGAAAGATATCCAGGCCATGCCCCTCTCGATAGCCCGCGAAAGCCAGATAAGCGCCGTCAGGTGAAAACGCCGGCTCCATTTCGTAACCGTCTCTTTCGGTTACTCGACGCTGGTTGCCGCCGTTTAGATCCATCCGATATAGCTGCGCCCGGCCATAGTTATCGCGCACAAAAATGATCTCATTTCCGTCCGGTGAAAAAATCGGATTGGTATCGCGCAACGGGTTGTTGGTCAAATTCCTTAAGCCGGTGCCGTCCGGCTTGATGGTAAGAATTTCCGAATTGCCGTTGACCTTACCGGAAAAGGCAATCAGGGAGTTATCGGGCGACCAGTCGGGCTCCAGGGCAAATCCGGAGCGGCGGGTTCCGATGGCGCCATAGCCAGATAGCAGTGATGGTTGTTATCAACCCAATCGCACCCAGGGCCATGAGCGCGATCCAGTGTCCGATTTTACGTTCCTGTCCTGATAGCAGCGGTACGGTTTGGGTTAACGGTACCGTATCCGGGACCTCGAATTCTTCCTTGACAATGTGCGCTCTGACTCTTCTCTGAATGACCAGAGACGCGGGTTCGGGTGGTAATTCCGTAACCGGCGCCACAAAACGGTAGCCCACCTTGGGAACCGTCTCGATGTAACGATGCTCGCCATTGTTCCCGTCGAGGGCCTTGCGCAAAATCCAGATGTTTCGGGTGAGGTTCGCCTCCTCAACCACCGTATCGGGCCAGACTTCCTTCAACAACTCGTCCTTCTCAATTACGTGGCCGCTGTTCTGAACGAGAGCCAGCAGAGTCTCGAATATCTTGGGTGCTAGTGAAATCGGCTGCCCGTGACGGAGTAAGAGGCGCTCGCCCGCATCCAACCGGAACTCTCCGAATTCGTAATTTGGTTGATTTGCCTGCTCATCGCCGATAGGAGAAATCTTGGAGGAAATTCCGATAAATCTCCAAAGACTTTTTGTCTCGCACAGATTAGTCTCGTCGTCGCTTGGGAAACCCCTCAAAGGGGAACAAGGGGAGGCGGAACACATTTTAGTGGGAGGCTGGAGCCGCAGGCAAACTTTTTTGCTCGCGGTCCGACATCGGTGAAGCGGAAGCGGACGGAAATTACGATCGAGTTCGATGAAGTGATTCAGGCTACCTGCCATAGCAACGGTTTAAGCGCTGAATTGTGTGCGGCCTGCGGCGGGGAATCATTTTTGGTCACACCACAGCAGGCGGCCGTGATTGCCGGCGTTACGGTGCTGGAGATTAACCGCTGGATTGAGAGTGACATGGTTCATTTCATAGAGACGAGCGACGGTTTCCTGCTCGTTTGTGTGAATTCGTTGAGCGAGAGAACTCTTTCCCAGGGTGAAAAAGCTGATGAGCTGACGCCGTTGCTCTCGCCCCATCCAGGTCCCGGAGTAATCGATGAAAGTTAAGCTAGGAGGACAGGAACATGTTTAGCAGAGATAGGGTATTTGCGACTGTCATTCGGTTTGCAGTTCTAGGTTCATTGCTGATTTGCGCGGGCAAGGTGAACGCGCAATCAACCATCTTTAATTACCAGGGAAGTTTGCAGGACCCAATTGCGAACGGCAACTATGATTTGCAATTCACTTTGTGGGACGCGTTGACGGGTGGCACGCAACAACCGCAGCCGATACCGCTCACTGTCTCGCGGCCCGGCGTGGCCGTTGCGGGCGGGGCCTTCACGGTGCAACTCGATTTTGGAGCGACGGCGTGGCCTGGCGCAGATCGCTTTCTGGAGATTAGTTTCCGGCCTGTCGGGAACGCAACTTTCACTACGCTGTCGCCGCGGCAACCGATCACCTCAGTTCCTTACGCGATTCGCACACTGAGCGCCACTTCAGCGGACAATCTGTCAACAGCTTGCGTCGGTTGCGTGCAGGACGGACAGATCAGTTCCCTAGGCGCGAGCAAGATCGTAGGCACCGTCGCGAATGCTGATACTGCGAACAGTGCGACGAATGCGACGCAGTTAGGGGGACTGGCGGCCAGTCAGTACGTCGTGACCACGGACTCTCGCATGAGCGATGCGCGAAATCCGCTGCCCGGGAGCAATAACTATATTCAAAGCAACCCGGCGAGTCCTCAGTCTGCTTCTTCGTTTGACGTTTGGAACGGCCACTTCTCCGGGACGGTGCGCATTGAAGGCAACGGCATCGGCAGGACACCGAGTCTCTCGCTGAGTTCGAACGGCTTTTTCGAAGTGGATGCACCGTCTATTCACGGAGGGCGGTTGCGGATCTTGCCGAACGGGAATGTGGGCATTGGGAACACAGCCCCAAAGGAGAAGCTGGATGTAACCGGAAATATCAAATTCAGCGGGAACATTATTGGGGACGGGTCGGCGTTGACGAACGTGACGGCACAGACCACGACCAACTCGTCACTCCTGGGGATGCTGAGATGGGATTTATTGAGCGCGAAAGATTTTGGCGCCGGCAATAGTCCAATCCTTATGACATTTGATGGTACGAACATCTGGGTAACGAATTTCAACAGCAGTAGTGTGACGAAGCTGCGTGCGAGCGACGGGGCGAATCTCGGCACATTCCCTGCGGGCTATTATCCAAAAGGAGTCGCATTCGACGGTGTAAATATCTGGGTGACGAACTTTACTGCCAACACTGTGACGAAGCTACGTGCGAGCGACGGGGCGAATCTAGGCACAATCCCTGTTGGCTTTGGTCCGGAAGGAGTGGCATTCGACGGCACGAACTTCTGGGTGGCGAACAGTGGAGGTAACAGTGTCACGAAGCTGAGGGCGAGCGACGGGGCTAATCTCGGCACCTTCGGTGTGTTCGGCACTGGTCCATCGGCAGTGGCATTCGACGGTGCGAACATTTGGGTAACGAGCCACAACGACAACGAGGTCACGAAGCTGCGTGCGAGCGACGGAGCGCTTCTCGGCAATTTCGCTGTTGGCACTGCTCCATCGGAACTGGCATTCGACGGCGCGAATGTCTGGGTGGCAAACAGTGGAGATAACAATGTCACGAAACTGAGGGCGAGCGACGGGGCGAATCTCGGCACATTTACCGTCGGCGCTGGACCACAGGGAGTGGCGTTTGACGGCGTGAATATCTGGGTGACGAACTTTAATACCAACAATGTGACAAAGCTGCGCGCAAGCGACGGGGCGAATCTCGGCTCTTTTGCGGTTGGCAACTGGCCTTACGGAATCGCTTTCGACGGGGCGAACATTTGGGTGGCGAACTTCGGCAGCAATAGTGTCACCAGGATTCCTACGTTTCGTTAGCCAATGGAAGCGGAGCAATTTTGCGAGGCCAATCGCAGCGGCGCAGGAAGTCAGTTGAAAGAAACCGCACACGTCTCAACGAAATGAAGTCGCCCACTCGCCAGTATAAGGATGAGGCGCATCGCTGAGCGCCAAATCAAAACGTTATTAGAGGAAAAGCCATGAACCTATCAATTCTCTGGAAGCGCGCGAAGTCGATTAGACTCCACAGAGTTTTCAGCTTAGCGATCATGCCTGGGCTGGTCCTTCTCAGCGCGATGGCCGCAAACGCTCAGACGAGCACTTTCACCTACCAGGGACGTCTGAATGATGGCGGCACTGCGGCGACGGGAAACTACGACTTGCAATTTGCCTTGTGGGACAGCCTGAGCGGAGGCGCGCAGATCGGCTCGACCCTGACGATCAGCACGGTTGCCGTGAACAATGGAACGTTCACTGTCACCCTCGATTTCGGCGCCGGAGACAATCTCACTTAGCGCAAACTGTTTGACGAGGTCTTCCCCTGACATTACAATTGGGCGCGTCTGACTATGAACTGCGTCGTGTCAAGAATCCTTCCGTTACTGGTGCTCATCTTCCTGCTGGGTCTTGTTTGTGCTGCGCCGGCACAACAGCGGCCGCTGATCACTGAAGACGTCGACATCATCACGCCGGGATCGCTGCGCATCCAGGCAGGTGTCGATTTCATGCAGCGTGCGCGTTATCCGGTTTCCGGGCTGGAAGGCGATTTGACGCGCGGCGGCGTAATCGGGGTCTCGATCGGCCTGGCGCCGAACGTTGAAGTGCAGGTGACGGGCGTGGCGCAGAACTTTCTGTCGA
>Ga0126379_10002927_pt1 | contig 10956 bp, 10 predicted proteins | sample PanSoiMetPlot_24_FD_92640 | JGI IMG/M metagenome (GOLD analysis project Ga0126379, IMG submission 92640) | Tropical forest soil microbial communities from Panama - MetaG Plot_24 | ecosystem: Environmental > Terrestrial > Soil > Tropical forest > Bulk soil | place: Panama | collected 2016-02-17
GCCCGCGAAGCTCACCGTGGTCATCGGGATCGGGGAACCGTAGGCGCGAAAGAGCCCGCTGCGCGGCGCTCCGCCGGTGAAGCGTTCGTCATAGCTCTGCGCGTGCGACGTTGCGGTCAGAGAAAGGACGGCGCCGGCAGCCATCGTGCCGGCGATCAGACGCGACCACATGGTTTCGACCTCGCAGCTGGAACTTGGTGAAGACTCCCCGTATCCGTACCTTCATGCATCGCGGCGCTGGGAAAATCCAGCGTCTCGATACCGTTCGGCGCCCATGTCGGGCCGATAGGCATCACAATTGTCTTGCGGAACCGTTATGATCCCTGCGGCCGGTGGCAGCCCAGGCGGGCCACACGCGCGGCGTTCAAGAAATCTGCGATCATTGCAAACGATCAAGCGACGCCGGCGATCGGGGAGGGATGGCATGCGCACGATTTGCCTCGTGGCTTTCACGGCGGTTGCGATGATGGTCGTGAGCTTGGTGCCTGACCGCGTCCGCGCGCAAAATGCGCCGACGGCGCCCATCGTGATGAAGCTCGCCACCGCGACGCTCAACGACGGGCAGCACGAATGGATGAAACGGTTTGCGGCGGCGATCGAGCAGAGGTCCGGCGGCCGCATCAAGGCGGAGCTCTATCCGGCGAGCCAGCTCGGCGCGATCCCGCGCATGATCGAGGGCACCCAGCTCGGCTCGATCCAGATCTTCATCAGCCCGCCCGAGTTCTTCGTCGGCGTCGACCAGCGCTTCGAATTGCTGAGCGCCGCCGGGCTCGCCGACAACGAGCAGCACGCCGTCCGGATCGTGTCCGATCCGGAATTCGCCAAGGCCTTTCTTGCCGTCGGGAGCAACAAGGGCCTGATCGGCGTGAGCCTGTTCATCGGCGGGCCGGCCGCCTTTGCGATGCGTGCGCCGTTTCGCGCGGTCGCGGATCTCAAGGGCAAGAAGATCCGGGTGTTCGCGTCGCCGTTCCAGATCGACCAGATCACGCGACTGGGCGGCACCGGCGTGCCGATGACGCTCGGCGACGTCCTGCCGGCGCTGCAACAGGGGACGATCGATGGGGCGCTCGGCGCGCTGCAGGTCTTCACGGCGCTGCGCTATTACGACACGGCGAAATACCAGAACGAGACCGGTCATTCCTTCGTGTTCAGCTTCGCGGCCATGAGCAGGCGCTGGTTCGACACGCTTCCGGTCGATCTCCAGCCCATCGTGCTCGCCACCGCGCGCGAGATGGGCGCAGAGGTCAATCCGTGGGAGATCGATTTCCTGGCGCGCCAGCGGCAGATCTGGGTCGAGAAGGGCGGCGTGCTCGACGTGCTTCCGCCGGCGGAGAAGGCCGAGTTGATGGCGAAGACCGGAAGCATCGGCGACGACATCGTCAGGACCAAGCCGGAATTGCAGCCGCTGTGGTCCTTGCTGAAGGCGACCGCGCAACGGACGCGGTAACGGATGCCGTCAAGCGATCGTCTGAGATGAACGGATTGACAGCCTGCGGGCGTGCGCGTGACGCCGAGGTCGCAGCGTGAAACCCGTGCGCCCTTCGCGCGTTTTGGGAACTAGCGATGGGGGACGCTGGAGGACAAATCATGCGCACGAACAGGTTGGGTGCCGTTGCGGCATTGGTTCTCGTCTCACCGATCCTCGTGGCGCCCGCGGCGGCGCAGCAGTTCAAACGTGGCGGTGGCGGAGGCGGTGGTGCCCCACATGTCGCGGCACCCGCGCCCCATATTCCCGCACCGGCGCCGCATGTTGCCGCACCTGCGCCGCGTGCGGCGGCACCGCACTTTTCGCCGCCCGCGCCGCGCGCGGCGGCGCCACATTTTGCCGCCCCGCACGTCGCAGCACCGGCGCCGCGTGCGGCGCCGCATTTCGCCGCTCCACGCGCCGCGCCGCACATCGCCGCTCCGCGCGCCGCCCCCCACATTGCGACGCCACGCGCGACCGCACCGCATTTCGCGCGCGGTCACGGGGGACCGCATGCGCCGGTTGGCGCTGCGCAGCGCAATGCCGGGCGCAACGCCGGGCCTGCGCAAGCGCTCGGACACAATGCGCATGGGCCGCGCCAGGTGCGTCCGACTGAGCGCTCCATTGCGGGCGGCGGGCGCGAGCGCCAGCGCGGCGGCCCGCCGAACGCTGTCGGCCAGGCGCCGGGCAAACCGAACAATGTCGGCCAGGCACCGGGCAAGCCGAGCAATGTCGGCCAGACGCCGGCTGAGCTGAGAAACGCGCGCGGACGCGGCGAGCGGCCGGGCACGGTCGGCCAGGGGCCGGCGGGGCGCAATCTGGCCGGCGGCCTGGGGCCGTCGCAGCAGGCGCATCCGCACCGGATTCTGCGCAACACCTCGCTCACCAACCTGTCGCCGCGCGATCGCGCCAATCGCTCGCTGAGCGAGTCGACCTTCCGCGGGCGCTACGCCCATTCCGGCTTCGCGCGCGATTTCGGCGACCGGCGTCACCGTCATCGCAACCTCGGCTTCGTGCTCGGTTTCGTGGGCGGCCTGTTCTGGCCGTACGCCTATGGCGATTTCGTCGACTACACGTACTACCCGTCGGCCTACGACACGTTCTGGCCGTATGCGTATGACGATGTGTTCGTCGGTCTGTACGGCGGCTATGCGCCCGAATACGGCGCCGCCTATGAGTATGCGGGCGCGCCGGCCTCGAGCCGCAGCTATGCGCGCCTCGACGCCGCGCCCGGCAACCAAGCCGGCGGTCAGTCCGGCGGCGGCGGCGCGATGGCGCAGGTCTGCTCCGGTGACACGAAGGGCCTCACCGATTTCCCGATCGAGCGCATCGCCGAGCAGGTTCAGCCGACCCAGGACCAGCAGGCGCTTCTCGACAACCTCAGGGGCGCGACCGTGAAGGCGGTGCAGATCCTGCAGGCCGCCTGTCCGAACGACCTGCCGGGCACGCCGACCGGCCGGCTCACGGCGACGCGCGCTCGCGTGTCCGCCATGCTGCAGGCCGTCCAGACCGTGCGCCCGGCGCTCGACAAGTTCTATGCGTCGTTGAGCGACGAGCAGAAGCAGCGCTTCAACGCGCTCGACCAGGGCGACGTGGCGAACGCCAGTGCGAGCCGCCCGCAGCGCGGCGCCGGGCCGAGCGTCGCACAGCTGTGCGACAGCGACCGCCGCGCGCCGGCCAGCCCGCCGAGCACGCGCATCCGCCAGTCGCTGCAACTGAGCGAGACGCAGGACGCCGACCTGCGCGCGCTCGACGATGCATCGGCCAAGGCGGCCGAGATGATGAACGCGAGCTGTTCGGAGGGCGGGCAGGCGCTGACGCCGACCGGGCGCGTGACCGCCATGGAGCAGCGGCTGCAGGCCATGCTGCAGGCGATCGACACGGTGCGACCGGCGCTGACGAAGTTCTACGGCTCGCTCAGCGACGAGCAGAAGGCGCGCTTCGATCGCCTCGGCAGCCGACGGACCTGAGTGATTCGGCTCGATGCGAAGGCTTCGCGGGCGCCATCCGGCGCCCGCGAATTCATGATCGCCGGCATGCGCCGCCGTGGCAGCCGCGCCCCTTGGCCAAGTCGGGGTGCTCCGCCGTCAGCTCGGCGACGGTGAGCAGGATCCAGCCGAGCAGCAGGCCGGGGATCAATCCGAGAGCGACGATCATCATCATGTGTTGGTCCAACGTCCTGACCCAAAGCCTCTCTGGCGGGGCCAAATCCACAACCGGTGGCCGTCATACGATATGGGGATGCGACGCGGAATTGTGATCCCGCATTGCACAGGTCCCAGATCCGCATAAGTACGGTAGCTAGTACCGCCGACGCGGGGCCGACCGCGAGGGCTCACTCCACCGTGATCTTGGCGGCCTCGACCACCGGTCCCCAGGTCGCGAGGCTCTGCTGGATCAACTCCCGCATCCGCTCGGGCGTGCTGCCGAGCGGCTCGGCCTCCAGCGCGAGGATGCGCGCACGCATTTCGGGCTGGCGAAATCCCTGACCGATCGCGTCGGATATCTTCCGGGTGATGTCCTTGGGCGTGCCGGGCGGCGCCGACACCGCCATCCAGGTGTCCGCATAGACGCCCGGCAATGTCTCGGCGATGGTCGCCACCTTGGGATAATCCTTGAGCCGCTCGCGGCTGCCGGTGGCGAGGAGCTTGAGCTTGCCGGTATCGATGTTCTGCTTGTTGGCCAGCAGATAGTCCGGGACCATGTCGATCGTGCCGGCGAGCAGATCGTTGATCGCCGGCGCGCTGCCGCGATAGGGCACCTCGGTCATGCGGAACTGGCCCTTGAGCATCAAAAGCTCGCCGAGCAGGTGACCCGTATTGCCCTTGCCCTGATGGCCATAAGTGAGCTTGCCGGCCTCCGAGCGCGCGAGCGCGATGAGCTCCGGCAGGTTGGCGACCGGGAGGGAGGCACGTGCGATCACGATCAGCGGATAGGTCGCGAGCACGCTGACCGGCTCGAGCCCGCGCGGGTCGAAGGCCGTCTTGGTGAAGACCAGATGCGTGATGCTGTAGTTGAGCTGGGTGCCGCACAGCAGCGTGTACCCGTCGGGCGGCGCCCGCAGAACCTGCTCGATGCCGATGCGTCCGCCGGCGCCGCCGGGCCGGTTCTCGACCACGACCTGCTGGCCGAGCAGGCTGCCGGCGCGGTCGGCCGCGAAGCGGCACAGCAGGTCTGCGGTGCCGCCGGCCGGGTAGGGGACGACCAGCGTGATCGGGCGGGTCGGAAAAGCCGGCTGCGCCTGCACGCTGCCGGCGAGTGCGGCGAGCGCAACCGCCGCAACAAGATGTCTCATGATGCCACCCGATCGAAAACGTGATGCCGCGCGACGTTAGCATGGCGGCTCTGCGGCCCGCACCGGGCGCGACGACGCAGCGGCGTTGACCGCCCGGCGCGCTGCGGCATAGTGCTCGCAGACCCACCGCCGGAGCCGCCCATGATCAAGGTCACGCGCATTGGCCATGCCACGTTCGAGACCACGGATCTCGACCGGCAGATCGACTATTTCACCGACATCGTCGGGCTGACGCTGGCGGAGCGGGAAAACGGGCGCGCGTTTCTCGCCACCAAGGTCGGTGACCTCGCGGTCCAGCTCGAGAAGGGCGGCGAGGCGCGCTGCGCGCGCATCTCATTTCAGGCCGCGGCCGACACCGACGTCAACGACCTGCGCCGGGGTCTCGAGGCCGAGGGCGTGCGCTGCGAGCTGCGCGCCGATCCGAGCCCCGGCATCGCCCAGGTGATCACCTTCGCGGATCCCAAGGGCACCATCGTCGAGGTGTTCACCGCCGCGACCCCGCTTGCGCGCAAGCCGGTCAGCGGCGTCGGCCCGATCAAGCTCGGCCATCTCGCGTTCTGCGTCGCCGAGCCGAAGCCCTTCGCGGATTTCTACGGCCGCGTGCTCGGCTTCCGCGTGTCCGACTGGATCGAAGACTGGTTCGTCTTCCTGCGCTGCGGGCCCGATCATCACACGGTCAACTTCGTCCAGGGCAAGACCACCCGCATGCATCACATCGCCTTCGAGCTCAAGGACTGGGCGCATGTGCAGACCGCTTGCGACTTTCTCGGCGGCCGCAACATTCCCATCATCTGGGGCCCGGGACGGCACGGACCCGGACACAACGTCTTCACCTATCACCGCAATCCGGACGACCAGATCATCGAGCTGTTCACCGAGCTCGACAAGATGCTGGACGAGTCGCTCGGCTATTTCGATCCGCGGCCGTGGCACCGCGACCGGCCGCAGCGCCCGAAGGTGTGGGCCCCCGGCGCACTGCGCGACATCTGGGGCCCGCCGCCGACGCCCGACTATCTGCGTCAGCGTGAGTAGCCAGTCTTAGTGCTGGCGCGCCCCTGCCGCCGGCACGCCGCCCCGTCAACCCCGCCTGCCGAAGCGCCCCAGCGCGGCCTGGTAAAGCCGCTCGGGATCGCTCACGCCGCCCTCGGCCAGCTCGATGATGACCTTCGCCACGGTCTCGGTAGCGGGATCCTGGGTGAGCCTCAGCCCGAGCTGTTGGCAGGCTTTCTCGAACGCCAGCCCCATGGCTTGCGTGGTTTCCGGCCCGAAAGCCTTGGAACCCAGATACGGTGTGATCGGCATATCCTAGGAAGCCCTGTTGCCGCGCGCTCCGCGCGCTCCATCCCACACTTCCGGCCGGCCGTGAGCGCCGCACCGCTGCCCGGTTCACTCACTGCGCCATGATTGATTGATGCGAGGGAAAGGTTCGGAAGTCTCGGCCCCCTCCGAGCCGTTTCCCGGCAACCGCGCACCGCGTGAACGATACCCCAAAAGCATACCGCCCGCTTGCGACCCTAATTACCACCGGGTTCCGACCCTTAAGTCAAGCATCGGGTGCTTGCGGTGTCTGTGCCGTTGTGCACACAAGATGCTGGCATTGCAGGCTAAAAGCCATGTGCCGCGGTGGCGGTGTAGCGGAGTGGCGTGGATGGCGGAGACGGCTTCATTTGGACGGACCGGCGCGCGGCCGGCGAACAATCTCCTGCGCACGCTTCGGGATGCCGACTACGCGCTGATCGAGCCCTATCTGATCGAAACCGACAGCGGGCCGAGCGACGTGCTCTACCATCCGGGCGACAACGTCGACGTGGTGTATTTCCCCTGCGGACCCTCCATGGTGTCCTATCTCATCAGCGGCGAGGACGGTCGCGATGTCGAGACCGTCCTGGTCGGGCGTGAGGGTGCGGTCGGCGGCATCGTCAGCTATGGCCATCTGCCTGCCTACAGCCGGATCGTCGTGAAATATGGCGGCCTCTTCGTGCGGCTGCCGGTGAACAATCTCGAAGCCGCCAAGGAACGGTCGCCGACCCTGCGCAACTTCTTCGCGCGCTATGCCGATTGCCTGCTGGCGCAGATCTTTCAGTCGACCGCGTGCAATGCCATCCACACGATCGAGCAGCGCGCCGCGAAATGGATGATTGCCGCAATCGAGCGCACCGGCGACGACGTGGTGCCGTTCACCCACGAGGATCTGGCCGGCATGCTCGGTGCCGGTCGCAGCCACACGACCCGCGTGCTGAGGACCTTCCGGGACCAGGACCTGATCGAAACGCGACGCGGATCGGTGCTCGTCCGCGACAGTGCCGCGTTGAAGCGGCTCGCATGTAAATGCGACGATCTGGTCAGGACACACTTCGACGACGTGCTGCACGGGGTCTATCCGCGCGAGAGCCGGTAGGCGGCGCGAGTCGCGGCGCCCGTCGCTCGATCCGCGATCATCCATTGGGCGGCTGCAACGCGACGGGACGTTGTCGGCCGATCGCAGGATCGACGCGATCGCAGGATCGACATTGAATTGCAAGTGAATACCTTTCGCTCAGGCTTAACTTGCCTTTGCAACATTCACGGCGATACTCGCGTTGTCATTGAGGAATAATGGAGGCCCCATTCCGATGGCCAAGCGAACGAAAACCCTTGCGTCCATGTCGATCGAGACGCTGATCAAGCTGCGCGATGAGATCGGTACCGCGCTCTCCAGCCGTGCCGGTGAAATGCAGCAGCAACTCACCCGCCTGGGACGGTGGGGCGCCGCCAAGGCCGGAGCCGGCGTCGGCGACGGCCGCCGGCGCTCGACCCTGAAGGGCCGCAAGGTCGCGCCGAAATATCGCGGCCCGGGCGGCGTGACCTGGGCCGGCCGCGGTGCCCGCCCGCGCTGGCTGGCGGCGGCGATCAAAGGCGGCAAGAAGCTCGAGGATTTCCTGATCACCAAAGGAGCGGGCAAGCAAGGCAGCAAGGCCGGCAAGACGGGTCGCAGGCGGCGCAAGGCGAAGCGCTGACGCGACGTTTTGCTCACTCCATCTTGATGTTCGCCTCCTTGGTCACCTTGGCCCATTTGGCGAGATCGCTCTTGATCAGCTCGCCGAATTTCTCCTTTGCGAGCGCCATCACGGTCAGCTGCTGATCGGCGAACTGCTTGGCGATGGTGGGATCGCCGAGCACTGCCAGCGTTGCCTCGCTCACGCGGTCGACGATCGCCTGCGCGGTGCCGGCCGGCGCGACGATGCCGACCCACGGCGCCATCTCGAAGCCCGGCACGGTCTCGGCGACCGCCGGAAAATTGGGAAACTGCGGCATGCGTTGCGGTTCGGCGACGCCGAGCACCTTGAGCCTGCCTTCCTGCACATGCTGCAGCAGGGTCTGGACGTTGTTGAATCCGAGCTCGACCTCGCCGCTGAGCAGCGCCATGGCGGCGGGTCCGGTGCCCTTGTAGGGCACGTGCTGCAGCTTCACGCCGGTTGCACCCGCGAACAGCTCCATGGCGAGATGGCTGAAATTGCCGACGCCGGCGGACGCATAGTTGATGGTGCCGGGCTTGCTCTTGGCGAGCGCGATCAGCTCGGCGATGTTGTTCGCCGGAAACGACGGATGCGCCGCCAGCATGCCGGGCAGCCGCACGGCGGATGCAACCGGAATGAAATCGCGCAGCGGGTCGTAGGCCAGGTCCTTGTACAGCCAGGGATTGACCGTCATCGGCGTGTCGGACGTGAAGGCGAGCGTATAGCCGTCGGTGAGCGACTGCTTGACCGCCATCAGGCCGATCGCGCCGTTGGCGCCGCCGCGGTTCTCGACGACGATCGACTGGCCGAGCTTGTCCTGCAGATATTTTGCCACCAGGCGCGCGACGAAATCGGTGCCGCCGCCGGCCGGAAACGGGACCACGAACCGGACCGGCTTCTGCGGCCAGCCCTGGGCGAACGACGGCGTCGCCACGGCGCACAGCCCGAGAGCCGCCAGGCACGTCGCCGCGGCCAAGGTCAGCAGTCTTTTCATCGGCGTCTCCCACCGCTTCGGCACGGCCCGGATGTCATTCCTTGTCGATATCGCTCGCGCGACCGGCATCGCGACTATACGGACCCCGTTGTCCGGTCGCCACCGGGTCTTTCCGACCGGCCGCGCGAGCTGCGCCCAATTGACCGGGCCGCGCCGCCGACCCACAATTGCGGCGCCGCAATCCATCCGGGGATGCTCAGTGAAAATCGGCGTGCTGCTTGGCGACGACATCGGGCACGAGGTCGTCCCCGAGTGCGTGAAGGTGATGAAGGCGGCGGCCGCACACACCGGCCTCGCGGTGGACTGGCGGCCGCTGCCGATCGGCCGGCATGGACACGAGCAGCACGGCGACACGCTGCCGGCCTCGACCGAGGCGGCGCTGCACGAGCTCGACGGCTGGATCATGGGGCCGATCGGCCACGCCGCCTATCCGCGCAACGATCCGACCTGGGTGATGCCGCCGATCCGCAAGAAGTTCGACCTGTTTGCTGCGCTGCGCCCGTCGCGCTCGTTTGCGAGCGTCGCGTCGATCCACAAGGACGTCGACGTCGTGTTCGTGCGCGAGCTCACCGAAGGCATGCTCTATTCGGAGACCGTGGTCGCCGGCGCGCCGGAATTCCGTCCGAACGACGACATCACGGTCGCGATGCGGGTGATCACGCGCAAGGGCGCGAGCCGGGTCGCGCGCGAAGCGTTCGAGCTCGCGCGCACGCGCCGGCGCAGGAAGGTGACGGCCGCCCACAAGGAGCCGGTCTATCGGCTCGCCTGCGGCATGTTCGCCGAGGAATGCCGCAAGGTGGCGCGCGACTATCCCGACGTGACGTTCGAGGAGGCGATGATCGACACCATCGCGATGAAGCTCGTGATGGCGCCGCAGCAATACGACGTCATCGTCACCACCAATCAGTTCGGCGACATCCTGAGCGACATCGGTGCCGGCCTCGTCGGCGGGCTCGGCCTCGCGCCCGGCCTGTGCGTCGGCGCGCGCCAGGCGATGGCGCAGGCGACGCACGGCTCGGCGCCCGACATCGCCGGCCGCGGCATCGCCAATCCCTACGCCATGATCATGTCGGGGCAGATGCTGCTCGCCTGGCTCGGTCGCAGGCACGGCGAGCCGAAGGCATCGTCCGCCGCGGAAAAAATGCTGGCGGCGGTCGATCGCATCGTCACCGCCGGCCGGCACGTGACCCGCGATCTCGGCGGCACCGCCGGCACCCGCGACATGGGCGATGCGATCGCAGAGGCCACAGGATAGCGCGCGTCCGCACGAACAGGCAAAGTGAACCAGGCAAGACCATGTACAACCTTCATCTCAGTCCCGAGCAGCTCGAGATCCGCGACACGGTGCGCGAGTTCGGCGCGCAGAAGATCAAGCCGGTCGTGCTCAAGTCGGATCGGCTCGATGCCCGCGACCGCACGCTGCCGATGGATCTGCTCGATCTCGCCTCGCAGATGGGCCTGCGCGGCCTCGCGCTGTCGGAAGACGCCGGCGGCGCCGGGTCCGACAATCTCACCTGCTGCCTCGTCGCCGAGGAGCTCGCCGCCTGCGATGCCGATTTCGCCGCAGTGCTGGCGGAAACGTCGTGGCTCGCGCACGTGCTGTTCGACCATGCGATGACCGCCGAACAGTGCGACGGCTTCCTGCCGCGATTCCTGGCCGACGATCGCTTCCACCTTGCGGTCGCAGGCGGCGACGGCGGCACGCGGCTCGGCATCAACTATCATCGCCAGGCGTCGGACATCCCGGCGCCGACGATCACCGCCACCGAGTCGGACGGCGACTTCACCATCAACGGGGCCGCCGACTGGGTTGCCAACGCACCGATCGCGAATGTGTTCGCGGTGGTGGTCGCGCTTCCCGGACGGCACGACGCCGGCGCGCTGCTGGTGCCGGGCGATTCAGCCGGACTCGCGGTGCGGGCGCATGACAGGCCGTGGCGTCACGGCGTCGCCGGCCGCGTGACGTTCGAGGACTGCCGCGTGCCGCGGGGCCAGCTCCTCAAGGACGGTGCGGCCGCGTTGCTGACCCGCGCGGACGGCCGCGGCATCCCGCTCGACCAGGCGATCAACCTCGGCATTGCGCGCGCGGCCTATGAGGCCGCCCTCGACTATGCGCGCCTGCGCGTGCAGGGCGGCCGGCCGATCATCGAGCATCAGGCCATTGCCACCAAGCTCGCCGACATCGCGATCAGGCTCGAGGTCGCGC
>Ga0126379_10002928_pt1 | contig 10955 bp, 7 predicted proteins | sample PanSoiMetPlot_24_FD_92640 | JGI IMG/M metagenome (GOLD analysis project Ga0126379, IMG submission 92640) | Tropical forest soil microbial communities from Panama - MetaG Plot_24 | ecosystem: Environmental > Terrestrial > Soil > Tropical forest > Bulk soil | place: Panama | collected 2016-02-17
CGTCACCCGCGTGTTGGTCCGCCAAGCTGCTCTTTTCTGACGCGAGCTGAATCCCCTGCTGCGCGCGTGTATCCGCGTCTTTGATCAGTCCGCTGTTTTCCGAAGTGATCTGATCCAGTTCGTGGATGCGGTCGCGAATCGGCGTGACCTGTCGCTGCACGTATTTCTTATTCGCGAACGGATGAGTAATCAGATTGACCAGGTTTGGATCGTCGCCATCCCAGAAATCCTGAGGACGCGGGGACGCGAGAGGCTCCCGATCGCTTGTACTGGCGGTAGCACCGGCGTTACCCGCATTGGAGGACGAATTACTATTTTGCTGTGCAACTGTTGCCAGCGCCAGTAAACACACAAATCCCAGAAGTATGATGTTCCTCATTTCAACTCCCCCCCGAGTGAAGCTCGACTCTCCCTGAGCCCGGAAAAACTTCCTCCGCGCGTATTGATTGTGCTCTCACGCCCGACCGCTCCGCAAGCCCCCGCCGACTACTTGAGACCGCTGATCGGAACCTGCGCAAGCCCCTGAAACGTGATTGCGATCACTGCTTTTGCCTCACAAAGCGCATACCATCGCTCAGCCAGGAACAAAATCATGAAGACCCCTACTCCCAGCCTCGAAATGATTGAGGACTTTCTCGCTCAGAAACGCATTGCGATGATCGGCATTTCCCGAAATCCCAAGGACTTCAGCGCGGCGCTATTCGAAGAGTTCCGAAAACGGGGATACGACATGGTTCCCGTAAATCCGAATGTTCTGGAAGTCTTGGGGCAACCCTGTTTCGCTCGGGTGCAGGACATTCAACCGCCGGTCGATGCCGTGCTGCTCATGACCACTGCCGAGATCACTGATACGGTAGTATCCGACTGCGCCGCCGCGGGCATTCGCCGCGTCTGGATGTACCGCGCCGGCGGCAGAGGTGCGGTTAGCGAGAAAGCCGTCGCATTCTGCCCAGAACACGGCATTCGCGTCGTGCCGGGCCAGTGCCCCTTTATGTTCTTTACCGGCACGAGCGCAGTACACAAATTCCACGGTTTCGTGCGCAAGATTTTTGGAGCCTACCCCAAACGCCAGCCCGCCGCCTGATTCTCGTGAAGAATCACGAGGGTACCCCATCCTGAAATCGCGTTCTTTGCGATCTTAGGATGGGGATTCTGACGTTTGGGCGGATCTTAGTGCTGCACTGCGCGATCGGTAATATCGAGTCCCTTGTCGATGATCGCAAACGCCTCCCGAAGCTGCTCTTCGTTAATGCAGAGTGGCGGATTCGTATAGAACGAATTCCATCGCAGAAGCGTATACAATCCCCGCTCACGGAAGAATTTCCCGAGCGCAGCCATTTCTTCCGACGCGCCATTGAATGGAGCCATGGGCTGCATGGTCTTGCGGCTACGCACGAGCTCAAAAATGCCGAACAGTCCGATCGAACGCACCGCCCCGACCGAAGGATGCTTTGCCTGCAATTCCGCCCCGAGCTGCTTCATTACTGCACCCATCTTCCGTGCATTCTCGATGAGACGATCTTCTTCGTACACGCGAATTGTAGCGAGCGCCGCCGCACATCCCATGGGATGCGAATTGTAGGTCAGCCCACCATAGAAGACTCGGTCTTGGAAATGCTGTGCGATGTGATGCCGCATGCCCACCGCGCCAAGCGGCAGATAACTCGCCGTCAATCCCTTGGCCATGCAGATCAGATCAGGCACGACCTTCCAGTGATCGATTGCGAACCATTCTCCCGTCCGGCCGAACCCGGCCATGACTTCGTCGGCGATCATCAGAATGCCGTACTTGTCGCAGAGCTTGCGCACACCCGGCATGTAGCCATCAGGAGGAATGAGAATGCCGTTGGTGCCGACGACACTTTCCAGAATGAAGGCCGCAATCGTATGCGGTCCTTCCAGCTGCATGGTCTCCTCGATCATCGCAAGTGATGTCTCAGCCGATTCCCATCCGCGCTCGATGCCATGATAGGGATCCAGGACGCGCACCACTCCAGGGATGCCTGGTTCGGCAGCCCAACGCCGCGGATCGCCTGTCAGTGATATGCTTCCGGCGGTCGCGCCGTGATACGACCGGTAGCGCGCCATAATTTTGTGACGCCCGGTAAAGAAACGCGCGATTTTGATGGCATTCTCATTCGCCTCAGCGCCACCGTTGGTAAAGAAGAACGTGTCGATATCGCCAGGTGTAATCTCGGCCAGCTTCGCTCCTAGCCGAGCGCGCGGCTCCGTTGCCATGAATGGATTGGCATAAGCCAGAGTCTGCGCCTGTTCATAGATTGCCCCAATGACACGCTCGTCGCCATGACCGATGTTGACCGACATCAACTGGCTGTTGAAGTCGATGAAGCGCTTCCCTTCCGGCGTCCAGAAGTAAATTCCCTTGGCCCTGGAAATAGGAATGGGATCAACCTTCGCTTGCGCCGACCACTCAAACAAAGTGTGCTTCTTAGTAAGATCGACAATTTCCTGCCCAGTCATGGATGTTTCAATCGCAGTCCTCATAAGATCCCTGAAGTCGCCACCGATCCCTCACCGATCAACATGATGCCCAAAAGAGAAAATCCGTGTGGATCCGCGTGAATCCGTGGCAAAGAATTTAGAACTTGCGTGAATGCTCCTTGGCCCAGCGCTCAACCACCACCTTCTTATCGGTATAGAACTCGATCGCGTCGCGGCCCTGGCCATGCAAATCGCCGAAAAAGCTGTTCTTCCACCCGCTGAATGGAAAATAGGCCATCGGTGCAGCCACTCCGATATTAATGCCGATATTGCCGGCAGGAGCTTCATAACGAAAGCGGCGTGCCGCCGATCCGCTGGACGTAAACAGCGACGCCTGATTGCCGTAAGCGCTGCGCTCCAGAAACGCAAGCCCATCATCGAGACTATCGGCGTGCACTAGACTGAGAACTGGCCCGAAAATTTCGGTATCCGTGATCTCGCTCGTCGCGGGAACATCGTCGAGGATGGTCGGTTTCACAAAATTGCCGCGCTCGTGCTTGGCGATTCTTGCGTTTCGGCCATCGAGCAAAACCTTCGCGCCCTGCTTCTCGCCCACCCCGATCAGCGACTCCACGCGCTCCCTGCTCTGGGGAGTAATCACTGGCCCCATCTGTACGCTGTCTTCGAGCCCGTTGCCAACCTTCAATTTCGCAGCTGCCAGGGCAATAGAATCGCGGAACGTCTTCTGCGCTTCGCCCACGGTGACCGCAACCGATACGGCAAGGCAGCGTTGCCCCGCGCACCCAAAAGCGCTGTCGCTGATGATCTGCGTCGCCATCGACATGTCGGCATCAGGCAGCACGATCACGTGATTCTTTGCCCCGCCCTGACACTGGCAACGCTTTCCCTGCTGTGCCGCGCGCGAGTAAATGTACCGCGCAACTGGCGTTGACCCCACAAAACTGATAGCCCGCACCTTGGCGTGATCGAGTAGTGCGTCCACGGCCGCCTTGCCTCCGTTCACAAGGTTCACGACGCCTTTCGGCAGCCCGATTCTCTCGATTAACTCGCACGCATACCGCATGGTGAGCGGCACACGCTCCGACGGCTTCACGATAAATGTATTCCCCGTTGCGATGGAGTACGGCAAGAACCAGAACGGAATCATTCCAGGAAAGTTGAAGGGCACGATCGCAGCCACAACTCCGAGCGGCTGACGGATCATCATCTCGTCAATCCCGCGCGCGACGTCTTCCAGGTTGTATCCCTGCATCATCATCGGGATGCCACAAGCGACTTCGACATTCTCGATCGCTCGGCGCATCTCGGCCTTAGCCTCGCCAAAGGTCTTGCCGTTCTCCAGCGTGATAATTCGCGCAATGTCGTCGATGTGCTCTTCAAGCAGCATCTTCAATTTGAACAGCGGCTGAATGCGATCTTCGGGCGGAGTGCGTCGCCACGCGGGAAACGCCGTAGCGGCGGCTTCCACGGCAGCGTTCACGTCGGCTGCGTCACCCATAGGGACGCTTGCCAGCAATTCGCCCGTGGCCGGATTGACGACATCGCGCCACTCCCTGGTGTGCCCTTCCGTCCATTGGCCATTGATGTAGTGTGAAAGTTTATTAGCGGGAGGTGCTGCAACGCTCATCGAGGTAATGCCTTTCGCTATCGCGAAGAATAAGAAAAGTTTACTCTCTGGCCAGTAGCCGGTGGCAGAAATGGTCTCACAAACGCATTCCGGAAAGGCACGGCTTCAGCCGTGCCGTTACTTACCTCAGAAACCCGGGCTTTAGCCCCTGAGGTATGCTCGCATAAAACAATCAACTTACACCTCCTGTGCGATAGCGCACTTGGTATCGCACACGGCGGCAATCGCCGATTCGAGCACGTCAAGCGCTTCGTCCATCTGCTTCTCTGTGATCACCAACGGCACCAGAACGCGAATCACGTTCGAGTACGTTCCCGCAGTAATCGTGATCAGCCCGTGCTCGAAGCAATACTGCGTGATCCTCTTCGTTTCCTCAGATGCTGGAACCTTACTTTCCTGCGACCGTACCAGTTCGATCGCCTGCATCCCGCCCAGCCCGCGCACGTCCCCGATAATCGGCCAGCGGCATTGCCACTCCCGGGCACGCCGCTGAAAATGATCGCCGATCTCGTCGGCGCGGGCCAGCAAATCTTCCCGCTCGAATAAATCGAGCACCGCCAACGCCGCTGCGCACGAAAGTGGATTCCCGGCGAAAGTCCCTCCCAGTCCTCCAACTCCAGGCGCATCCATCACCTCTGCCCGGCCAGTCACCGCCGCCAGAGGCAAACCGCCGCCAAGCGATTTCGCACTTACAAGGATGTCGGGCTCGATCCCGTATCTCTGACTCGCGAACAGCGCGCCGGTCCGTCCGAATCCAGACTGCACTTCGTCGGCAATAAACAGGATCCCGTACTTGCGGCAAAGATCAATCAGAACCTCAAAATAGTCAGGCGGAGGCGCAATGAATCCACCTTCTCCCAGCACCGGCTCAGCAATCACCGCCGCGACTTCTTCGTTCGCCACGACGCGCTTGAATGTATCTTCCAGGTGGCGCGCGCAATATAAATCGCACGACGGATACTTCTTCGAATACGAGCAGCGGTAGCAGTAAGCAAACGGAACGCGGTAAACCTCGCCCGGAAACGGTGCGAATCCAGCCTTGTAAGGATGGGTTTTGCTCGTAAGCGCCAGTGTCATCATCGTGCGCCCATGGAATGCGTCCTCAAACGCAATGATGCCGGGCCGCTTGGTATAAGCACGGGCAATCTTGACCGCATTCTCAACGGCTTCGGCTCCGGAATTAACGAAGATCGTCTTCTTCGCAAACGCACCCGGAGTAACCGCATTCATCCGCTCAGCCAGTTGCACATAGACTTCATAGGGCGTCACCTGGACACAAGTATGCATGAAACGATCGAGCTGATCTCGAACAACGCTGACCACTTCGTCACGCCGGTGCCCCACGTTCAGGCAACCAATCCCCCCAGCAAAGTCGATATAGTGATTGCCATCGACATCTTCGAGCCATGCCCCTTCGGCCTTGGCAACATAAATCGGCGTGCCATGAGAAAGCCCACGGGGCACAGCCTTCGCGCGCCGCTCGGCCAGCGCCTTCGATTTGGGCCCCGGAATTTCAGTGCGAAGTTGAATCGTGGACATCGTGGTCTCGTGTCTGTAGTTGTTAGTTGACGTTAGTAGTCAGCAATTTGATCTTATCTTTCGTTTTTAGCTCGAGACTCGGGACTGGCTCAGTACCAGCCGATCGGCGCCTCGTTCAGATTGATGTGCACCTGCTTGGTCTCGAGATATTCCTCGATTCCCCAAGGCCCAAGCTCCCGTCCGAATCCGGATTGCTTAAATCCTCCCCATGGCGCTTCCACATAGGTCGGCTGCATGTGATTGACCCAGACAATCCCGGCGCGCAGGGCTTTCACCGCCCGCATCGCCTTGAAGATGTCCCGCGTCCACACCGCCGCCGCGAGCCCATAAGGAGAATCATTGGCAATCTTCATTGCATCTTTCTCGTCGTCGAACGGGATCACCGCCGCGACCGGCCCGAAAATCTCCTCGCGTGCAATGCGCGCGCTGTTGTTCACGTCATAGAAGATCGTAGGCTGCACGTAGTAACCTTTCGCGAACTTCTCCGGACGACCTCCACCCGCTGCCAATTTGGCTTCCTTCTTGCCGACCGCAAGATATTCATTCACGCGTTCGTACTGTTCCTTGCTTACGAGCGGCCCCATCTTTGTCTCGCGTTCGAGTGGCGGACCAAGCTTGATCTTCTTGGCTTTCTCCGTCATCGCATCCACAAAATTCTTGTAAATCGATTTCTGCACCAGGATGCGGCTGCCGGCCGAGCAAACCTCGCCCTGATTTATAAAGACCCCAAACAGCGCACCGTCGATCGCAGCTTCAAAGTCGGCATCGGCGAAGAAAATATTCGGAGACTTCCCGCCGAGTTCCAAGGTTACGCGCTTCACTGTGTCGGCAGCCTGCTTGACGATAATCTTTCCTACCGCGGCGCTTCCAGTAAAGGCAATCTTGTTGACATCAGGATGCTGCACGAGAGGAGCACCGCAGGTTTCCCCGAACCCGGTCACGATATTGACAACCCCCGGTGGTAGACCGCAATCGGCAAAGTAGTTGGCAAATTCAAGCGCGGTAAGCGGAGTCTGCTCGGCAGGCTTCAGAACACAGGCACAGCCGGCTGCAATCGCGGGAGCGAGTTTCCACGCCGCCATCAGCAAAGGGTAGTTCCAGGGAATAATCTGCCCCGCGACCCCGACAGGCTCTTTCAGCGAAAGTGACAGTGCATTGTCAGGAACGGGATTGACCTGCCCCGTGATTTTGGTGGCCAGCCCGCCGTAATACTCGAAACATGTCGCCACATCGTTCAGGTCAAACTCCGCCTCCACAATCGGCTTTCCTGTATTGCGACACTCGAGTTCGGCGAGTTCCGCCAGGTTCTGACGAACTTTGTCGGCCAGTCGGAATAACACACGCCCCCGCTCTTGTGCGGTAGTGCTCGACCATGGCCCTTCTTCGAATGCAGCTTTCGCCGCAGCCACAGCGCGATTTACATCGTCTGTATGGGCGTCCGGAACCTGCGCGATTACCTCTTCGGTCGAAGGATCGCAGACCGGGAATGTTTTGGCCGATTTGCTCGCGACCCATTCGCCATTGATGAACATCTGGTACGTCTTAACTTCGGTTTGCACTGCGCTGGGCATCAGGGCCTCCAGGGGCGTCAGGCGCCAATCTTGAATCTTTAGTGGCGAGCCTCGCTCGCCGAAACCGCCGGGGTGGACGTCGCCAGTCGAATCCGTTGCACCACCTTGCGTCGTCCGTACACGAAAAAGAAAAATGCGGCCAGGCCGACAAAAAACATCGTCCCGCCCACCATCCACCATTCGTACTGCCACAGGGATGTGATTTGCTGGGCGGGGAAAAACACGAGCGCAATTCCGAGAATCGTAGTCAGCAAGCCGCTCAAACCCGCCGCAAACATCGCGCCTCGGCCGTACTGGCCCTTAGGACTTGCCTCGGTTACCGCAAATTTCAGCAACGCCGCGAACATATAAAGAAACGGCACCAATTGCAGCACCACCGCCAGCGACAGCAACTTCTGAAATGTCTCCTGCACGCCCGCCACCACAAAATTCAGAATCACCAATATCGCCGACACGCATCCCTGCAGAATCAACGCCGCGTAGGGCGTCGCATAGCGCGGATGCACATTCCCGAGCCAGCTTGGCATATAAGAATCCAGCCCAGCCACGAACGGTATGCGTGCCGATCCCCCCATCCATGCCGACCCAATCCCCGCGATTGACAGACTGAGCAGGATCGCAAACGGAATCGAAATCCATCCTACCCCGATGCGCCCAGCCATATGCGTGACGGCCTGCACAATGCCCTGCAACACGTTGACGTTCTTTCCAACCGCGACGAGCAAGGTCAGCGTGGCACCCACATACAGAACCCCCGACAGCACTCCGCCCCAGGCCACGGCCCCCGGCAGTGTCCGCCTCGGATCCTGAATCTCGTCGCCCATCACCGAGGCCAACTCCAGTCCCACCAACCCGAAACAGATCACGCCAAAGGAATTCAATACGAATTTAGGATTCGCCGGAATGGCAAAATCCGCCCGAGTAACCGTCGTTCCGAATCGTGACCAGATCACGATGCCCAGTCCGATCAACACCGCCGCGGCCACAAAGGTTCCAATAGCCCCCAGATTGTTAATCCACTTCCCGACGCCGAGCCCCAGGATGTTGAACAGGGTGAGCAAAGCCAACAGAGTGAGCGAAGCCGCAGAAGCGAAAATTTTGTTGTCCGCCAGCCCCAGATGCCCCGGCCCGAGCGCATATACCGAGACGCCGACGAAATACAGCATCACGGTGGGCACATAAAGCATGTTGTTGGTCCAGTAACACCAGCCGGAAAGAAATCCGTGAAAATCGCCAAAGACTTCCTTCGCCCACAGATACACTCCGCCTTCGCCAGGATACCGGTGCGCGAGCTCGATGACCGCGATTCCCTGCGGCCAAAAGAAAAGCAGCAGTGAAATAATCCACAGCCAAACCGTAGCCCCGCCATTCGCCGCTATCGACGGCACCACGTTGAGATTAAATACAGCCACCACGAACAACAACACCAGATCCCGACGCCCAAGCGCCCGGATCAAGTGCGGTTGTTGTTCAACGGATTGTGCAGTGTCCGACATCTAAGGGGCAATTCTCAGTTTTCCAAGTGTCATCCTGACGAGAGCAATAGCTCTCGGAGGGACCTTACGAAACCAATGGAGTGGCGAAACGGTAAGTACGGATTTAACGCACTGCGTACCCCGTCGCATGGCCATCAGGGTGCCATCCCCCTCGCCTTCGTAAGGTCCCCGCCGATCAGGATGAGATCGTTGATTCGATCAATGCGCGACTTCCGCAGCAACGCGTTCGCTCCGCTCCTGCTGCGCCTTCGCGAGCGAGGCCGCGATATCGTCAAACGCGGCGATGTGCTTATCGATATCGGCCTCCGTATGCTGCACCGAAATCGTCCACTGCTCATCCCACCAGTAGGGCTGAGCCATGACGCCGCGGTTGACCATGCCGAACCAGTAATGCCGCCATAGATCGATATCAACCAGGGTCCAGTCGCGGTAATTCACAATTTCCTGCGGATAGAGCATGAGCGCCCCATTCGCTCCGGCCTGCGCAATATAAGCCTGCAACCCTACTTTCGCGATGATCTTGCGATATCCCTCCGCCAGTTTCTTGCTCAGCTTGTCCACGTGAGCATAGTTTTCGCGCGTAAGAACTTCGCGGAAAGTGGCCAGACCAGCAGCCATGGAGACGGGATTCGTGTTGTAGGTCCCGCCGTGGAACACTTTGTGCTGCGAGATCAGATCCATGACCGACTTGTGCGTCCCAAATGCTGCCAGCGGCAAGCCACCGCCAATCGATTTCGCCAGGCAGATCATGTCAGGAATCACCCCAAAGAATTCGCTGGCCCCTCCCCAACCAAGCTTCGCCCCAGTCTTGACTTCATCGTAGATCAGCAGAGCACCGTTGTGGTCGCAGATGTCGCGCAGGCCTTTGAGGAACCCCGGCTGAGGCATGCACAGCCCCACGTTCATCAGGATCGGCTCCAGAATGATCGCTGCTATCTCTCCCCGATTTTCCTTGAATCGCCGCTCCACGGTCTCGAGATTGTTGAAGGTCGCGATTTTCACGTTGTCGAGCGAAGCTTTGGGAACACCAAGCCCGCCCGGAACCGAAGTCGGCGCATTGATATCGCCGAAGTCCGGTGCATGCGGTTTCACGCTGACCAGCGCACTATCATGCAGCCCGTGGTACGCCCCTTCAAACTTTACAATCTTGTCCCGCCCGGTCGCCGCGCGTGCCAAACGAATCGCATGCATCGTCGCTTCGGTTCCCGAGTTGCCAAACCTGCACATCTCCACCGGAAAACGGTTGCAGATCTCCTCCGCCAGTTCCCACTCCATGTCGTGCGGCATGCCGTACATCGTTCCGGTAGAAAGCCGCTTTTCAACAGCCTTCATCACCGCCGGATGGCAATGCCCCGCCATCAAAGCCCCAAACGTCAGGTTGTGATCGATGTATTCATTTCCGTCGAGATCGCGAAACTTGCTGCCGCTGGCTTCCTTCACAAATATCGGCCAGGGATCGTAGGCACGATAGTTACTGGCCACTCCCAGAGGAATGCGTTTGAGGTTTTTCTTGTGGGCTTCGGCGGACTTAGGCGTCCGCCGCTCGAAAGTCGAGAGCTCTTTCTGCAGGTCGGGGTACATCATGGTCTCCGAGATAACTCAGGCCGGCGATTCGCGGGCCATTAGATTTGCCGGGCGGCACAAGCCGCCCGGGATGCATCAGAAGAAGAACTTCAACGCGAACTGCATCAACCGCGGATCGCGAGCTTGTACGACCTGGCCAAATAGCGACCCATCAGAAGTATTGCCGTCCGGATTGTAGAACTGACTGTGATTGAAGATGTTGAAGAACTCAGCGCGGAAATCAATGCGCTTCTGTTCTGTAAACTTAATGGTTTTCAAAATCGCAAAATCCGTGTTACTGATGTGCGGACCGCAGCAAATGGTACGCTTCGCATTGCCCAGCGTCCCCAACAAAGCCGGATCATAACACCCAAACGCCGCCCCTTGGCTACAAGGGGCAACTGTATCGTCAGTGGCGTTTTCTGTGAAGCTATTCGGATCGAAGAAGTAATTGCCGTTTGACTGAGGCTTCATCGTCCGGAAAGGTGCCAACTGGGCGGGCTCTCCCGGCAATTCGAAATCAAAGCTGTACATCAGCTCGTTATCTGCAAGCGACGTGATCCGGATCGGGAACCCCGTTTGAAACGTGGTGATGCCCGAAACAGCCCAGTCGTTAAGCAGTTTGCCGGCTAGTCCGCTGTACTTGTGGACCGGGAGTTCCCAATAGTAGCTGACCACAATGCGATGGCGGGCGTC
>Ga0126379_10002929_pt1 | contig 10953 bp, 11 predicted proteins | sample PanSoiMetPlot_24_FD_92640 | JGI IMG/M metagenome (GOLD analysis project Ga0126379, IMG submission 92640) | Tropical forest soil microbial communities from Panama - MetaG Plot_24 | ecosystem: Environmental > Terrestrial > Soil > Tropical forest > Bulk soil | place: Panama | collected 2016-02-17
CGGCGCTCGGAGACTCGTCACTTCCAAAGGAAGGCGAAGATCGCCGTTGCGATAGAAACGTAAGACGTACCGTCTTATCACAGTCGTCAACACGGCACTGGGGATTCGAAGTCAGTGCTAGAATCGCGTTTCGCCATGCCCAAACCCAAGCCACTGCACGGCCACGTCTCCCGCGGTCACTCCAAGCACGTCACGCGTCCGCAAAACCACTGCTTTGCCTGCGGCAAGGACAACCCGCACGGCATGCATCTGAAGTTTTTTATCGACGAAGCCAAACGCGTCGCCACTTGCAACGTGAAGCTAACGCGCCGCTATCAGGGACCTCCGGGACACGCCCACGGCGGCATCATCGCCGTCATCCTCGATGAAGCCATGGGCAAGATCAACAAGTTGAGCAACGTGATCGCCCTTACCAGGTGCATGAACGTCGAGTATCTCAAGCCGGTGCCGCTGGGCCAGATGCTGACAGTGACGGGCCGGGCGCAGAGTATCAACGGGCGCGAGCACACCAATCTGGCGGAAATCAGCAACCAGGCGGGCGAGGTGCTGGCCCGCAGCAGCGGGCTGTTCATTGCGGTTGATGTGGCGAAAATGTTCTCGAAATTCATTGATCCTTCGTAGCCCGATCAGGCATCGAATATCGGTTCGCGGAACAATCCTTCACGGCGTTAGAATAGAGAGTTCACCGTACAAGTCTGGGCCGCTCGGTTTGCGGCCGAGGAGTTTCTTATGTCAGAGCTGAACGGCAATATCAGCCTGCGGCTAAAGACGGGGCTTGCAGAGATGCTGAAGGGCGGCGTCATCATGGACGTGACCGATGCGGCCCAAGCCGAGATCGCGCAGAAAGCCGGCGCAGCAGCAGTCATGGCGCTGGAACGCGTCCCGGCGCAGATTCGCGCTCAGGGCGGCGTGGCTCGCATGGCCGCCCCCAAAAAGATCCGTGAGATTATGGCGGCGGTTTCCATCCCAGTGATGGCCAAATGCCGCATCGGTCATTTTGCCGAGGCCCAGATCCTGCAGGAGTTGGGCGTGGATTACGTGGACGAATCCGAAGTACTCACCCCAGCCGACGAAGCGCACCACGTGGACAAGCACGCCTTCAAAGTTCCTTTTGTTTGCGGCGCGCGCGATCTGGGCGAAGCCTTGCGGCGCATCAGCGAGGGCGCGGCGATGATCCGCACTAAGGGCGAAGCGGGCACTGGCGATGTGGTTCATGCCGTCAAACACATGCGGCAGATCGTTCGTGATATCAAGCAGTTGACAGTGCTCTCTCAAGAAGAGCTTTATGGTCAGGCGAAAGAGCTGCGGGCACCGGTTGAGCTGGTGCGCATGGTCGCCGATGCCGGCAAGCTTCCTGTCCCCAATTTCTCCGCGGGCGGCATTGCCACGCCTGCCGATGCGGCGCTGGTGCGCCAGCTGGGCGCAGAGGCCGTCTTTGTGGGCTCGGGGATTTTCATGGGAAAACGCACGTCTTGTACGCAATGTGAGGACGGGAAGCATTCTTATAACGATAACTGCGCGTTTGCTCCGCCTGAAGAAGCCGAGAAACGTGCCCGCGCTATTGTCCGCGCGACTACGCATTTCGACGATCCCAAAGTGCTGCTCGAAGTCAGCCAGGATCTGACCGGCGCCATGAAAGGTCTGGCGGTCGCGGCGATGGAAGAAGCGGACATGCTGCAAACTAGGGGTTGGTAGGTTTGTTAGAACTGGCGAAGTGCTTTTTTCTGAAATCCCGAATCCCGCGCAGCGGGTGAGGGATCCATATAGCAGCGAGGATTCGCAGGCAAAGATTGCACTTTTTGAAGCGTTCCGCTTGTGGCGAATCCTGCCCTCCAGCGCATTTAAGATGATATGGACCCCTCGCTCCCCTCGGGTTTCAGAGGCAGCTCCGCTCGGGACAGAGCAAAACCATGAACATCGGCGTCCTTGCCATCCAGGGTGACTACGAAGCGCACAAAGCTCGATTGCAGCAGTTGGGCGCTGAAGTCACGCTGGTGCGCAAGCCTGAGCAACTCGATGCAATCGACGCCATCGTCATCCCCGGCGGCGAATCAACAACCTTCTTGAACTTCCTTGAGGAACACGGCTTCTTGGAGAAGCTCCGCGACTTCGTGCGCACCAAACCTACATTCGGCACCTGCGCCGGGGCGATTCTTCTGGCCAAAGAGGTTGAGAATCCGCCGCAGGTGTCCCTGGGCGCGCTGGATATCCGCGTGCAGCGCAACGCCTACGGCCGGCAGATTCATAGTTCGATCCGTGAAGGCCAGACCAAACTTGGAGACTCGCCGCTGGAGATGGTCTTTATTCGAGCGCCGAAGATCGTCGTCACAGGAAAAGGCGTCGAAGTCCTGGCGACAGAGAGCGGCGATCCGGTGCTGGTACGCCAGGGCAAGGTCATGGCTGCCACATTCCACCCTGAACTTTCCGCGGACACGCGAATCCACGAGGAGTTTCTCAAGCTGGTCAGGAACGGCCGGAAACCACGCGCATGAAGCTCGCGCTGCGGCTCTCTCTTTTCGTTATCACTGTGGGCTCCACCTGGACGTTCCTCCAGCATCCCTGGTGGTTCCCTGCCGGCGCGTCCTTGCAGGCCCCTGCGATCGATCGCCAATTCCGGACTGCGTTTCTGCTAGTGGGGATATTGTTTCTCGCCGGCCAGCTTCTGCTGGCCTTCTTGCTGGGACGTGCCCGCGAAGGGCGCCCTTCGCGCGGCGACTGGCGCTTGGAAGCAGCCTGGACGGTCGGCCTGATAGCGCTCTTTTTCTGGTTCAACTTTTCCGGCGGACGTATGTGGGCGGAGATGATGACGCCGGAGAGACAGGCCGGGGCGGTCCAGGTGGAGATCACGGGAGCGCAGTTTCAATGGTATTTTCGCTATCCGGGCGCGGACGGTGTATTCGGCCGGGTAGATGCGCAGAAATTCGCGCGGCCGGACGAAGGTAATCCTCTGGGCATCGATCCTGCAGATCCGGCCGGGAAAGATGATTATCTGTCGCCGATGCTGGTGTTGCCCGTTGGCCGCCCGGCGCACCTGATCCTGCGCGCCCAGGATGTGGTCCATAGCGTCTTTATTCCTGCTATGCGCTTCAAGCAGGACACTGTGCCGGGAATGGAAATCCACGCCCATTTCACGCCCCGCCAGACTGGGACGTATGAGATTGCCTGCGCCGAGTTGTGCGGCCTGGGTCACTATCGAATGCAAGCGAAGGTGCGCGTGCTCAGCGAAGAGGACTTCAACAAATGGCTGCAAGCTCGTGAACGTGCCGCAAGCGAAAAATAGCGACTAACTACGATCCGATGCCTGTTGCGTCTGACAACCCGCCCGAGCGAAGCGACCGCGGCTTCCTGCACCGCTACGTCTTCAGCGCTGATCACAAAGTCATAGGCGTCCAGTATTTCTTTCTGTCGCTGGCCGCAGCCCTGGTGGGTGCACTTTTGTCGCTGCTGATGCGCGTCCATCTCATTTGGCCGCAGATGGCAGTTCCTTTCCTCGGAAAGATCAAACCGGAAGACTATCTCGCGTTTATGACAATGCACGGCACGCTGATGGTCTTCTTCGTTCTTTCCACCGCGCCGCAAAATGCTTTCGGGACCTATTTCCTGCCGCTGCAACTGGGCGCCTCGGAGATGGCCTTCCCTAAGCTCAACATGTTCGGGTTCTGGGCCACTCTGATTTCGTTTCTGGTTCTGCTTTCTGCGTTCTTTGTTCCTGGGGGCGCATCGCTTGCCGGATGGACGCAGTATCCGCCGCTGAGCGCACTGGCCGCCGCAGGCCCGGGACAGGGCCTGGGCACGGACCTGTGGCTCGTCAGCATCGGCTTGTTCTGTCTGGGCTCGTTGATGGCAGCGACGAATTTCGTGGCTACAACGGTCAGAAAGCGCGCCCCGGGAATGCTTTGGATGCGCATGCCACTTCCCTGCTGGGCGTGGTTTGTCACCGCCATCCTGATCCTTTTGGCCTTTGGCATCCTACTGGTGGCGGCGATCATGCTCCTGTGCGACCGCAACTTCGGCACCAGCTTTTTTGTGCCTGGCGGGCTCATCGTCAACGGTAAGGCCGATCCGCACAGCGGCGGCTCCCCTCTGCTGTGGCAGCACTTGTTCTGGTTCTTCGGCCATCCCGAGGTCTATATCGCCATCCTGCCGGCGATGGGAATGACTTCGCATCTGCTCTCCACCTTCGCGCGCAAGCCCGTATTCGGATATAAGGCCATGGTCGGCGCGACGCTGGCCATCGGCGGCATGGGCTTTATGGTCTGGGGACATCACATGTTCGTCAGCGGTATGAATCCCCACGTTGGATTTGCTTTCTCCACGCTGACCACCGCCATCGCCGTGCCCTCCGCCGTTAAAGTCTTCAACTGGCTGGGAACTATCTACAGCGGCAAGATACGTTTCTCAACTCCCTTGCTGTTTTCTGTAGGCTTTGTGTCATTGTTCATCGCCGGCGGGCTCACGGGGCCGCTGCTGGCGCAGCCTTCGCTCGATGCCTATCTGCACGACACATATTTTGTCGTGGCCCATTTTCATCTCATCATGGCCATGGCCGGGCTGTTCGCGGTGTTTGCGGCCACGTATTTCTGGTTTCCCAAGATGTTTGGCCGAATGATGAACGAGCGCATGGGAGCCTGGCACTTCTGGATCACCCTGTTCGGCGCCTATGCCATCTTCATGCCCATGCATCTGCTCGGGGTGGCTGGACATCCCCGGCGCTACTCAGAACTTACGGGCGTACAATATGTGGCAGCGACGGCTCCGCTGCAGCGCTTCATCACCCTGGCAGCCGCGGTCACGATCGCGGGCCAGGTTGTCTTCCTTGTGAATTTTTTCTGGAGCCTAAGCAGAGGCCCGGCGGCGGAAGCCAATCCGTGGCAAGCAACCACGTTGGAATGGACATTGCTTTCGCCGGTGCCGCGCCAGGGCTTTGGCGATCGCCGGCCGGTAATATTTCATGGCCCGTACGAATATGGGCCGTCCGCCACAGGGCCAGATTTTGTCATGCAAGACGCCGCGCTTGGCTCGACGTGACGTCCCGCATCTAAGGCAGTATGCCGATCATTGGCGAGCACGTTGAAATAGAACACAAGCCGAAGCTGGGAGGCGGCGGCCCGGGCAAGATTCCGCATCGGCGGGGCTACGGTGGAGGTGACGACGGCGACCATGATCGGCGCGGCGATTTTTCCTCCAGCCGGCAACGCCTCCGTCGCGGAAGGATCGGCGTTGCGATCGTGATCGCCCTGGTCTCGGTCATGTTCGTCGCCCTCACCGTCGCCTACGTAGGTCGCCTGGGATCCACGGGACCTTACAATCCCGATCATCTGCGCGACGAGCCAAACTGGAAGCCGCTCAGCCTGCCCTATTTTCAGTTGTGGATCAGTTCCCTGCTTCTGGTGATGAGCAGCGTCGCTCTGGAGCTGGCGCGTCGCGGCATGACCAGGAAAGCGGAATTCGCCTCGATGGGGATCGTTCCTCCGGAACGAAGGAGAGATTTTTCCTGGCTGACTCTCACCATGGTGCTCGGGCTGGCGTTTCTTTGCAGCCAGTTGGTGGCTTGGAACACCTTGCGCGTTCAAGGGGCATTTCGGATTTATAACCCCAGCAGCTATTTCTTCGTAGGCTATATCGCGCTCCATGGCGTGCACCTGGCGGGTGGGCTTCTGGTCCTCTTTTACACCGCGCTCGGCCACTGGTTTCGGATGAACTTCGAATCCCAGCGCATTAATGTGGAAGTCACAGCCTGGTACTGGCACTTTTTGGGCGTGCTGTGGTTCGGGATCTTTGCTCTGCTACATTTTGCGAAAGGTTGACTCGCAAGGCTGGTGGATGTGCAGGCCGTCTGCTATGCCGCCATATTCCCTGGACTTGTCTGCTGAGTTGCGTCCTCTGCCAGTTGGTATCTTTCCAAATCCTTTTCCAGGAAAAAGTTCAAGAACGTGCGTATGAAGCCGATGGCCGCCAGTTGGCCTATCTCGTTCCAGGTGGGAGAGATGGCCGTCCGCACAATATCGGCAGCCAGCTCAAATTCAAGACCCAGCAACAACCACATTCCAAAGTGCAGCCAGACTTCTTTGCGCTGGCCAATCTTGGGGCGCGTTCCGGCGATAGAACGAATCGATCCGTAAAACGCTTCGACCGCTCCGTAAGCGACGATGAAAACCGCCGCGACTTCAACGCCCAGGGCAACGTAGCTGGCAATTTCTTTAAATAGTTCCAACACTTTGTTTCAGTCTGAAGGCCCTCCTTGACCGGTTCTTGATTCACATTCGGTCATCGGATCCGCGCGCCGAAATCCGTAGAGGCCTTTCGAGCCACTACAGTATCGACCTGTTGAGAGTTGTGTAAGCGATGCGTCGGGAGCGGCGTCCTCCCGTGCGCTTCCCGTAACTTAGAAGAGATGGTGGTGGGCGATGTTGCCAGCACTCAGAGCCCCCTTATGAGGCTCCATTAGGAACGCGGGTTTGTTTCAAACACAATTCTTTCGAGATCCCGAACGGACCTCTTGAATGCTCACTCTCAACGCGCCGTTGTTGCTGCGGGGATAATGTATTTCGGCAGGATTTCCAACATCCACCGGTACCAATTACCGCTGCGATAATCTCCGGCGCTCACCGCGACAACCAGGTCGAGCTCGGGCAGAACCATCACCATCTGGCCTCCGGCTCCCTCCGCCGCGTATTCACGATATTCGTGTCCGTTGACCGAAAAGTGATGGATATGCCAGCCATAGCCATACTGATGATTCAAGTCTGTCTCCACCACGGGGCGCGCAAATCCGGAATGTGTTGCAGTTGACTGTTCGACCCATGCGGCGCTCACGATTCGCCGGCCGTTCCACATTCCCTTCGAGAGATAGACCTGGCCTAACTTCAGTTGATCCCGCGGGCGAATATATGCGCCGCCACCTGTGTACACTTGGCCTGTCGGCATCAGGTTCAAATGGTACGTTGCAAATTGCAGCGGCCGGGCTATGAAGTCATAAAAGAGGTCGGCGTTCCACCTGCCGGAAGCTTCTTGGGCTACGCCGCCGGTGAGGTTCAGGCTCGCCGAACAATAGATGGCCGCCGTTCCTCCGGGATCGCGGGCCATCGGCAAATCGAGCGCGTACTTGTACCAATCAGGCTGCTGCGTCTGGGACTGAAAGGTATTTTCCTGACCGGGTGAATTATTGTCGTTGTCGTCGCACGCCAGGCCGGGGGTCATGGTCATCGCATTCTCCACGGTGATCCTCGCCTTGCGGTCATCCCAGTTGGAGAAAGGCTTGTATCGAGCGAAAACCGCGGACAGCGGCGTCGAAGGCTCTACTTTCGCTCCATGGTCGCGAGCCACACCGATCAGGATGGTTCCCAGGGTCTTCCCTGCCGAGCGCATATCGTGCGTGCGCGCGGCGTCGAAACCGTAGAAATATTCTTCCAGCACCAGCTTGCCATGGCGCGCGATGAGGATGCTGTGAATGGCAACCGCCTTGGGATCGTCAGGATCAGCATCAAGGATGGATTGAAGGAGTGTGGTAACCGGCTTGGGGTCCAGTCCCGCGTCTGTAAGCGATCCGGTCTCCCATCCGTCGCTCTCCGGAAGGGGTGGCGCGTATGCGTATGTTTCATGTTGATGCCCGACGCGCGGGACTAAGGCGGTTGCATTGGTGTTGTTGCGCCTTGTGAGCACAACCGGCGCCGCTGATCCGTTGAGGAGAAGGAAGGACAGCGCGTCGGTAGCGGCGTCATACGTACCTTGAAGTTGGCCCCCTCCATTGCTCAGGACAATGGCTTTATCGTTCACTTGCACCTGGTATCGACCATTGAACCACCCGAACTCCGGATTGCGCACGACTGCTGTGATCCCGTCCCCTGTCTTATGGATCGAAAAGTAGAAGGAAATCCTTTCCGGTAGTGGGACGACTTGTCCTTGCCATGCCGACTTGGCAATCTCGCGTAAGTCTACAGGTGTGGCGTAACGCTGAGAGAAGATGGAACTGGCAGGCTGAATCCAATGCCCGACGATGGCCTTGGCATCAGTGGAGACGTGACCCCGGAATTCGCCCTGGGCCGACGGAAGCAAGAAACGAACTTCGTTGCCGTTCCGCTGGACTGGAACATCGAAGCCGGCGATGCGCGCGTGCCATTCGGAGCCTCGCGCATCGATTGCCAGGGTGCCACCTACGCGTGGTCCGAAGAGTTGTTCACTGGCCCAGATGCCGGCAATTCGATCGGGTACGCTCGTTGATTCCTGTGCCGTCGCGCACAGCCAGGACACCGCCAGTGCAAAGGAGACCGCAAATGCCCTGCGCATAGCCCTTCTTCGCCTCATTCCTTTGACGGGCAACCTTGGCGGTGGTTAGTCGCCAAGACGGTTGGGCGGTTGGCTCAGAATCGGCACAGAGACCCCGCGCAGGCGCTCGGGATTAACCGCTAGGTCCGTTTCACCCTTACCACGGTGATCTTGGCGAAGCCTTCCTCGAAGGATGGTGGCTTGAGCTTGGCAGCCATGCGCTGGATGACGTCCTCCTTTACCTGGCGTTCTCGTTTTCGGTTACGTTCCAGGCAAACTTCAATGGGGACGTCAAAGAACACGGCGTGGACCTCATACCCGAAGCCTTTGGCCATCTTGATCCATTGCCGGCGCTCGTGGGGAGCCAGGTTGCTGGCATCCACGTAGTTCCAGGGCATACGGGCGATCAGCCGCGCCCGCAGTAGCGACCGAAGCGTTGAAAACACAAGGCCTTGGTACCGCTGCTCGGTAATGTCGTCAAAAAGGATAGATCGCAGCATGTCGCTGGAGAGGGGGGTGACGCCGCGGCGTTTGAACCAGGTCGTCTTGCCCGATCCCGGCAGTCCGATGGCCAACACCACCACTCCTTTGGGGGCGCGGGCGGTCTTGCCGCTCTGTACCGGCCGCTGTTCTGGTGTGCCTGACGGCGGCATAGAGGGGTGCTCAGGCTGAACCTCAGTCTCGATCCGCCTGCCCCGTGGCGGAGCGGGGGTTTCCGTAGCCTCCTGCCGCTCCTCCGGCGCTTCATCGTAGGTAGGGACTATGGGCTCGGGGTGGTGCTCGTCGACCGGAGGCTTCTGCTGGCCGACTTTGCCAGTGGCCTCCGAGTCATTCTCCTGCTTCTTCTTTCGGCGCTTCATGCGCTCACGCATCCAGTTGCGCATAGATCGTGTGTACCATACGCCACGGAAAGCTTGCAACTTTGGGGTTGTTCGCCCGGGCACCCCTATTGTCGAGGCTGATTCCCTCCCCCCATAGGCCGACTCATCGGGCCGGTGATCGCGGGCGAGGCTCGCTCACTTTTATTTCATTTTCTTACAACAATTTCTTGCGTGCTGACGCCAAGTTGCTATAATTCGCGGCGCCAAACCACCAGCCACTTCGTTACTCCCGGCAGGACCAGTCCCTGTCTGTGGCGGGGTGGGATCTTGGTTCCGGGTACAAGGAGAAGGATTCATCATGCGCAAGAGACTGGTAGCGTTACTTTCCCTCGTTGGCTTAGCTAGTTCCTCAACACCGGCAACGTCTCAGGTACTGAAAGGCTCGAGCGCTGCGCCCGAAACCAAGAACGAAAGTCAAATGAAAGGTGACAAGGTCAACCAGGAAAACACGGCCGTACAAAATGATACGTCGAAAAAATTGAGGAAGGCCGGCGGCGAACAGCAGGCTAATAAAGATGTGGTCACCGAGAAACTTGGCCCCGATCAAACCGCCCACAAGCACATTGCAGGCGTCAAATACGAAAAACAGACGGGCGAGACCAATACCGGCAAGACTCAGGCGACAGTCAAGTTGACCAAGGCCCAGGCCGACGCTGCATCGAAAGACGCCGCGAAGTTGAAGAAGGCCACCAAAGAGAACACTGCGATCCAAGACAGCCAAATCAAGAAAGTCAAGACGGCGACCGGCGAGTCGAGTGCGGTCAAGAGCGGGACCCAAGATAAGTGGCGAAAGGCCGGGACAGAGAACACTGCTGTGAGCGGCGAAGCTGCCGACAAGCACAAATTGAGCAAGGCCAACGCGGAAATGGGCGACGGCTCAGTGAAGCCAGCCACGAGCAACGCCGGCAAAATCAAACTCGAGAAGAATGCTGCCGAATCAAAAGCAGCCCAGCAAAACCTGGAGAAGAAGGTCGACAAAGCAACACCCAAATAAAATTCTCGGCATAAAGCCGCAGGCGAGCTGACAAAGCAGACAAACCTGCGGCATATTTATTTCTATGGGCTTTTCTTTCTTCCGGCGGTCGCGGACCGCCTCCACCGGCTTGGAGCAAGCGCTCCAACAAATGCGGACGGCGGCCTTCTTTGCTCCCACGCCCTGGGCCGTTTGCCGGCAGATGCTGGAGTTCGCTGAAGTCGGCCGGAACGATCTTCTCTACGATCTCGGTTCCGGCGACGGCCGGATTCCCATCATGGCGGCACAGGAATTCGGCGCGCGCGCCGTGGGGATTGAGCTGGACGAAAAACTGCGGCGCCATGCCGAAGAAAAAGTCCGCGAGTACGGCCTAACCGAGCGCGTCAGCTTTCGCTCTGAGGATTTCTTCAAGTGCGACTTGCGCGACGCCACCGTCGTAACTCTCTATCTGCTTACGCAGGTTAACGGCTACCTCGGCCCACGTATGGCCAGCCAGTTAGCCAAGGGCGTCCGGGTAGTCGCGCTCGACTACCCGGTTCCTGGATGGCGGGAGGAGAAGACTGCGGAAGTAAAGTCGGAAGGCAATGTGGAGTACACCCTTCATCTCTACCGCCGTTGATTTGGTTGTGTGTGCATGGCGTTCATCCGAGAGACGGCCACGAATGACGGGCAAGTAGACTCGCCTGTGCTAAGATTTCGTCCCGAAGAGACCGGCCAAAGCCATCCCTCTGACCACAGGCCGGCTTCCAAACGCCAAGTGTGGGGAGGACGAATCCCGTGAACCTGAAGATCGGAACCAGGAAAGTAGATAACGTCGCTGTCATAGACGCGAGC
>Ga0126379_10002931_pt1 | contig 10950 bp, 8 predicted proteins | sample PanSoiMetPlot_24_FD_92640 | JGI IMG/M metagenome (GOLD analysis project Ga0126379, IMG submission 92640) | Tropical forest soil microbial communities from Panama - MetaG Plot_24 | ecosystem: Environmental > Terrestrial > Soil > Tropical forest > Bulk soil | place: Panama | collected 2016-02-17
CCGAGCAGCATCCCGCCGATGCCGGCGAGCCCCATGCCGACCAGGTTCGCGAGCCGCGCGACACGGTCCGCGTCGATCCCCTTGATGCCAGCCAGGGTCGGGTTATCGGCGACGGCGCGCATCGCCTTGCCGGTGCGGGTGAAGGCGAGGAAGAGGAAGACTGCGGCCATCGCGACAAGCGCGATGACGAAGTTCTCCACCTGCTGTGGGCCGACGCGCAGCATGCCGACCTCCAGTCGCGGCGGAGCGCCAGCGCGTAGCCGCGGTGGTCGTTGCCGAAGACGAAGCGCACGACATTCTCGAGGGCGATATTGAGCGCGATCGCGGCGATCGCCATCGTGAGGGCGCCGGATGGGCGGAGCGGACGCAGCACGAGCGTGTCGTTGAGCACGCCCGAGACCCCGGCCACGAGGAAGGCTGCGCCGACGGCGGCCCACGCCGGCAGGCCGAGCGCCGTGTTGGCGACGTAGCCGGCGAAGGCGCCGATGGTGGCGTGCGCGGCCACCGTGAAGTTCGGAAAGCGGAGCACCGCGAAGATCGCGGTGAAGCCGATGGCCGGCACGGCCAGGATCGTGCCGGCCATCAATCCATTCAGGAGGAGCTGGAGCGCCTCAGCCAATTTTCAGGAGCTTGAACTTCCCCTTCTCGGCCTGCTCGTAGCGGAACTTGCAGTCGAGGATGTCGCCGATCTCGGTGAAGTCGCACGGACCGCTGGCGCCCTCGAAATTGATGGCCTTGCCCTGCGCGAGCAGCTTGAGCCCTTCGACGGCGCTTTCGACCTTGGCGCCCGAGCCCTGCGAGATCTTGCGCACGTTGTTGCGAATCGCCGTGCCCGTGGCCTCGCCCTTGGCCTGCGCGAGGGCGAGCACGACGAGGCTCGCCTGGTCGTGGCACTGGCACGAATAGGGATCGATGTCGTCGGTGCCGAGCACCTTGGACAATCGCTTGTACGCATCCGATTCCGGCGCGGGCGACGGCGCCCACGTGTACGTGCCGTCGGTGACCTCCGTCGGCAGCGAGCCGAGGAGCTTCTGGTTCACCGCGAACGCGGGCGCGACCTTGCCTGCGTTGTAGCCGGCCTTGTAGAGCTCCTTGAGGACCACCGTGACGTCGGGCGTGTAGCCGTTGACGAAGATCATGTCGGGCTTCGCCTTGAGCGCCTGATCGATCTCGGACCGATAGGTCGCCTTCTCCCGGTCGTAGACGAGTCCGCCGACGACCTCCGAGCCGCCGGCCGCCAGCACCTCGGCGACACGCTTCTGCACCGGCAGCGCGTACGGGGTCTGCGCCGACATGACGTAGACGCGCTTGATCTTCAGGGTGAGCAGGAACTCTCCGAGCTTGGTCGCCTGCAGATGACCGTTCGGCTGCGTGCGGATCAGGTAGCCCTGGTGCGGCAGGAGCGTGATGCTGTCGGCGCCCGACACCGTGGTCAGGAACGTCTTGCTCTCCCAGCAGAGCGGCGCGACGGCCGTCGTCACCGCCGAGGCCCACGTGCCCATGATCGCGGCGACCCGGTCGACGTCGATCAGCTTGCGTGCGGCCCGCACCGCGGCGTCCGGATTGGTCTGGTCGTCCTCGTTGAAGAGCTGGATCCGACGCCCGAGCACGCCGCCCGCGCCGTTGACCTGCTCGACGACCCACTCCATCGCCTTGCGCATCGACGGCCCGTAGTTGCCGCCGGCGCCGGTGAGCGGGGTCAGGGTGCCGAGCCGGATCGCGTCGCCCTGCGCGTGGGCGCGCACGATCGACACGCCCGAGACGACGAGCGCGGCGGAGCCGGTGAGGAGGGCGCGGCGCGATATCTTCATGTCAGCCTCCCAGAAAGGTGCGGCGCACGTCGGGGTCGCGCGCCAGCTCGGCCGCGGGGCCGCTCGTGCTGTTGCGGCCGTCGACCAGGATGTAGCCGCGGTGCGCGATCGCCAGCGCTTCGAGCGCGTTCTGCTCGACCACCGCGATGGCGACGCCATCTTGATTGATCGCGAGGATCGTTTCAAAGAGTTTTTCGGCGGCGCCGGGCGCCAGGCCGGCCGACGGCTCGTCGAGCAGCAGCACGACCGGCTCGACCATCAATGCCATCGCCATCGACAGGATCTGCCGCTGACCGCCGGAGAGCGTGCGCGCCGCGTGCCGGCGCTTGTCGGCGAGCTGCGGGAAGCGGGTGAAGATCGCGTCGATCCGGGCGCGGCTCCCGCGCGGGTCGACGTAGCCGCCCATCTCGAGGTTCTCGCGCACGGTCATCGTCGGGAAGACGTTCTGCTCCTGCGGCACCAAGGCCACGCCGAGTGCGGAGATCTCGCGCGGCCGGCGGCCGTGGATCGGCGCGCCGCGGAGGCGGACCTCACCGTGGCGCGGCGTCAGGAGCCCGGCGATGACCTTCAGGAGCGTGGATTTGCCAGCGCCGTTCGGCCCGATGATCGAGACGATCTCGCCCTCGTTCAGGACGAGGTCCACCGATTTCAGGATCTCGTCGGTGGCCGTGTAGCCGGCCACGAGCCCCTCGGCGGCGAGCAGGCCCGCGCCGGCCGTCACGACGCCCACCGCCGGCGCCCCATGTAAGCCGCCTGCACGCGCTCGTCCGCGGCGATCTCCGCGAAGCTGCCCTCCGCGAGGCAGCGGCCGTCGGCCATGACGACGACCGGTGCGCACAGGCGCGCGATCACGTCGAGATGATGCTCGATCACGAGGAACGTGAGCCCGTCGCGGCGAAGTCCTGCGAGGTGCTCGACGATCTCGCCGGCCAGGGTCGGGTTCACGCCGGCGATCGGCTCGTCCAGCAGCACGAGCTTGGGATCGGTCATGAGCGCCCGGCCGAGCTCGAGCAGCTTCTTCTGGCCCGTCGAGATGTCGGACGCGGCGGCGTCGAGGACCCGGCCGAGATTCAGCCGCCGCGCGACCGCGGCGGCCCGCTCGGAGAGCTCGGCTTCGCGCCGGCGCGCGGCCGCCCCGCGGGCCACCGCCGCGGCCAGGCGTTCGCCGGGCTGCTCGGCGCCGTAGAGCATGAGGTTCTCGCGGACCGACAGCCGCGGAAAGCCGCGGGCGATCTGGAACGTGCGCACGAGGCCGCGGCGCGTGATCCGGTCGGCACGCCAGCCCGTGACGTCCTGGCCGTCGAAGACCACGGTGCCGGCCTCGGGGGGCACGAGCCCCGAGATGCAGTGGAACAGGGTGGTCTTGCCGGCGCCGTTGGGACCGATGAGGCCGGTGATCGTCCCACGCTCGACCGTGAGGTCGACATCGTCCAGGGCACGCACGCCGTAGAAGCTGCGCGCGAGGCCGCGAACCACCAGCAGGGGCGGCACGGGGCGACGCTACCATAATTCAGAGGCGCGCCTCGGCCGGCGGGGCCCCAGCCCGGCGACGGCCTGCAGCGCGCACGGCGAATTCAGAGGCGCGCCGCGGCCGGCGGGCCCCAGCCCCCGCGACGGCCTGCAGCGCGCACGGCGAATTCAGAGGCGCGCCGCGGCCGGCGGGGCCCCAGCCCCGCGACGGCCTGCAGCGCGCACGGCGAATTCCAGAGGCGCGCCGCGGCCGGGGGGCGCGGTTCTTAGGTTCTCGCCTGGTGCGCAGGGGGCAGCCCCGGGCCGTGCCGCGGCTCGATGGCCACCCCGCGAAGGCGGCAGCGCGCCCTACAGACTGTAAACGCTGGGGGTTTGCGTTACACTGAGACAGTCGTCGCGAGACCGATCGACCAGACATGAAATTCACCCTGCGTCTCGTCAGCGCGATCTGGCTCTCGGTGATGCTGGTCATCGGGGCCTTCGCGTATCTCCAGATCCGTGAAGAGCGCGAGCGCCTCGTCGGCGACCTGCAGCGTCGGGCCATGCTGGTCGCCGAGGGGCTGAGCGACGCGATCGAGGCGGCGGCGGCCAAGCAATCGCCGACGGCCATCGAGCGGATCGTCAAGAAGTTCGGCCAGTCGCAGCGCGGGATCGCCGTCTACGACCGGTTCGCGAACTTGAAATTCGCCACACCCGACATCGCGCCGGTGCTGCCGCCGTCCCTGCCCGAGGTCACCGACGCGATCTCGCGTAACACCACGACCCAGGGCTACCGGACCTTGGGCGATCGCTCGCGCTTCATCCACGCCATGCCGCTCACGGTTGACGACCAGCCGGTGGGCGCGATCGTGGTGCTGCAGGACGCCTCGCACCTGGAGCGGGCGGAATGGGACCGCTGGAGCTACAACGCGGTGCGGTTCCTGGTCCTGGCGCTCGTCATCTCGGTCATCATCGCGCTGGTCGTGAAGTTCAGCATCACCCGGCCGATGGCCGAGATCTCCTCGTGGACTCGGGCGCTCCGCAGCGGGCGCCCGGTGCCCCCGCCTCGCAACGTCGTCGACGCCAACATGTTCGGCCCGCTGGCGCTCGAGGTCTCGCGGCTGGCGAGAAGCATGCAGCGGGCGCAAGCCGCGGCCGAGCAGGAGGCCGCCCTGCGGCTGGCCGGCGAGAGCATCTGGACGGAAGAGCGGCTCAAGCAGTTCGTCCAGATGCAGCTCAACGGTCGGCTGCTGGTCGTCGTGTCCAACCGCGAGCCGGTGAGCCACGTGTGGCGGGGCGGCCAGATCCACGCCCAGGCGCCGGCGAGCGGCCTGGTGACGGCGATGGACCCGGTCATGCGCGCGTGCGGCGGCGTCTGGGTCGCCCACGCCAGCGGCGACGCCGATCGCGAGACCGCCGACGGGCGCGGGCGGCTCGGGGTGCCAGTCGACGACCCGCGCTACACCTTGCGGCGCGTGTGGCTGTCCAAGGAAGAGGAGCAGGGGTACTACTCCGGCTTCTCGAACGAGGGACTCTGGCCCCTCTGCCACATCGTGCACACGCGGCCGGTATTCCGGCCGGACGACTGGTCGTACTACCTCGAGGTGAACCAGAAGTTCGCCGATACGGTGCTGGACCAGATCAAGGACGCCGAGTCGCCGCTGGTGCTCATCCAGGACTATCACTTCGCGCCGCTCTCGGCGCTCATCAAGGCCGAGCGCCCGGACGCGCGCGTCGCGATCTTCTGGCACATCCCCTGGCCAAACTTCGAGGCCTTCGGGATCTGTCCCTGGCAGCGCGAGCTCCTGCTCGGCATGCTCGGCGCCGACCTGATCGGCTTCCACACGCAGTACTACTGCAACAACTTCCTGGAGACGGTCGATCGCGCGCTCGAGGCCCGCATCGACTGGGAGCGCTTCTCGGTGACGCGCGGCGAGCACACGACGTACGTGAAGCCGTTCCCGATCAGCGTCGCGCCGGAGTTCGTCGATGAGCCGCCGCGCGTGTCGCGCGTCGAGCTCCTGCGCAAGCTGGGCATTCAGGCCGAGTTCCTCGGCGTCGGGGTCGAGCGGATCGACTACACGAAGGGCCTGCCCGAGCGGATCCGGGCGCTGCGCTTCTTCTTCGAGACCTATCCCGAGTACCGCGAGCGGCTCGTGTTCGTGCAGCTGGCCGCGCCCAGCCGCGGCATGATCGACCGCTATCAGGAGATCCAGAAGGAAGTCGAGGACCGCGTGCGCGAGATCAACCAGGCATTCCAGACAAAGACGTGGCGGCCCATTCTCTATCTGAAGGCGCACCACGAGCATCGCGACATCTGGGCGTATTACCGCCACGCCGACTTCTGCATGGTGACCTCGCTCCACGACGGCATGAACCTGGTCGCCAAGGAGTTCGTGTCGGTACGTGACGATGAGGACGGCGTGCTCATCCTGAGCCGCTTCGCCGGGGCGTCGCACGAGCTGCGCGACGCCCTGATCGTGAACCCGTACGACCTCACCGGCATGGCCGAGGCGGTGCGCGCCGCGCTCGAGATGCCGCCCGAGGAGCGGCGCGCCCGGATGATCCGCATGCGCCACTCGGTCGTCGATCACAACATCTATCGGTGGGCGGGGCTCCTCCTGAGCGAGCTGGCTCGGATCCCCGCCGAGACCACTGGCGCGAAGGCGTCCTGAGCCTCCCGGTGCGCCTCCTCGACCGTCTCGACCGGGAGCTCGGGGATGGCGCCGGGCTCGTCGTGATCACGGACTACGACGGCACCTTGACGCCGCTGGTCTCGACGCCGGGCGCCGCCGTGCTGGCGCCGTCGGTCCGCTCGACTCTCGCGCGGCTCGCCGCCTGCGATCGTGCGCGCCTCGCCATCCTGTCGGGCCGTGGTCTCGCCGACCTGCGCGCGCGCGTCGCGCTCGACGGCGTCGTGTACGGAGGCTGCCACGGGCTCGAGATCGCCGGCCGCCGGCTCCGCTTCCGTCATCCGCGCGCACACCGGTCCGGCGTCGCGGCGACCGAGCGCGCGCTGACGGCGGCGATCGCGTCGGTGCCCGGCGCGCGCCTCGAGTGCAAGGGGCTCGCGGTGAGCCTGCACTACCGCCAAGTGATGCCTTCGCGGCGTCGCGCGGTCCGCGCGATCGCCGAAGAGGTGCTGCGCCGGCGGCCCGACCTGGCGCTCGTCCCGGGGCACATGGTCTTCGATTTCATGCCCCGCGTCGGCTGGGACAAGGGCACGGCCGCGCGCTGGATGGTGAGCCGCATGGTGCCCACACTGCCGGCGCGTCGGGCCGTCATCGTGTACGCGGGCGACGACGCGTCGGACGAGATGGCCTTCACGGCCCTGCGCGGCCGCGCGCTGACGATCCACGTGGGGGCGAGGCCGACCGCCGCCGAGTACCGCGTGCGCGGCGTGCGCGAGGTGCAGACGCTCCTGAACCGGCTGGCCGCGGCCGTCACCTCGTGACGCGATGAGCTCGCGCGCCGCGCAGCCGTTCCGCTTCACCGGGTGTGTCGAGCTGCGCCAGGCGCTCGACGTCCACGCCCTGGACGAGCGCGAGCTGATGAACCGGATCGGGGAGGTGCCGGCCGACTCGATCTTCTTCCACACGTTCGGCTACTTCCTCCACCATCGGTCGTTCACGACCGCCTACGGCAACGACTTCGCGCGGTGGGTGGCGATCGAGATCGGCGACCACGCGCTGGCCGAGCGCCTCGCCGTCGTCGATCCGTTCGCGTTTTCCACGCTCGAGGCGCTGCGCGAGCACCTGGTAACGATCCTCCAGGATCACCTCCGCGGCCGCGAGGCCGAGCGGCGCCTGGAGTTCGATCGCGGCTTTCATTTCCAACGCTCCCACGTCGTCGAGGTACCGCTCGGGCGCGCCGCCGAGACGCTGGTCGAGTTCCGCGCCGGCCTGGCCACCATCGACGAGAGCGCGATCTACCTGCACACCGTCGAGACGCGCGCGCGCGAGCGGCGCGCCGACTCGTTCGCCGCCTGGCTCCGGAGCGAGCTCGCGCTCGGCGAGCTCGCCGAGAAGTTCGACCGCATCGATCCGTACCTGACATCGCTCGAGCGGATCCGCGGGCGCCTCCTGGGCCTCGTCGACGTCGCGCTCGAGGAGGCGCGGCGATGAGCCGCATCGACGACTACCGCCGCGTCGCCATCCCGGGCGCGGTCGACTTCATCCTCAAGCTCGTCGAGCAGGTGAAGGGCCGCCGCCTGCTGCACGTGACCGGCGGCCGCCTCGGCGGCGGCGCGGCCGAGACGCTGCGCGCCACGGTGCCGCTCCTGGGCGAGCTCGGCGTCGAGACGCGCTGGGAGGTCACCGGAGGCGACAATGCCTATTACACGACGGCGCGCTCGCTCCAGGCGGCGCTCGAAGGTGCCGAGCGCGTGCTCAGTGAGGAGGGGCTGGCGCGCTGGGTCGACATGAACGGGCTCAACGCGAAGAAGCTCGACCTCGACGCCGACGTGGCCCTCGTGCACGACACCCAGCCGGCCAGCCTCGTGAGCGCGCGCAACGGCGGCCGGTGGGTCTGGCGCTGCCACTTCGACTGCTCGTCGGCGCAGGCGGGAGCGTGGGCGTTCTTCCGCCGCTTCGCCGACCAGTACGACGCGGCCGTCTTCCCGATGCCGGGGTTCGAGGGGCGGCTCGGGATTCCGATGTACCTCGTGCCGCCCTCGATCGACCCGCTCTCGGAGCGCAACCGCGATCTGACACCGCGCGAGGTCACCGAGATCTTGATCGGGCTCGGCGTCGCGCGTGACAAGCCCTTGCTCGTGCAGGTGGGGCCGCTCGCGCGCCCGCAGGATCCGCTCGGCGTGGTGAACGCCTACCGGCTCGTCAAGAAGCACCACGACGTGCGGCTCGTGCTGGCCGGAACGGCCGACGGCGAGCCCGAGCGGCTCGAGCTCCTCTCGCACCTGCGGGAGGTCGCGCAGGAGGACCGCGACGTCGTCGTGCTCGAGCTCCCGCCGGAGGCGCATCAGCAAGTCAACGCGCTGCAGCGGGCCGCCACGATCGTGCTCCAGAAGTCGGTGCAGGCCGGTTTCGAGCTCGGCCCGGCGGAGGCGATGTGGAAGGGCAAGCCGGTCGTGGGCGGCTACTCGGGCGGACTCGCGCAGCAAATCATCACCAACGTGACCGGCTACACCGTCCATTCCGTCGAGGGCGCCGCCTTCCGCATCCGCCACCTGCTCAACAACCCGGAGCTGATCCCCCGGATGGGCGCCGCCGGGCGCGAGCACGTGCGCCGCTCGCTCCTGATCACCCGCGAGCTCGTCGACGAGCTGGCGCTCGGAGTGCATCTGACGCGATGACCGCCGTCGCGGTCGGCCCGGAGCTCCCGCCCGACGTCGACCGGCAGCTCGACGGGCTGCCGCCGGCCGAGCTCGCGGTGAGCGTGCCCACCTACAACAACGCGGCCACCGTGCGCGGGGTCGTCGACGCCGTGCGCGGCGGCCTCGAGAAGCATTTCGCGGGCACGCCGGCCGTCCTGATCAACGCCGACGCCGGCTCGGCGGACGCGACCGTCGACCGGCTCGCCGAGAGCGGCTTGCCCTTCGTCCACGCCCAGCACGAGGCGCCGGCGGCGCAGCTGGGCGCGGTACCCTTCCACGGCGTGCCCGGCCGCTGCGCGGCGCTGCGCCTGGCCGTCGCGGTCGCGCGGCGCCTGGGTGTCCGCGCCCTGCTGGTGCTCGAGGCCGACGTCACCTCGATCACCGGCGAATGGCTCGAGCGGCTCCTCTCGCCCGTGCTCGAGCACGGCGCCGACCTCGTCACGCCCGTCCACACCCGCCACCGGTACGACGGCACGATCACCAACCTCGTGCTGGCCCCGCTCGTCGGCGCCTTGTTCGGCCGGCGGCTGCACCAGCCGCTCTCCGGCCCGCGGGCGTTCTCGGCGCGCCTGGTCGAAGGGTTGATGGCCGCGCCGCGGTGGCCCGAGTCGGGACAGAGCATGACGGATGTCTGGATCGCCGGGACCGCGGTCGCCGACGGCCTGTCGGTCCACGAGGCGCGGCTCTCCCGCTGGCGCGTGGAGTCGAGCACGCGCACCACCGACCTGCCCACGATGGTGGCCCAGACCCTCGGCGCCGTCTTCGCGGTCATGGACGAGTACGAAGATCTGTGGCTTTCGACCGCGAACTGGCTTCCGGTTCCGGTCGACGGGCCGGTGGCGCTGCCGTCGGACGACCCTGTGCAGATCGACGTCGAGCGCATGGTGTCCGCCTTCACGCGTGGCCTGCGCGACCTCGGCACGATCTGGGAGCACGTCCTGGCCCCCGATACCCTGGGCGACGTGCTGAGCCTCGAGGCGGACGACGTCGAGCGCTTCCGCTTCCCGGACGATCTGTGGGCGCGCGTCGTCTACGACTTCGCGCTCGGCTATCACTGGAGCGTCGTGTACCGCGACCACCTGCTGCGCTCGCTAGTGCCGCTCTATCTGGGCCGCACCGCCGCCTTCGTGCTCGCGACGCGCCGGCGCGACGCGGCTGCCTCGGAGAGCGCCCTCGGCGCCGTCGCCGAGGCGTTCGAGCGCGAGAAGCCCTATCTGGTAGACCGCTGGCGATGAAGAACGCGGCGCGCGACTGGTACAAGGATGCCGTCTTCTACGAGGTGCACGTCAAGGCGTTCCGCGACGGCAACGGCGACGGCATCGGCGACTTCGCCGGACTCACCGAGAGCCTCGACTACATCCAGGAGCTCGGCGTCGACTGCCTGTGGATCCTGCCGATGTATCCCTCGCCGCTGCGCGACGACGGCTACGACATCGCCGACTTCTACGGGATCCATCCCGCGTACGGGACGGTCGAGGACTTCCAGAAGTTCCTCGACGCGGCGCACGCGCGTGACCTGCGCGTCATCACCGATCTGGTGATGAACCACACCTCGGACCAGCACCCGTGGTTTCAGGCCTCGCGCTCGAGTGCCACCTCGCCGTACGCTGACTACTACGTCTGGAGCCCGTCCGACCGCCGCTTCGCCGACGCGCGGATCATCTTCGTCGACACCGAGAAATCCAACTGGACCCTGGACCCGACGCGCCGCGAGTACTACTGGCACCGCTTCTTCAGCCACCAGCCCGACCTGAACTACGACAACCCCGCGGTGTGCCGGGCCATGCTCGACGTGATGCGCTTCTGGCTCGACCGCGGCCTCGACGGATTCCGCTGCGACGCGGTGCCGTATCTGGTCGAGCGCGAGGGCACGAGCTGCGAGAACCTTCCGGAGACGCACGCGATCCTCAAGGAGTTCCGGGCGGTGATCGACCAGGAGTACGGCGGCGATCGGATCTTGCTGGCCGAGGCGAACCAGTGGCCCGAGGACGTGCGCCCCTACTTCGGCGACGGCGACGAGTTCCACATGTCCTTCCACTTCCCGCTGATGCCGCGGCTCTACCTCGGCCTGCGTCTGGAGGACACGCGGCCGATCACCGACATCTTCACTCACACGCCGCCGATCCCGCCGGGCTGCCAGTGGGGGCTCTTCTTGAGGAACCACGACGAGCTGACGCTCGAGATGGTGACGAACGAAGAGCGCGCGTTCATGTATTACGCCTACGCGCACGACCCCGACATGAAGCTGAACCTCGGCATCCGGCGGCGGCTGGCGCCGCTCCTCGGCGGCGACCGGCGCCGCGTCGAGCTCTTGAACTGCCTGCTGCTGACCCTGCCGGGCAGCCCCATCATCTATTA
>Ga0126379_10002932_pt1 | contig 10950 bp, 7 predicted proteins | sample PanSoiMetPlot_24_FD_92640 | JGI IMG/M metagenome (GOLD analysis project Ga0126379, IMG submission 92640) | Tropical forest soil microbial communities from Panama - MetaG Plot_24 | ecosystem: Environmental > Terrestrial > Soil > Tropical forest > Bulk soil | place: Panama | collected 2016-02-17
CCTTCCAGCTCACGCGCGGAAAAAAGGCAGCAGGAGCTATGGAATGGTCGCCGGACGGACGCTGGCTCGCCTTTGTCACCGAACGCGAACAGGCTGCGATCCTTCCCGAAGAGAAGAAGCCCGAAGAGAAAAAGTCGGATGAAAAGAAGGATGAAAAGGACAAGAAAAAGGAAGACGATTCGAGCGAAAAGCCCGCCGCCCAGCAAATTTGGCTTATCTCCCCGGGCGGCGGCGAAGCCTGGCAGCTCACGCGGCATCCTGCAGACATCGGCGGCTTCCACTGGTCCAAGGATTCGAAGCAAATCGCCTTCACCGCATCCGCCGTCGAGAGCAAAACCGAGAAAGACCGGAAAGAAAAATATTCCGACTACGAAGTGTTTGAAGCGGACTATCGCCAGAACCAGATATGGACCGTGGACGTGGTGGCCGCGGAAAAAACTTCTTTGCCCATCAAAGCCACGCAAGTCACGAAGGACGCCAGGCTCAGCGTCAACAGCTTTAGCTGGTCGCCCGATTCAAAGCTCGTTGCTTTTTCCGCCTCAAAAAGCCCGTCGCTTCCGGTCGCCATCGACACCGACATCTACATAGCCGATCTCGCCCACGATAATCAGGTCCGTCTGGCTGTCGCACTCCCTTCGCCCGACAACAATCCCATCTTCTCTCCGGATGGCAAACAGCTCGCCTTCAATACCGCCCTAGACCAGCAATATTTTTTCTACGCCAATGGCCACATCGCCGTCGTCGATGTGGACAAAGTCTTCTCCGCTCCAGCAAAAACTCCCGCTGACGTCCGCAACCTCACCGCCAAATTCGATGAAGACCCGTACCTCATTGACTGGGGCCCGGACGGCATCTACTTTGGGGCACAGCAGAAAACATCGAGCCACCTGTTCCGGCTTGATCCACAGTCCACAAAAATCACGCGCATCACCCAGCCTGACACCTTCTACCTTGGCGACGCTTCTTTCACCAAGGATTTCAAATCCGTCGCCTTCGCCGCCGAAGACTCAACTCACATGCCCGAACTGTTCGTCTCTGCGACCAACGACTTCGCACCGCGCAAGCTAAGCGATTTCACCGCACAAGTCGCCGACTGGAACGTAGGCACAGCAGAAGTCGTCTCCTGGAAGTCCCAAGACGGCACAGCGATCGAAGGCGTTCTACGCAAACCCGCCGACTACGACCCGGCGAAAAAATATCCTTTGCTCGTCATCATTCACGGTGGACCTACCGGAGTCTCCGACCCGACTTTCTCGCCCGGTGACTCTTACTATCCAATTCAGACTTGGCTCGCCCGCGGCGCCCTCATTCTCCAACCCAACTATCGCGGGAGTGCGGGTTACGGGGGAGCTTTCCGCGCACTCAACGTTCGTAACCTGGGCGTCGGCGACATGTGGGACATCATGAGCGGCGTGGACTCGCTCATCGCGAAGGGCATTGTCGATCCTGCGAAGCTCGGCTCAATGGGCTGGTCACAGGGCGGCTACATCTCCGCTTTCCTCACCACCAATACTGATCGCTTCAAAGCTATCTCAGTCGGCGCCGGCATCAGCGACTGGTCCACCTACTATGTGAGCACCGATATCACACCCTTCACCCGCCAATATCTCCACGCGACCCCGTGGGACGATCCCGCCATCTACGCCAAAACTTCTCCCATGACCAACATCAAGAAGGCCAAAACGCCCACGCTTATTCAAACCGGCAGCAACGATAAGCGCGTTCCTCCACCCGACAGCTTCGAACTCTACCGCGGCCTCCAAGACCAGCAGGTCGAGTCCCGCCTCATCACTTACACTGGGTTCGGCCACGGCATCACCAAGCCCAAATCCAATCGCGCCGTCATGCAAGCCAACCTTGACTGGTTCAACCATTACATCTGGGGCGATGCCTTCCCCAAAGACTCGAGCTTGCTAGGCTCCAGTCAACTCGAACCAACAAAATAGTAGGGCGCCACAAAGGATTCTTTCGTTGCTGCGCGATACTTCGAGCAGCTTAGTGCACGAAGTATTGCAGGCTGCACTTGCCAAACGCCTGGAAGAGTTCGAGCCGGTGAATATTGCGTACTCTAAGCGATAGGGTTTCGTATCTGCCGGGCTAGAACGCCGCCTGCTTTACACTTCTCCCCCGTCGCACGTATAGTGTCCCAAGCGTATTAGAAACATAGTCCTCAGCGAGGTCCACATGATCGGCTGGGTCATCCTGATCGCCGTCGTAGTCATCATCTTCGTCCTCATCGGGATGTACAATTCGCTTGTCCGCCTCAAAGTTCAGGTGGACAACGCTTGGGCCGACATCGACGTCCAGCTTAAGCGCCGCTATGACCTCATTCCCAACTTGGTCGAAACCGTCAAAGGCTACGCCGGCCACGAAAAAAGCACGCTCGAAGCAGTGATCAACGCGCGCAACCGCGCAATGAGCGCCACGACTCCGGGCGAAAAAGCCGCCGCCGAAAACATGCTATCCGGTACACTCAAATCCTTATTCGCGCTCTCTGAAGCCTACCCGCAGCTGCGTGCCATCGAAAGTTTCACCTCGCTGCAAAACTCTCTCTCGCAAATCGAAGACACGGTCCAGAACGCGCGCCGCTATTACAATGCCGTCGTTCGTGATCTCAACACCAAAATTCAGCAGTTCCCCACCAACATCCTCGCCGGCATGCTCGGCTTCAAGCCCCGCGAATTTTTCGAAGTCGGCTCTGCCGCCGAACGCGAAGCGCCCAAAGTCAGCTTCAGCAACCCCGCCACTCCCGCGTAAATTTCAACAGGCTCCGTGCGCCACAAGGACAAAACCTTGTCATTCCGAGATTGCCTGCCGTGGCAGGCCGTGCAAGTCGATTTTGGTTCGCGAAGCCAACTTTGGCTTGAGCAGTGGACGAGTCTCTCTGTGAGATTTCTGCGTCCCTTTCTTTACCTCGTTACTTTCTTACTGCTTTCCTCTGCTCTGCTCGCCAAAGAACTCCGCATCGAACGTTTCAACGCCCAAATCGACGTTCTTCCCGACTCCACTGTTACCGTCACCGAATCTATCACCGCTCACTTCTTAGGCGGACCCTGGCACGGCCTATATCGCGAAATCCCAGTCGAATATGTCACGCCGCAAGGCATGAACTATTCGCTCTTTCTGGACGTCAAACGCGTCACCAACGGCGCAGGCCACCCACTCCGCTACGAATCTTCTCGCGAGCGCCACTACCGCAAGCTCAAGATCTACATAGACAACGCGGACGACTCCGTCCAGACGATCAACATCGAGTATTCCGTCGCCAACGGCCTCAAATACCATGAAGACTTCGACGAACTCTACTGGAACGTCACCGGCGACGAATGGGACGTTCCCATCAACTCCGCCTATGCAACCATCACTCTTCCGTCCGAGACAAAAAACATCCGCGCCAACTTTGCCACCGGCGCTTATGGCTCGCGCGGTCAAGCCGCGGAACTATCCGTCACCGGAAATGGCGTCGAAGTCCGCACCACCGCGCCACTCCCCTATCATCACGGCCTGACGGTCGCAGTAGCCTTCGATAAAGGCGCGGTGCGCGAACCCACAAAGTTCGACGAATTCGTCCTGTTCTTCCGCAGCAACTGGCCGCTCGTTCTGCCTTTTTTCGTCGCGCTCATCATGTATTGGATCTGGTACAACCATGGCCGCGACCCGCGCCTTCGTCCGATCGCCGCCCAGTACGAACCACCCGACCAGCTCACGCCCAGTGAAGTCGGCACGCTCGTCGACAACTCGGCCGACATGCGAGACATCACGGCTGCGATCGTGGACCTTGCCGTGCGCGGCTATCTCGTCATTCAGGAACGTTCTGAATCCCATATGATGGGGCTCTACAAAAAGCAGGACTACAGTTTCATCCTTAAGAAAGGACGAGCCGAATGGTCTTCGCTCAAGCCGCATGAGCAATCTCTGCTCGATGGCATCTTCAGCAGCGGCCAACCGGAAGAAGTCGTGGACATGGAAGACCTGCACAACGTCTTCTACAAAAATATCCCAATCATAAAAAATCAGGTCTTCGCGCAACTTCTCGGTCGCGGTTACTACCTCCACCGCCCGGACACAGTTCGCGCCACATACATCGGCGCCGGAATCGTCGCCGGCTTTCTGGCGATCTGGGGAGGCGCGGCTATCGGCCGCAGTCTCGGTATGGCCGGCGCACCCTTTATCATTGCCGGAATCATCAGCGCCGCCATCATCTGTGGATTCGGCTGGTTCATGCCCGCCCGCACCGCCACCGGCACGCGTGCCCTGGAAGGTGTCCTCGGCTTCGAAGATTTTCTAGCCCACGTCGAAGCCGACCGCTTTAATCGCATGATCAAAACGCCCCAAATGTTTGAAAAGTTCCTACCCTACGCCATGGCCCTCGGCGTGGAAAAAAATTGGAGCAGAGCCTTTGCCAACATCTATACCGAGCCGCCCCAGTGGTATCAGGGTGGGAACTTCAGCTCCGGTTTCTATCCCTACATGTTCGTCAACAACATCAATGCCATGTCGTCACAAGCCGCTACAACGTTCGCCTCAGCACCCCGCAGCTCCGGCGGTTCCGGTTTCGGCGGCGGTGGCGGTAGCTCCTCCGGCGGAGGCTTCGGTGGCGGTGGTGGCGGTGGCTTCTGAACTGTGACGCTCTTTATTCCGCTCTTGGCTCATAAGACTCCGCAACCCTGCTGTGCTTTGGTTCCGGCGGTCCTCATTCGGCGGCCTACGCCTGGCAGCGCCGGTTGAATTTTCTCGATGTAGCAGTGTAGGCTCGACATGATATTCTCGCTCCGCACTACGCCTGCTAACATATCCGCCCAGGTTTTCTTCCCGGACCGGTACACCCATGTCGTATTACATGGACTTTCAGCTGACGATCGCCATCCTCATCCTCGGCATCGGCCTGCTCGTTTTCGTCGTCCGCCGCTGGATTAACCGCCAATAAATCCTTCGAGCCTACCGGCTGCTGAGCTTGCCGCTCGAGGACAGGCCATCAAGCCATCTGCGCGCCGTAGCAGCTTCCCGGCGGTCCGGGTGGTCGCGCAGAAAACCGCGGAGCGTCTGCGCAGCATCCTCGTAACGGCCGACCGCGGTGAGCGACTGCGCGACCAGCAGCTGAATTTCCGGCGCTTTCCCGCTTGAACCGGAAAGTGCCGCCTCCGACATTCGCAGCGCCTCGTCGTAATGCGCCTGCTGGTAATAGGCTTTGGCAAGCGCCCAGCGCGTGTCCCATAGAGAAGGATTCAGCTGCAGCGACCTTTCCAGCGGGGCGATCGCCAAACCGTATTTCCCCTGGTCGCAGAGCGCCATTCCGAGAGCAGCAAAAGCCTGCGCGTGTTCCGGATCAAGCCGCGTTGATTTCTCCAGTACTTCTTGTGCTCTTCCCCATTGCCGTTGCTTCAGCAAAAGCACTCCTTGCACATACAGCACATCGGGATGTGCCGGAGCGAGACGAACGGCTTCGTTCACATGCTTTTCCGCTTCAGAAAGTTTATCGGTGCTTAATGATTCGGACGCTTGGTCTAACGCCTTCTTGGCTTTGGGCGCGAGCAGCGGACGCCCAGAGGGCGGCGCAGCGCCACCGTTAGCAGCCCGTCGGAGATAAACATCCACTTGCGCACGTCCATTGGCATTGACAGAGAACTCTTTCTCCACTCTCGGATAGCCAGCGGCTTCCACTGCCACGGTAAATTCTCCCACATCGTTTACCGACAGTTCAGCAAGACCCCGTGAAGTTTGCGCTTGCCCAGCGGGCATCGTGCCGCGGAAAAGTTTCACGATGGCTGCGGAAGAGAGAATTTCGCCGGATGGGTCGTGAACGACCACCGTGATAGCGACACCTCTGCCAAAAGCTTGCATCTCCGTGCGGTCGTCCTGCGAAAACGCGGGGAGCGCGAGTAGGGACGAGAAGAGAAGGGCCGAGAAGAAGACCAGCGCCAAGGAACGATGGCACGACAAGACGCAACGCGAACGCCGCGGCCTCTCCGGGCGCAGGCCGCTAGGGGTCGGCCAAAACCGCGTAAACCAACACTGCATGACCACTCTCGACGAGTGCCAGGAGGGTATCGTCTCGAACTGCACCCGTCAAGACAAACACGATTGCACGCTTTAATAGGCTCATCTTAGACGCTGCTTTCGTATGGCCGCCTCGCCAACATTAATCTTCTTGCCTTATCGATCAGTCGTTTCCGCCAAGATTTCAAGATAGTCCAGTCCGGCGACCTCTCCTTCATCCGGTATTCCCTCAACTCGTATCTCGTCATCCGGCCGCAGCGCAACGCCATGGATCCGCCGCCGGGTAGACGTGTCTCCACCTATCTTCTTCGCAGGCAAATGATCGTCCGCCGCCCACTCATCCACCTTCCGGCCATTCACAAACACTCGGAACCGCGACACGCCGTTGTTCTGATCGAAGTACTGCACATCGATCTCGTATCTTTTGGAGTGCGGCAGTCCTGCCTGCGCCTGGCCGGTTTCCCGAGCGCCGAAACGGAACGTCGCCGAGCAGCCCGCAGGCACAAGGCACCGAATCGCTTTGCCATCTGAAGCGTTCTCCCGCGGAGCCACTTCGACGACATCGTAATCTGTCAGCGTCATGCCCTCCGCTTCGATCCGATTCGGGAAATTTCCGGCGCGTCCTTTAGCGTCCGCAATTCCAGACAATCGCAAAAAGTAGCTGCAGACTGCGTCGCGCCAGACAATGGCATGGCCCGCTTGATACTCCAACCGCGCCAGCACATCGTCGTAACGCTCGTGATCAATTCTTTCCTTGAGCCCCTTCCATTCGCGTACGAACCCCTTCACCTCATTCGCGCCTTCGTAGTGTGAATCGTAGACATACTGACTTACGGTCTTCCCCGAATGCAGCACATGCGTGTAGGGCACATGATGAAAAAACAGCAACAACTCGTCTGGCGTCGTGGCCGCCGACTCGTACATGTTCGCTACGGCAGGCTGATACTGTCCCGCGAAACCTGTGCCGGTCTTCACGCTGCGATCCATTCCGATTCCTTCATGATCCGCGCGGTGCCACTGCCCCCAGCCATTTTCTTCCGAGCTTTCAATATTTGGCCCGTAGTGACTGCCGGTGATGTCAGTTAGCGTCTGCGTCCCCAGAAAGCCTGTATATTTTTCATAGGTACGCCAGGAATTCATCGCGATTTCCGTCGCCGTTCTTACAACAACAGAGTCATTTCCAAACGTGAGCCGCGTCCACTCTTCAGCAATCTGGCGTGCACCCAGATTCGAGTCCCACGCGAGGCGGCCGTATGCGTACAGATTCGCCATCGCAAAAGGGTGTGCCAGCCAGTTTTCATCCATCCCGGCATTCACTACAGCGACGTATCCGCCAGTCGGACGATGAAAAATCCGTCCAGCCAGCAAAGTCCTTACAAACCACGACGAGTCTTCTTGTTTTTCTTCTTCCCCCGGTGCTCTCGGTGCCTTTGCCGCAATCCTGGGTTTTTGTTCCGCTCCATTCATGTCGAAATCGAGGACTTCTTTCCACATCGGTGCAAGGTAGACCAGATGCCTCTGCTGACCTGTGTATTCCTGCGTGATCTGCAGCTCGATCGCTTCGCTGGTTTTTTCCATGCCGCTGAAAAGGGGCGAAACCGGTTCGCGCGCCTGAAAATCGATAGGCCCGTGCTTGATCTGGATGATCACGTTGTCATCGAACTTGCCATCCAGCGGATGGAATATATCGTAAGCGGCGCGTGCGCGATCCGACTTTGGATCGCGCCAGTCCAGATGATGGTCGTAGACGAAGGCACGGTAGAAAACGACGCCACCGTGCGGAGCAAGCGCCCGCGCCAGAACATTCGCCGCATCCGCGGGCGTTCGTCCATACGAGGAAGGGCCGACTCTTCCTTCCGAATCAGCCTTCACCGTGAAGCCACCAAAATCCGGAATGAGCGTGTAGATCTCATCCGCTTTCGAGTTCCACCACGCGGCAACTCTCGGGTCGACCGGGTCGAACGTATCGAGTCCGCCGATCGTTGTTGGGCTGCTCAGATCGACCGACAGCGAAAGGTGCACCCCCCAATGTCTGAACTCATCTGCAATGCGCGCGATCTGCGGGAGAAAGTCGCTCTGCAGGACGCGCGGATTGGCATTGACGTTGTTAATGTTGCAGCCGTTGATTCCGATCGATGCCAGCAGCCGGGCGTACTCCGAGGCGCGCGTCAAATCATCGCGAACTCTGCCACCGTAAAAATAGATCGAAGACCCTGCGTACCCGCGCTCGATGCTGCCGTCCAGATTGTCCCACTGGTCCACCCAGCGAATCTCCGCGGCCGGATTCTGCACCTCATTCAGCGCCGAAATGTCTTCGCCACGAGCGATCTTACTCAGCAGCGCGAACACGCCGTACAACACGCCCCGGTCTCCGCCACCTGCAATCACAAGGCATGCCTTCTCGCCGATTCTCTGCCACTTAAGCCTATAGCCCTCGTCCGAAATCGCACCGACCGAGAGTTTTGGAAATTTAGATTGCAAATCCGCGGCTTTCCCTAGAACGATGGAGCGATCGATGGGATTCGCCGACTTGCGCGGCGCGCTGCCGAGCAGTCCTGCGAGCCCGACGATAAGTTCTTTCCGCGAAGCAGCAAGTATGACCGTGTCCCCAACCGAAACGATGTCGATGGGCACATTCGCATATTTTTGCCCTATCTTCGGCGCGAGACGAAAGTATCGCCTCCAGGCTTCATGGCCCGTTTCGGCGCGTACATTCGCAACCAAGGGAGATAACAAGCACAACAGAAGTAACACCGCGCGTGCCGCTCGGAGAGTTTTAGAAGCACTATCCATCGCCGCTAGAATCTAACACGGCGGCTGCTGTTCCATGGCCCTGAATTCTGCTGAAAACCGAGGGCTATTCCTCGCTGCTGTGCGCGGTGCGCATGTTCCGCGGCTTGCGATAGAGCGTAAGCACATCTTGGAAGGTCACGATGCCAAGCAGGTGATGAGCGTTGGCTCGGCTGACTACTGGCAACGCGTCAAGTCCCGCGGCGCCCATGCGATCGAGCGCGGCGTGCGGCGAATGATCCGTATGCAAGTGCGGAAACTCGCGCGAAGTTAGCAGCCCGTCGAGCTTTTTTTCGTACTCTCCGTCGGCCGCAGCTGCGGTGATCGCTTCGCGGCTAAGCACGCCTATCACCCCGCTTGGATCAGCGACGGGAAATGCTGGCAACAGGCTGTGTTCGATCGCGGATAGCACGTCGTCGATTTTTTGGTCGGCGCGCAGAACTTCCGTAGCGGGACGCATCACATGCTGCACCTGGCGACTGCCATCTCCGCCGCGGGCTTCCGCTGCAGGCAAGTGCATTCCGTCCTGATGCGCCAACACTTCATAGACTGGCTGCTTCTGGAAACGCGAAGCAATGAACAAGCTGACGAGGTTCGAGATCATCAGCGGCACAATCACGGCATAGTCTCGTGTTATCTCAAAAATCATCACAACGCTAGTCATCGGCGCGCGAACAATTCCAGCGAACGCCGTTCCCATGCCCACGAGGGCATAAGCGCCGGATGTTGCGACTTGGCCAGGGAAGAAGTGATTGCCGATTGTGCCGACCACACCGCCGAGCATTGCGCCCAGAAACAGACTCGGCCCGAAGATGCCGCCGGCGTTTCCGGAGGCGTAACTCACTACAACCGAAAAAAGTTTCAGCACGAGCAGCATCGCCATCAGCTTCCAGGCCATGTTGCCGTTCAAGGCTTCGCCGACATGAGCATAGCCAACGCCCAGCGTTTGCGGGACGAACCAGCCCATCAACCCGACCACCAAACCGCCCGCAACCGGCTGGAGCCAGAGCGTTTTGCGAGCCCCGGCAAGAAACTTTTCGCGCAGCCAGAGCAGCAGACGCGTGAACGCTGCGGAGACCAATCCTCCAGCAACACCAAGCACAGCATACAAAGCAAACTCAGCTGGATGCACCAGCTGATACTGCGGGACAGCGAAAAGCGGATGATTGCCCAACAACAAGCGAAGCACTGCCCACGAAGTAGCGGAAGCAAGGACGACGGAGCCCAGAACTGGAGCGTGCAGATCGCCAACCACTTCTTCCAGAGAAAACAGCACGGCGGCCAGCGGAGTATTGAACGCGGCAGCGACCGCGGCTGCGGCACCCACTGGTATCAGCGCCTTTATTTTTTGCGGGCGCAGCCCAAGTTTTCGGCCAAGCACGGATGCGATGCCCGCCCCAACTTGCACCGACGGGCCTTCACGCCCGAGCGGAATTCCGCTGGCCAGCGTCACCGAAGTGCAGAAGAATTTTCCGAAGACGGTCCGCAGGGAAATGTGGCCTTCGCGGGCATAAAGTGCAGCTTTGGTTTGCGGGACGCCACTGCCGCGCGCATTAGGAAAGTACCGGTAGAGCAAATAGCCCATTATCAGCGAGACGGCCACGGGAAATGCAAGGCGGTGCCAGCCGGCGCCGCCAACCGGATAAAGCCGTTGGCCTACTCGTTCGGTTAGCAAGATGAATGCGACAACGATCAAGCCGACCAGCGCACCGATCAGTAGCGTAAGGGCAAGAAAAACCTGATCCTCGCGGCCAGACAGAAAGCGGCGCAAGGCGGTCGGTTCGACGATCTGCAAATCCTGCTTCAGCGACATTGGTGCCATGCGTCAGGCTTTCTGCAGAAGACTTCCCGAATTGTCAGATTGCACGGTTGCGATGGTGCCGTCAGAACGGCTCGATGTTCCGCCACCGGAAAAGGGAAATCGGATCGTCTGTTCGCGGTGCCGCTCTTCCTCCAAGTGGCGCGACCTTGCCTTCAAGAGATCATCAAGGGAAAGGAGGCCCAGCAACCTGCGCGAATCACGTTCGATAACCGGCAAGCGGGTAATTCCCTTTTCCGCCATGCGGTGCACGACGATGCGCAACGGTTCATCTGGATAAGCGGCAACTACTGAGGAATGGACCAGCTCCGAAAGGCGCTTCTCGAGAGCGGATTCGCCGCCCA
>Ga0126379_10002935_pt1 | contig 10945 bp, 11 predicted proteins | sample PanSoiMetPlot_24_FD_92640 | JGI IMG/M metagenome (GOLD analysis project Ga0126379, IMG submission 92640) | Tropical forest soil microbial communities from Panama - MetaG Plot_24 | ecosystem: Environmental > Terrestrial > Soil > Tropical forest > Bulk soil | place: Panama | collected 2016-02-17
CGCGGCTCGCGGGCCTCGTTGGTCGCCGGCGACGTGCTCAATATCCATGAGCTGAACCGCGCCTATGCGATGCTCGTCAATATCGGCGCTCCTCGCTACATGGGCGACGAGATGACGGACACCAAGCTGGAGGCCGATGCCGGCGGGGCACGGGCATCCAACGACCCGCGCAAGATGCCGCACTACGTTTGCGTGCTGCATCCGTTCGTAGTCGGCGACCTGCGCGAGAACGCGCCGATCCAATATGCGTGGTCCCACTCGGACATCAACCGGCTTTACAATTACGAGGTTGGCGAGTGGTCCGGCATCCGGTTCTGCTTCTCCAACCTGGTGCCGACGTTCACCGGCAACGCGGCGATTACGCCGACTGCCGCCACGACCGGCAGCCTGGCGAGCGGCACCTACTTTATCGTCGTGACGGCGAGCGATACGCAGAATCAGTATGAGAGCCAGATTTATGCGGTGTCGACCGGCGTTGCGGTGACTGGTCCTAACGGCTCGTTGACAGTGGTTCTTCCCTCCCTGCCCGGGTACACGTTCAACGTCTACGTTGGGACCACCAATGCGCCGGTCAATCTTGGCCTGTCGGCAGCTGGCCCGACCACCGGCCCGATGACTGGGCAGGCGACGCAGATGGCGGGTGGACAGACTGTGACTATCACGGGTACTGGCATCAATCAGGTGCCGCCGGCGGCGCCGGCGACCGGCGTCACTGTCTACCCGAATTACATTTTTGGTAGAGGGGCTTATGGGCAGGTGATGCTGGATGACTGCAAGTTCACCTACCTGAAGGACGCCGACAAGTCGGATCCGATCAACCAACTGCGGATCGTTGGGTGGAAGTGCTATTACGGCACGCTCATTCAAAACCAGCAGTTCTTCATGCGCATCGAATCCACCAGCGCCTTCAACGCCACCTTCGGGTGAGGAGTGACAACCATGGCTTACCGGCTCACATACACGGCTACCGTCTCCTGGGTCGGCCCCGGCATGGGGCCAATGAGCGGGGCGTCCGCCCCGGCGCTCAACGGCTCTCCGACCGGTGGGGCGCAGGTGCTCGATTTCACCAACAAGCAGGGTGGCCAATCGACGGCCACCTTCGCGGCTGGTGACATCACGACGTTGCTGACGGCGATGACAACTGACTTGTCGGCGCAGATGAACGCGGCGATTGCCCAGGTCCAGGGGTTTGCCAGCGGAGGCGGCTGATGGCTTTGAGAACGCTCGGCACCAATGCCACAACGTCGCTTTCGGGCTTTGTGGTCGGGACCAATGATTTGATCCCGGCCGATCTCGGAACGATCAACGCGCAGATACGTGGCGATCCCCCTGGTATGAGCTTCTTCAGCACGACCGGCACCAACCGTCCGCGTGTCAACGGAGCTTATGTCAAGAAGGGGTGGCTCATCATTCCCAACCGCGGCAGCATCATTCTCAAGGACGGCGATTTTGTTTGCTGGGATACCACGGTCGGCTGGCCGATCGTGGTGTCAGGTGATGCCGCTGCCAACGGTCCTTACACCCATACATGAGGTTGCCATGGCGGATAACGGCAGGAAGCTGGCTTCTCGTGTGGAGCAGATGCAGGAGTTGAACCGGCGAATCGACGCCGACGAGACGTTGACCGAGGAGGAAAAGGAAACCATACGCGCGAAGGCGAGGCAGCATGTTGCCAAGCAGCGCAAGAAGAAACTGGAAGAAGATTTCCTAGACCAGGCAATCGAGGAAGAAGAACTTCGCTACAAGCCAACAGAGCAGCTTGAGGGCGTCATCCTTCATCTTCCTGACTTCTCCAACAACATTCGTCTTGACGGTAAGATATTCTTTCACGGGCTGCATTACACCGTGACCTATAATGTGGCGCGCGTGATGTACGACATCATGGCGCGCATGTGGGAGCATCAGAACGAGATCGAGGGCAAGCCGCGGCGCAGCGATCTTCAGCGCCGGCACGCCAACAACTACTTGTCACCGGCACATCAGAACATGTCGGTGGGATCACCTGGGGATTCGGGCCTCAACCGGGTGACGACCCGCCGCCTGGAGCAGACATGAACGACAAGGAATTTACAGTGGTCAGTGGTGCCGATCTCGCGATTGGCATCCAGTTCCAAACGGAAGTTGGGGCGAAGCGGCATCTCACGCTGACCACCGGCGTGCCGCTCGATTGGACAACCGAGGAAGTGGCCGACACGCTGACCAAGCTGGCCGATGCGGCGCAGAGCCTGGCCGATCGCTACCTCTTGGAAGGTCTGCGCGAGTTCCTGGAGCGGTGCGAACGCGATCTCAACACGCTGGAGTTTCAGCGTAACCAGTATGAGATAAATGCGCGCGCGCAATGGGCGAACCAGGGGCGGCGCGGCGAGTGGAAGCCGCAGGGGACGCAGGAAAAAGAGATCGGCAATTTCGACAACTCGCGCCAGCATCTCGTGAAGGAGATCAAGCGGATACGCGAGGATATAGAGCGGTTGGAAAAGGCGGCCTGATGTGCCTCTCACTGCGCAGCAGATTGTCACCCTCGCTTGCCAGGATGCGCGCTGCCCCAGCTTCACGGCGCAGGCGGGGCAACTCCTAAATTCCATTCTGAGCGACCTCTGTCAGACGTACGATTTCGAGGTTTGCCGCACTACGTTCAATTTTAGCTTCAACAACGCGTTGCCGATCGGAACACCGGGGCGTGGTACTGGCACCGGACCGTATGAGCTTCCCAATGATTATTTGCGCATGCGCATCAACGATTTTTTCTACACGATCATGGGCGTGCCGTACTTTCTCGTGCCGCTTGACCTGGAGGAGTACGATAGCCTCGTGCAGACGGCGGGGTTCAACGATTTCCCCCGTCGCTACGCGACCGACTTGAGCCCGTTGTCGGATCATAGCCCGTGGTCATCCGGCTTCGGCCCCGGCTTCGGTCCGCTGCACGCCAACCCGCTTCTGTACGTGTGGCCGCCGGCCAGTGGCTCGTACCCGTGCACGATGCGCTACTATCGGCAGATGCCGGATATCGCCACTCCTGAGACGGCAGCGCTGGTCCCTTGGTTTCCCAATCAGTCGTATCTGCTGCGTGAGCTGGCTGGCCGGTTGATGGGCTTGACCGACGATGAACGCATGGCGGCTTACATGGGCTCTGACGAGGATCAGACGCCTAACGGTTCGGGTGTGCTGCTCAAGCGTTACTTGAAGCTGGAAGGTGATCGCACCAGCCGCGCGCAAACGGTCAAGCTGGATCGTCGTTATTTTGGGTCGTCCGATTGGAGCAAGCTGCGGAACACCAAGCTAGTGGGGTGGTGACGTGCAGCGCAATTCTACGCCGTTGATTTGGCGGCCCAAGGGTGTGAGCGACACGCTCGACGCGTCGAGTGCGTTTAACGGCGCAATGGCGATCCTGCAGAATCTCATTCCTGATCCGACTACCGCGATGTTGTGGCAGTGCCGTCCGGCGGCGCTCAAAAAAGCCGACTTCGTGGCGGGCGGTTTCAGCAGTCCCGGTTTTGTATCGCTGATCGACACATCGGTCAGCGGCTTTGTGTACGGCACCGTCGCCACGTCGCGCTTCCCCGGTTACGACGAGCCGTTTTGCTTCAACCTCAACACTGGCGCATTCGTCTCGGTGGCGGGCGTGGACATGACCAACGTGCCGCGCTCGCCGCTGGAGTTCGGTGCCTGGGATCCACCTGATTCGAGCTTGATCGGCTCCAAGCTGATTGTGACACACCCCGGATTTACTGGGGCCAACGGGGTGTTTTTTGGCTGGTTCGATGTGACTGCGCCAGGGACGCCGGTGTGGCACGGCAGCAATTTAACCGGCAACGTGCAGTTCGTCGTGGCGCCTTCGCAGGTACAGCAATTCAACCAGCGGGCCTACTACATCACCAACGACACGCGTCAGCCAGCGGTGATCTATTCCGATGTGCTTAACGCGACCAACGTCACCAACGCCAATCAGGTGCTGACGTTCGGCGACACCGAGAAGCTGACTGCGCTCGGGCCGCTGTCGTTTTACAACCAGCTGGGCGGCATCATCCAGGCGCTGATGGTGTTCAAGGGCAACATCAATGTTTATCAGGTGCTCGGCGACGCAGCGTTGAATAATTTATCCGTCAACACGCTCAATATTTCCACCGGCACACAGGCGGCGCGCACGGTTTGCACCACGCCGCAGGGGCTGGCGTTCGTCTCTCCGCAAGGGCTGCGGCTGATCGACTTCAACGCCCGCATGTCGGAGCCGATCGGTAATGACGGGCAAGGCGTGGTAGCCCCGTTCATCTATGCCAACGTGCCGTCGCGCATGGTGGCGGGCTGTGTCGGGGACGTGATCAGGATCACCACGCAGAACGTGAGCGTGCCGGGAGCCCCCTGGCAAGAGTTTTGGTACGACTTCGCCCGCAAGATATGGTCGGGTCCGCACACCTTCCCAGCGGTCAACATGGTGCCGTCTCAAGGCACCTTCCTGATGACGCCGGTCAACGTGCACGCTTCCATCTGGCAAAGCGACGTGGTGCAGAACGCCACTTCGACGTTCACCGAGAACGGTATTCAACTGTCGTTCGACTGGCGCACGTCGTTTCTGCCCGACACCGAGAAGATGACGGAGAACTGCATCACCGAGACCACGCTTAACGTGCAGACGGCAGCGGGGTCGGCCGACTTCGTGGTGAAGGCGCTCAACCAAAATGCCACTGTGCTGGACACGTTTGACATCGTTTCTACCGGCGTGGCGACGGTTTGGGGGCAGTTCGTGTGGGGGCAGGCGGTGTGGGGCGGAACGCCCAATTTCTTGGTTCCTCGGCAAGTGAATTGGCACCTGCCCCTGGTCTTTTGCCGGATTCAATTCGACGTCACGGGGCCATCGTCGGCTTCGGTTAAAATTGGTACGCTCTCGCTGCGTTACCAGATTCTGCGCTACCTCTCCAACGTGCTGGCAGCAGTCGCATGAAGAAGCTGATCGCGCTCCTATTCGCTCTCGCCTGGTCGCCGGCGCACGCGGCGGTGCCGTGCGCGTTGCCGTTCACGCTGACCAACAACACAATCGCCGATGCCAATCAGGTGATGGCGAATTACAACGCCATCATCACGTGCCTGGGCAATGCGGCGATCTCGGGCATCAACCCTGATATCACCCAGCTGACCGGCCTCGTGACGCCGTTGACGCCGGCGCAAGGCGGCACGTCGATCTTTATCGGCCCGCCGGCCGGCTCGACCGGCAGTGCCAATGCCCAGGTGGTGGCTACCACGACACCGGGCGGCTTCACCGTCACGTTCGGCAATCGGGTGCTGTTTCTCTCAGGCTTCACCAACACCGCGGCGATGACGTTGCAGGTGGGATCCACGACGGCGCGGCCGGTTTGCAAGCGCAGCCCATTTGCCGCGCTGACCGTACAACCGTTGCAGGGCGGCGAGATCATCGCCACTCAGCTAGTCGACGCCATGTGGGACGGCACCTGTTACGAGATCACGCCGGCTTCGCCGTTGCCGGCTGGCACGGTGCTGGACTTTGCCGGCACCAATATCCCGGCTGGATTCTTCCTCGCGGATGGCTCGTGTGTGTCGTCAACGACGTTCAACAATCTTTACACCATCATGGGGGATACTTTCACCATCGCTGATGGCTGCGCTGCTGGTAATTTTGGTTTACCTGATCTTCGCGGTCGCGTGGTTGCTGGCCTGGATACCGTTCCGGCTTTCGGAGGAGGACCACTCGCTAATCGTATTACTGTTGCAGGCGGCAATTTTGATAGCGGTACTTTTAGCAATACGGGAGGCGTTCAGAATCATGTTCTAGCGGTGGGGGCGATCCCCACGTTGAACGTCACGGCGGGCACATTGTCGGGTGCCAGCATCTCGTGCACCGGCTGCGTCACCGGTGGCACCGTGACGGTCTCTCCGCAGACGATTGCGACCGGCCATGACCCGGCTGTAAGTGGTGCGGGCGTATCGGCGGCAACGGTGACGACCACGACGGTGTCGGCCAGCAACGCCAACCAATTCATCACAGCGACCATAAATTACACGCTTGGCAACACTTTCACTACTGGTGGTGGCGGTATAGCGGTAACGGGGTTCAATCCGGCAAGCTCCACGAACTCGCAAAATACCGCCAATGCAGGTGTGCCTCCGGGGGCCAGCGTCAACAACATTACTGTTGCCGGTACGACGGCGGCCGGCCAAACGGCCTCGTGCGCTTCTTGCGTCAGCGGCGGCAGCGTGGTGGTTGGTGGCATCCCGGTGACGGGCGGCACGGGGTCAGTGGCGTCCGGCAACATCAGCGGCGGCACCGTGACCGGCGGCCTGGTTGGCAGCCAAACCACGATGGGCTCAACGGGTGCCGCTGTTCCAGGCGTGCAACCGACCATGATCCTGTATAAGATCATCAAGTACTGAAGGAGGCTTCCATGATGGAGCAGAGACTGGAGAACTTGGAGAAGGCACTGCGCGATATCCTGGCCTTGCTAGGTGAGTTCCAGGCAATGGGCGCGCTGCCTGACAACAACGCCTTGGCTGAACGCCGCGCGGAAGAAAACAAGAAGGCGCAGGAAGCGGTGGCGGCAGTAGACAAGGAACAGGCCGATGCGCAGGCGGTGGCGCGCGGCGAGCCTGTGCATGAAGCCCCAACCGGCGAGGAGTCATCCTCGGTGCGACGCAGGAGGTAGGCTATGAAAAACCGTTCCCCGTCCGGCGATCACCACGCTGCCGAGACGCGCATTCATCAGAAGGGGATGCACAACCGTTCACCGGAGGCTAGCGATGCCTCGACCCGGTACAGCGGGCCAAGCGTCAATAAAGACGCCGTCCGCCAAGGTACTTCCGCTACACCCAAAACGCTTGGCCCGCGCGAAGCCTGAGCTGACGTTTGCGCTGGAGCGGTTTGCGGATATCGCGCCTGAGCTTCCCGACCTGTTCGTCCAGCAGTGGCGGGAGCTTGAGGATGAGGACTATCCGCTGGCGGTGGACTGGAAGGCGTTTTACGCCCACGAGCTACAGGGGTCGCTCCTGGTCTCGGTGGCGCGCGCGGACGGCAAGATCGTGGGCTTCATCTTTGCGCTGTTTCTGCCGACGCTGAACCACGCCACCACCCTGCATTGCCTGGTGGAGCGTTTTTGGCTCGATCCGGCCCATCGCGGCGGCTGGTTCGCCATGCGCTGGTTTCGTAACCTGATCGATGAAGCGGGCGAGCGCGGGGCCAAGCGTCTTCTGATAACCGAGAACATCAAATTCATGCGCGGCCGCATGGCGTTCTTCAAGCGTCTCGGCTTGAGCCCCGCACAGGCCACGTTTGCCATGAGGTTGTGACATGCCGTTCGGTGGTTTGGGGATGCTGGCTGCGGGCGCGATGTCGCTCGGCGGCGGCTTGGCGGGGCTGTTCGGCGGCACGCCGGCGTCCCAGGTGCAGTCGCCGCCTGCCTGGCAAGCGCCGAATATGACCGGCGCGGCCAATAGTGCGCTCAGCGGCATCGGCGGCCTGGGGCAGTACAACACTTACAACATTCCGCAGTACAGCGGGATTACTCAGGCAGCGATCAACGACCCCAACGCGGCGCAGTACCAGGGGGCGGCCAATTTCGCTTCCAACCTGGGCATGAACACTGCCCTGGCGAACTATGGCACCGGGGGGAACATCCAAAACATAGGGCAGGGGCAGGTTGGCACAGGGCAGGGTTTGGGCGGCCTGGCCAACGTGGCGGCCAACCCCGGCGGCTCGGTGTTCCCGATGGCGGGCGCCGCCGGCAACATGGCCAACAGCATTTACAACATGGGGTCCAACCTCGCCCCCGTGGCTGGTGGCGCGTTCGGCGCTGCTCCCTGGTTCATGAACCAAGGCAACGCCGCGGCCGCACAGGCGCAGCCGCTATTCAATCAGAGCGGCCAGGCGTTCGGGGCCGGGGCCAGCATCCTGCCCTACATGAACCCGGTTCTGGCCTCGGGCTTCGATCCGCAGAACGCCCTCTATAACCGCACTGCTCAGCAGGTGCAGGATCAGACGCGTGCCGCCGAAGCGGCGCGCGGGGTCGCCACCACCCCCTACGGGGCCGGGGTGGAGGGGCAGACCATGTCTAACTTCAACATCGACTGGCAAAACCAGCAGCTGGCGCGGCAGGCGCAAGCGGCGGGAGCGGCGAGCGGCATCCTGGGCGCCGGCATGGGAGCGTTCGGCACTGGCGGGCAGCTCGCCGGCCAGGGCGGCAACCTGATGAACACCGCCGGCGGCCTCTATGGCCAGGGGGTCGGCGCATTGAACACCGGCGCCAACATCATGAACACGGCCGGCGGTTTGCAGAACATGGGCTTGAGCGGCCTCAACACAGCGGCCGGCATCACGGGGCAGGGTGTGAGCGACATTGCCACGGGGGCCAACATCTACGGTACGGGGAGTGGGATCCAGAACGCCGGCGTGGCGAATATGATGGCAGGCGCTGGCTTGATGGGGGCGCAGCCGGGAGCGTTCCTGGCTGCTGGCGGCATGCCGTACGCGGCCTCGCAAGGGGTCAGTGGCAACCAGCTGGCGCTGTTGAGCGGGCTCGGCGCGTTTGGCAATCAGGCGGCAACGCTCCCCGGCCAGCAAATCAGTGACTACATGAATTACCTGAACATGGGCAACCAGGCCAATCAGGTGCAGAACAATCTCTACGCCAACCAGATTGCCCAGGCCAAGGCGGTGTCTGACCAGCAGCAGGCAATGGCGAAGGGGATCGGCGGCGGGCTGGCGCAAATCGGCCAGGGGCTCGGTCCCAAGGGGCTCAACATTGGCAATCCGTTCGGTAGTTGGACAGGGACACCGACTTAAATGGCACCGGGATTTGGCGGTCTCTCGGGATTGGCGGGCGTCAGCGGCGGCTATTTGGACGCCCAGAAGGAGATCGAGGACACCGAGTTGACGCGCCAGCGCCAGAAGCTGGCGCAGCAGGATATCGACCTGGGGCCGCTGCGGAAGAAGAAATTAGAGCAGGACGTCACACAGGCAGGGCAGCAGTATCAACTCGGGCAGGTGATTGATGCGGGTTACGGACGTACTGCAACGGAACTGTTCAATGCGCCGGTCCCCGGTGCGCAGCCAATGACTCCCATGCCGGGCCAGCCTTCGCAGTCAGCAGGCCCACCACCCGGCATGCCGCCCGGTGCAGGTCCACCAGGCGGGCCGCCCATGGGAGCAGGCGCTCCTCCGCAACCGGGTCCGCAACCGGGGGGCGGGCCTCCAGGCGGGATGATCTCCCCTGGGGGCATGGGCGGCGGTGGGCTGCCGGGGATGCCTCCGGGGATGCCTCCGGGGATGCGACCTGGTGGGCAGCAACCCCAGCCGCTGACTTGGCAGCGGATTGCGCAAGCGGCGGTGCGCGCCAATCCGGGGGCGCCGCCGGAAGTGATCGGCGGCATCGTGGACCGTTTCAAGAACATCATGGCGGGCGAGTCGCGTGAGCAGTGGAACGAGATTCGGCTGCAGCTTGAGTACCTGCGTGGGCAGACGGCGCGCGACGTTGCCACGACACGCGGTGAAACAGCGCGCGATGTAGCGACGACCAGGGCGGGCGCGACGACCGAAGCGGCTGGTATTCGTGCAGGGGCAACGACCCAGGCAGCCGAGACGAAGGCGGGCGCCGCGCGCGACGTAGCTGTGACGCGTGCTGGTGCTGCGCGCGACGTAGCCGAGACGCGCGCGGGGGCGCTCAAAGACACGACGCAGATGAAAATTGATGCTGCGCGCGATGCGTTGCAGACGCGGGGTGAGCAGCGGCTGGGCGAGATTCAGGCCAAGCACGAAGCCGTCATGAACGAGATCGGGTTGAAGGGGGATCAAAAAGCCTACTTGCAAAGCCTTGCGCTGGAGAAGCGACAGGAGTTTTTGGATCAGGTTCAGCAGCATCAAATGGACATGAAGCAGATTGATGCCACGCTGAAGATCATGCGCGAGCAGGGGCTGGATGCGCGGTCGGCGGCGCGCTTGGCGGTGCAGGAGCGCGGGCAGGACATCAGGGCGGCGACGGCTGCTGCCGGTCAGGACGTGACGCGCGAAGGTCAGGAACGACGGGCGGCCACGGCGCAAGAAGCGGAAATGGGGCGGGAGCGGCGGGCGGGAGCGGCGGAAGCCGGTCGGGAGAGTCGTTTCGGGCGGCATGAAACGGGGGTGCAAGAACGGTTTGATGTCAATCAGGCGCGCTTGCGTGCCAGCCAGGAGATGCGGGCCGACAAGACGGTGCAGCAGCTGGAGATGCAGAAGCGTGGCCTGGAGGAACGCATCCGGCACGATCGCAGCAACGAGGACTTCAAGGCTTACGGGCAACTGCTGGATAATTACAAGACCAGGATTCGCGCGACGCTGCAGGCCAGCAACGCCTTCAACATGCTCAAGCCGGCGGAAAAGCAAGCATTGCTGGCTGAGATGGACCGGGAGGTAGAGCAGGCGCGCACCCGCATGCGTGACTTCATGCAGGGTAAGGGGCCGGCGCCGACGTCCACGCCGCAGGTGCAGCCGCAGGGCGAGCAGGAGGGTGCTGCGCAGCCGGCGCCGCAACCGGGCGATGTTCGTTCCGGCTATCGTTTCAAGGGCGGCGATCCCAACAAGCAGGAGAGTTGGGAGAGGATGCAGTAAATGGCTGACCCGTGGGATGTTCAATATCAGCCGGGAAAGCCGCTCAAGATCGAGGTCTATCCGCGCGGTACGCTCGGGGCGCCCGCTGGCCCGCCGGCGACTGAGAACAAGCCGTGGGAGCAGCAATATGCGCCGGCGCCCACGCCTGCACCGCAAGCCGGCCCACCTGCCGCTGGCCCACCGGCTGCCGGTAATCCCTGGGAGCAGCAATACACCAAGCCGGACGCCACGCCGCAAGAGACGCAGCGGATGGAGCAGGAAACCGGCGAGGACAAGCAGACGCAGCTGATGCGTCAATACATGGACATCGCGGCTGGAGGCACTTACGGGCTGGCTGCTGCTGGCCTGCGGCAAGCGGAACGC
>Ga0126379_10002936_pt1 | contig 10941 bp, 9 predicted proteins | sample PanSoiMetPlot_24_FD_92640 | JGI IMG/M metagenome (GOLD analysis project Ga0126379, IMG submission 92640) | Tropical forest soil microbial communities from Panama - MetaG Plot_24 | ecosystem: Environmental > Terrestrial > Soil > Tropical forest > Bulk soil | place: Panama | collected 2016-02-17
TACTCGACCTCGACCAGGTCGACCCCGTCGGCCGCCGCCTCGCGGCTCTCGGCGATGACGAAGGCCACCTCCTGGTTCTGGAACAGCACCTTGCCGTCGGCCAGTACCATCTGCACGTCGCCGGCGAGCGTCGGCATCCAGGCGAGGTTGACGGTCTTGAGTGTCTCGGCGGTGATCACCGCGACGACGCCGGGCACCGCGGACGCCTTCGCGGTGTCAATCGTCTTGACGCGGGCGTGCGCGTGCGGCGAGCGGACAAGATCGCCATACAGCATGCCGGGCAGCTTGAGGTCGTCGACATAGTTGCCCTTGCCCTGGACGAAGCGGATGTCCTCGACCCGCTTCCTGCGGCAGCCCATGCCCTGCAGTTTTTCCGCGCGCTCGGCGGAGGTGGGGGTCATGTCGTTCATTCTGCGGCCTCCTGGAACGGCACGCCGGCGAGCTTGGCGGCGGCGTATTGGATCGCTTTGACGATGTTCTGGTAGCCGGTGCAGCGGCAGAGATTGCCGGAGATGCCCATGCGGATCTCGTCCTCGGTCGGCTTCGGGTTCTCCTGCAGCAGCCGGTAGGCGCGCAGGATCATGCCGGGCGTGCAGAAGCCGCACTGCAGCCCGTGCATCTCGCGGAAGGCCTCCTGCAGCACGTGCAGGCTGCCGTCGGCCGCCGCCATGCCCTCGATGGTGCGGATATCAGCGCCGTTCGCCTGCACCGCGAACATGGTGCAGCTCTTCACCGACCTGCCGTCGAGGTCGACCGTGCAGGCGCCGCAGTGGCTGGTCTCGCAGCCGACATGCGGTCCGGTGAGGTTGAGCTGCTCGCGCAGGAAATGGATCAGCAGCGTGCGCGGCTCGACCAGCGCCTCGACGCTCTTGCCGTTCACGGTGAGCGCGATCTGGGATTTGGCCATGGGGTGTCTCCCGAAATCAGCGGGCGCGCGACTTGGCACGGGCGAGCGCGCGCGTGAGCATCACGCCCGCCATCTTGGTGCGGTACTGCGGCGTGCCGCGCCGGTCGGAGGCCGGAGAGCAGATCGCCTCGGCGGCGGTAGCGGCCTTCTTGACGGTCACGGCGTCGAGCCCCGTGCCGTTGACGACCTTCGCGGCCTCCTCCGCCCACAGCGGCGTCTCGGCCACGTTGGTGAGACCGATCGAGCAGGTGGCGACCCGCCCGCCGCTCATGGTCAGCACCACGGCGGCGGCGGCGGTCGCATAGTCGCCGACCTTGCGCTTGAGCTTCTCGTAGGCGTAGCCGTGCCCGGCCGGCGGCGCCGGGATGCGGATCGCGGTGACGATCTCGCCCGGCTCGAGCGCGGTGAAATAGGCGCCCTGGTAGAACTCGCGCGCCGCGATGCGCCGCTTGCCGCCCTTGCCGGCCACCTCGTAGGAAGCGCCGAGGCACATCATCACGGCCGGCATGTCGTTGCCGGGATCGCCGTTCGCCACGTTGCCGCCGAGCGTGCCGAGGTAGCGCACCTGGGGATCGGCGATCTGCAGCGACACCTCGCGCAGCAGCGGCACCTTGGCGGCGAGCGTCTCGTTTCCGATCAGCTCGTGCTGGGTCGTCATCGCGCCGATGACCACGTCGCCGCCGTCGGTCGCGACCCCCTTGAGGTCTTTCAGCCCGGCGAGGTCAACCAGGTGGCCGGGCGTGGCGAGCCGCAGCTTCATCATCGGAATGAGGCTGTGGCCGCCGGCGAGCGGCCGGGCGTCCTCGCCGAGGTCGGCGAGCAGGCCCACGGCCTCGGCGACCGATGATGGACGATGATAGGTGAATGCGCCGGGGATCACGGCAGTCCTCCCGTTTCCATGGCTGGGTCAGCTCGCGCGGCTATCTCGCCTGCGCGGAACCTTCTTTTGATTTGTCAGGTCTCAAATCTGCGGCCGAGCTGATTGCCGAGGCAATCGCTGGCGCACGAACCGGCCCGATCCGTGCATGAATGGCAGCCGCCTTGCACGAATTGCGTCAGCGAAGCTGACATTTTTCGATACCGCTACTTGCAGTTCCCGTTTTTCGAGCGGGTATATTACGGCGGGAGTGGCGGTCAGGGGCTGGTCGCGCGCACGGAGGAGATCGAACGTGAATATCGTGTTGGCAAGCGGTTTCCTGTTCCCACAGCAGTTCGGAACCGTCGAGTACTTTCGCGACGTGAGGGCTCACCTTGACGAGGCCGGACATAAAGTGCTGACCGCCCCAGTGCCGCCGCGCGCGAGCTGCGAGGAGCGCGCACGGGAGTTGGGGAAGGCGATCCAGGTGAAATTCGGGACTGAGCCGGTCCACCTTATTGGCCATTCGATGGGTGGCCTCGACTGCCGCATGATGATCGGCAGGAATTTCAACGGGCTGGGCGAGGAAGGCCGCGTCTTGTCGCTGACCACGATCTCGACGCCCCACCAAGGCAGTCCGCTAGCCGACCTGGTGGTCGGCGACGAGTCCGATGATTTGCGGGGTGAGGTTATCGAGGGAATCCAGCAGCTCGGTATCGACACCGCCGCACTGTTCGACTTGACGACCAAGGCGGCCAGGGAGAAGCGGATCCCGGACATCCTGACGACGCATCCGAAGATCAAATATTTCTCCTACGGCGCGGCGGGCCGCCCCAATCGGCCGCACACCGCCGTCCTGCTCCTGGCGGGTTACGAATACCTCAAGTTCAAGAAGAACCTGGACAACGATGGCGCCGTGCCGGTGGCTTCGATGTCGTATGGCGACTTTCAGCAGCCGCCCTGGCCTTGCGACCACATCGAAGAGATGGGTTACGACTTGGACACCATCCTCGTGCCGTCGGTGTTCGACAGGATGCTCGACAGGATCAAAGGATTCTTCTCGAGCACCTTGGGCCTGGGCTCGCCTCGATTCGATCACATGGCGAAGTTCGACGAAATGATCGCCAGGCTGGAAGCACTCTAGCCGAGCTGACGCCTGGATGGCGATGCTCGTGCGCGCGCGCCGCGCTTACGTCACGGCCTCGCCGACGCTGCGGCTGAGCCGCGCCTTGAGCCAGCCCAGCCGGCTGCGGCTGACCGGCACCGTCGAGCGGTCGGGCAGCTCGACTGCGCCGCTGTCGCCGGCGCGCTTCAAGGCCACGATCCGGTCGAGGTTGACGATGTGACTGCGATGCACGCGCACGAAGCGGACGGCATCGAGGCGCGACTCGACCTCGCCGATGGCGAGCGGGCAGAACAGGTGATCGCGCCCGTCGAAGATGTGGGTGTAGTGCGCGTTGGCGTGGATCGCGACGATTTCGTCGACCGCGACGTAATGGGTCGCGCCGTCGCGCTCGATCGGCAGATGGCGCGCCGGACGCCGCGGCGGGGCGCCGGCACCGCCGAGCGGCGCGTAGCGGCCTGAGCCCAAATCTGCACCCACCGCGGCCCCGTTGCCTGCCGTGACCGGATGGGCCGACGGCTGCGCCGGTCGCGCGCCATTGGTCTTGGGCTGCGGCCGCAATGGCGCTGTCACGGTGTCCGGGGCCGCCGATGGTTGCGCGCCCGCGCGATCCGGTACCAGGGCCAGCAGGAAGATACCCGACACCAGGAACGCGACGATCGCGACCACGATCGCCAGCAGGTCGGTGGACAGCGCCGGCGCGCCGGAACCCGGCGCCGCGTGCGGGAAGATCGTCACACCTGCCATCGCGGTGTAGTGCATGCCGGCGATGGCGCAGCCGAGCGCGGTCGCCGAGAAGATGAGCGGCGGCCGGCCACGGCTGGTGTTGGCGAGCCATAGCGCGAGCCCCGATGTCGCGATCGCGACCGCGACGCTGCCGGCGACGAATGGCACCGCGTGCGTCATGTGCGCGCTCGAATGCAGCGCCGACATGCCGGTGTAGTGCATCGAGACGATGCCGAGGCCCATGAAGACGGCGGCGGCCGCAAGGCGCGTGCGGGTCAGCGGCCCAGCATTGGCGGCGAACACGGCGGCACCGACCACGATGACACAGATCAGGAACGAGAGCAGGGTCGGGAGCACCAGGTAGTCGACCGGGAACGGCAGGCGCGCCGCCAGCATGCCGATGAAGTGCATGGTCCAGACCGCGAAGGCGAGCGAGACCGCGGCCGCGGCGATCAGCAGGCGGCGGCGCAAGCCGACCGCGTCGCCCACCTGCACGGCGAGGCTGAGGCCCACGAAAGAACCCTGGATCGCCAGGAACAGCGACAGCGCGACGAGCCAGGGCTCGTGCGTCACCGGCATGGGGCGTCCTCCCGGGTTGTACCGAGGCCAAGATGAAGCCTCTGCTGGAGGACTATAAGACAGGACAAATCAGGCGGCCAGCGGGCGCGCCGGACCGGGACACGGCCTCACCGCTGCAAATACTTCTTCTCCAACATGCAGTGCACGCCCTTGTTCCCGTTCACCACCTGGGTGATGCGCAGGTCGGCGGCGAGGCTCGCCAGCATGTAGGCGTGCGAGCGCGAGATGCCGATGCGCTTCTCCATCAGGTCGAGCATCAGGCGCAGCGCGATCACGACGCAGTCGTCGAGATCGGGGTCGAACGCCATGGTGATGACGTGGGTCGCCGTCTCGGCATAGGGCCACTCGAGCCGCATGTCGTCGCGCACCGTGAGGCGGAACCGGCCGATCAGCCCGGTCTCGATCGCGTTGATGCAGACCTCGCCGTCGCCCTGCACGCCGTGCCCGTCGCCGGCCGAGAACAGCGCGCCGTCGACGAAGATCGGCAGATAGAGCGTGGTGCCGGCGACCAGCTCCTTGTTGTCGAGGTTGCCGCCGTTCTGGCGCGGCGGCAGCGTCGAGATCGCGCCCCAGCCGACTGGCGGCGCCACGCCCATCACGCCGAAGAAGGGTCTCAGTGCTATCTCCATGCCCCAGGGCAGCTGGGCGGTCATGCGCTTGGCGTCGAGGGTCGGATGGATCAGGCCGCGTTCGGGAAAATCGTAGGGCAGGGCCCCGCCGAGCGGCCGATGCGACACGTAGCCCCAGTCGTAGGCGAGGTCGATCGCCTCGATGTCGACCTGCAGCACCTGACCCGGCTTGGCGCCGCGCACCGCCACCGGCCCGGTCAGCATATGGCCCGGCACCATGCGGCGCGTCTTCGCCTCGTGGATCGCCGGCAGCGCCGGCGGGATATTGAACGGCGGGCGCGGCAGCACGTCGGGCGGGCCCGAGACGGTGCCGAGCGTCACCAAGTCGCCGCTGTCGATGGTGGCGACCGGCGACAGCGCCGCATCGAAATAGCCCCAATGCACAGTCTCGGCGCCGGCATCGACACGAGCGGGCATGGATGTCTCCGGGTTTGGTTGTTCGATGGCTAGGCTGTCATTCCATGAATTGAGGAGCAACCCTGAATCCGCCGTCGTCATGGCCGGGCTTGTCCCGGCCATCCACGCCTTTGCCGCCAACGAAGAAAGACGTGGATGCCCGCATGCGCGGGCATGACGTATGTGGTTACTCCGCCGTCACTCGACATCCGCCAGCGAGAATCCGGCGATGCGCTTGTAGTTCTCCGACAGCGCGCGCAGCTCGTCCTGGGTAATGTAGTCCTCGAGCCGCGCGAACGGCTTGTCGCCGACTAGCTCCTCGACCTTGATGTTGATGAAATCCGGCGGATGCTCGCGGTTGGTGCGCACGATCTTGGCGGTCGCCGGCGCGCGCGCTGCCTCGTAGGCCGCGAGCGCGGCGCGCGGATCGGAATTCGCCACGAGGCATTCGGCCAGCACGCGCGCATCGATCGCGCCCTGGGCGGCGCCGTTCGAGCCGCGCGGATACATCGGATGGGCGGCGTCGCCCGCGAGCGTGACGCGGTCGAACGTCCAGCGGTCGATCGGGTCCTTGTCGACCATGGGATATTCGAGGATCTGGTCGGCGGTGCGGATCAGTTCGGCGACGTCGAGCCAGTCGAAGCGGTAGTCCCGGTAGATCGGCAGGAAATCCTTCAGGTCACCCGGCTTGTTCCAGTCGTTCTGGTCGAAGGTGTCGCGCTTGATCTCGGCCATCCAGTTGATCAGCTGGTTGCCGTCGCGGTCGACGTCGTCGATGATCGGATAGACCACGATCTTGCCGGTCAGGATCGAGCCGATGCGCATGTAGGTGCGGCCGCCGAGAATGGGCTTGCGCCGGGTCACGCCGCGCCAGGTGTTGATGCCCGCGAAGGCGACGCGGTCGTCCGGATAGAACTGCCAGCGGATCACCGAGTTGATGCCGTCGCAGCCGATCGCGATGCTGGCCCGCACCGGCTCGCGTGCCTTGGCGGTTGAGAATTCCTTGAATGCGATCGTGACGCCGTCCTCGTCCTGCGCGATGCCGACGCAGTCGTGGTCGATGAGCACGCGATCGCGGCCGAGCCGCTCGCAGGCGGCCTGGTACAAACTCATGTGCAGGCGGCCGCGATGGATGCTCACTTCGGGATACTGGTAGCCGCCGAATTCTCCGCGCGGCTCCTTGTAGATGAGCTGGCCGAACCGGTTGAAGAAGGCGCTGTCGCGGATCTCGATGCCGGCGTCGAACAGCGTCTTGTCGAGGCCGAGCGCCGCGAACTCGCGCATCGCATGCGGCAAGAGCGTGATGCCGACGCCCAGCTCCTTCACCTCGGGCGCGCGCTCATAGACGCGGCAGGCGATGCCGTGCCGATGCAGGTTGAGCGCGAGCGACAGGCCGGCGATGCCGCCGCCGATGACTGCAATGTCTGTCACGTCAATTCATTCCAATACTTGAGCTTCATCTCGGGATTTGGCGGCGCGCAAAGGCGAACGCAAGCACGGCGCATGCGCTGCCGCCTTGATCTTCCTCAAACGGGTTGCTGGTCTCAGCCGCGGCCCGGCTGCGTCACCACGTTGAGCAGCGCCGGCGTACCGGCCCGCACCGCCGCGAGCCCGCGCGTGAGCGCCTTCTTCAGGTCGGACGGCTTCTCCACCTTCTCGCCGTGCCCGCCGCAGGTTTCGATCACCTTCTCGTAGTCGGGCGACGGCTTGAGCTCGGTCAGCGGCATCACGTTGGCCTTGGCGGCGCGGCCGTCCGGGTAGACGTCGAGCGTCGCGTTCTTCACCGCGAACCAGGTCTGGTTGTTGGAGATGATGGTGAGCGTCGCCAGGCTCTCGGCGCGGCCCACGTAATGGAACGGCAGTGGATTCCCGAACATGTAGGAGCCATCGCCGACGATCGCGATCACCTCGCGCTCGGGCGCGGCAAGCTTGGCGCCGAGCGCGGCGCCTAGACCGAAGCCGAGCCCGCCGGACAGCAGGCCGCCGAAATAGGAGCGCGGCTGCGTCAGATGGAGCTGGTTCACCGGCAGGCCGAGCTCGTTGACGATGATCGCATTGTCCGCCTTGAGCTCGTTGAGGCAAGCCGCAATGTAGGCTGGATGGATCGGCGTTGCGTCGCGCACACCGTCGAGAAACTTCTTTCGCTTCGCTTCGATCTCGTCGCGCGCCGCGGCGAGCGCCTTGCGGCGCGTATCGACCCCGTTGCCCTTCTTGATGGCGGCGCGCAACGCCGCGCGCAGCACCGGCAGCGTTGCGCTCGCCTCGCCGGTGATCAGCAGGTCGGTCTCGAACTCGCGGAACGGATACTTGCTCTCGAGCGGATCGGCGGCGATGTGGATCACCTTGGCGTCGCGCTTCGGCGTGACGGCGCGCGGGATCCACGGCACCGCCGACTCCAGCACCAGCACCACGTCGGCCTTCGGCAGCAACGCACGGACGTCGAAGCCGAGGTGCATCGGATGGTCGGTCGGGATGTTGATGTCGCGCGCCTCGCTCTGCACCACTGGCAGGGCGAACTCCTCGGCGAGCGCCCCGAGCTCGGCGAACGCCGCGGGCGTGCGGCCGGCGGCCGAGGTGACGATCAGCGGGAACTCGGCGTTGGCGATCAGGTCCGCCGCCTCGTCGATGGCGCCGCGCGACGGCTCGGCGGGGGAAGACCCGAGCGGCCGCTTGGTGGCGCGCCGCGGCGCGACCGCCGGCTCCGCCAGCACCTCGCGCGGGAGGTTCATGTAGACCGGGCCCCGTGGTTCGCTCATCGCGATGTCGAGCGCGCGGTCGACCAGCGTGTCGACCGGCTGGCCGGCGCGCAGCTCGTAGTCCCACTTGCAGAACTCGCGCACCATGCCGCCCTGGTCGAACGACTCCTGGCCCCAGTGGATCGAGCGGTTGCGCGAGCCCACATGGCCGGTCTCGGTGAGCGGCGTGCGGCCGGCCGCGAGCAGCAGCGGGATGTTGTCGCGCGCCGCGTTCATCAGGCCGTTGATGGTGTTGCCGGTGCCGACCGTGACGTGCACCATGACGGCGGCCGGCTTGCCGCAGGCGCGGTAGTAGCCGTGCGCCATCGCCATCGCGACGTTCTCGTGCGGCACGGTGATGAACTTGGGGATCTTCTTGTCGCCGCCGGCGTTACGCGAGATCGCCTCGATGATCGGCGCGAAATCGGTGCCCGCGTTCGCGAACACGTAGTCGATGCCGCGCTCGGCGAGGCGACGGATGTAGGCTTCCGCGGTGATCTGCTGCTGGTCGCTCAAGGCTCGGGTCCGTTCGTGTTGGGAGGTTGCTTGAGGTTATCGCCGAGCGCGGGGCGGCCTGTCAATCAACCGGCACGTTCGAGAGAGGCTTGAAAGACAAGGCCCAACAGTGGTTTAGGTTGGCGCGTGTCCCGGCGAAGTGGCGTCCGGTTCGCCGACAAGGACATGCGCAATAAATCTGGTCGCCGGGCAATGGAGGATTCAGGTGGGCGTGCCCAAGACCAATCCGAACGTGCCGTTCAACGTCACCCGCGCGAGCCACGCGGTGCTGACCGTCAAGGACCTCGGCCGCAGCCGCGCTTTCTACGTCGATGCGATCGGCCTCGTGGTGAGCGACGAGACGCGCGACGCACTCTATCTGCGCGGCACCGAGGAGGCGGCCCATCACAGCTTGGTGCTCAAGCGCACCGACGGCGACCCGGTATGCGAGCGCGTCGGCCTGCGCGTCTACACCGAGGAGGACCTGGAGAAGACCAAGGCGTACTTCGACAAGGCCGGCCTGCCCGCCAAATGGGTCGAGGCGCCGCACCAGGGCCGTACCCTGCATGTCAACGACGCGGTCGGCACGCCGCTCGAATTGTGCGCCACCATGGAGACGAAGCCGCGCATGACGGTACAGTTCGAGAAGTTCAAGGGCGCGGCGCCCGGGCGGGTCGATCACTTCCAGATCCTCGCGCCCGACGTGCCGAAGGCGTGCGCCTTCTACCTCGACATGGGCTTCCGGCTCTCCGAATACATCTCGCCCGACGGCGGCGAGGAGCTCTTGTTCGTGTTCATGCAGCGCAAGGGCAATCCGCACGACATCGTGTTCGCCAACGGCACCGGCCCGCGTTTCCATCACGTCGCCTTCACGGTCGCGGAATCGCATCGCCTATTCCAGGCGTGCGACATCGCCGGCGCGCTCGGCTTCGGCCGCAATCTCGAGCACGGGCCGGGGCGCCACGGCCCCGGCCACGCGCTGTTCGTCTACTTCCGCGATCCCGACCGCCACCGCATCGAGCTGTTCAACACGCACTACCAGATGATGGACATCGAGAACGAGCCGGTGCGCTGGGACGCCTCCTACACCCGCAGCCGCGCCTGGGGCCTGCCGCCGCGCCGTCAGTGGCATTTCGAGGCGTCGCGCTTTGCCGGCGTCGAGCCGCGCGATCCGGCCAAGATGCCCGATCCGTTCACGTTGGAGAAATATCTGGCGGAAGGTGGGTGAATGCTCTCGCCCGGTCATGACGAGTGGAGGCAGCGAGCCGGCTTGCGCCTGTCCAACGTGGTCGCGATAATTCGACAGAACCCACGCATCAGATCGTGAGACTTTGCGGGAGGCAACGCTCATGATTCATATCGATCGCTCGACCATTTCGCTCGGCGCCGGCGCTGTCGTGGTGCTGACGCTCATGGGCCTGGCGTGGGCGCAGACCGCGCCGACCAACTCGCTGCCCAATCCGTACCGCTCGATCGAGAACTGGGCGAAAATGCCCGACGGCCGCGTGTGGGGCTCGACCAGCGGCGTCGACGTCGACCGCGACGGCAGGAGCATCTGGGTGGCCGAGCGCTGCGGTGTATTCGCGGCGCCGTCGGCGATGAAGCCGGGCATGCCGTTCGCCTGCGACGGCTCGAAGCTCGACCCGATCCTCAAGTTCGACGAGACCGGCAAGCTGGTGACGCATTTCGGCGCCGGCATGCTGTTGTTTCCGCACGGCCTGCACGTCGATCCCGACGGCAACGTCTGGGTCACCGACAATCTCGGTCGGGACGGCAAGGGACACCAGGTGTTCAAGTTCAGCCCCGAGGGCAAGCTGTTGATGACGCTCGGCCAGGCCGGCCAGCCGGGCAGCGGCCTCGACCAGTTCAACGCGCCGTCCGCCGTGCTGGTGGCGCCGAGCGGCGACGTCTTCGTCGCCGACGGCCACGGCGGCAATACCAATGCGCGCATCATGAAGTTCACGCGCGACGGCAAGTTCATCAAGACGTGGGGACACAAGGGCTCAGGTCCCGGCGAGCTCGACATTCCGCACGCGCTGGCGATGGACTCGCGCGGCCGGCTGTTCGTGGCGGACCGCGGCAACAACCGCATCCAGATCTTCGACCAGGAGGGCAACTCGCTCGCCCTGTGGCCGCAGTTCAGCCGGCCGAGCGGCATCTACATCGACAGGAACGACGTGATCTACGTCGCCGATTCCGAGTCCGAGTCGGTTGCCAAGAACCACGACGGCTGGAAGCGCGGCATCCGGGTCGGCAGCGCCCGCGACGGCTCGGTGACGGCGTTCATTCCCGACCCGGTCGAGAAGGCCACCACCACGAGCGCCGCCGAAGGCGTCACCGCCGACGCCGCGGGCAACATCTACGGCGCCGAGGTCGGTCCGAAGCGATTGATGAAGTACGTCAGGAACTGAGGGATACAGCCGAGAGCAGACTGGATGGCCGAGACTCTCCGAGAGGACGGTGCCCGCCAGCAATTCGCCGCCGGCCATCTTGCA
>Ga0126379_10002937_pt1 | contig 10937 bp, 10 predicted proteins | sample PanSoiMetPlot_24_FD_92640 | JGI IMG/M metagenome (GOLD analysis project Ga0126379, IMG submission 92640) | Tropical forest soil microbial communities from Panama - MetaG Plot_24 | ecosystem: Environmental > Terrestrial > Soil > Tropical forest > Bulk soil | place: Panama | collected 2016-02-17
CGCCAGGCGGTGGCCAAGCACCTGAGCGCGCTCGCGGAGGCCGGCCTGGTCACCGCCACCCGCCGCGGCCGGGAGAAGCTCTTCCAGATCTCGCCCCGTCCCCTCACCGACGCCGTGTCGTGGATGGCGGAGCTCGGGGCGCGCTGGGACGAGCGCCTGGCCGCGCTGCGGGACCACGTGGCGGCGTCGACGCGGAGGGGGTAGCGGCGGGTCGGGGTTTGCCCTCATAGCCTAGACGGCCAGGCCGGCGGCCGGCAGGACGGCCTCGAGGAACGCCGGGTCGAAGACCCGGTCCGCCATCACCTGGCAGCGCTTCATCAGACGGTGCTCGTCGGGGCCGTAGTCCGCGATCGCATTGTGAAGCGTGCCGATGTGGTCCCACACCAGCACGTCGTCCTCCGTCCAGCGATGCGTGTACTGATACTTCGGCGGCAGCTGATGTTCGAACAGCATCGATAGCATGCGCTCGCTCTCCTCGTGCGCGAGCTCGTTGAGGAAACCGATGGTGGGGTTGTAGGACATGTCCGTGTGCCAGTCCTGGCCCGCGTCCGTGATCCCGATCGGCTCGCCGTTCTCGATGATGTTCGAGAGGATCCCGACCTCTGGCATCCCCGGCTCGTGGTGCCGGCCCGTCAGCGTCGCCTGGATGCGGCCAAAACGCTGCGAGAAGTCGCGGAGCGCGGCCGCGGTGAGCCGCTGGCCGGGAAAGTGCAGGACGCCGTGGCGCCCCAGGCCCTGCAGGACGGCCGCGAAGTCGGCGGGCGTGAGCGCGGCCCCGATGTCGATGTCGGTGACGGTGGCTCCGAGGATCTGCCCGCTGGGCTCGATGCGCATGGCGACGTCCTCCGGCTGCGGTTCGACGTGATCGTCGGCGGAACCCGATTATCCGCCGGTCGCTCGTCATGTCAACGCGCGCCGATCGCGCGGCCTCGGGCTGGACCGACGCGATCGACTGCGCTAAGGTGACCTCACCCTGACCGACGGAGGTCCCTCCATGGCGAGCGCGGGAAACGGCACGGCGGCGCTGTACGCAAAGCTCGAGGATCGCTACCTGTCGCGGGATCAGCGCGGCGCGACCACCGTCTTTCACGAGCTGGTCAAGGCGCGCCGTCCCGTCACCGAGATCGCGCGCGAGACGGTCCGCGTGCACGCCCCGTACACCCACGTGCCGTACCACCAGCGGATCGACCGCGGGTTCGTGCGCTTCGTCAACAACGACCACTGCCTGTCGATCGTGCGCGCGGGATTGCGGCTCCCGGAGTACGTGGCGCCCGAGCTCGCCTACCTGCCGATGGCCCAGGCCGTCTGGTACGTGCCCACCGCGCTCGACCCGTGGAACCAGCTGCTGGGCAATGCGCCGGGGCACTACGGTCGCCGCACGTGGACGGGCGGCAGCACACCACCGTTTCCGAAGCCGACGGCGCACTGGGACGATCAGCCGCCGCTTCGCCTGGACGGATCGTTCGAGGACCGCCTCGACCACTGGCTGACCCTCGTCCAGCAGGGCGAGGTCATCGACGCGTACCGCGTCTTCCTCGGCCTGTTCGAGGAGCGCGAACGCCGGCAGGAGCTCTTCGCGCAGTTGGCGTTCGCCGGCCTCATCGACGTCCAGGACCGCATGCTCTACAACCGCTCGTACACGACGGGCCACAAGTCGTACCGGGCGCGCGCCACCATCGAGCTGGGCTCGGCCATCGGCTGGGAGGACGCACACGACGTCATCTTCGCCGGCGTGCTCGACATGGCCGTCGGCCCGCGCTGGCACGCGAACTACGAGATGGCGTGCCAGGTGAGCTGGGTCCACCTCGCCGACGATCAACACAAGAACCAGTCCTCGCTCGAAGCGAGCCCCGCGGACATTTGCGAGGCGCGTCTCCACGCCAACCGCGAGCCGCTCACCGGGAAGGAGTCGCGCGAGCTGATCGAGGCGCTGACGCAGGCGCCCGAGCCCGCCTACATCGACGCGATCACGTCGCTCCTGCTCGCCGGGAAGGACCCGCGCCAGATCCTCGACACGATGCAGGTCGCGATCGCGGACCAGCTGCTCGAGACCGCCGACGGCCGCAACTTCTCGATGCCGCAGCACTGCTTCCAGTACTCGAACACGCTCGGGTGGTTCTTCGACACCTTCGCGCACCCGCACCGGCTGAAGCTCCTGTACGTGGCCGGGTCCTTCATCGCCCAGGTCGCCCACTGGCTCAAAGCGACGCCCGGCAACGGCAAGGCCGACACGCGCCCGCCGCGCGGCTCGGAGACGATGTCCGCCGACGAGATCCTGCGCCATCTCGATGCGGCGCAGGTGGCGATGAAGCCCGAGGAGAGCGTGGCGTGGACGCGCGCCTACCTGGCCGGCGGGCACGACCGGCGACGCCTGGTCGGGACGCTCGCGCTGTGCGCCCTCAAGCACGGCAACGACACGCACAACCAGGAGATCGCCCTCTGCATCCTGGAGGACTACCGGCGCAACGCGCACGGCGATCGCGAGCAGCTCCTCTTGGCCTGCGCGCAGCACACGGCCGGGCACCAGAAGTACGGCGACACGCTCGAGCCCTATCGGCGCTACCTGGACGCGCTCGGCCTCAGCGAGAACTGACGCGAGGGCGCAGCCCGCGAGGAGTTCAGTCACGTGGCGATGACGCCGCTCGCCCTCGCCACCATCCGCCGCGAGAAGCTGGTCAACGCGACGGCCGCCTACAACGTGCTCCGCAACGTCGGGGGCAGCATGGGCATCGCGCTGCTCACGACCGTCCTGGCGCAGCGCAGCCAGGTGCACCAATCGACGCTCGTCGGGCACATCACGGTGTGGGACCCCGAGACGCGGGCGCGCCTTTTGTCGTGGACCAGCCATTTCGCGGTCCGGGGCGCCGATTCCTTCACGGCCGAGCGGCGGGCCGTGGCGATGATCTATCGCGAGACGGTGGCGCAGGCCCAGCTCCTCGCGTACGCGGACGACTTCTGGGTGCTCGCGGTGCTTTTCGCGCTGATCCCGCTGTTCTTGCCGCTGATGCGGCGCATCCGGGTCGACCCCGTGCCGACCGCCGGAACGCTGGCGCCGGACGCCGACCACGCGCACCCGATGGAAGGCGCGTAGGCTCCGTCAGCCCGCCCGGCTCGCGCGCTCCGACCCGCCGTCGCCCGCGCGCGAGGCCTCGCCCGACTCGGCATCGAAGCCCGGCAGGATGGCCTTGAAGAACGCGTTCTGGACGAGCTTCACGACGATCTGCACGACGCTCGTGCGCGGGTTGTCGAGCCGCCCGGACAGGTCGGCCTTGGTGGCCACTTCGCGCCGCGGGCGATTCCTGAGCACCTTCGCCAGGCCGGAGACGAGATGCTCCTTCAACTTCTGGCCGAACGTCTTCTCCTCGCTCGCGGCCCCGGCGTTCGCCACGGTGATGCCCTTGAACAAGGGCTTCACGTAGCCGGTGATGACGCCGTCCTTGACCTGGACCTCGGAGAAGAGCGAGAAGTCCCCGGCGGTGACCTCGATCTTTCCAAACGAGCGGAGCAGGTCGTTCATCTTCGCCATGTCGGTGTGCTCGATGGAGACCTTCATGTCGAGCGTTCCGCCCTTTTCGCTGGGCCGGAACGAGAGCGACGCGTCCGTCGCTCCGCTGCCCATGAACTTGCCGCGCATGGAGACGCGGGCCGGCGCCTCGCCGCTCTTGTTGGTGAGCCCGGTCAGGCGCACGTTCGTGTCGGTGAAGAGCACGCGATACGGGGGCTGGCGCGTCTCATTCACAAAGGCGACGCTGATGCCGAGCAGATCGAGGCGCTCGATGGCCAGATCGAGGTCGGGCCGGTTCGTCACCTGCTTGCCAGTCTGCGCCGCCGTGGCTCCCGTCTGTCGTTCGGTCCGGGCCGTCTCGGCCCTGTGCACGTACTCGACGTGGACGCCCTCGACGGTCACGTTGTGCAGCACGGCGGATGCGTGCGCCGGCGTGAACTCGAAGTCGCCCGACACCGCGAGCAGACCGCCCTTCAAGTCCGCGTTGTAGCGCCGGGCCACCGGCTCGAAGTAGTCGACCTGCATTCGCTGGAGCGTGATGTGGCCGGCGATCCCCGGATATGGCTCGGCCAGGAAGTCGGCGCGTCCCTCCACCTGGAGGCGCCCCTGATCGAACACCACCGCGGTCAGGCTGAGCGGCGACGGCAGCTCGTTGTCTCGCGACTTGACGTTGCGGATGTTCTCCGCCACGGCATCGAGCCGCGTGATCCGGAGCGGCTTGAACGGCTGGGCGGGATCCACGTACGTCACCTCTCCCTTCTTCACCCGGAACTTGTTGATCTTGAGCGGGTAGATCTGCTCGAGGGCGTCCTGCCAGCCGCGCTGGTTGACCGGCACCTTTTCTTTCACTTCCTGCTTGAGGTGCGCCAGGTTCACGTAGAGGACGGGCCGGTCCATCACGGCGTCCGCGACGAGCCGCAGCCGGAGCAGCGCGGGCCACTGCACGCTGGCCCCGAGCCGGGCGATGCGCATGACCGGCGGATCGGGGTTCGCGTCCTGCACGACGATGACGTTGTAGAGGTCGATCGACAGCCCGTGCGGGTGCAGGCTCGCGCCGCCCAGGTGCACCGTGTAGCCCTTCAGCCGGTCGTTCATGCGCCGCTCGATGGATCGGCGCAGCGGCTCGTCCACGGCGAACGATGCGGCGTACACGAGGCCGACGACCACCGCGATCGCCGCCGCGATCCAGAGGCGGCGATCGCGGAGATCGGTCGCTCGCACGCTGCCGAGAACTCTCTTCAGGAAGCCCATCGCCATCCGTCCCGTCGGGCCCGCGTTGTCTCCATGTCGACAGTCGCAGCAGCTGCAAGGCAGTTGCCAGCCAGATCGCGGGACGGGGCGTCGGTGTCATGCGCCAGAGCGGGGACGGCGGGACAGGCGCGCGGGAGGCGTGTCGGGAGCCGGACGTAACTCTTTCAGTCCGGCGTAGACATTACCGGCCGGCGGTGACTCGGTCGCGCGCCTCAGGCCACGGGGCCCGGCTCGGAGATCGTCGCCGCCCCGGCCAGCAGGTCCGCCAGCAGCGCCGTGTCGCCGTCGGTGACCGACGTCAGGTGGATGCGCGCGAGCGGCCTCGATCCACCGGGCTCCTCCCGCGTCACCTTGCCGTAGATGTCTCCCGACTCCCGGCCGGTGCGCGGATCGGACAGCCGGAGCTTGACGTTCGTGAGCGGACGGAGCGGCGTGTCGAGCTCGGCCACCACCTCGCGCGCGCGCAAGCTTCTCACCGCTCCGCGAATCGCATCGGGGCGGACGATCTTGCCGTCGATGATCCAGCACGAGAGCGGCAGCGACACCAGCGTCTCGGGCTCCGCCTCCGCGCCGTCGCTCGCGGGAACCTGCGCGTAGCGCCCGCCCATGGCCCGGAGCTCGTAGAGCGCGAGCGGCTCCGACAGGCCCTTCATCTGGAAAGACACTGGCTCGGCGACGTCGGCGAGGTCGCGGATCTCCTCGTAGGTCGCCGCCGTGATGAACACCTGGCCGCCGACGGTGGCGCCTTCCACGCGGGCCGCGATGTTCACGGCGCTGCCGACGACGGCGTACTTCGCCCGCTGCTCGGAGCCGATATTGCCGACGACGGCCTCCCCGGTGTTGACGCCGATCCCCATCTCGAAGCGCGGGAGGCGGGCGGCGGCGTGCTGGCGGTTGACGTCGGCCATCGCGCGCTGCATGCCGAGGGCGCACGCCGCGGCGCGCTCCGCGTGGTCCGCGTGGGCGAGCGGGGCGCCGAACACCGCGAACACGGCGTCGCCGATGAACTCGTTGATGGTGCCGCCGTGCTCGATCACGATGTCGGTCATCCGCGCGAGATAGCCGTTCAGCACGTTCATGACCTCAGCGGGATCGCCGTGCTCGGCGAACTGCGTGTACCCGCGCAGGTCCGACATCAGGACGGTGACGACGCGCTTCTCGCCGCCGAAGCGCAGCCCCTCGGGCGATTCGAGCAGCTCCTTCGCCACCTCGGGCGACACGTAGCGGCCGAACGCCGAGCGGATGAAGTCGCGCTGGCGCAGGCCCTCGAGCATCCGGTTGAAGGCGCGGGTCAGCCGCCCGAGCTCGTCGGACGAGGCGACCGGAAGCTCCTGGGAGAGGTCGCCGCCGGCGACGCGCGAGACGCCCGCGGTGAGCGCTCGAATCGGGCGCGTGAGCCGGCGCGCGAAGAGCAGGCCCAGGAGCAGCGTGCCGACCGCCCCGATCGCGGAGGCGTATACGAGCGTGTCCCGCAGGTCGTGCAGGCGGTCCAGGTAGATCTCGACGGGATAGTCGACCTCGACCACCGCGATGGTCTGGCCGCCCGCGTCGACGACCGGCGCGAACGCGGTGATGCGGCGCCCGTGGCCGTCGTCGTAGATCCGCGTGTAGCGGGCCACGCCGTCCTCGAAGGTCCAGCGCAGCGGATCGATCAGCTCGAGCGCGAGCGCGTAGGTGTCTCCGGGCCGCGCCGGCCCGTCGCTCACGACCACCAGGGTCGCGCGGCGCTGCGCGGCGTCGAAGTTCGCGAGCGTGCGGATCGGCGTGGTGAGCAGCACCTCGTTCTGGATCGCCAGGAGGCGCTTCTGCAGCTCCCGATAGGCCGGAGAGCTCGGGTCGAGACTCGACTGGACCTGGGCGTGCAGCGTGGGATCGACGAGGAGGCCCGCGAGGCGCGAGATGTTGAGCAGCTGCGTGCCCACCGTGTCCTGCACCTCGCGCTGCTGCCGCTGGTAGGTGAAGAGGCCGACGGCGCCGACGGCCACCAGCGTGACGACCGCGAAGAGCGCGGCCAGGCGTACGGCGAGGCGCTGCCACGGGCGTGGCGCCGGGCCACCCCAGGCGCTGCTCTGCTCCGGATCTCGGGGCGCGACGGATGAGGACATCGCGGAGTTGGATGCACCGGGCTGATCGACCGGTTCGCCCGGATCATACGCGCGCCGGCGGCGCTTTTCGACCCGCTCGCCCGTGCCCCCTCATGCGGGCGAACCTCGAACCGCTGGCTCGGGTTATTGTGTCGAATGGTTCGGCGGGCGCTCGACTCGACCCCGGATCGGGCAAACCCGATGCTCTACCAGCTCGAACCCGCTGAAAGGAGACCGAGATGAAGACGACGCACCTGTTCATCGCCTCTGCCATGGTCGCCTCCCTGACTCTGCCGCTGGCCGCCAGCAGCCAGGCCGGACCGGCGCCCAAGCCGAAGTTCGAAGCCGAGAAGTGCTACGGCATCTCGAAGGCGGGGAAGAACGACTGCCAGACGGCCAACTCCTCGTGTGCGGGCACGTCGCGACGCGACGGTCAGAAGGATGCGTGGATCTACGTGCCGGCGGGCACCTGTGACAAGCTCGTGAACGGCAGCACCCAGCCGCGGGCATGACCGGCTCGGAGGGGGGCCTGCGCCCCCCTCCCGGGTGGAGCCGCCGGAGTCGATTCCGATGACGGATCGGCGCGGGATCGAGACCGGCGTGCGCGCGGGCGTCGGCTTGCGGTCCCCGCACGTCGAGCACGTCATTGCGTCGCGCCCGGCCGTGCCGTGGTTCGAGGTGCACGCCGAAAACTACATGGGCGGTGGGCCGGCGGTGATGCGGCTGGACGCGATTCGCCGTGACTATCCCGTTTCGGTTCACGGCGTTGGACTTTCTCTCGGCACCGACGGCGATCTCGACCTGCGGCACCTCGATCGGCTGCGCGGCCTGGTCGAGCGGGTCGAGCCCGCGCTCGTCTCCGAGCATCTGTCGTGGAGCGTTGCGGGCGGCGCCTACCTGAACCATCTGCTGCCGCTTCCCTACACCGAGGAAACGCTGGCCGTCGTCGCGGAGCGGGTGGCTCGCGTCCAGGACGTGCTGGGTCGCCGCATCCTCGTGGAGAACCCGTCCAGCTATCTGCGGTTCCACCGGTCCGCGATCCCGGAGGCGGAATTCCTCGCCGCGCTCTCGCGCATCACCGGCTGCGGCCTCCTGTGCGACGTCAACAACGTGTTCGTCAGCGCGTGGAACCTCGGGTTCGACGCCAGCCGGTACATCGATGCGCTGCCGGCCTCGTCCATCGGCGAGATCCACCTGGCGGGTCACGCGGAGAACGACGCCGACGGCCTGATCGTCCTCATCGACGATCACGGCTCGCGCGTCGCCGACCCGGTGTGGGCGCTCTACCGGCAGGCGCTTCGCCGCTTCGGGCCGGCGCCCACCTTGATCGAGTGGGACACCGACGTGCCGGAGCTCGGCGTGCTGATCGCCGAGGCCGCCATCGCGGATCGAATCTCCACCGCCGGGACCGACGCCGGTGGCCGCGCTGCGTAGCCTCCAGGGCGACTTCTGCGAAGCGCTCCTCTCGGGAGACAGCACGCGGGTCGCGGAGGAGATCGCCGGCGATGGCCTCTCGCCCGAGGCGCGCCTTCGGATCTACCGGCATCACGTGTTCACCACGCTCACCGCGGCGCTCGGGGCGACGTATCCGGTGACGTGCCGCCTCGTCGACCGCCGCTTCTTCGCCTACGCCGCGGACGGCTACATTCGCGCCAATCCCCCGGCCGGGCCGTGCCTCTTCGAGTACGGCGCCGCGTTCCCGGATTTCCTGGCCGAGTTTCCCGCGTGCGCCGACCAGCGCTTCCTGCCGGACGTCGCTCGTCTCGAGTGGGCGATGAACGCCGCCCTCCACGCCGAGGACGCTCACCCGTTCAACGCCGAGCGGCTCGCCGCCGTTCCTCCCGGCGACGTGCCCCGGCTCGTCTTCCGCTTCGACCCGTCGGTGTCGCTGCTCGCTTCGCCGTGGCCGGTCGACCAGGTCTGGCGGGCGCACCAGGATGCCGCGATGGTCGAAGCCCCCGTGGACCTGGGGGCGGCAGGCGCGCTCCTCGAGGTGCGTCGCCTCGACGGCGACGTCGTCATGCGGCGGCTCCATCCGGCCGAACACGCGCTGCGCCATGCGCTCTGGCGCGGCGGCACGCTCGAGGCGGCGGCCCGTGCAGCGATCGACAGGGACGCGGCGTTCGATCTGGCTAGCGGCCTCCGGGATTTGCTCGACGAGCGAATCCTCGTCGACTTTGCCGTGTCGAAGTGACACAGGAGGTCGACATGATGACACGGACGATGTCGCCGACGACGACGGCAGTGCACGGAACGACCGCGCTGATCGCGCGGCTGGCGGCGGTCGGCGCGCTCCTCGGCCGCGTGCCCATCGCCATCCACCAACTGCTCTTTCGCCTCGCCATCGCCGGCGTGTTCCTCCGCGCCGGGCTCACGAAGGTGCAGAGCTGGGAGAGCACGGTCGCGCTGTTCCGCGACGAGTACAAGGTTCCCCTGCTGCCGCCCGAGGTGGCGGCGACGATGGCCTCGACGGTCGAGATCGGCTGCTCGGCCCTCCTGCTGCTGGGCCTCGCCTCGAGGCTCGCCGCGCTGCCGATGCTCGGCATGATCCTGACGATCCAGATCTTCGTGTACCCGAGCGCCTGGCCCGAGCATCTCGTCTGGGGATCCATCCTGCTCTTCCTGCTCACGCGCGGCGCGGGCGCCATCTCACTCGACCGCCTAATCGGGCTCGAGCGCGGCGACTCGTCGCACAGTCGCTGATCGCGTCTCACAGAGCCCGCGGCGGTCGTCGCGTCGCGGGCCAGATTCCGGAGGGCGGGCGTGGAACACTCGTGGCACCAGCGCGACGTCATGCTCCTGGCCCTCACGCTCTCGGCCGGCTACGTCGACGTGATCGGCTACCTGGTGCTGGGCGGCGTCTTCACGGCCAACATGACCGGCAACACGGTGCTCCTCGGGCTGCACTTGAGCCAGGCACAAGGCGCGGCCGTGCTGCGGTCGACCGCCGCGCTCGCAGGCTTCGGCGCGGGACTGCTAATCGGCGCGCTCGTCGTCGAGCGAGGCCGCGGGTCGGGTCCGTGGCCGCCCGCAGTCACCCGCGCGCTCGCGGTGGAAGCCCTCGTCCTGGCCCTCTTCGCCGTCGACTTCCGGCTGACCGGCGCCGCCCGCGCGCTGCCCGAGCTGCACGGGCTCATCATCCTGTCGGCGATCGCCATGGGAATCCAGAGCGCGGCGGTGCGCCGGCTCGACGTGCCGGGGATCGCCACGACCTACATGACGGGAACGCTCACGAGCGCGGTGACCGGTCTCGTCGCGAGCTCGCTCGCCGCCGGTGACCCCGCGCGGCCCGACGGCGGCGCGCGCACCGGCGGCTTCGCGCTCCGCTGGGGACGCGCCGTGAGGCTCCAGCTCCTCTCGCTGGTGGTCTACGGGCTGGGCGCGACGATCGGCGGGCTCGGCCAGCACCACTGGCCCGCGGCGGTGCCGATCGTCCCGCTCGCCATCGTGCTGGCCGTCGTCGTCGCGGCGAGCGTCCTCTACCGCAGCCCGTGCGCCTGACGCGCTCGCGCCCCGCGCCTTGCGGCAGAGCCCCGGCCTCTAGCGCGGACTATTCGTGAACGCCGGCGACTGCGCCGGTCGGGTGGCGGGGCGGGCCCTCCCGGCGCGTCGGCGGAGTGGGACCTCCGACTCTCGCACGCCGCTCGAAGAGCGGCGCAGCGAGGGAGTGGGTGACGCAGCCGATGCGCCGGGAGGGCCCGCGAGGCGATCGAGCCGCTCGCACGCCTGGTGACCGTCGATCCCTACTGCGAGGACGCGCACGTGCTCCTGATCGAGGGCCACCAGGCGCTGGGCCGGGAGCAGGCGGCCGCCACCGCCTACGATCGGTATCAGCGGATCGTCCGCCGCGAGCTGGCGGCCGAGCCGCGCGCCTCGCTCGTCGCGCGATTCGAGGGCGCTCGCGCCGGGCGGCGCCCGCTCCCGAGAGAGGACCTGATCCCGCTGCGCGAGGTCACGCTGCACGTGGTGGAGTGGCCCGGGGAGGACCCGGCCGTGCTCGCCATCCACGGCTCGGCGCAGATGGCGCACAGCTTCGGAGCGCTGGCGGAGCGGCTCGCGCCCCGGCACCGCTTCCTCGGCGTCGATCTCCGCGGACA
>Ga0126379_10002939_pt1 | contig 10935 bp, 5 predicted proteins | sample PanSoiMetPlot_24_FD_92640 | JGI IMG/M metagenome (GOLD analysis project Ga0126379, IMG submission 92640) | Tropical forest soil microbial communities from Panama - MetaG Plot_24 | ecosystem: Environmental > Terrestrial > Soil > Tropical forest > Bulk soil | place: Panama | collected 2016-02-17
AGCCGAACATCTCTGTAAACTGTAGAATTCGCGAGTTTCTTTCGCAGTAAGACCGTGCGGGCAAGACTCACTGTTCTCCCGGTGAAGCGCTGGCCTGAGATTTACCCGCTTCGACTGCGCGACGTGTTGAGCGGAGCGGTCCTGGAAAGAGTTCCGTTCCAGTGAAAAGTTTTCAAGAGTCTGACATTGAAACCGTTCCCGCGCCGTTGCTTTACAACGACGGAGAAGGATTTCATTTCAGGGTCGAGAAAAGCTTTGAGCAGTTCGCTTTCTCAAACGAAAACATTGACCGATCGCCGGTCAATTGCGTGGCGACACGGCCGCCGGCGGCGCAACTTGACGCCGCTCTTTCATTCCGCCAATATCCGCGGCGTTTGCACAGAAGGTGACCATTACAAAGCTGCGACAAGTCGCAGCACTCCAAAATGAAACGCTGTCCCCAATGTAATCGCGTTGAGACTGATGAAGTGCTGAACTGCTGTCGAACCGCATGAACACCGGCACCAAACTCGGACGTTACGAAATCCGCTCGAAGCTTGGTGCGGGCGGCATGGGCGAGGTCTATCTGGCGCAGGACACGACTGAGTTGGGACGCACGGTCGCCGTCAAAGTCTTATCGGCGGAAGTCGCTTCCGATCCCAAACGCATGCAGCGCTTCGTTCAGGAAGCGAAGACCGTCTCGGCGCTGAACCATCCGAACATCCTGACCATCTACGAATTTGGACAAGACGACGCGACCCGCTTCATCGCCAGCGAATTTGTCGACGGTGTGACCCTGCGCGAGTACATGCGCGCGCGAAGTTTGAAGTTGCATGAAGTGCTGGATATTGCCGCGCAGGTCGCCGCGGCGCTCGATGCCGCACATGAAGCGCATGTCGCCCATCGCGATATCAAGCCGGAGAACGTCATGGTTCGGCGCCGCGACACGATCGTCAAAGTGCTCGACTTTGGTTTGGCCAAACTGTCAGAACCGCCTTCGGTAGCCGGCGGGCCGACCGGCAGCGAAGACGCCACCCGAGTACAAATGAACACGGAGCCAGGCGTCGTAATGGGTACGGTCAGTTACATGTCACCCGAACAGACGCGCGGCTTAAGTACGATCGATCAACGCACGGACATTTGGAGTCTGGGTGCGGTGCTCTATGAACTGGTGGCCGGGCGCGTTCCATTTGAAGGCAAAGACGTGCACCGCCAGATTATTGCCATTCAGGAACAGGATGCGCCGCCGCTTTCCAGATTTGCCACCGGAGTACCGGAACGTTTGGAAGACATCGTCGCCAAGGCGCTGGCGAAAGATCCTGACGAACGATATCAAACGGCGAAGGACATGCTAATCGACTTGCGTAACCTCAAACGCAAACTTGAAGTCGATGCGGAAATCGATCGGACCATCTCGCCGGATGTGCGGGCCGCCTCCACGGCCAGCGGTCAGAGCAATTTGGCGACCGTTTCCGGAACGGTTCCGCCGACGGCCCTGCCGAGCGTTCCGTCGGCTGTTTCGAGCGCTGCGTACGTAGTCTCTGGAATCAAGCAGCATAACCTCGCCGCAGTTGCTGTCGTCGCGGTTCTGGTCATGGGCGCTCTGGCTTTCTTTCTTTTTCTGCGAGGACGCACCAATACGACCGCGATCCAATCGATTGCGGTGATGCCGTTCGTCAACGAAAGCGGCAATGCGGATGTCGAATATCTCACGGACGGAATGACCGAGACGCTGATAAAGAGTTTGTCCAGCCTGCCGGACATGGATGTAAAGCCGCGATCGGCGGTCTTTCGGTATAAAGGCAAGGACACCGATCTGCAGACGATCGGTAAGCAGCTTGGTGTGCAGGCCATCCTTAGCGGCAGGGTCGTGCAGAGAGGCGATCAACTAAACCTCAGCCTGGAATTAGTAGATGTTCAAAAGAATCGAGTGATCTGGAGCGAACTATATAACAGAACGCAATCTGACCTGGTCAGCTTACAAAGCGAGATCGCTAAAGATGTTTCGACTAAGCTGACAGCGAAACTATCCGGCGCACAGGAAACCAAAATAACCAGGACTGGAACGGCCGATCCCCAAGCGTATCAAGCGTATTTGAAAGGCCGGTTTTACTGGAACAGGCGGACAGGGGAAAACCTCAAGAAGGCGATCGAGCAATTCAAGGTGGCTACGGACCGCGACCCAAATTATGCACTCGCATACGTCGGTCTGGCGGATTGCTATGCGCTCTTGAATGAATATGCGGGAACTCCAGTGGCGGAGACGGCCCCACAAACAAAAATGTATGCTGAACGGGCGATCGCGCTCGACGGGTCGTTGGCTGAGCCGCACGCTACTCTCGGGACCATAGAGAGACAGTTGTGGCAATGGATCGAAGCGGAAAAGGAATTCAAGCGGGCGATCGAGCTCAATCCGAATTATGCAACTGCGTATCATTGGTACGCGGTAACGCTCATTTATTTGGGACGCAAGGACGAATCACTCGCGATGATCCAGCGAGCGCATGAGATCGATCCTTTATCGAGCGTTATCACCTCAACTCTTTCATGGATACAGTTATCGCGAAACAACCCTCAGGCGAGCATTGAGAATGAACTCAAGGTCATCGAACTCGATCCGAACTTTGGATTAAGCTTCGACACTTTGGGATTGTCATATCTGAAAACAGGCCGCCATGCCGAAGCCATCGCGGCTTGTGAAAAGGCCGCTCAATTAACCAACAGGTACGGCGAGGTTCTGGGCGACTTAGGTTACGTTTATGCCCAAACGGGAAAACGACCCGAGGCGCTCGCTATTATCAAGGAACTCGAAGACAAATACGCGCGGAAGGAAACCGAGGGCTCGGCAGTCGCGGCGGTCTATGCGGGACTTGGCGATAAGGACAAGGCGTTTGAATGGTTAGAAAAGGATCTCCAAAATCGGAGTGGAAATCTGCCAGACGTTGCAGCCTCATTCCCATTCGATTCACTACGCGGAGATTCGCGATATAAGGACCTGGTTAGGCGAATGAATCTGCCGGAGTGAATTTGGAGTGCGGCGGCTTGACGCCGCTTTTTCGTTACGAAGGTTTAATTACTTAGAAAAGGGCCATCTCGTTTAGACAAAAGCTGCGACAAGTCGCAGCACTCCAAAATGAAACGCTGCCCCCAATGTAATCGCGTTGAGACTGATGAGGCGCTGAAGTTCTGTCGCGTTGATGGTGCAACGCTGGTTGAGGATTCGTCGTCGTTCAGCAGTGAAGCCGGAACTGCGGATCTTCGCTCTTCGTCTTTGGCGAGCGAAGTCCACACCAGCATCCTGCCTCACACAACCGGAGCTCACATCAATCGCGCGACGGCGTCGACTACGGTGCTTCCGGCTCAGCCACCACCAAGTGTCACGCGCGAATTAACTAATTCGAAGCGCCACACGATCGTGGTCAGCGTGTTGGTTGCCGCGGTCATGTTGCTCGCGACGATCATCGGCGGCTATTTCTACTTCTCGCGTAAAAGCAACACGGCCATCCAATCGATCGCGGTGCTGCCATTCGAGAATCGCAGCGGGAGTTCGGATACAGAATACTTGTCGGACGGCCTGGCAGACTCGTTGATCTATCGCCTTTCACAGCTTCCTAATTTGAAGGTCAGCCCCACAAGTTCCGTTATTCGGTACAAAGGCAAGGACACCGACGTCTCGCAGATTGCCAAGGAGCTTGATGTCGATGCAGTGATGTCCGGCAGGCTAATGCAGCGCGGCGACGATCTTTCGATTAGCGTGCAGTTGATCGATGCCCGAACGAAAAAACTGCTGTGGGCCGAGCAATACGAGCGCAAGATGTCTGATCTGCTGGCCACGCAGCGCGAAATCGCGACAACCATCGCGGAAAAGCTGCAACTGAAGCTGTCAGGCAACGACGCAAAAGGTATCACCAAGCGCTACACCGACAACAACGAAGCATATCAACTCTACCTTCGAGGCCGCTTCCACCTTGCGAAACGCACCAAGGATGACATGCTGCGCGCCGTCGAGTATTTCCAACAGGCGATCAAACTCGACCCAAAATTCGCGTTGGCGTACGCGAGGATCTCTGAAACATATGGCAGCATGCCGGCCTATCCCTACCTTTCGCCAAAGGAAGCGTTCCCACCGGCCAAAGCCGCGGCGCAGCGGGCCCTGGAGATCGATCCTACTTTGGCTGAGGCGCACACGTTCTTTGCGTACTCTCTGGCCATCTACGATTGGAATTGGGCGGCAGCGGAAACGTCATTCAAACGCGCGATCGAACTTGATCCAAACAATTCCGCCGCGCATTTTCGTTACGGGCAGATCTACCTTCTGTCGACAAGTCGCTTTGACGAAGGCATTGCCGAAATAAAGCGCGGTCTCGAATTGGAGCCGCTCGATCTCAACATGGGAACAACGTTGGCATCGGCTTATGCTTATGAGGGACGGAAAGACGAGGCATTGGAGCTTGCCAGGAAGGCCTACGATCTGGAACCCACTCACCCGCTCGGACGGTGGATGCTAGGGCTGGCCTATGTTGAGAAGGGAATGTACTCGGAGGCCATATCGTTAGACGAGCAATGGTTACAGACCGATCCGACAAACCAGTTTGCGCTTCGTGATGCCGGAATTGCCTACGCGAAGGCCGGGCGGCGAGATAAGGCCGAAGAGATAATCAACCGATTCCGAGAAATCGCCAAAACACAATACGTACCGACCTGCCGGATCGCCATGATCTACGGGGCACTGGGCGATAAGGACAAAGCCTTTGTCGAGCTTAATAAAGCATTTGAGATGCGGGACTGGGAATTGTTTCGCATGAATGTCGATACGTATTGGGTCCCGCTTCGCGACGATCCGCGGTTCAAAGAGTTAGTGAAACGTTTGAAGTTGCCGAAATAGAAAATGAAACACTGCCCTGAATGCAACCGAGTCGAGACTGACGAAGCGCTGAAATTCTGTCGTGTCGATGGCGCGACGCTAGTCGATCTGTCTTCGCCATTGAACAGCGAAGCGGGAACCACGCAGCTTGGTTCCGATTCTGCGGGGAATGAGATCGAAACCAGTGTTCTTCCTCATCGTACTGACGCAAACATTGATCGCGCGACGGCAGCGACAACTGTCTTGCCGCCGCAGCCGGCGCCCAGCACGACGAGCGAACTAAGTAGACCAAAACGAAGTAAAGCCATCACATTGATCGTGGCGGCGGTCGCGGTTGCGATTTTGATCGGCGGATACTTTTATTTCTCACGAAATAGAAGCGCGGCCATCCAGTCAATCGCGGTCATGCCCTTCGTCAACGAAAGCGCCAATGCTGACGTTGAATATCTTTCCGATGGCATGACCGAAACCTTGATTGGCAGTTTATCTCAACTGCCGAATTTGAACGTCAAAGCTCGCTCAACCGTATTTCGTTACAAAGGCAAGGCAACTGACGCGAAGACCATCGGCAAAGAGCTGAACGTGCAAGCTGTGCTGAACGGACGCGTGATGCAGCGCGCAGATCAATTGACGCTTAGTCTGGAGCTGGTGAATGCCGAAACGGAAAATGTGATCTGGAGCGAGCAGTACAATCGCAAGCAGTCTGACCTCGTCACCTTGCAAAGCGAGATCGCCAAAGATGTCTCCACCAAACTCAAATCGAAACTTTCAGGCGCGGATGTAGCCAAAGTCGAAAAGAATTACACCGCCAACGCCGAGGCGTATCAGCTCTATCTCAAAGGGCGTTTCTATTGGAACAAACGAACCGGCGAATCGCTTAGCCAATCGGTTGAGTTTTACAACCAGGCAATCGCCAAAGATCCAAATTACGCGCTCGCTTATTCCGGTCTGTCGGAAAGCTACGGACTATTTCCAGCTACAGCGTTGCCTTGCCTCAAGAATCAATGCCGAAAGCGAAGGCGGCGGCTGTTAGGGCGATCGAGATTGACGATTCATTGGCGGAAGCGCATTCAGCCCTCGGTGTTTATCTCTCTGCTTATTCGTGGAATCAACCCGCCGCTGAAAAAGAATTTCGCCGCGCCATCGAACTCAATCCCAAGTATCCAACTGCGCATCAACAACTCGCCAACTTATGCTTAATGGCCATGGGGCGATTTGATGAAGCGATTGCGGAAAGCAGACGCGCGGAGGAACTTGATCCGCTTTCGCCGGTGATCAGTATGGATGTCGGCGCAAACCTCACCAGGGCGCGGCGTTTTAGCGAAGCGATCGCGCAATTGAATCGGACGCTCACTCTTGATCCGAATTTTTATGCCGCACGTTACGCTCTAGGGATTGCCTACCATGCGAATGGCCAGTACGAAGACGCTATCGCCGAGTTTCGAAAGGCTGTGGGTCTGGATGATGATCCGTGGGTGAAGGCATTGCTGGCTCGTTCATTGGCTAAGTCGGGGCAGCGCGCCGAAGTCTTGAAGATACTAGCCGAGATACAATCGGAATCGGCTCATCGCTATGTCACGAGCGCAGCGTTTGCGATTGCGTATGCGGCTCTGGGAGAAAAAGACAAAGCTTTTGTCTGGCTAGAAAGAGAGGTTGCCGAGCGCGCGTCGCGTCCCCCGTTGTTTTCCGTCAATCCGGTATTCGACGATTTGCGCGACGACGCTCGTTTTCAGGATTTGCTGCACCGCATCGCTGCGGCTAAATCAGATTGAGTGAAATGAACCAGAATTGTTACTGAGTTTATGAAACGCTGTCCCCAATGTAGCCGCGTTGAGAGTGACGAAGCGCTGAAGTTCTGTCGCGTCGATGGCACGACGCTGATTGATGAATCGTCATCGCTTGGCAGCGAGGCAGGAACGGCTGACCTGAGTTCGGCGCCAGATGCCAGCGAAGTTCATACCAGCATCCTGCCGCACCACACCAGCGCCAACGTCAATCGCGCGACCGCGCCAACAACGGTACTGCCAGCGCAGCCGGGGCCAACTACGACGCGCGAGTTAAGCAAACCAAAGAGACGACTAACCGCAATCGTCGTTGCTGTCATTGTGACCGTCGTCGTCGCTGCTGTGCTGGTTAATTTTTATCTCGCAAAGCGGAGCGCTAAGGGGATCGACTCGATCGCGGTGATGCCGTTTGTCAACGAGAGTGGCAACGCCGACACCGAATATCTTTCGGACGGAATGACCGAAACGCTGATCAGCAGTCTGGCGCAACTGCCAAGTCTGAATGTCAAACCGCGTTCTTCAGTCTTCCGTTACAAGGGAAAGGAATCTGAGCCGCAGACGATTGGCAAAGAGTTGAATGTTCAGGCGATCCTCAACGGACGCGTAGCTCAACGCGGAGAGCAGTTATCACTTTTTGTTGAGTTGATCGATGTCTCGTTGAATAAAGTAATCTGGAGCCGGCGTTATGACCGCAAACAATCCGATCTGGTCACCCTCCAGAGCGAAATCGCGCGTGATGTGTCGAGCAAACTGCAATCCAGTCTTTCCGGCGCCGACGTGGCGAAAGTCGAAAAGACTTACACCGCCAACCCGGAAGCCTATCAAGCGTATTTGAAGGGACGTTATTACTGGAACCGCCGAACGGCGGAAAACCTGAAGAAGGCCATTGAGCAATTCAAAGACGCGACCGCCCTGGACCCTAACTACGCGCTGGCTTACGCCGGCCTCGCCGATTGTTACGTGGTCTTGAATTACTACGTCGGCACTCCGACCAACGAAACCGCTCCGCAGGCGAAAGAATTTGCCGAGCGCGCGATCGCCATTGACGACCAATTGGCTGAACCACACGCATCACTCGGACAGGTGCATAAGCTATCGTGGCACTGGGCGGAAGCCGAACGAGAGTTCAAACGGGCGATTGAACTCAATCCGAATTACGCAACCGCTTATCACTGGTTTTCTCTTTTGCTCGAAGGTCTGGGGCGGGTTGACGAAGCAGCTTTGATGATTAGGCGGGCTCATGACATTGATCCGCTATCGAGCGTGATCGGCGTGAACATTGCGCAGTCGTATCAAATTCAAAATAACCATAACGCGGCCGTCGAAGCCTTGCTTAAGGTGATTGAACTCGATCCGAATTATGCGGATGCCTATAGTATTTTGGGACTATCCTATCTAAAACAAGGACGCCACGCGGACGCGATCGCAAGTATGAATAAGGCGGTCGCTTTGAGTAACCGGGCTAGTTTTATTCTGGTGAATTTGGGTTATGCCTATGGCGTTACGGGAAAGCGAGTCGAAGCCACGGCTATTGTGAAAGAGTTGGAGGAAAAATATGCGAGAAAGGAATCGAATGGGCGATACGTCGCCAGCGTCTATGCGGGTTTAGGCGAAAAAGATAAGGCGTTCGAATGGTTGGAAAAAGACTATCAGAGCAAAGCGGATTTAACGTGGATTAGAACGGACATTCCTTATGAATCTCTCCGCGACGACCCGCGCTTCAAGGATTTGCTGCGTAGGATGAATCTGCCCGAGTGAGCTTAACGTCGGAATGAAACGCTGCCCCCAATGTAATCGCGTTGAGACTGACGAAGCGCTGAAGGTCTGTCGCGTGGATGGCGCGACGCTCGTCAATGATTTTTCACCGATCGGCAGCGAAGCCGGAACCGCCGACCGGAGTTCTGCGCCGAACGCGAAGTTCATAGCAGCATCCTTCCGCAGAACACGAACGCTAACGTCAATAGCGCGACCGGACCGAGATACCCAGACAGCCTCAGAGGAAATTAAACCGTTAACCTTTCAGCTTGTTTGTTGATCTGTGAAATCTGCGAAATCTGTGGCTAATTCCGAAAACAACGTGAGCTCAAAGATTTTCCCCGAAACGAAGCTCGCGCACTACACGATCGTCTCGAAGCTTGGCGCAGGCGGCATGGGCGAAGTGTGGCGTGCGCGTGATACGAGGCTTGGACGTGACGTCGCGGTCAAGTTTCTTCCCGCCAACTTTGCCGCTGACTCAGATCGCTTGAATCGCTTTGAGCAGGAAGCGCGGGCTACCTCGGCGCTCAATCATCCGAACATCCTGACCGTCTTCGATATCGGGAACCATGACGGCTCAGCCTTTATCGTGGCTGAGTTGTTGGAAGGTGAAGAACTGCGTGACCGTTTGAATCAGGGTCAGATTCCGCAGCGCAAAGCGATCAACTATGCGCAGCAGATCGTGAACGGCCTCGCCGCAGCACATGGGAAAGGCATCGTCCATCGTGATCTGAAACCGGAGAATCTGTTCGTCACCAACGATGAGCGTGTCAAGATTCTCGATTTCGGAATTGCGAAGTTATCGGCGTCGCCTTCTTCCACCAATCCTGATATCTCGGAAGACGCCACGCGAAAAGTACTGACGAACCCGGGCGTGGTGATGGGGACGGTCGGCTACATGTCGCCGGAACAGGTACGTGGTGAAACAGCGGATCATCGTTCAGATATTTTTTCATTCGGCGCGATCCTGCACGAGATGCTCACCGGCCGCCGTGCGTTCAAGCGTGAGACGATGGCCGAAACGATGACGGCGATTCTCAAAGAAGAGCCGGAAGAATTAAGCGCGTCGAATCCAAATATCAATCCCTCGCTCGAACGCATCGTCAATCGTTGTCTGGAAAAGAAACCGGAACGGCGGTTTCAATCGACGCAGGATTTGGGTTTTGCTCTCGATGCCCTGTCCGCGCCGACCAGCTCACCCGGTGTTGGTTTGTCGACGGCAGCGGCTGAAGCTGTCGCCGAAAGCAAGCGTTCAATCTGGCTGGAACGTTTGCCGTGGATTGGCGCCGTAGTCTTTCTCGTGTTGTTTCTGGGCGCTTTACCTTTCGTCGTCAAGTATTTTCGACAGCCACGCTCTTCAGAGTCAGTGGCGGCGAGCTTCCTCATTTCGCCGCCCGCGAGATCCGCTGGCTTCAATCAAATCGCCATCTCGCCAGACGGACGAAATCTGGCTTTCAATACTTCCATCGACGGTCAAAACCAGATGTGGGTTCGCCCTATCAACTCGTTGACTGCGAAGCGCGTCCCGGGCACCGACGGTTCCGGCGCTTTTATGTTCTGGTCCCCGGACAGCCGTTCGGTCGTATTCCTGGCCGACGGAAAGATTAAGAAGATTGATCTAGCGACTGGCCTGGTACAGGTGATCTGCGATTTTGCCGCCGACCGCCGCGGTTTCGGTGGATCGTGGAATCGTCACGGCACGATCATCTTCTTTGTGGGCGCGTTGGGAATCTATCGCGTCCCTGCGACGGGTGGCACACCCACGCCGCTTCCCGGCTTTGAGAAATCTGAAGAAGTCCTCAAACGGTGGCCACAATTCCTGCCCGACGGCAAACACTTTCTCTATCTGGCGACTACGGTGGCGAAGAGTTCGTCGGAAGTGATGGTCGGTTCGATCGACGGCGGCGAACCGAAGCACCTCTTTACCTCAACGTCCAACGCTCTGTATCCGCCGAACGTAAACGGCGAGGGTTACGTTGTTTTCTCACGCGACGGCGCATTACTGGCGCAACGGTTCGATGCTGACAAGCTGGCGTCGATTGGCGAGCCCGTTCGTATAGCGGATCAGGTTCGCATCAATTACAACTCGCGAGCGTACTTTTCTGTTTCGGAAAATGGCACGCTGGTTTTTGATTCAAGTTCGGACCTTGAGAACCGGCAACTTACCTGGTTCGATCGTTCGGGCAAACAGCTTGAGAGTGTCGGTCCCGTCGGCTCGTACCAGCTCGCCCGGCTGTCGCCTGATCAGAAGCGGATCGCGGTTTCCCGTCGCGATCCGAGCGGTGGTGTGTTTGACCTCTACGTTTACGACATTGCGCGCGGGACGAGTTCGCGACTCACAACCAGCAGCTCTGACGTGGATAGCCTGGCCTGGTCACCGGACGGAAATTACATCGCCTGGTCGTCACGCCCGCAGGCACAGGGCAAGAGTGAGATATATAAGAAACTGGCAAGCGGCGCCGGCGAAGTCGAAACGATCGCTCAATCAAGCAATCCAATGTTCGTGACCGACTGGTCACGCGATGGCAAGTTCATCCTTTACACCGACGCTGA